>JACCDO010162144.1_pt1 | contig 125004 bp, 116 predicted proteins | sample 7446101 | NCBI WGS metagenome assembly JACCDO01 (sample SAMN15323440, study PRJNA562643) | freshwater metagenome | isolation source: river surface water | place: USA:Blue River Watershed | collected 2017-08-16
AATTACTTGATAATATACAATTAAATATTGCTGTATATGAAGAATTTTTAGATGATTGGAAAAATTGGGAAACGTATATTAATAATAAAGTTGTCAATTTTGTTTTAAATGGTGGTGGTACAATTCCAAAAGTTCCTATTAAAGTTTATTCAAGAGGCCCTAATCCTTCTAATCAAACACTTAAACCAGTTACAACAACACCAATAATTACAACAACACCAGTAGTTATAATCAAACCAGATACAATATTACCTGAAACTAGTTTAACATATTTTAATATATTAAATAATGAATTAGTACACTATAAAGGAAAAGACAATAGTACTATTACTAATATTATTATACCATTTGGTATTAAAACTATTAAACAACAAGCATTTGATTCATCTTCTTATGTAGTTAATATAATAATACCATCTAGTGTTACTAAAATAGAATCTAGTGCATTTTTGAATTGTAATCGCTTAGTAAATATAATAATACCAGATAGTGTTAATGAATTAGGTAGTTGGGTATTTATGAATTGTGTTAGTTTAGCTAGTATAACATTATCAAATACAATGACTATACTTGATGCAGGAACATTTTATAATTGTAATAGTTTATCTAGTATAATTATTCCAAAAAATATTAATACTATTAAAAGCAGAGCATTTGATAATTGTCAAATGCTCTCAACAATATATATAAAAAATAAAGATATTATTATAAACAATACTATCGGAGAAGGAAATAATATATATCATAGTGTATTTTGTAGTATTCAAGATAATGCTACTATATTTGTTCCATATGGAACAAATATATCTGATAATAGATGGAATGTACCAACTGGAGTTCCAATACCTAATGAAACCTGTGTTCCAATTAATATAGTAATAGACCCATCAACTATACCAAAAAATAATACTTCTGAAAATTTTTCTAATATATCAAATAATAAATTAATTAATATATATTTATTCATAATTATTATGATTATTTTAATCATATTTCTATTAAGAAAATTTAATATAGTATCTTTTTTTAAATTTAACCAAAGTTAACAAGTTGTAAATAATTTAAAAAATATATTATTAATACTTAATAATATATTTTTTAAGAAATTGAAAATTAGAAATCCATATATTGGTTTAATCAACCTCTTCTCCTTTGGGAGTTTCTGATGGCATATCAGGTGTGCCACTAGGAGCATTAGCTTGATAAGCCTTTTGAATAATTGGCATTAATTTACCTTCAACTTCCTTTTGTTTAGTCTCATATTCTTCCTTTTCATGGTCTGCTTCTAACCAAGTTAATGCCTCCTTGATTGTTTCTTCAACTACACTATAATCATCACCAAGAGCAGTCTTCATCTTTTCTTCTTCAAGCATTGAGCTCTTAACTGACAGGCAGTAACCTTCTAATTTATTCTTAGCTTCTACTTTCTCCTTAATCTTGTCATCCTCAGCTTTATATTTCTCTGCTTCAGCAACCATGCGGTCTATATCATCCTTGCTTAAACGGTTTGATTCATTCTTAATGGTAATCTTTTCTGACTTACCAGAGCTCTTCTCAACAGCAGATACGCTGAGAATATTATTGGCATCAAGCTCATATGTGATTTCAATTTGTGGCATACCGCGTGGCATTGGTGGTAATCCAGTCATAGTAAATTCACCAAGTTTATTATTATTACGTGTCTGGCTACGTTCACCTTCATATACTTGAATTGTTACCCCTGGTTGGTTATCACTTGCTGTGCTAAATGTCTGGGTCTTCTTAGTTGGCACAGTGGTACCACGTGGAATAAGAACTGTCATCATTCCACCTGCTGTTTCAACACCAAGTGAAAGTGGTGTAACATCAAGTAAAATCATACTATTAGTTGTTTCATCTTGAACACCTGAAAGAATGGCTGCTTGAACAGCAGCGCCATAAGCAACTGCCTCATCAGGATTAATGTTACGGCATAATTCTTTACCATTAAAATATGCTGAAAGCATTTCTTGAATCTTAGGAATACGAGTAGAACCACCGACTAAAACAACATCATTAATCTCACTCTTGCTCATCTTGGCATCACGGAGAACTGTATCAAGAGGATCCATGGCACGTTTAAAGAATGAAGCTGAAAGGCTTTCTAACTTAGCACGAGTAATATTAAGATAAAAATCAATTCCCTCAAAGAGAGCGTCAATTTCAATTGATGCTGAGCTTGATGATGATAAGGTGCGTTTAGCACGTTCAGCCGCTGACTTGAGACGGCTCATTGCCTTTTTGTTTTCTGATAAATCCTTCTTATTCTTCTTTTTAAATTCATCAGCTAAGAATTGGACAAGAGCATTATCAATATCACTGCCACCAAGGTGCGTATCACCACCAGTACTTTTTACTTCAAATACGCCATCATCGATTGTTAACACGGAAACATCAAATGTACCACCACCTAAGTCGTAAATTAGTACTCTTTTTTCATCCTTATGGTTCTTATCAAGACCATAAGCAATAGCTGCCGCAGTTGGTTCATTAATGATACGAAGAACATTAAGACCGGCAATCATACCAGCATCTTTAGTGGCTTGACGTTGAGCATCATTAAAATAAGCAGGAACAGTGACTACTGCATCCTTAACTGGTTGACCTAGATAAGTTTCAGCAGTTTCCTTCATCTTTGTTAAAATCATAGCAGAAATTTCTTCTGGAGTAAATTGTTTAACTTCACCCTTAAATTCAACTTCAACTTTAGGTTTACCACCACTGTTAACAATTTTGTATGGAAGGCTCTTCATATCTTCTTGAAGAGCTGGATCATTAAAATCACGTCCAATTAAACGCTTAACATCATAGATTGTATTAGTTGGGTTAAGTGCTGACATTGATTTAGCTGCATCACCAATTAAACGTTCACTGTCACTAAAACTTACATAACTAGGTGTTGTGCGATTACCTTGCTCATTAGCAATAATTTCAACTTTACCATTTTGATAAACTCCTACACAGGAATATGTTGTTCCGAGATCAATTCCGATAGCTACTGACATTATTACTATATTAATATTAAAAAACTTTAAATCAATTTAATATAAATATATGCAAATGGGAAAACTATTTAAATCAATTTAATTTTATAAACTAGTGAAAGGATAAATTAATAATTCATTTACTTTTGATTCAGGATTTTTACTATTAATAGTTCTTTTACATAAAATACTTATAATATTATAATCTTTAAATTCTTCTCTTACAAATGGAGTATCTGCATTACTCATAATAAACTTACATTTATTATTTTTTTTTATTAATTCAAATAATTTCTTATGTTTGTCCATATTAAAACCATCTATATTATAATCAACAAATGATGTATTATTAATAGGTGCATATGGAGGGTCTAGATATATAAAATCATTCACATTTGTAATAATATTATTAAGTGCATCAATACAATCCATATGATTAAAATTTACATTTTTAATTAAATCAGATATACTCATCAAATGTTTTTTATTAATGATTTCAGGAGTTGTATAGTTTCCATATGGAACATTAAATCCATTAGGCCCTTCTCTATATAATCCTCTAAAACATGTTTTATTTAAAAATATGAATATAGCAGATGCTTTAAATGAAGTTTTATTTTTCATTTTGTTAAATTTATATCTTAGCCAATAATAAAAACTTTCTTTGCTTGTAATATTACATATATGAAGAGGTTTTCTAGACCCCCCATTTTTAATATTAATTTTATTAAAATAATATATTAATTTTTTAATATATTTATAAATATCTTTTGGTTTATCTCTTATATTAATAAACATATTAATTAATGTAATATTTATATCATATACATTTATAGAACCATTTATTTTAATTTTATTATTTAATTGCATTTCTAATAAAGCTAATAATACACTTCCCCCACCTAAAAATATTTCATGATAATTATTTATTTCAGTTGGAAATTTATCAATAATTTTATTAATAATTTGTGTTTTTCCCCCAACCCATTTTATAATTGGTTTCATTAATATTATTCATTTATTATTATTTAAAATATTTTTTTTATTATATATAAATAATTTAAAAATCTAATATATATATATATGAGTTATACTAATTTAAATAATACTAGTTCTTATGTAATAACTGCTGCAACAGAGAATTTTAATTCAACTGCAACTGATCATACAGTAACAAATGAAGCAGGACAATTTATTTTTTACGTAGCAGGAGCAACTAATACATCAACTGTTACATTTGATAGCACAAATGGTGTCATATTTAATGTTCCAGTTGTTTTTACAACTAAAGCATCTATTTCTGATACTGGTTCAGGTGATCAGAAAAATATAAAAATTCAAGGTCTTGTTGTTTTTAATAAAGGTGTTGTATTTGAAACAAATGGTAGACATAATACTACCAATGCTAATTTATCTAGATTTAATCTTGGTGATACATTGCCATTAGAAATAACATGTAAATCAACAAATGCATCTCCTGCATCAAATTTTGTTCCATTAAATGTAAACGGTTATGGTTTAGTTAATTTTAATGCCAATTCAACTATTAGTGTTTATATGCAACCATATTCAGTTGCAACCATAGATCAATCATCATTCAGAGCTAATATTGTTCAAAATGCAGCAAATGTATTAAACGTTTATATGGATTCACAAATGGTTGGGGTATATGTAGCTGACATGAGACAACATATTGCATACCCAGACGCTAATCCTTTAACTTATACATTACATATAATTGATGATATAGATATACAATTAGCCAGATTTCCTCAAAATTATCAAATAAGAGTAACTGCAACTAATGCAGTATTAAATGATATTGACTTTACAGATACAGTAAGTGCCAAAATATATATAGACGAAGATGCACAATTAACATTTGAAGACAGTGCATTTTCAGGTGCATCTCCATTAATTCAACTTACTGGTACTGGTTCATTAAGATTTGGTTCTGATGGTACAAATACTTTAACACCAAATGGACAAGCTGGTAAATTATTTGACAATGATAATATAACTAATAACGCTGACAATGTTCAAGTAACTATATTTAAATCTAGTTCAACAAATGTGGTTTTACCTGCAGTATATGATTTTCCAGAACCTGTAACTCATTATGAAGGGTTTAATTTTATTATTAAAAATACTAGTACCTATAATTTCCCTGAATTTCTTCATGAAACTTTATATGTTCTTGTAGAAGGAACAACATATGGTCTTACAACCTATACTCCTACTATATCAATTGTCGCAAATTTTGGTGTTTCTATAGACGTAGATACTGGGTCAACTCTTAATATTGATAACAGTTTTATATATGGTGTATCTGGTTCAAATAATTCATATGCATTAAGAAAATCAGGAAGTGGTACTTTAACATTTACAAATAATGGCGGGACAGATGCAACTATTAATAGACTATTTATTACAACTGGAACATATTTTATAAATGATACTAATTTAAATGGTTCTTCCACATATACAAATATAGGTGAAGCTAATATCAAATTTTATTTATTAGATGAAAGTGGTGGTACTGGTAGCACATATACATTTAATAATACAAATTATAATAAAAATGCCTTATATTATGTTGCATCTCGCGGTGTATATTTAGGAACAAATAATGGTATTTACACATTAAATTGCAATTTTTTAATTGAAAAAAATGTAAACACTTTATCATTAAGAACAGCAAGTGGAACTGGCTTAGTTATTAATAATGATACAACTGGTGATTATGCTATAGCTGATGGTGTAACTATTAAGGGTACTGTTGGTAATTCATCACCAACAGATGATACATCTGGTAGATTAGTAATTAATACTACAAATACACTTAATAAACCCGTTATTACTTTAACCAATATGAATTTATATGACAATGATTATCTTCCTTCACCATTAGTTTTGGGAGCTGATGCTAATGTAACTTGCTCTACTGGTGTAGTATTTAATATGAATTCTACACAAGCTTTAAGATATCCTTATAATAAAAAGACCATAACATCTATATCTAATGCATTTATAATATTAGGTGCAATTAAAACAAATAAAACATACAATTTAAACTCAACCCTTCCTGATGCAACTCCTGCAGATGGTAATACATATAATAACAACCCATGGTATGCATCATCTCTTAAATTTGCAAGTGGTTCTACTTATAAAGCTACTAATATCAACAAAACTGGTTTAGTAATTTATGATACCAATAGTCCTATATTAGATTTAACATCAACTAGAACATTTAGTATTTATCATGTAGCAAATCAAACAATTGAACTTCATTCATCTTCAGTATTATCAAATACAGATTCAAATACAACCGCATGTTTAAATTTAATTACAAATAATTTAGCAATGAGCATTGATGTAAATGATGCTACATTTAATGTATATGGAGTAAGCTCTATAACAAAAACAGGTTCAGGAACATTAACATTATCATATGGTACAAATACACTTAATTATTATAACAATGATTATAATTTTACCAGTCTAATTTCTACTTTAGGATATGCTAATGTATTAGAATACCATAACAGTATTAACATTTATAACGGTAACTATTCATTTATTGATCATGATGCTGATACAGTTGTAGAGGATACAGTAAGATTAAGTATTGTTACAAATGACACAGTTGCTAACCCACCTACCTATACATTTACAAATACTACAAATATTAAAAATGGTTTAACTATTAGTCATTCAACTGCTGGTACTGTTAAATTTAATGGCATGACATATAGTATGACTTCAGAATATGATTATTTATCAATACTTGGTACAGGAGCTGTAGAATTAAACAATTGTTCTATAAGTGCAACAAATGCAGTTACTGCTACTTCAGTAATCCAATTGGGTGGTACAAATAATGTTACTATTGATAATACAACTTCAGGTACTCTTACACATAATGGAAACAGTGCCTATATTTATATATCTGGTGGTCAATTAACTTTATCACATGCAACTATTACAAATAATGGAACTGGTAATATGATAAATATTAATAATAATGGTAAATTAATAATGACTTCAGTTACATTAACCAATAATAATGGTACTAATGCTATGATATATTCAACTTCATCTGATAATGCTAATACTAATTTATCATTAAATACTGTAACATTTAATAACAATACAGATATTTCAATGATACAACATCTTCACAATACCAATATTGATATATTAGGTTGCACATTTAATCAACTTGTTGCAAGAACAGGTGCTATAATAGAGTTAGGTTCAAGCGTTGATACAATTAGCGGTAGTTTAACTATTGAACCAAATGCAACACCTACAAATTCATCATTTTCAACTGGTGTAAGTGGTTCATATTATTTTGCAATTAAAGCATATACTACAGGAACAATAAATACAACATCTACAACCATGAGTGCATCTCGTACTAATGTATATTGGCCTAATTTAGGTGCTATATATAATGGTACAGATAAAGTTCCATATGTATGTGATAATGGTAAAGGATATGTTGCATTATCATATGATCCAACTATTACTGTTGGATTTACTCATAAAAATACCAGCACTGGTATGTATTTAACATCTACCAATAGTGTTGTTACAAATAATTATATTTATGCAGCAGTTGGTGATACAAATACAGGTGCTTTAACATCTATTGTTGCAACATTACACTGTACTCAATTTACTCATTTAAATGGCGGTTCTGCTATAACTACAAATTTAGATGATATTTTTACATCTGATGTATTTGCAACTGGATATGCTGGTAGAATAAATAATTCACATACTCAAACATTTACTATTTCTAATACAAACAGACTTGCACGTGTTACATTTTCTTTTACTGACAGTCATTCTGTTTATGTAGGTGATTTAAATATTAAAATAGATTTTGATTCAACTATAAATGACTTTAATTATACCATTGCTGAAACAGTAACAAAACCAACTTTTTCACTTATTGATACAAATACCTTAACTGTAATTGATACTAAAGATACTCCTAGATTAGTTAGAATTAGTGCAACTAAAGGTTATATATTACCAGTTTATATTATACCACAAACTAGTGCTATTATAGATTTCTTTAATTTTAGAAATACTGATTTAGATTATAAGACTTATACTGTATATAGTGGTTATGTTAATACAGCAAATAAAACTAAATTACAAAGTATTACATCAGGTACCACTAGCTATGATTTTTATCTTAAATATGTTAGTTCTGGTATTTACTATCAACCTGCTGAAATTACTGCATCATTAAAAATATCACTTTATTCAAATAATATAAGTACCGCAAATCCAATAGTTATAGAAACTGGTCCACCTGTAGTTGATTATTTAAAAATTGATATTAAGAATGATACTGAAAATTATCTATTTCCTATTGCATATGTTGTAACACGTCCAGAAGATATTACATATTCTCAATCAGTAACTTTATATGCCGAAGATAGTTCAAATCCAAACACTGGTCAGATTGCTACATTACATAGACCATCAAATGTTTTTAGTGATTTTAAAATAAGATATACATTTACACTTAGATTTTTTATGCCATTAGTAACATTTGATGGTGATAATCACAATATATTAATAACAGGTAACACATTAGGAATTAGTAATGAAACATATGTTTTTAGTGCTTTAAAAGACAAAGATGGAAATGATATAACTAATGTTTTAACAGGTGGTGTCTTAACAACTGGATTAATTGATAATGGCGATAATACATGCACTATTAAATATGATGGTAACGATTTAACAGAAAAGAGAATTACTGTAACAGTTGATATAGGAAGTCTTGATAATACACAAAGTGGTGCTATTTATTTTAGAAAACCAAACCATCAAATTCAATTTAAATTAAAAGATTTAGAACCATTAAAAGGATTTGATAGTAATAATACAATTATATCTGTTACTAGTCTTGAACAAACTGCTGACTCTTATTTTGAATTTCCTGGAACAGTATTAATAACATCTGCATTAGGTAATGCAACATATACTAGTGCTAATACTAGCCCAACAATTCCTATTACCAAAGGAAGTAGTGACACTTTAACTTTACAAACTGCTGGTATTATTACAGCCAATACACCAGATTTAGATGTAGCAACACAACAATTAAAAGTTACATTAAGTATGACTACAAGTAAAAATTCAACTAATATTATGCCTTATTCTTTTGGAGATAATAAGGATTATATTATAATAGGTATTAATAGTAGGTCAGGTAGTAATACTATAACATTTAATGAAAATACTAAAATATCAGGAAGTGCAAGTACTTATACAGTTACATTGAATGCAGATAAATATCAAACAGTCCCAAGTATTATTTATAGTGATACTTCTAGAACACATATAATTAATCATTTATTTGCTATACAACCAGGAACAAGAAGTTTAACTAATACAACTTATACTAGTAATAATAATATTCAAATACCAACAGCATTTACAGCTAGTTCAGTTTTAGATACAGATGGAATTAACCCTAATAATACAAGCCCATCTATTAAACCAAGCACATATAATGTAAGTTTCCCTGTTGGTGTAATAACTGGAACAAGTTCTGCTACTCGTTTCATTCCTTATCATAAAACAACTGGTGCTAATTCATCATTTAAAGTTGAATATGAATTAGTTGGAACTAATACAACAACTAATGATGTTCTGACATTAACAAAAGGAACAGATTATGATACATTTGCTTCTGATTTAACAACACCAGCAGAAAAATTTGTTACTATAAATAGTACTAATTATGCTCAAAATAATTATATTTATTTTACATTAAAAACACAAACTTATCAATGGATTGATGTTTATGTTTATTATACAGATGCTACTAACACAGATATGGAAAGTGTTCCTGCGGCAGCAACTGGAACTAGACAATTCTTAGCAAGATATGATTTTTCATTAGCAAGTAAAGATGACACTAAAACATTACTAGTAAATATGGGAGCATGGTCAATCAAACCTAATGAAAATGGTGATTTAGTATTTGTTTACAATGGAACAATCAATGGTCAAAGTCAAAGTATTGATGCAGAAAAATATGGAGCAACTTCTACATTCACATTATCTGCCCCTACATCTGTTGTTCATAAAACTATTAATATATCTTAACCATAGTTCACAGTTGTAATATCCATTCACTTGCGGATAATAAATAATATTTTTATGGGTATTAAAAGACCCATTAATGAAAGAATAAAATAAAAATATTTAATTATATTTAATTAAATATTTTTGTTTATTCACAATTTATTTTTTATAAAACTTCAATAAATAAATAATTATACAAATTAATAAAAATAAAATCATTAAATATACCCAATTACTGTCATTTTTAACATTCATAAATGTATCAGGTCTAATTTTCATATTTGAAACACACTCTAGTGAATTATTAATAGTGAATAAATCATTATATTTGCTTTTAATCATTATATTTTGTATATTATCTTTATATTTATTCATAATATCAGTATCAATATATTTATTAAATACTTTTGGATTAATATTGATGCATGATATTTTAAAATTATTATTTATTACACGAGAAAATATTATACCATTATTGTTGCCATTGTCATTTAATGTTAAATTATTAATTTGACAACAATTTATATTTGAATTACTATCAACATCTCCAACTAAACTACCAGTATATAATGAGTTATTATTTAATAATTCAACGTAACATTTGGTAATAGTTCCTTTATTAATACCAACTAAACCACCTGCAACAAATTGTTCATTATTAATAGTATTTCTTTTTGATGAACAATTGTCTATAATATTAAAATTAGTACCACATAATAAACCCATTACTATAGTATTTGGTTTGGTATAAACAATATAGGAATTAACTATAGTTGAATTCTTAATAGTTCCATAATTTTCACTAACCATGAGTGAATTAATATCTTTATTATCTGCGTAAATAGTATCTAATGAACATTCCATAATCAATCCTTCATTTTTTAAAACAAATCCATTTCCATTGTTTACTTTATTTAAATAAACATATTTTATTGTAGATTTTTTATCTACACTCTTAAATAATGGATTTAATAAATTTAGATTTATTATAGAACGATTATTACCATTAAATGTAACATTATTTAATATAAATGATTTATTGTTAATCTCTTTAAATTTTTTCATATCTATTGTTGATAGTATATTAATAGTTGTATTAGATAATATTTCATTTGATCGAGTTAAAAAAGTAAAAAGTTCTTCCGATGTTCTTATAGTAGTCATATAATAAAACATAGAATTAAAATTTATATATATTTACTTTTATATATTTCTTCCTCAATAGTATTTTTACATAAAATTCTAATTACCTTAATTATTTGTTTTTGTCCTAATCTAACAGCTCGTCCTATTGCTTGACCTTCAATTGCCTTAATATTTTCTTTTATATCATCAATTGGTTCTACTATAATTATATGTGTAGCCTCTGTCAAATTTGTTCCTGATGCAGAATTAGCTAATGATAATAAAATTACACTATTATCATGACCACCCATTTTAAATCTAGAAATCGCTTTATTTCTCCGATAAACATTACCAGAAATAAAAGAGCAATCGACCCCATTTTCTAACATACTTTTACCAATTAATGTTAACATGTCATCCCATTGAGAAAATATAATAATACGAGCATCTTGGCTTAATAATGTTCTTGTCATCTGGATTAATTTACCTAATTTAGAACCATACTTTAAAACCAATGGATTTACTGATTGTTCATTATCTTCTAATACTTGATCTATTTTTTTCTTTTTAATATCAATTAACATATCAGGAGTTACATGATGTTTACAAATAGGGCATTCTGGTTTTAATTTAATACATGTTTGAATGCAATTATTACAAAACATATGACCACAAGGAGTTAAAATTGGTTTATCCATATTTTCATAGCAAATAATACAATTTTCATCTTCATTAAAATTAATATTTTCACTAATTCTTTCTAATGTTTTCAAAACAAAAGTAGATTCTGTAATGATTGACTTATATTTAGCTAATAACATATTATATGCTTGATTAGTTTTGTCTAAATTTTCTATTTTATTATTATATGTTTTAATAAGTTCATTATGATGGTCTATTAATTTTTCTTGAACTTCATCTAATGAAACTGGATCATTACCAATAATTTTTTTATAACTTTCTGCAATTAATGGATGACAACAAATTTTCTGTAATATTCTTCTATCATGAGGTCCCATTCTTTCTTTAACTCTACTATCATAAATACTTTTTTCTGCTTTACTTAATTCAACCCATTCTATTTGTTCTTCATGACCTAATAATTTAACCATATCTTTAACATCTTCTTGTAAATGTCTAACCATAATAGTTTTCAAAAATCTTTCAATTAAATAATAATTACTCATATAATTATAAATTCCATTACATTTATGTCCATTAATTATAAAACTATTCATATTACTTCCATCATTTAATATTTTCATATTCTCATTATCAATAATAAATTCAACTCCTAAATAATTTAAAATATTTTTCAATCCTCTAAATGAGGAAAATGGAGTTCCGGATACATACCATTTATATTTACAATTAATATTAGTTATAAAATGATTAATAAAACCACCTACTTTTACACTAATTCCTTCTTGTTCCATAATTTCATGGCCTTCATCAATTATTACTCTATTAAAATGAAATAATTCAAATAATGGATTAAACTCAACCATTGTTCTATTTAAACTATTTTCATCCTGTAATATTTTTAATAAAAGTTCATTTAATTTATATTGTCTGTCATTATAATCAAAACACCCAACACTTCTAAAATTATAATTAATGGCACAATAATTTTTAATATTTAAAAGGAATTGAATTGTTACAATAACTACATCTGCTTCAGCTATATCTTGATATTTTGTTTTGTCATGATGAGTTTTAGTTAGTATAATAACTGCTTTTTTTGTTGTTTTATGTGCTTTAATATATTCATCTACCCATTGTTTAGCTAAATGAGATGGAACTATAACTAAAGTAGCTCTACTATAAATTTTATTACTATTAATTTGTTCCTTAGTCCATGTCTTTCCATAATGCATAAGACCAATAGTAGTAATTGTTTTACCCAAACCCATAGTATCTGACAATATTCCACCATTTGATGTTACTTTAGTAATAGCATTGCTTGCATTGCAAGCATTGCTAGCATTGCTATCAATAATAGTATCATAATGAGGGTCCCATATAATTTTGTTATCATTCATTTCTAATTCATTACTTCTAATAAAATCCATATTAATATTATTTTCAATTTCAATCATTCTCATAATTGATTTCTTTTGATATTCAAATAAGTTAATACTAAAATTGTTATTCTTTTCTTTAGTAAATATTTTTTTATCTAAACTACATTCAGATGGAATACTTAATGTTTCAATATTTGGAATACTTTGAAAAAATTCATTTTGTTTTCTATTATATAAACTACAAATAGCATTAAATATAGGTTCGCATTTATATTTATTTATTAATTCTGTATTAATATATAAATTATTATTATCATCAAATTTAACAAGTCTATCTTTATTATTTTTAGTATGGTAATAATAATGAACTATTATATTAATAATTGCATCATATGAATAATATCCTTCACGATTAGATTTTGTATTAATAAATCTTAATCTATCATGACAATCCATTACAACTTTATTAAAATTATTAATTATTGGTATATTTGATAACTTGCAAATTTCAAACCACATTAATATTATTTAAATATAATAATATATATTTAAATAATCAACTTTTTAATTTGCAAAGTGAATAAAATCAAAGATTATTACATACCAAATTGCAATTGTGCCATACCATCTTCTATTTGTAATATATTATAATTTATACCATAAACAACAATTCGAGTATTATTCTCAGGACCTAATTGTAATAAATAATCATTATCTAATATATGATAGTGGCGAATATCTGAACCAGCTAATCTAATATTAAGTTTTACATTTTCAAATTCAGAAAAATTACAACTACCACAATTCATTTTTCTATTAGTTAATCCAAAACTATATAAATATATTTGATGTAATGGGCGTGTTTTAAAAGTTTCATAATTTTGAACACTAAACCAATATTTATAATCTTTATATGGCACTCTTTCTACATTATTAAATAAAAGACTTGCTTCTGATAGTAAATCTTTTTCAGGTATTTGGCTCCATAAAGATTTAGTAAATTCGGGAGGGTTAGGTCCTGGTGGAGATGCAGTGTATGGAATAAATTGAGGTTTACCACTATAACAAAAACTTTCTTTATTATATTCTGTTTTTGATAGAAGAAAATAAAATTCTCTAATTGGATTAGTAAAATTTAAATATATTGTATCTTGATTAGCACAATTTTTTTCAACCATTTGAACTTGAGTAATTAATATATCTAATTTATTATTTAAAAAATATTCTCTCTCATTACTTTCTAAAAATATAAAATTACAATCTAATCTAATATTATTAAAATTTTTTTGTGGTAGTTTTTCTAATGTATGTGAATATTTAGATGAGATTGGGTCATTCTTAGTAGCATCTGCATTTTTAACATCAGTTAATTGTTGTAAAACTAAATAAACACTATCCCAGCTTTTTAATTTTATTTCAACTTCTATTTCATGATATCTAAGAGCATTAATAGGTAATGCTGAATTATAATTACCACAATTAAAAAATCTTAATGGAACATAAATATATTGACTATATATTTGTAATTGTGGTGAAACAATATTATTATCATGTCCACACATTGCAGATGTTATCCATGAATTATCATATAAATCAGTATAACACATCATATATTCACCAGTCATTTCTTGAATAATTTGACCACCAATTCTCAAGATAGCTTTTTCAATAATAGTATAACCAATAAAATCCTGCCATTTAACTCTATAATTAGAAGATACTATATTTTCATTTTTACCTATTATTTGGGTTACATTAATTTCAGGTAATTCTAAAGCAATATACATATTTGTCATCAAGTCTCCAACTTTATTTATTTTAAATGTAATTCTATCACCCCAACTAGATGAACCAGTTGGAGAAAAACTATATGGAACTTCAGAAAAATTTGTTATTTTTTTATAGTTATTTTTAAATTCAGACATTTTTATATCATCGGTAAATAATAATTCATCAAATTCATTTTTTGATTCTAATTGTAATATTGCGCCATTTGACATATTATAATAATATATATTATTATATATATTATTTTATTTTTATTTGTTTTTTCTGAAAATTTTTTGTGTTAATTACTATTCATATTCGGTTGTTTTGAGTTATCAGTTCATAACCTTTGTTATTATTACTTTCAACAGCTATTAATTATTTAACTTGTTTTTCTTGTTTATCATTTTCTCTAGCTGTTATTGGAGCTATATAATCAATTAAAAATTTATTCAACAATTGTGAAAATGAACCTCTCATTTTTCTTTCAATATCGCAAAACAATATAATTCTTACATTATTTGATTCATTCTTAACTTCATGTATAAATGTATCGTCAAATAAAACATCTTCCCCATTTTTCCAATTATATTTAATTCCATCAACTGTTATAAATGCTTCTTTAGGACAATTTAATCCCAAGTGATATCTAACACAACCCTTAAATGGACCTGCATGTGGAATAATTTTAGAGCCTGGTTCTAATATTGAGAACATTGCTAATTTAACTTCTGGTAATGTTTCAATTAATTTTGCAGTTATAGGACATACCTCATATGCTTCCTTGTTAATAGGACCATACCATTTAATATAAAATCTTTTCCATCCATCATCAGCAATATTTTCAAAAAACAAATCATTCTTAATTTTATTTATATTTCCTTTATTATATATACTCATTGCTTCATTTCTTATGTTTTTCCAATTTGTTTTTAAAATATTATGATTTTTAAAATTTAATTCCATATCTGGAAATGGAATATTTGTTCCACGAGAATATAAAGTACACCAAATAGTATATGGCGCCAAATATATTCTACCAGATTTATAAAATTCTTTTATACTCATTACTTCTTCACCTTGAAGTCTATTAAATTCACCTGTTAATACAAAAATAACTAATGTTATTACTATTAATATAATTATAATAAATACTATTTTATTCATTATAATTATTATATAATATTATTATATTTATGACGCAATAATATTATTAAAAATATTTTTAAGTATTCAATTAATTGCATACTACCCAATCGTAAAAACATGTCCGCATTCTAGACATGTTATAAATTGAGTGGCAGGTTCATCAGCTGATCTAACTTGTTTTTCAGTAATAGAACATTTACTTTTTTTGCATTTTTTGCATTCAAATGCTGTACTTCCTTTTTTTTCACTTAACATCATATTTAATTCTCTTTTTTTTACAATATCCACATATTGTTTATTTGCTAGTAATAAATTTAATTCGGTCTGTCTCATATTAGCTATCTTCTTTGGGTCCAATTTATTATCTTTAATTGCCTTTATTACTATTTGCATATTAGTATTTAATAAACAATATAATTCTTCAGATTTACTTATATAAATATTTTCTAATAAAAATGGCGTATTATTACTTTCTGCATAATCTAAACTAAAATTATATATAGAATTCTCTATGTCCTTTGAAATTGATGGACCAAATAATTTATTAAATTTATTAAAAACTTCATCGCGTTTCTTTTTATCAATCATATAATATATATATATATTATAAAAATGAATCCAGATTATCATATAGAAGAATTTTGGCTATCATTTAAAACAAGTATGCAAAATTTTTATAAAGAATATAAATGTTCACCAAGACCAATAATTTATTGGAGTGAATATTTAAATAAACTACAAAAAAAAAGAGATTACCATAATATAGAAATCAATATTAGAGATTATATGTCATTATATGCAATTGATTTATTAAGAAATAATGCTAGTTATCATATTGGAATATTAACAACTAATATAAAAAGATGGAATATAATTAGTACAAGAAGATTTGAATTTTGTGAATCAAAATATATTAATACTGTGTTTTTATTATTAGATATGTATGAAGCGTTAATTAAATGTGATAATAATCATGAAATTGAAATTTTATATAGTATGGTTGAAATATATATAATTCATGAAGATTTTAAAACATTCATTGATTATGCTATAAAATATAATAAACCAAGTATTATTGATAAAATATTAAAATTCGAAGGAGAACATCATAATAATGATGTTAAAACATCTGGCATTAAATATATAGAAAATATATATAATGTAGAATTAAGTCCAAAAATGAGTGCTAAAAAAATATTTAATAAAATTAACAATATGGTTAAAACTTAAATGAAAAGCCACATTCTAAGCATTTAACAAAAGTAGTAGCAGGTTCATCAGCTGACCGAGTTTGTTTTTGTGTAACTTCACAATTACTTTGTTTACATTTTTTGCATGAAAATATATTGCTACCTTTATTTTTCTTCTGATTATGTTCATAAGCTTTCTTTTCAATAATAGCTTTATATCTATCAGGACATAATTCATGTGGTTTCATATATCCTAATTCTTCAGGTAATATATGACCAGTTGTAATCATTTCACCTAAATAATCAGATTTTTCCATAAATAATATCAGTTCATCTACCTTATTTATAAATATATCATTGATTAAAAAAGTACAATCATTTGTTTCTACATATTTTAATGCAAATTCATTTAATCCCTCCATTACTCTTTCTAATGTTTCATCTTCAAAAAATCTAAATAATTTATCTTTCATTTGTTGAAAAATATCTTTATCTAATATAATATCTGTTTGTGTTGACATTATGTATTATTATATTATTAGTTTAAATAAAATCAGAGAATATATAAATCAATATTTATTTTAGATATAAGAAATAACCTTTGTTTTGGCGTGGACGTTTTTATAAAAATATTCAAAGAATATTATAACCTTTGGTTTTCACGTCCCACGATAAATCAATATTTTCAATCTTTGGTTAATTTATACATTAAGTAATGGTGGCATTATATTGTTTAGAACTTGTTCAGGATTTATATCTTCTTGAGCTGGGGTCCAATCATCACCTCCTGTTGCCCATTCTTCAGTATGCGATAAAGGTTGAGTATTATTAATTTCTGTATTTTTCAAATAACTATTAATTGTAATAATATCTTTATATAATGGTTCAATATAACCAGTATCTTTATTAATTGTTGTATATTTTTTATTAAAAGATTTATCAGATTTAAATCTATTAAGATTATATTCCTGTTCTGTTAATGTTCGATAATTAGGTTGAGAATAATCAAAATCAACTGGTGCTATTTTTTCATCTGTAATTAAATTTTGATTAATATATCTGGGTTTAAATACATCAGAATAAATATGTAATGGTCCAAAACATCTGGAATAGCTATTTTTATTATTGTGTTTAATATTAAACATATTATTCCAAAACGGCACTTCATAATTATATTTAATATAAGTTTCTAATTCACTCTTATTAAGCCAACATCCAAACCCTCTCATCCGATATTTATTAATAATATTAATAGGGTCTTTGCTTCCTGCAAAATATTTATAATCAATATTCATAAAAGTCATATGAGCTGATACAAATGAAGGTGTCATATAAACATTATCACCATTATAATAAGCACGAACACATGGCATATGAAAATTAGCAACAGTATTCATAAAATCATCTTTAAACACTGGAAATAATTCAAAATCATGATTAAGTTGTGGTGCAATAATTCGAGCCTTAAAACCATCACTAAAACCTAAACCGTCAGTCATTGGAATTAAAATATTAATTTTTTCTTCATCTAAATTATTATTACTATTTAGAATCATTTCTATTTCTTCCTGACTAAATTCAGATTCAAGTGGCTTATTAATATTATTTGTTATCATAGTAGTATTTGTTTTAGTATCCTTAATTTTGATCACTAATTTATCTTCCTCAAAGATAAATAATTCTGCATATTTATCCATTAATTTAATTTTTTCTTCCTCGCTTAATCCTTCTAATTTTTTCTTACATTCTATTTCATGCATTTTCTTTGCATAAGGAACAAACAATTTAATAATTAATTTTAATTCAAGACCTTTCACAATTACTTCATAATTTAATTTTTCATTACAAATATGTTCTTTAATAAAATCACTAGAAACAAACAAATATGTACTTCTTAATAGTTGATATTTTACATGTTCTGGTTCAGCATTCAAATATTGACAACAATTTAGCATAATTTTTTCATGAAATTGTTTAGTAATATCTAAAAACTCATAAATAGTTTTACTCATAACCATTACATCTACATCAGACTCATAATAGTATTCATTAAAATATCTCTTATCGCGTTCATTTTCTGGAACACTTTGAAACAAGTTAATTAATGGATGTTTATATTGAGCACAAGCAGTCATAATACTACCTGTAATAGCAATCTTTAGTTCTTTAAAGTCTATTCCATTCAACAAATTAATATTTTTATTTCCACTAATGAAAATATTTATTTTATTTTTAAATTCTTCCAAATTACAAATACGTCTATCTAAATCCTTATCAGTATTACATATTACTCCTCCAATATTAAATTCAGGATTTAAGCTTTTACTTGCTACTAATATGGGGCAGTAAGGATTATTATGGGGATTTTTATGATCGAAATGAAATACAGGTAATTGTGATGCAGTATTAATGTTAAAGATATACATATCATCAGTTTTAACTCGAAAACGATTAATAGTTTCCTCAAAGTAAAATCTTAACCATGCATAACCAAATAAATAAGTATAGAGATTAATATTTTGATGAATTACTGGTGTCATCATTTTAATAATATGTTCATTATTAATAACGAGGTGACAATATTTTTTTGAGATACATAAATTACTAAATAATAGATATTTATACATTTGGTTATTATCATCAAAAATATCAAATAATTTATTAATATCTTCATTTTTATAATCACAATTCCATACTTTCCAATATAATTTATAACCTTTTTTATTGATTATCTCAGATGGATCTACATAATTTCTACGATTAAAAATTTGTTCTATATAATTTTCTTTAAGTGGAGAATTTTCTATTTTTTCCAAAATATTAGTAATATTCGGAGAAGTTCTAATTATATTAAAATTAAACTTTCTACTATCAAATAATTTTGTAATATTAGGCATACAATTATAACTTAATTCCCAATATTTGCTTTCATCAAAATTATTAATCATATTATTAATTTTTAATTTAGATAATTCATTATTAATTTTATCACCAAAATAGTTATTCATAACCATTATATCATAAAAATTACTAAATGTAATTAATCCATTAATATTTTCAATATATTTTTGTAAATCTAAAAAAGCAATATTATAAATTGGTAAAATTAATACATTTTCTTCTAATTCATAACCAAATTTATTTGCATCAATAATTATATCTTTTTCACAATAACAAATATTTCCATAATGAACATAATTCTTCAAAATAGATATACTTACTTTGTATAAAACCATTTTATTTATAGTTTCATTCAATAAATCTTTATTTACAGTTTTATTAATAAAAATAGATGTATCGATTATTGATTTACTATCTAAAGGACATAAACAATAAACATGTTTAAAATATCTAGATACATTTAAAATATCAATAACAACCTCTTCATTAATTCTCTCATCATAAACAGTAATAGCACTATTAATAAAAGGATTGGACATTATAAATAAATTTATTAAATTAATGGAAGCAAATATCAATTTTTATAGGATGATATTATCCTATCCATAAACACGATTTTATAAACCAATTTATGTATATATAATTTTCTTAATTTTATTATCATTCATTTCAATATAATCATTTTCTTTCATTTTATACACAGATTTTGCAAAACTATCTTCATTAAGTTCAAACACAGAAATACTTGCTTCAATCAAATCATACAAATCCGCTATATTAATTTGTTCAAATTTTTTAATATGATGATTAATATTAGCCATAATAATATCTTCTCTTTCATTACATAATTCTTCTTTAATTTTATTAATAATTGTTTTATTTGTATTATTTATATTATGAAAGATATCAATCATATTAATAACACTTGAATTATTTTTCAAATTATTTTTCAAATTATTTTTCAAATCAGTTGTAATTCTATAATTGTCTTCTTTAGTTTTAATTAAAATAGGCCCAATTAATGAATTAATAATACTCTTAATAAAATCATCAGTATAATTACTCATATTTAATTTAACTCTATCAAAAATTATATCATATGGTAAATTTGTATCAAAAGATACAAATAATTCCAAACAAAACATCTGAGCAGGTAATACTATAATCTTACGATTGTAAATTTCAATTTCAACTGAACCAAGATGCGGATACATAATCAATTTCTTTTTTATATTTAAATGTTGATTATTCTGATTATACTTAAAAATATTATTACATAAAATTGTTGTAAATTCTTCAGTATTAATAATTGTATTAGAATATCCAGTTGAATGATTTATTTTCCATGCATCTAAAGATGTTACAAATAATTTATGATTATTAGATGAATATATTTTAGACTCTGCATAATCATTCAAAATAATATTATACTTTAGCAACAGATGATTATCAATTATAAAGCTTGCTTCTAGAATTTCTTTATGAGTATTTTCTGTCTTGATATCAATATCAGTATAAATTATTCTCTCCATTAATTTCTGACAAATAATTGAAATAAATTCATCTTTATTTTTGATTAAGCTACCTAAGAAATAATAAAACTTATTAACTTTCTTATTAAGAATATCAGTATTTATTAAATCACCTAAATATAATACATTTTCAAATTTATTAAAATAGGTTTCAATTGTATTTTTAATACATGATAATACAACACTGCTTAATATATTATTTTCAGAAATTTCACATAATGTATTATTATAACTAATATAATTATGAATATCAGTTGGACAGAAACTTAATAAAATATTAGTTATATCAATATGTTTAATTAATGAGATAAACTCTTTTTTATAAGAGTTCATAAAAGTTTTAATAAATATAATATCATTATTATTTGTTTCAAATATAAGTTTAATATGTTCTGTAATTAATTGTTTTAGTTTATTAAATGGTTGATTTTTAGTAATATAATAATAATTTGAATAACAATCCATATAATATTTATATAATTTCTTAAAAATATTAATATTAATTATCTTTTTAATATTATCATCTATATCACTATTTGCCAAATTAATACAACTTATTAACATATTATTTTTAACATCAATATAATCAACTAACGCAGTATCAATATATTCAACAAAATTAGAGTAAAAATTATCCTTATTAGTAACATATTCTGAAAATATATTAATATAATAATTTAATCTATAAATATCAGGATTTTTTAAATCATGATTATTATTAATATTATTATTAATTGAATATTTAAAAATAATATCATTAATTAAAATATTATTGATACTATCTATAGTATATTCCCATAGAATACTTGTACCCCATTTTTTTAATTTATGATTATTATTAGTAATAATATGTTGAAACATACCATTTAATTTACTAATTAATTTATAAATATTATCAAAATATAGATTAAAATCAGATATATTCAATTTATTTTTTTTATTTAAATTTCTAAAATGAATTCGCTGATTTTTAATATTACTATTAATATGTCGTTTAATACATTCAGTAATATTGTTTTTCAAATTAATATCAATATTTGAATAATTATATATAATATGATTTAATACAAAACTATTAAATGATATATTATTATGGATTATAATATTTTCTAAAATATTATCAATCTCTTTATTAAATTTCTCATTACAAATAACATTAATCGGTTTAATTATATGTTTTGTGTCATTTAAGAGAGCCATTGATAAATAATTTATTTAAATTAATTAATTATTTATCAATTTTTATGGAATTAGAACCTGTAGTTCTATTATCTGCAAGTGGAGGGATAATTAATAGTTTGGAAATGGATTATATCTAGGTTGATTATAATTATAGATTGATACAGTATATGTATTTTTATCAATTGGAACATTAATAACCATTCCATCTCTTATTTCTTCTTTATTATTTAATTGAATAGGAAACTTAAATTCCAAACCACCTATATCTTTACCTCTAATATAATATTCCCATTCATAAGAGCCTGGATAAATACGTCTTCCATATAATTGATAATTTTTATTAATATCTGTATTATATAATAAACCAACTAATTGATAGTCATCTGGTTCTCCACGTGTTTTTTCCCAGAACATATTATTTGGATATGGATATTGGCGTTCCTCCACTCTTTGTTCAGGGGGTGCTAATGGATTATATACCGCATCTTCATCTCTATTTTTAATAAATAGATGTTTTAATACTTTTACTAATTTATTATAAACATCATTATTATTACTATTAGTATCTTTCATATTTTCTTTATTATTTATAATATAAAAAACTAATTGTTGACACAAAAATAATGTTAAAACTATATTAATAGCATCATGATTCATTTCTAATTATACAATATAATTAGAAAAATTAATATATTAAATAATAAACAGTTATATATTTAGTTTTTTCTTTATTAAGATATTTTTTTTTATAATAAATAAATTTAAAATTATCTTTAGCTAAATAACTAGAAATTGCTAAATGTAAATCTAATTGAAAATTATCATATAATAAAAATCTGCCATTTACCATTTGAGTTTTTAAATATAATTTTTCATTATCTAATCTAGAAGAAATCGTTGGACTTATTTTTAACCCATAGTTTAATAATTTTCTTACAATATTTGTTTCATTATACATAAACTCTGGAACTAACCAAGCCCACATCCAAATGTTAGTGGAATTATCAAATATACCTAAAAATTCATATTTAAATTCAACATTATCATCGATATCTACAAATTTAATTATATTATTATTTCTGTCTAAATTAATATTTTCAGTTTTAATATATTTATTATATTTTATATTATGAGTGTCATAATAATTTAATGCTTTATCAATAAGTGAAGATAAATCTAAATCCATTATAATATTATATATTATAAAAAATAATATATAATATTATAATGTTTCAAACATTATCTGAATTTCAACAACTTGTTATGAAGAATAGTGTATTATTTGGTATAAGTATTGCAGTTATATCAACATTTGTCAATCAACTTGTAATGAGTTTTATAAATGATATTATTTTACCAATTATTGATAGAGATGGGAATAATGATAAAAAACCTGATATAGAAAAAATAGCTGACTACACTATAAAAACAAATGGAATTACATTTAAAATAGGTGCGTTTATAGTAGCATTAATAAGATTTATTATATTAATATTTATTATATTTATATTAAGTTTAGTTTTAGTCAAAATAAAAAAATAAATTATTTAAAAAATATATCTTATTTAAATTAGATAATGATATCATCTGAATCTAATAATCATCAATATAAAAATTGTAATGAACCTCTAACATCTGTAGGAATAATTTGTATAAAACTTGATAAAAAAATTTATAACAAGTTTAGAAACAATTTACAATCAGTTTCATACTATAATTTAAATAATTTAACTATGGAACATATAGATAAATTTAATGAATATAATGATATGATATCTTTTTTATTAGTTAATAGAAGACACTCATTGAATTATATTGATTTTATAAGAGGTAAATACAATGTAAATGATACAAAATTAATTTATAATATATGTTCTTTTATGAGTTCACATGAAATTGAAATGATAAAGAATAATGATTTTAATAATTTATGGAGTGAATTATGGTTAAAAAATGCTTATAAAAAAAAATATTTGGAAGAAATGAAATTATCAAATATTAAATTCACTCATTTAAAAAATATGGGTGTCCTAAATAAAATAACAACTGAATATTCATCAACAGAATGGGAAATACCTAAAGGAAGGAAAAATTCAAATGAAACTAATCTTAAATGTGCTATAAGAGAATTTAAAGAAGAAACATCATTAGAAATAGATGATTATCATATTATATCCAGTTTAGATCCAATTCATGATTTATTTATTGGAACAAATAATAAAGAATATAAACATATTTTTTATACATCAATAGCTAATGAAGATATTAATAATATAGAAATAAAAAATAATGAAATAAGCGAAGTTAGATGGTGTAAATGGAGTGAATTAAATGACTTAATTAGACCATATAATAATAATAAAATAAATATATTAACTAGTGTATTTTTATTTATTTTAAATATATGTGAGACACAAAACAATAATTCATTATCAATAACAATTTAAAAACATATTATTATTAATATTAATGTTAACCTATGACATTATTATTAAACATTTAATGCCTGCCATTAATACTTTTTCACTACAACCAAATATTGTAATGAAAAGTATGGATTTTCCATTTTTTAATAATATATTTGATGACACTTTTTATAGATTTGGTGTAACTCATACAAATTCTTCTAATTCACTTATTAATAGTATCAAATATTGTTTATCAGATAATATTAATAATGATACAAATGATTTACATCTAATTGTTAAAACTTTAGATATTAATATTATTATATTTGATTTTAAGAATAATAAAATTATGGTTGAATATAAAGATAGTCAATTCCTAAATCCATGGAAACCTACAATATTTTTAGCAAACTATGATGAATGGTGGGAACCAATTGTTTGTAAAGATACAAAGATATTTAGTTTCAGTTCACCCAAATCAAATATTTTAAAAAAAAATATATTAAATCAAAATATTACTAGAATGAATGGAGATAGTATAAATATAAATGATAATTTTGAAGAAATAATTGATATGGAAGGATTTAATAAAAAACAATTATCATCTGATGAAGAAACTGAAGATTATAATAATGCATTTATTGTAAAAGAAAAACCAAATAAAACTCAATTAAATAAAATGAAAAAAGAAGAATTAATAAATTTATGTAAACAATTTAATAAGACTATTAATAGTTCTAAACTAACAAAAAAAGATTTAATTGATTTAATTTTAATAAATTAACCAAAGGTTAGATTTAGTTTGTTAAAAAGTTAAATATTAATAATTAATAATGTATGATTATAAGGAATTATGTAGCAAAATTGTAATTTTAGTTATTTTAGAAAGTATGGTAAATTATTATCCAGATTTACAAAAATATAATAACGAAACAAGATTTAACTATTATCGTTCGTTAATGTGTTTAACATTTACATGTATTGGATTGCATGTATTTATAAATCATTTTAAAAATGGTTTTTCACATCCATTTTCATTTCATCATAATGATATGAATGAAATCCATTATTTATTTATGGCTTACTTAATAGTAGATTTATTAAAAATAGCTGCAAATAAATCTACAAGAATTGATTTATATTTACATCATATATTATGTATTGGTAATATAATTATAGCATTAGTAAATGGTAGATTTGGATATCTTCATAGTATATTATTAACATGTGAATCAATTTCAATTGTAACTGGAATTGATGCAATGGCAATGGAAGATAATGACAATTATTTATCATATTTATGTAAAAAATTTAGAAAGAATATTATAAATTTTGTTCGTATGCCAATGTGGATAGCTTTATTTATATTTACATTAAAGTATACAAATAGAGCGCCGTCTGGAATTTGGTATAGTAGTTTATTTTCATCAATAATAATGATATTTTTAGATAAATATTGGGAAAAAAAATGTGATAAAGTTATAGCACAATATGAATAAAACATATTTCTAAAAAATGGTTAAATTAATAATTTTTTCTATTATTAATTTAATATAAATGCCAGGACCAGATATATGGGGACCTCATGGATGGAAATTTATTCATTATATAACTTTAGGATATCCTAATAATCCAACCGAATTAGATAAACAAAAATACTATAATTTTTTTATGAATTTATCAAATGTAATTCCTTGTCCTATTTGCGGAGAACATTTTAAACAACATTTAGAAATAACACCACTTGATGATAATGCATTAAAAAATAAGGAGACTTTAATGGCTTGGGCTGTTGAAATGCATAATCATGTAAATGCAAGTAATGGTAAAAAAATATATTCAGTTAAAGATGCAATTAAAGCTATAATTGAAAATGATGATAAATGTTTAATATCTGATGAAGAAAGTTATCAAGAAAATAAAAATGATAATTTTCATAATACTAAAATAGAAAAATTTAAGAATAAAGAAACATTTTCTAATGATAAAGAAACAATTATTTTAAGTATATCAATTTGTATTAATATATTATTAATATTATGGTTATTCAAGAATAAAATAATGTAAATTGGTTTTAAGATATAAATATTATATATTATATATAATGAGTTCAAATGACAGACCTTCAGTTTATGAAATAAAATCATCCATTAAAACTATAAAAACAATTATAAAAAATATCGAATTAAAAGGTATAGTTAATCCTGCTGATAAAGAAGATTATTTTTGGAAAAATCATCCGGATATGATGAATAGATTTGCTTTTTTAATATCTCAATTATGTAGTAATTCAGATAATAAAATGTTGGATATAATGATAGCTCAATTAGAACAAATTGAAAAAGGAATGCCATTAGAAGAAGCTGATAAAAAAATTGGAGAAAAATTAGCTAATAATTATCTACCCAAATAAGAAACATTTTTTAGGGTTTATTAACCCACTTCTATTTACACTAATATCAATAAAATCTTTATTTTTACAATATTTATTAGAAAATAAATAATTCTTAAAAATTAAGAATGATAATAAAAATGATAATAAAAATACAAATATAACTATAACTATAATTTTATTCATTATATAATAATATATATATTTAAAATATATTTTAAAAATTGTATTATGATAATTTCAACCTTTGGTTAATTGGAATATTTGTGTATAAATAAGTTCAAATTTTATAACCTTCGGTTGAGACACATAGTATCTACTGTACCCAATTATTAAGGTTTAGTTGTGAATAAATGTTAAGAACTACTAATTTGCATTACTATATTTTTTAATGTTGTATTTTCATTTATTAAAATATCTATAATATGGTTTATTTCTAAAGGATCTATTATATCTATAAATTGTTGATTTAATTTTTTTAGTTCATTTATAAGTTCTATATATTTATTATTTTCTTCTAATTTAGTTAAATCATTTATTAGTCCATTTAAATAATCTAAATCATTTTTTGTATATATTTTTTTATAATTATTTCCTAAATTTACTTCATTGCGAAAATATTTGGAAAAATAATTATAAGAATTATAATTCATATAGGTATTATAATCTTTAATTTTACTAAATTTAATTAGTATTATTTGTATGTAATATTTATATATATTAATTATTAATTCATTATTTGATTTAAATTTATTAATAATATTAGTCATAATGGTATATGTTTCTAATTTATTTTTTTTATGTAATAAAGATGATCTTAAACTTCTATCTAAAAACTCATTTTGAATAACTTCAATTTTACTTTTACATCTAATGCTTTTAAAATTAATGTCTTCACTATTATTATAACAAAACGGTATTATGTCTTTATCTGAATTAATATTTAATAAATATGTGTCAAATTCTTCTTCACCATCTTTTTTATTATTTAAACTTCCATAATATATATACATTTCCCCTGTAGTTTTATAATCTTCATTTAATAACAAATTCATATTATCTATCTGGTTTATTCTAATAATATCACCCAAATATTTTAATTGTAATATATCTTTATCTAAATTACTATAACTTAAATATAATATGTCATTTAAATTTAATAAATTATGTCTAGACCATATATATTTTGCAAAAATAGAACCGAATGTTTCTGATATGTCAAAATCATTTTTTAGAATATTGTTAAATTCATCTATATCAATAATTGTATAATAAGTTTTAAAAAATAATTCAATATTATTATTAAATATTTCAAGATTTGAAAATACTACATCATTATTAGGGTCTATTTTATTTATATCTAATATATTATTTGATACTGTGCTTGTTGATGGGTTAATAGTAGCTGTATTAGTAGTATTACTAGTACTAGTAGCGGTGCTTGTATCTTCGAAAGGTTCTCTTTTTATTAATATGAGAAATAATATTAGAATAACACATAATATTAATATTAAATAAATCATTATATATATATATATATATAAATTAGAGAATTAAATTAGTTTTTTAACAAACAGATTAAGTTCTGATTCATTGTATCTAATAATATCTCGAACCATAGTATTTTTCTCATTGAGTTTATCAGTGAAAAAATTATCTATCCACCATTTATTTGCTTTTATTTGTTGTTCTCTATAGCTGTGATACATATCTCCAAAATAATTATTTGATTTAATATAAACAACTAAATTATTAATCATAATTTGTTGAACATTCGCAATATTAATATTAATATATTTAAAAATATTTAAATCTTCATCCTTTAATATAAAATTAGGAAATATATCATTAATAAATTCTTTTGTTTCACATTTCTTTAAAGTGTCTTCTAATATTTTTATATGTTTTTCATTTACAGTATCATATTTAAATCCTTTGCAAATTATATATTTTTCACTATTAGTAGCACGAGAGAAAAATGGTTTATATATATAACATTCTTCATAAAAAGATGCTAATAAGTATATTAATTTAATGGTATTAATAGTAAATGTTTCAAAAATCTTCAAAACAAATGAACCACCTTTAGCCTGAATTGAAAGTGCTCCAATTATTTCTCCTAAAATTAATCCATATGCCTCTTGTTCTTGATAATTTTCATTCTTCCATTCAAAACCACCATCAGCTGTTATTAAATCAGCTTTCTTTTTAACATTGACTTTTAAATAATCAATTGTTGAAACTTTTGTTAAATCACCATTTGATGATAATTTCTTAGTCTCTTTATTAGAAGCACCTCCCATTTTATTTCCAGTTTTTGTTGTTTTCATAATTGAAATCATATTATCATATCTTTTGTTAATATTTTCAACCATTTCTTTGTTAATATTAATTGTATTATCTGTATTAATAGTTAATGCATAAACTGTATCTTTAGATGGTTCAAAATATTTTTCTCTAAATTCAACAAATGCTTGAATAAAACTACCAGGCCCTTCAGCTAATCCAACCATTGTCATACCATCTTTATTAGTAGAGCTGGCTATATCAAACATATATAATATTTCCCACATCTTATAAAAAGCTCTTGATAAAATATTTGGTTTATTTAAAAATATATCACTTTCATGAGCTATATCTTTTTCATAATCATTAATATTATGTTCAAATGGATTTACTACATAATAAAATTTATTTTTCGTCTCTAGCTTTTCAGTTACACTCATTGCATTTTTTGTTCTGTGTATAAAACTATGAAAACCTAAACTAAATAATGGTTGATTAATATTAGAACTTTTTATAACATTATTATTTTCATATATATTTGATACATCAATATTGTTTAATTTAAATATAAAAGGTTTATAAGTCATTAATATATAATATTTTATAATTTTAAATAAAATAATCAATTTTTATTCTGGATTAATAATTATTTTATAAAACATATTAATATAATGAATATAGTATTATTTTTGATAATAATAATTGTTTTATTATTACTATTATTAGTATTTATCTCGAACAATGAGCATTTCACCTCTACTAATAATAAAGTTACATTAGCAATTCAAACTGTTTTAATTATAAAAGAAAATATACCATTTTTAAGAGAATGGATTATTTATCATATTAATTTGGGAGTTGATAAAATATATTTATATGATAACACTGGGTCAGTTGGTTGCGATGGTTCTGATAAAAATAAAAATAAATATAATATAAATTATGCAGAATTAATAAATTTAACAGATGAAGAAGTTGATAAAGAATTACAAAATATATTAAATGATTATAAGAATAATGTAGTGTATGTTAGATGGGACCCTCGTGATGAAAACAATAATATCATTTATGGACAAAATCTATCAATTATAGATTATATTACGAAATATGGTTCAGAAAACGATTACACTTGTTTTATTGATACTGATGAGTTTATTTTTAGTAAAAATAATTTAGATTTAAAACAATATATAATTGATAATGGAGCTGATAAATATGATTTAATACAAAAAAAATTCATAGATAGATTTTGTAATAAAAATAAAAAAGTTATTGAAATGACTAATTGTATTGAAAATATAAATACAGATGGATGGGCAATTAAATCAATCATTAAAAATAATAAAATTATAATAAGTTCGCCTAATATTCATATTCATGATATATCTATAACAACTAATAATAATAAAAGAATAAATGAGGATGATTTTAGATTTAATCATTATAATGTTAATAATAAACAAATTGAATGGATGAAAGGTTTTTATAATAAAACAGATTTTGATAAAGGCATAGATACATCATTATTAAAATACAAAAATATTATTGATAAATTATGTGGTGATAAATGTAGTGATAAAAATAATATTATTAATAATTCATATGATTTAAGTAATTCATGTGCTTTTTGGAATTAGGAATTTATACTACTACTAATATCTCTTTGTCTCATTAGATTTGTTTTAAATCCAATCCAATTATCTCTTTCAACTAATTTATTCCATTGTTGATCTAATGCATGACCTTCCCATGATCCAGGTATTTCCCAATTATCTTTACTCATCATGTCATTACAATGTATAAATAAATTTAATAATTTATCATAATAACTACTTTTAATTATATATACAGTTGATTGTGTTGAGTGTTTTAAATAATGTAATTCAGATGCTCCAGGTATATCACCATTTTCTTTCACTGATTGATTAGCTCCATGTAATATAATTATGTCCCATTTTTCTTGTTTCATTGCCTTTTCTACCATATCTTTAAAAACTTGTGGTTCAACACTTAATTGAGCATCATCTTCAAATATAGCAACTTTTTTCCAATTATTTAATTTAGCCATTTGTAAGGCTAAAATATGAGATTGAATACATCCTTTATGTCCATTTTTAGGAATGCGAACACCAGAGACTTTTCTAATTTTATCTTCAGGAATATCTAATTTTTTAAATTCATTTAATAATAATTCTTTTCTGTCTTCTCTATTTTCAAGATTAATATAAATAAATGCATCTATATCATCATATGAATTAAAGAATGTTTCAGCTATATTTTGAAAAGAAATATAAAAATTTAGTATTAATAATATGATTATTATTAATAAAATATATTTCATATATAAATAATTTAGATATAAATTTATAATAGTTTTCCTCCCGCAAATATCTTATAAGAGTACTTGGCCAAATATCATTAATAATTTGAAAAAATAAAATTTGAATAATTAATATAAATAATACATATTATTATATATAATGTCAGAACTTTCAAATGTAGAATTAAATCTAAAAGAAATTATTAATATAATTACAAAAAATATTGGTCTTATGTTTCATCGTAGAAATTATATGAAAAACAAAACTTTTTCTGATAAAATTATAGAGAGTTTAATAGTTGATAAAACTTTTAGTTTTGAAATAGATGAACAAAAATACAATATTAATATTATTATGCAAGATATAAAGAATATTTCTGGTAGTTCTCCAATTGATGATTATTTAAATAAAAATATAGAACATCATAAATTTTTAATTGTTAAAAGCTTTTCTAAAAAAACATATTCTCAAGTTGTTAAAGATTATAAGAATGCTGAAATTTTTACTATTTTTGAATTTTTAGAAGATATACCAGCTAAAGAATTTATACCAGAACATATATTATTAAATGATAATGATAAAAAAGAATTACTTGAAACATTTGGATTAAATGAATTAGGACGTATTAATAGTACTGATATTATGGCTCGTTATTATGGTGCTAAGTTAAATGATGTATTTAGAATTATTCGTCCAAATATAAACAGTGGAACAAGTATTTATTATCGTTTAGTTATTCCTGGAAGCATGGATGTTTTTAATTAATTTTATTATGCTACCATCTAGTACTAATTTACCCAATTATTAAAACATAACATTATATTTTTTTTATAAAATTATATAATATTATGGAAACTACAGAAAACATTTTATTTAATTATATTAAAAATAAACAATTTACTGAATTATATGATTATATAATTAAAAATAAAGATATTGATTTAGATGTTTATGACAAAAATCATAATTATTTTATTCAATATATTGTTATGTTTAATGCAATTGATATTTTAAAAATGATATTTGAAAAAAATATAACAATTAGATTAGATGTATTAGATAATGATGGAAGAAATTTATTATATATGCCAATAAAATATAATTATTATGAAATATTAAAATTATTAATAGATTATGATAAAAAAAATATAGGAATGAATTTATTAGATGTTAAAGATAATTTTGGTTATTCTGGGTTTCATTACTGTATTATTTATAATAACTTGAAGGCTTTACTATTAATCTATAATTTTAACAATATTAATGTAGATATGGATATTTATAAATTATGTTTAGAATATAAAAGAACTCACTTATTATTATTTTTATTGGAAAATGAAATAAAAAAAAATAATATTAATAATTTTATAAATAATAACGGTGAAAGTATATTGCAAGTTTGTATTAATTATGAAGATATGAAAGTTATTAATTATATTATTAATAATGTTAATTTTATTAAACAAATTGTAAATAATAAAGAAAATGAATATGGATTAACTGCTCTTCATCAATGTATTGTTTTAAATTATAATAATATTGTGAAAAAACTTATTGATAATGGAGCTGATATTAATTTAGGAGATTATTTAGGAAATACTCCATTACATTATTCAATTATTGAAAAAAATTATGAAGTTACTGAATTATTAATATTAAATAATAACTTATTATATTCCTATACAAATATGAATGGAAATACTGCATTACATTTATTATTAGAAGAAGATATAATTAATAATACAATAACTGATTTACAAAAACATAGATTTAATTTATACAATATTTTATTAAAAATGATTGAAAATACTGATATAAATATAATAAATATGAATGGGTTTACATGTTTACATTATATTGTATTAAAAAATTTATTTACAATACCAGAAATTAAAGAAATATTAATTAATGGCAGAACTCATATGAATTTATTTATAGCAAATAAAGAAGGGTTAACTGTATTGGATATGGTTAAAACAACAGAAGGTTATAAAGATGATTTTATAAATATAGCAGTTGATAGTTATTATAATTGTTTAAGAAAAAATAATGATAAATTAATAATTTCATGGGAACAATATTGTGCTAATGATAATTCTATTGATTTAGTAAACTTGTTAAAATTAATTAATAAACCAAATATAAAGAATTCAGATAAAGATACTAAATATTATTGTAAAGATTATATTAGAAAACTAATATTAGACAATAAGAGATCAATACCAACATATAAAGAACTAAATTTAAATCTAGATACTGGTATTTATATGGAAGGATGTTTTTATACTGGTTCGACCATTGATATATTATTTGGTTTATTATATTTGAATAATAATTATAATTCTACATTATTACTAGAATATCCACTTACTCATAATAAAGAAATTGAAAACTATTATATAAAGATGGGATTAAATTATAGTTTTAAAATGGAATTTTCAAATATTGAAATTGTTTGGAGTTTTATGAAATTAATTTATCCAACAAATTTTGACTCCATTTTATTAAATAGAATTAAGAATGCAAATTTTATAGTTATTCCATTAGGAATAGAAGTAAGTAATGGTTCCCATAATGGTTCCCATAATGGTTCCCATAGTAATATGATAATAATTGATATAAATAAAAAAACAATAGAAAGATTTGAGCCAAATGGTATTAATGCTCCACGTGGATTTTATTATAATCCATCATTATTAAATTCTTTATTAAAAATAAAATTCAATGAATTATTACCTGATTATAAATATTTAGCTCCAGATGAATATTTACCAAATATTGGATTTCAAATGTATGAAACAATTGAAGAAAGCAAATGTAAAAAAATTGGCGATCCGAATGGTTTCTGTGCTGTTTGGTGTGTATGGTGGGCTCAGCAGAGAATTGAAAATAAAGATGTTGAACCTAAATTATTAGCTGAAGAATTAATAAAACATATGAAGTTTTCTAATAAAAGTTTTAAAAAACTTATAAGAAATTATAGTATGAATATAGTTAAAATAAGAGATGATTACTTAAAAAAATATGAAATAAATATAGATGATTGGATGATTGGGAATTATGATGAAGAAATAATATTAAAAATAGAACAGAATGTTTTAGATAAAATTAATTAAATTTTATTTTTTATATTATATAATATATATGGATAGTATTCAAACAAAAAAAAATGCTTTACGTGAATTAGCTAGAACTCAAGTTAATACTGAAGCTGGAACACCTCAAGAATTTCGTATTGTCATGCAATTAGATATTGCAGTTAATGAACTTCTTCAATTAGGAGTATCTGAAAGAGAAATTAGAAATATAATACGTGAAGGACAAGTTCAAGGTAGAATTGGCATGCCACCACCCACTTTTGGAACAAGAACGTATTTGACACCAAAACATAGAGAAGAACTGATGGGATATATGGGACAGGCAAGACAAGAAAATGTTGATGAGTATAATGATGATGATGATTATGAAACACCAGAAGATAAGCTCAGACTACAACAACAACAGGAAATAATAAATCAACTTACTAATGAAGACGTAACACCAGAATTACAAGCTAGACGTATGGAACACCTAGTTGGTATGATTGTTGCTAACCGTGATGCTAATGAGGCTCGTGATGAACGCGAAGCACGTGCTCTTGCTGAACGTGATAATGCTCCTGTAGCAAATTGGTCCCAACTTATGGATCGTGCTAATGCTCGAGATGTTTCTCGGGCTCCTGCTCGTGTTGTAGCACCTGCTGTTGCTCCTGCTCGTGTTGTAGCACCTGCTGTTGCTCCTGCTCCTGTTGTTGTAACAAGTTGGGCACAACTTATGGGTCCAACTTCAGTTCGTGCTCAAGCTCAAACTCCAGCTCCAGTTCGTGCTCGTGCTCGTGCTCCATCTCCAACTCCAACTCCAGCTCCAGCTCCAGCTCCAGTTCGTGCTCGTGCTCCATCTCCAACTCCAGCTCCAGCTCCAGCTCCAGTTCGTGCTCGTGCTCCATCTCCAACTCCAGCTCCAGCTCGTGCTCGTGCTCCATCTCCAACTCCAGCTACAGCTACAGCTACAGCTATTGCTAATATACCAGATAAATATGCTTTTTTAAATGGTAAAGCAGAAGATTTAGATTCAAAAGATTTAGAACAATATAAAGATATGATGAGATGTGAAATATGTTTGACTAATATTAAAGATGTTAGATTATCTCCTTGTGACCATCAGTTCTGTAAAGAGTGTATTAGAAGATTAATAAACAGAAGAGAAACTAAATGTCCTAAATGTAGAGTAACATTTACTAATTTAAATAAAGTATATCAAAGTAAATACTTAAAATACAAAATGAAATATTTTGCATTAAAGAATGAACAATTAAAAAATAAAAATTGATTTTTCATAACATCTGAATAAAAATTGATTATTAATAATTATAATTTTTATAATTATTAATACAATGGAAGAACAGCAAGAGAATGACAATAAATATAACCTTGGCTTTTATATTAATAAAGGTAGTATAGATAAATCATTTTTTGATGATTTTATTCGTAGTCATGTGCAGAAGAATTTACAAAAAAAATGTGATAAAATTTTAGAAGATTATGAATTAATTGAATTTTATTCTATTGGCTGTAAATCAGATAAAGTGGCTTGTTATAGTGAATTATGGTTTCTTGATATTAATATGGATAATATATGTAAGGAAAAAGGTGTGCTTTTACCTATATATATTCCAGATATTAATACATCATCTCCTTATTCATTAGCTAGATGTTATTATGATAATGAGGATGATAATCAAAATGAAGATAATTATAAAACTATTGAAGAAATTTTAAAATGGTGTCCTAAATCTTGTAAAAATCAAATTTATAGAATTTTGTCATAGAAATTAAATACTTTTATCAATATTATCCTTTCATTATTGTTTATTTATTAGTCGCAAGTGGATGGATATTCATATTAATTAATTGTTACAACACATGTTGCTTTAAGTGAACTATTTTCAACTGATGTGGCAGTAATGACTGCTGTTCCTTTATTAATTATTTTAATTGAACCATCATTAACTGTAACTATATAATTATTTGATGATGACCATGTAACATTTTTATTTAATGCATTTGATGGTGATACTGTTACATATAATTTATATGCATTTTTTCTATTTTTATATAATAAAACATAATCTGTTTTATTTAATGAAATAGATGAAACTGGATAATAATTTTTAATAAAATATGATAATTCATCTCCTTTTATTGAACCTAATCCAGTACATGCATCATAACCAATTAGAGCAGAATTTGAACCATTTGAACCTGTTACTATATCATGAAAACAATTATAAGCTTTATAAATTAATTTATTAATAAAAATATCAATATTTGATGCTACTATAAATCCAGCAATTGTTGGTGCAACTACACTTGTTCCTCCTACAATATAAGTATTATTATTTAAATAGTATACAATTCCAGTTGATGGGTCTGCATTCATTGATAAATCTGGAACTATTCTTTTTGTTCCGTTAATATTATTTTGATAATCTGGTTTTGAGAAAAAAGCACTTGATGCACCACCGCCATTGCACCATGCAGTTTCAATTGTTTTATTATCATAAGTATAATTACTACATATTAATTTAGTGCCACCACATGCAATTACATTTGGACTAGATGCAGGGAAATCAGCATATGAACCATTTCCACCAACACCATCATTTGAACCATTATCTCCACTTGCAACTGTAATATTAATTCCTCTGCTTACAGCAGTTGCAAATATATTATTAATAGTTGTTAATAATTCATTTGTGTAATAAACTTCAGGTGCTCCCCATGAAATAGATATAACTGATGGAGGATTTTCTGTATCATCTAAAATTGTATTTAATAAAAGTGGAAAATTGTTAATATCATTTGGTGCAATATATAAAATAATATTTAAATTTGATGAAGGGTAGCATGCACCTATTTGTTGAATATCAATTGTATTTTCTAATGTTGCACCATCATCATTATCATCTGGTTGGTTAGTTGCACCTCCAACTAATTTTACTAATACATTAGGCATATTTGATGTATCTATGCCAATTTTTGTCCAATATTTATGGCAGTCAGTATTTGTTATTCTACCACTTACAGTTGTATTACCATATAAACCACCACCAAAAGATACAACTGCTACATTTACTTTATTAGAATTATTCAAAGAATTATTTGGTGCAGGGATTTTATATATAGATGCAATTTCATTAGGATAAAACCATGAACGAGGTACATTATTAGTTAATCTAACGTTTAGTTTTGACGAAATGTAATTTTTTAACTTGAGAGACATTATAAATAATATAGATTAAAAATTATTATATTATTTATAAATTAATTTTAAATAATAAAATTTGATTCTTTCTTTGCACCAAAATATTGATTAATTTCTTCATCAGATACTCTTTCTAATAATCTACCGATACATTTAATTTGAATATCGCCTTGATTTATTTTAACTTTTTCTAAATGGATTTTTACACTATCATTTTGTTTTAATACAATACCTTTTTTTTTATCAGTAAAATCATTACTAACATCCCATATATTAGTATCAATATTAGCTTTAGGAATAAAAATAATAATTGGTCCATTAACTGCAATAACTAATTCAGGATTCATAGCTTTAATATTTCCAATAATTATTGTATTTTCTATTGGGATTACTATTGTGCATAAATAAGAAATTTTATAAGTAGCACATCCTGAAAAATTTTCTGGTAAAATAATATCTTCTATATATTCTTCGATATTGTGTACTTTTTCTACAAATCCATATCTATTACATTTACCCTCTACTTTTTGTTGTAAAACAATATTCATATTGTCTTCTATATCAGAATTCATCATATGTGGTTGTATTTGAATTCTAGTATATTGAATTATGTTTTTTGAAGGTGAAGTGAGTTCCATATTAATTAGTTATATAAAAAAAGTTTAAATAGTTTTATTAATCAATTTTTATAGCTATTCAAAATCAATTTTTATTTTAGATATAGATTTTTGTCTATAAAATTTATATTAGAAACAATTTTTGATTTATGTCAATGTTTACCAGAAAATCCGATATTAATCAATTTTATGGCATTATAAAAAATAATTTATATAATATATATATATGGACAATTCTATTTATAGAAAAAAAGCATATTTAGAATTTTTAGTTAGAATTCATACAACTACAGAAGCTAATACACCCGAAGAACATCGTATTTTTAGAAGATTAGACCATGATGTAAATGAACTTCTTCGTTTAGGAGTACCTGAAGCGGAAATAGAACAAATTATTAATGTTGCACAAGAACGTCAACAACACCACCAAATTCCAGACTATGCCACAAGAAGATATATGACACCTTCACAAAGACGTAGATATCATGTATATTTAGATTTTCTTAATAATAATGATGCTACTTATTATCCACCTGGTCCAGACCAACTTGTAAGGGGAGTATTTATTGATTTAGAAATTTTAGAACGGATTGTCAGAGAACATTTGAATACAGAAGCTAACACACCTGAGGAACAACGTCTTCATGATACATTAGATCAAATGGTTACTAGACTTAGTAATCAAGGTGTATCTGATGTAATTATTCTACGCGCAATACAATTACAAGGTGTTGATGGCATAAGACTTCCTTTAGCAATAACAAGATATATATTACCTGTAGAAAGAGAAGCAATTGAAAGAAGAATGGAAGAAATGGAACACGAACAAAATAATATGTTTGACGATGATTTTAATGATGCTTTTCTAGATGATAATGAAGATGAAGATGAACCAATACCACAAGATGCACCATTAGCAGCAGAACCACTTGCAGCACTTATTGCTAGAGAAGCAACAGCTGCACCTACCGCTACTATGCAAAATAGATATGATTTTCTAAATGATGAAGGTGAAGATTTAGATTCAAAAGATTTAGAACAATATAAAGATATGATGAGATGTGAAATATGTTTGACTAATATTAAAGATGTTAGATTATCTCCTTGCGACCATCAGTTTTGTAAAACATGTGTTAAAAGTTTAATAAATAGAAGAGAAACTAAATGTCCTAAATGTAGAGTAACATTTACTAGTGTAAATAAAGTATATTATAATAAATATTTAAAATATAAAATGAAATATTTTGCGTTAAAGAATAAAAGAAATTAATTTTTATAATTATTCCAATAATATATTTATATTTGGCATTTCAGAAGTTCCCATCAAAATAACAGATACTTCATTTTCAAATATATTAATATCAAATTCATTTTTAAATATATCAGATAATTTTGTATCTAAATGATTTTCCATAAAATTAGCATAAATAATTGATGTTCCATATAATATCATTTCAATATCAACCTCAAATAATTCTTGATGATATTTAATAAATTCATTTAATGTTGAATTGTTTAGATATTTAAATTTTTCCCAACCATTAATTTTCTTATTATTTATAATCATTGGTTTTATTTCATTTGGTTCTGAATAGATAATAGTATTATCAGCCATATTCATATACCATGAACGATATTTATCTATTTTATTAATACCATTTAAATATTTTAATAACTCGATTGCAATTAGTCCAACAGCAGTTGAGGTAGTTGTTGCTACAGCTGGTATAATTTTACCAGCAATTCCTTTTGTTTCATATGTTGAAATTGTATTAATTCCATAATTATTTGCTCTGCAATTAGATGCAGATGATATCCAATCAATATGATAATTATAATTATATATATTATTATCTTCTTGATCATCCTTTTCAAATTCTTGAGGATTTAATTTAATATTATTATTAATATTACTATTCAATTCAACATCTTTAATAATAGATGAGAATTGTTTTTCTTCTTCATCATTTTTAGCAATGTTTATATCTTTGATTTCATAATTTTCCATTTTGAAATTTTTAATCAAATCTATGTCAATCTTCACTATATCAATACCATAAATATTACTAAAAATATTTGCTGTATTAATTATAAAATCAACAGAAACATCACTATTAAAATCTAATGGTTTTGGACATAATTTTCCATGAGACCAAAATAAATCTCCATCTACTTTATGGTCTGATGGAAATTTATTTAATAATTGTAAAATATTAATTATATATAATTCTTCAAACATTTTCTTTGCTTTCATAATACAATCATTGTAATTTTTAGGAATAAAAGTTAAAAAATAATTAATATCTTCAATTGCTTGTGTTTTATCAAATGGTGGTAATTTATCTAAATAATTATTATCCTGATTATATTTATTACAATTATTTGGACCTCTATTAAAAAGTTCAAAATAATCCCTTGCCCAATGAATGGTATGATGAATATTATTTGGAAAATTTTTAATAGTACAAACAGGAAATTGATTATCATTATTATCATCGGCATCGTTGGTATTACTATATGTTTCTGTAAGATATGGAATAACTGGCTGAGTATTACATTTCATACCCATAGTCCCACTTTCAAATAGAGGCAAACATTTTTCAAAACATACACTATCTACATATCGTCGAGCTTCAATATTATCTAATGCACTAATAATAATCTTAGATTTATTATTACCAAATATACTATTTGTAAAAGATATATCATCTGAAGTTAATTTTTTTACAAATCCAGTCATTTTAGTAGTTCCAATAATATCATTAATACTATCTATTGCTGTTAAACATTTAGATTGACCAATATGATGATTACGGAATAAAAATTGTCTTGATAAATTAGAACGTTCAATATGATCTGGATCAATAATAGTAATATCTGTATCCACCATTAATGCTAAGGTTTTTAGCCATTCACATCCAAGAGCACCACAACCTACCATCACAATATTACTATCAATAAATCTATTATTAATATTATTAATTTCTTCATCAATATTATCATAATCTTTAATTACATCAAAATCACTCCAATCATACCACTGACTAATTGGAGTATATTTATTAGTAACAAGTTTAATAACTTCATTGCTTACTAAGCCTCCCATCACGCTAATGACAGGAATAAATGTATATTTAAAACTTTTATTAAGCATAACATTTTCACAATAATTATTAATTATCATGTTATTTAAATTTTTATAAATATCAGTACTCTTTGAATAATCTATTTCAAAATGATGAAATGTTTTCCTAGTAGGAACATATTTAATTGTTCCATTAATAAACATAAAATTATCTATTTGTTCAATCTTTTTATAATCTTCTTCAATAATTTCAATACTGTTATTATTACTATTACAAACTATAAAAATATTATTATTATAATATTCTAAATTTTCTCCAACCATATTAATAAATTTTATTTTATCACCAAATGCAAAATTATGTTTACCACAAATAATTTTATTACCAATAATATTTTTAACAGGCACATTTTCTTTAATTTCTCCATTTACATCAAATACTTGATGGTTTACATTAGCATCAACAAAAATACTACCAGCTAAACCACCAGTGACCATATATACTGTTTTACCATTTAAAAATCGCACTCTGTTATTTATAGATTGTGCTTCATCAAATGTTTTGTTAATAATAACGCATGTAATATTACCTGATATTAATGAAATATCACTAACATGTTCTACATTCACACTATTATTAATTTCATTTATATGCTTTTTAATTTCTTCCCAACAAGGTGAACCAATAGATGCTTTTCGATAAAACATACAATTCTTTTTATCTTCTTCATCAATAACTTCATCGCTAATTAAAATTAATGTTTTAATACCACTTAATGCGAGATTTTTGCATATTTCACTTGCATAACCATTTTTTAGACCTATAATATAAACACAACTAGATTGAATTAACTTTGTTGCTTCAATACCATAAGTCCTATTCTGACGGTCATAAAGATGATTGAGAATATTGTGAATATTGTCAATATTATCAATATTATCAATATTAATGGAATGATGTTCAGTAGTCATTAATTATAAATTTTATTATACTTTTATATAATAATATCAATTTTTTCACAATTCCAAAAGTGAAAAAATTGAAATATATTTATCTATGTAGTCCTTAATTAAAAATAAATTATGGCTAATAGTTGCCATAACGTTAATAACTGGTGTTATAATTGCACTCAAGGATCATCTAATGGTATTATTCGTAATTCCAAGTTTTATTGTTCACAACGTTGTTATGATAGAGTTCATAAAAAAGTTCATTTTGGAGGTGTAGAATATCGCAGTGCTTCTACAATAATGTCAGAATCACACTCAACGCCTCATGTGCGTATAGTCCCACCTTCAAGGATTGAAAAAAAATGCAACTATTGTTTTGATACATTTGATATTTCTCGTAATTCTGGGATTGATTATGGACCGATGTGGTTTTGTTGTCAATATCATCTAAATTTGGCTAACCCGCGACCTAAAACAATATTTTCCCCAATTGAAGGTCATATGGTTGTCGGTGCTCCAATTAGTGGAGCACTATTTGGAGGTCGTATGTTTGTTCGTGCACCACTAAGTGGCCCACTGATTGGATCACTAATTGATGGACCACTAATTGGTTATCCTTATTAAGATTTGTTCATAACTTGTGAACAAAGGTTAATAAGAAAAATTGAAATTTTTTTTAAATATATGCGCCATAGAAAATATGGTTTATTGATGACTTCCCTGATGCATCACGTTAATAACACCCCCTTTAAGTGTGATATGTGTAATAGCCAAATTAATAATGGTATTGTGCGCGATAGTAGCTACTATTGCAATACTTCTTGTTACCAAAATAAAATGTTTTTCGATAATTTGTCCCAACCTCAGAGCAAGCCTGTAGTACCCCAACCCCAGTCCAAACCCCAACCTAAACCAACTCAAGACAATTGTCGTCATAATGGCACCTGTGCCACATGTCGCAATAAATATGATTACAAGTTTGGATGCGTTGATACTGGTGATAAATGGTTCTGTAGCCAGACATGTAGCCGGGTTAGTCAATCTGGCAATAATATGCAATATCCTGCAGTCGCTTTCCCTTTTGCTTCTACTAAATATACTGTTTTCCCAATCCATGTGGATGCTCGTGCTGGAAAACTGATTTTTTAAAAACAGTCACATTCCTTTAAACAATCAAATTATATGGTTTCTCGTATTTTTGAACTGAGAGTTACCCATATGAATTATGTTTATAGCCATATGCAAAAGATATAAATAATGATAGTAAAATTATAATTGTAAATATGGGAATTAATATTATTTTTTTAATCATACAATTAATATTTATTTAAATATTTAAATAAATATTAATTTATGCTTATAATGATATTAGTAACAGGTGGTTTAGGTTTTATTGGTTCTCATATTGTAGTTGAATTATTAAATATAAATAAAACTGTATTAGTTATTGATAACTTATCTAATTCAAAAATAACAGTTAAAAATAGAATTGAACAAATTACAAATAAAACATTTGAATTATTTATTTTAGATATTTGTGATAAATTATTATTAGAAGAAGTATTTAAAAAATACAATATTAGATATATAATACATTTAGCAGGATTAAAAGCAGTTGGTGAATCTATAAAAAATCCATTAAAATACTATAATACAAATCTAGTATCTACATTAAATTTATTAGAAATGGTTAATAAATATAATGTTAATAAATTTATATTTTCATCGAGTGCAACTGTTTATGGTATACCAATAGAAATTCCATTATATGAAACAACACAAACTGGATTAAATATAACTAATCCATACGGAAAAACTAAATATATGCTTGAAGAAATTATAAAGGATTTTTCATCAACTTCTTTATGTAATTTTATTATTTTAAGATATTTTAATCCAGTTGGAGCTCATTCATCTGGTTTAATTGGAGAAGACCCAAATGATATGCCTAATAATTTAATGCCATTCATTCTAAAGGTTGCTACAAAAGAATATGAAAAATTAAATGTATATGGAGATGATTATAATACCATAGATGGAACATGTATTAGAGATTTTATTCATGTTGTTGATTTAGCAATCGCCCATGTGAAATCATTAGAATTATATTCAAATAATAAATTAGAAATATTTAATATTGGAACTGGTAAAGGAACATCTGTTTTAGATTTAATTAATATATTTGCAAGTACAAATGATATAGATGTTCCATATCAATTTGTTAATAGAAGAGATGGCGATGTTGTAATAAATTATGCAGATACAACTAAAGCAAATACTATATTAAATTGGAAGGCTGAGTTATCTATTGAAGATATGTGTAAAGATTCTTATAATTTTATATTAAAAACAATGTTTTTATCATAAATATTTTTTGTAAAGATTAATACCATTTTTTTTACTTTCAGAATAATTAACCATAGGTTCCCAATATTTTATTTCTTTTAAATTATATTCGTGATGATATTTTTCCCAATCATGTAAATGTTTTGGTTCTATATCTTTTAATTGTGGTAACCATTTTTTTATATAAATAGCATCTTTATCATAACGTTCTGACTGAAGTGATGGATTAAACACTCTAAAATATGGCTGACTATCAGCCCCACTTCCAGAAGTCCATTGCCAATTACCTTGATTAACTAGAACATCATAATCTACTAATTTTCTTGCAAAATATTTCTCTCCATATCTCCAATCAATCATTAAATTTTTAATTAAAAAGCTACTTACAATCAAACGTCCTCTATTATGCATAAAACCAGTTATATTTAATTGGTTCATACATGCATCAATTATTGGAAAACCTGTTTTACCTTCTTTCCATTTTTTAAACCATGAACTATTATTACTCCATTTTATTTTATCATAACGTGGTTTTAATGATTTACCAAAACGTTCTATAAAACCATATCCAAGATGATAATAAAACTCTCTCCATATTAATTGTCTTACTAATGGATGTTTTTTACCTAATTTATTCACAAAATGATGATAAGCTTCACGAATAGAAATACATCCAAATTTTAAATATGCAGATAAATTAGTTGTATTAAGATGCATTATATTTCTTGTTTTTTCATAATTTTTAAAAAAATTTATATTATGAATTATATTTAGTGCATTATTTCTTCCTCCATGGATATGAATTAATTTATTTTCTTCATAAAACTTGCTTAATTTAGATGTATTAATGGCATATTTTGTAGTTGGTCTAGATATATTATTAATAGATTTTGTATGTGGTTCACTTACTTTCTGACTTAAACAATATCTATAAAATGGTGTAAATTTTTGGTATATATTATTTGAACTTGTTTTAATAGTATTAGGTTCATAAAGAGTTATATCGTGATAATAATTAAATTTAATATTATGATATTTACATATTTTTTCAATTAGTTTTTCTCTTTTAACACTATATGGAGTATAATCTGTATTTGTATAAATTGCATCTATTTTATTATTTTTAATAATATTATCAAGAACATCCTTAATTTCTCCATAACAGAATGTTATTTTAACTTCTTTATTTAATTCTATTAAACTTTCTATCATAAATTGAACTGCATTATTAGATTTATAACTATTTATAGTTTTACCATTTTGACCTATTTGCTCTGGAGTAAAAATAAATATAGGATAAATATGTTTATTAATTTCTGTATTTTCTATCATTTTATTCCATGCGGTATTGTCTTTTATTCTAAAATCTCTTCTAAAAATAAAAATGCTCATTATATTGCTCTATATTATAATTATGAAATTAATTTATATCATAATTATAATGCTCCACATTTTTATTATAATTATAATAGTCTTTATAATTATGGTACTTATTATATTTTATTTAATGCATGATACATTATATATTAAAAAAATATGTAATAATTTAGAATACTTTACATATGGTTCATCTAAACCAGATAATAAAACCGTATTAATTTTAGGAGGTATTCATGGAAATGAACCAGCTGGTTCACGGGCAATAATTAAATTAATGAATGATATTAATACAAATGAAATTAGTATAAAAAATAAACTAATATTAATCCCATATGTTAATTATTGTGCTTTACAATTAAATGTTCGTGCTTTGTCAAGTATTGGCGATATTAATAGAAAATTTCCTATAAATAAAGATTATGATGATGAAGAGTTACATCCAATTATTAAAAAAATATTAATATTTATTAAAGAAGCAGATATAGTTATTGATTTCCATGAAGGTTGGGGTTTTTACAAAAATAATAATGGTAGTATTGGTTCTACAATAACACCATCAAATACGCAAAATTCATTAAATTATGCTAATGTTTTATATAATAGTCTTAATAATAACATAATAGATAATAATAAAAAATTTACAATATTAGTAAATGATACTAATTTAATTAACACAGATAAAAATAAATATGGTAAAAGTTATGATATTAAACATACTTTAATATATTATGTTAATCTTATTAATAAAGATTATTTATTAATAGAAACATCTGGACAAAATAATGTTCAGGATATAGATATAAGAATTGCTCAAGCAAGATTAATTATAGATAATTTTTTATAAAATATACTTTCTATTAGCCATAAGTGGACGGATAATAAGAATACATATTATTAAAATTAATATACAGTTATATTTTATTTTATTATTATTATAATTATATTTAACTATATTTGTAAAATGTGCAATGCTTTTATTTAAATATTCTTTTTTAATTTGATCTTTAATTTTATTATTATAATCATATTCATAATTTAAATCAATTATAATAGAATCTAAATAACCAGAACCGGCTGCATGAATAAAAAATGGTCTATTATTATTAATATACACATTATTATCTTTAATAATAACAAATTTTTTAAGGTCAGTTAAAGGGTCTCCAATTGTTAAAAATATCTCAAAATTTGTATCAATATATATACTCCCTGGATTTTTTTCATTATATTTATTCAATAATATTTGATCATCCGCATTATCATTTGGATCAATTTTATTTACAGTTTCTAATACTTCTAATATATCTTTAACATATCCAATATATGTTCCTGAATTAAGAACTAAATTATCAGTTGTTTTTGTAAAATACAAGGATGTTATAGTTTTAATAATATTATTAGGAACATAATCATATCCTGTTATTATTTTACATTTCTCTCGTTCTTTAATTTTAATAAATTCATTTGTTAATTCATTTAAATCTCTAGTACAAATAACATCAAACCCATCTACAAAACATATAATTTCATTACTGTCATATTTTTTTAATTCTTCTATCATTAAATTCAGTTTCCAATTAAACCCTTTCCATTCCATATCTTTACCTAAAACAATTAATTCATTATTATTTTTTTTAATAGATTGAACTAAATAAGGAAAATAAAATTTGCTTTTATTAGCAACTGTAATAATATATAAAGTCATTATATTAAATTTAGAAAATTATTATAAATAAGTTTATTTATAATAATTGATTTATAATTAATTAATATGAATAAACATTCTTATAGATATGAATTAATTGAAAACAAAAAAGGTATGTTTGATAATTATATTGATATGGTTTATATATTAACATTAGAAAATAGAACTAGAAAAGAACAATATATGAACCAAATAAATACCTATTTACCTCATAAAAATATATTAATACAATATAACAAGGGTTACAAAAAATGTAATAAGAAACTTTATAAACAATCATCTTTATATGATTTAAATGATGCATATTATCATGCTTTTTTACATTCAATTAATAATAATTATAAAAATATAATTATATTAGAAGATGATTTTATATTTGATTATAAAATAAATCAATATATAGTTGATGATATTGGAAATTTTATTCTAAATAATAAATATCATGTTTATCATTTAGGTAATCTATTTAGTATTCCCATTCCTAAATTTTCAACACATATTAGAACTTTATTATTTGTTGTAGCTCATGGAGCAATTTATAATATTGATTATATTCATTTTTATGTTAAAAAATATGAAAATAATATGGAAATTGCAAATGATTTGCTTTGGAATAATATAAATATTATAAAATATACTTATTATAAACCATTATGTTTTCAAATATTAGAAGCTACTGAAAATAGAAAAGGCTGGGCAACTGGTGGTATATTTATTCCATTGATAGAATTTTTAAAAATAGATAAACATCATAATCCAGGATTTACTATTTTGAATATAGTGTCATATGTAATATCATTTATAATAATATTTATATTTATTAAAGTAATTTATTTTTTTAAGCATCAACTACACCTTCAGTCTCAGTAGTATTTGCGACTACTGTTTCTTGGGTTGACTGGCTTGCAAATAGTGTCCGGAGTTCATCAGGTGTCTTGTTTCGAATAATATTTGCCACATTCTTACATTGCATATTAAGAAGTGGCTGGATATCGAGAAAATTAGCACCCAAAATAACTTCAAACATTGTTTGTTGGTCGACATTCAGATACTCGTTGAACCATTGAGATAGAGGGACTGTAAACGTCTTGTCATCTAGCCAGATTTGAAGATTTTCCAATTCAGTTGGATTAGTGTGAATATAATCACAAAAGGTGTAAATCTTTGCTAAAATAGCTCCATCTACACCAGGAATAGGAATACTATTTTCATGACCCTCCTCTACCATTTCACCCAGGTCTTCCAGCATATTTTTAATAGTAATACTAATCTTTGCCACACTCAAGGGAACTGAAACATTAATACCATCCTTAGCATTTAATACAATCATTTCCTCATTATTATTGCCAATAGTCATCATTTGAGACATAAAATTTATTATAATGACTGTTTATAAATGAAATTTTCAATTTTTTTTATGGGATTATACAATAGTCTCATGGGGTTGCATTCGAATAATACCGTCTAGAGTATAAGAACTAAGAGTAAATGTTTCACCATTTTTATTAACATATAGTGCATCATTAGAATCAGACAAGAACCACAAAAATTTCCAGTAATGATTATTATATTGAATAACAGAATTACATCCAAATGAATTTAATCCATAACGTAGATCATTACCATTTTCATGAGGAATAAAAGTATTATTTTTAAGATATTCCATGGCTTGATTAATTGCGCTCATAATTTAATATAATTATAGTTAATTATATTAAATTTTCAATTTTTTTATAAATTTGGAAAGTAATAACGAAATTTATATAACTTTGCCCGATGTTTTATCAAAAATTGATGATATAAATCATCCCATTTTTGAGACCAATTATTTTTATTATAATTACTCATTTTTAGAATATAATTACTGCTACTAATATATGGTCTAGTCATTGTCTGTCCTCCAGTTACAAAAAACACCATTTCATACACATTTTGATGCATAACCCATTCATAACTATCTATAGCAAATTCCATAAACCACTTAAATCCTTCTTTAGGATGTATTTCTGATAAATTCATAAAATTACCAATTACCATTAAACGTCCAATATGATGAATATAACCAGTATCAAACCCACTTTTTATTAAATCATCAACTGGTTCTATTCCTAATGTTCCCTTATACCAATCTTGATTTAATTTTTTCTTATTACCAAAGTAATTAGAATTAAAATTAATTCCAGCATAACCATAACAATATCTTTGATATTCTCTCCAAAATAATTGTCTAATATATCCTTCAAAACTATTAATTGGGATTTTTGTCTTATATTTATTAATTATGTTTATTATATCAATTGGATTAATTAAACCAATATTTATACTACTACTTAGAACTGTATGAAACATTGTATTATTATCTTTATTAATAAAATCTTGATATGGTCCGAATTTTTTAAATTTATATTTTATGAAATGTTTTAACCATTTTATAGCTGTATTATGAGTAACTGGATAATTAAAATGCGAAGCATTACTGTCTGTATTCCCATAATTATTAGGAAAATGTTTATTAACATATGCGATTGCTTCTTTTATATAATTTTTATCTTTAGAACCAATTTTTGGTATTTTTGGTATCTTTGAATCTTTATATATTTCTCTATTCATTTTATCCATTGATTTTAATTCTGGATGTATATCTAGTGTCTTTTTAGACCACATATAAAAATTATTAAAAATTACCCTTTTAGATTTTCTATTTTTATTAAAATTACTATAATGTTCCTTATTTAATAAAAAATTTGGACTTTCTAACATAGTATAATGATTAGGTAATTTAATTTTATCAATTGGATCAAATACTTTATAATTATTAACTGTTGGTTTTTTATTAAATTCAATATAATGAACATTATAAGAATTTTCTTTTAAGTAATCATAATAATATTTCATAGATGCTCTATGTAATACTAATTTTTTCTTATTATATTTATATTTTTTAAAATAATGTGGATGTTCCCATATAATAATATACTTGATATCTTCAGATAAATTTTTCTTTAAAATATTTATATTGTATAATTGATGTGGTAATATTAATAACATTATAATATATTATATATAATTATCCATTAAAAAACTATTAAATTATAATGTTCCAAAAAATTTATTAATTTCATTTCTTATTAACCATATGCGTTGGTTAAATGGAGTTCCAGCTGTTTTTAATCTATTTGCATCAATCCAATGAAATTGACGTTTTTTACCATTATTTTCTACCTTACCATATACTCTTCTATCTATATCAATAATTTTCTTATTAGCTTCAACTATAATTAAATAATATTTACTGTGACCCAAATAATAACCTATTTTTTCTTTATTTAAATGTTCTTGTACTATTTCTTTTGTAATTATACCATTTGTTTCTTCTATTACTTCTCTCATAATTGTATCATAAATTGATTTATCATCTTCATCTGTTTTACCACCAATATCTTCATAAACATTTCTTTTTTTATTAGTGATATTATCAATTCTTTCAGTATATTGCATTAACATCTTAATTTGTTTTGTTAGAGGTTCAATCTTATAAAAAATTATACCACCAGCTCTGATTGGCTGATTATCAGAATCAATAAAAAAGGTTGGTCGATTATCCATTATAATAATATTTATAATTATTATTCTAAATATTATTATTCTAAATATATTCAATTTTTTAGTAAAACAAATAATCTCCCTCTACAGGGGTCGAACCTGTGACCTTGCGGTTAACAGCCGCACGCTCTAACCAACTGAGCTAAGAGGGAACTTAAATCTTTCGATTTAATATATATAGTAATATATCTTTAAATAATAATATATATTATAATAATATGAGTTTAGCACAAATAACAGGTTTATCATTAGTTGAAATAGTTGGTGATACTGGTGCAAAATTATTTGCAAATAATGGAGGTATATTAAATTTAGGAATTGGTATATTTGGTTATATTGGTGTATTTATAATGTTGATAGTAAGTCTTCAAGGTTCTACATTAATGATGGTTAATGGTGCATGGGATGGTATAAGTGGTTTACTTAATACAATTTATTCATATTTTGTCCTGGGAGAAAGATTTGAAAATATATCTCAATATTTTGGTTTGGTTTTAATTATAGCAGGAATATATTTATTAAAAGTACCATTATCAAAAGCTAATCCTTTTAAATGGCCATCATTATAAAAAGTTAATATTATCCACATTATCTGAATAAACAATATTTATTAATAAAGGACAATTATTATTTAATATTTCTCTTATAAAATTCTTCATTTCATTCATATTATCAAAATTATGGAAATAATTATTATAATATAATTTATGAAAACCTAATTTTTCTAATACATCAACTTTTGATATTATTAAATCAGTACAACCTGATATATTAGTTGCAATTATTAATTTATTTAAATTCAACCAGTTAACTTTTTTCATTCTTATTATGGTTTCCATATTTGTTGTTTCATATTCTTTCCCTTCCATAATTACACGTCTTAACATAGGATCTTCTAATAGTTCTTCTGGAAAATCTGTATCAGTTCCTGTTCGTGTATCATAAATCTTAGTAGCACCATAAATCTTTCTAATTTTTTGTGGTGGAAATCCAAGAGAACATGCCCCATATGGTAAAGTAGTACTAGATGTAACAAATGGATAATTTCCATAATTTATATCTAACCAAAAGCCCTGTGCTCCTTCACATAATACTTTCCCATATAATATTTCATCCCATAAATATTCTCTTAACTCAATTACATTTTCTGCTCTTAATCCAATTCTGCCATATTTATCACGATAACATGGTGCAATACCTTTAGATGTAGTACATTGACCTGCATATTTATTAATATCTTCTTTAATATGAAAATCTTCAACAATATGAGCTTTAGGTGATATTTTAATAATAGATGTATCAAAACCATTTTCTTCTAAATATTCTAATTCTTCAAAAAAACTTTTCACATTAACAACACAATCTGGTCCAATAATTGATTTTATATTATGAAATACACCAGAAGGAATTAAATGTGTTTTATATTTTTTATTATTTATATAAATTGTATTACAAGCATTATTACCTCCAGCCCACCTACAAACAAAATCATAATTACCATTTTTTGATAAATAACTAATAACATTACCTTTTGCTTCATCTCCCCATGCTAAACCACTACATATATCAACGTACTCCACATTTATATTCATATAATTGTATAATATAATTTATAGATATTTTTCTAAATTAAATTATATTATAATTATATATGGTAAGATCATCAGATGTAAATGATCCGTTAGAATATAATATTGAAAATAATACTGCAACTGTTGTTAATATTAATTATACAGAAAATAAAGATATAGTTATACCAGAAACAGTTACATTAAATGAAAATAATTATACAGTTACTACAATTGCTAAAAGTGCATTCAAAACTAGTTACATTACAAATATTACAATACCTGCATCAATTACTTTAATCGATGATGAAGCATTTAGAGACAGTAATTTGATAATCATTCATTTTAAAGGAGAGCTACCGACTATAGGAAAAGATGCATTTAGTGACATGGGAGATAACTTCCCGTTAGGTTCTGTTAATAATAAATTAAACAGTTGGCAGGGAGTTAATCACATAGATGATTTAACTATTAAAAACATGTCATTATATATAAAAAATATAATATCATTAATAATAATTTTTATATTAATATTTTTTTTTAGTAAAAAAAAAATGTCCATTTGGTTTAAAATACCATTATATTTATTAATAATTACCTATTTACCGTATTTTCAAATATTTATTAATGGACATCGAGATAATCCACAAGAAAGTGCTATTATGCCAATAATTTTGCTAATAGCAAAAACACTTTTGTTAATATTTCTATATTTAATAAACAAAATATCAATAGTTTGGTTAAAAATACCATTATTTATATTTGTACTTTGCAATCCTTTTAGTTTTACATTAATTGGAATGGATATTGAAGTTATGCTAGAATTGCCTGATTATTATATAAGATTATTCATGTAACATATTTTTCTAAATAAAATTATATTATATTTATATATGGTAATACTTTCATATGTAAATGATCTTATAAATTATAATATAGAAGATACAACAGCTACAATTGTTAATATTATAGAAGATGATACACGAGGAAAAATAATAGATTTTGTTATACCAGAGAAAGTTACATTAAATGAAACTGTTTATACAGTCACTGCTATTGCACCAAATACATTTTATGGAAATAATTATATAAAAACTATAACTATACCTGCATCAATTACTTTAATTGGCGATGAAGCATTTAGACAAACTAGTTTGAATAAAGTATATTTTAAAGGAGATAAACCAACTATAGGAAAAAATGCATTTAGTGATATAATTAATAATAATAAACCATATGGTTATAATGAACCATATGGTTATGTTGATAATAAATTAAAAAGCTGGGAAGGAGTTAATCAAATAGATGATTTAATTATTAAAAATATGTCACTTTATATAAAAAAAATAACATTATTAATGATATCATTAATAATAGTTTTTATATTAATACATTTATTAAAAAAAACAGATATGCATTTAGGATTTAAAATACCATTATATATATCAATCATTACTTATATACCATCTATATTTGTGTATTTTCAATATTCTTATAAATATTTTATTATAAATGGAACAATTTTATTACTATTTTTATATTTGATAACCAAAATACCAATTATATGGTTAAAAATACCATTATTTACACTTTTAAATATACCTAATTTTTTTTATATTTTCTATTCATTAATTATTATTAGTTATTTAATTGTTTATTATATACATTTATTCTCATAAGATATTGTAAAATGATTTAAATAAAGCATCATAAATATATATAATGTCTTTAATTAAATGCAGAAAATGTGGTGGTCCACATGTTACATTAAAATGTGGTAAGGAGAAACAAGATTTAACAACTATATTAGATAATAAATTTTCATTACCTAAAAATGAAGAACCTACTCGTTATGATAATAATCATAAACATAATTACAGTGAAAGAATAGATAAAAGAAAAATAGTAACTGTAAGAATATCTAATTTACCTCAAGATATTACAGTTCCAGAATTAAATGAATTAGTTAGTGAATGGGGGAGAATTGGTCGTATTAATCTTAATAATTATGATAATACAACATGTTATATTGATTTTTATTTTAAAGATGAGGCAGAATATTTTAAAAAAGCTATTGATAAAACACCATTTGGTAATTTAATATTGAATGTTGATATTATGGAAAAGTAAATAAATAATTAATCTATCCAATTGTAATTTATCTACCTAATGTAATATTAAATATTTACTTAATTCATCTGTTTTTGCTAGTACTTTTTCTTTAATTGTACTAACAATTAAATTTTCTTGATTATTATTTGGTAATAATAATATTCCTACTATTAAAATAATTAATAAATAAAAAAATATCATATTAATAATCTATAGATTAAATCTATAGAAAATATAATAATATGCCAGAAGATCCTGAAGTAGAACCAAAGGTTTTAATTAATCCTTCACTTGCGGATAATAGAACAAAAGATTATTGTTAGCGATAACACAATACATTATGTGCCAAATATTCAGAAATAAAATATATATTATTTATAATGAAATTAAAAATAAATGAGAATTTTATAAATATTATTAATAAAATATATCCAGATAATAAAAATCAAATTAATAAATATCAAAAATTATTTGTTAATGAAAATATTGAAGAAAAATGTGATTTATTTTTAAATGATGTTAGAACAGAATTTAATAATAGTATTAATAATATAACAAATGGTGATAAAATATTAAATAAAACTCATTTTATTCAATTTATCTATCCAGACAAAGATATAGAAATGCAATGTTACAATGATATTTTTAAAATATTATTAGCAACAAATAAGAGTGAATGTATTTTTGATATTATGATTTATACTACTGAAAATAGTTTCTTTATTCATATTAAAGATGGAACTTATGAAATTAATGAATTTAATAGTGATATATTCTTTACTGAGGAAAAATTTGATGAGTTTATTATAAAAACAAGTAATACTAGAAATAAATATAAAAATTTGAATTCGATTTTTGTTTTTAGTGGACATGGTAATACATGGTATTTAGCAAAAGATGCTGACCATATAATATCATTTGAAATGATTAATAAAATATTTGATAAATATAAATTAAAATTTGATTTAATATGTTTTGATGCATGTTATACATCTTCAATCGAAATATTATATGAATTTTATAATCATTCGAAATATATTATAGCACATCAATCATATGAATATGCACAAGATATTAATTCAAAATATATACCAATAATATTTGATAATAATTTAGATTTTTATAAAAAATTACAAATATGTGCCTTAGAATATTTAGAAAGAGGAGCGTCAGACTTAGCTCATTGTAGTATATCATTAATTGATTGCAGTAAATTTGAAATATTTATAAAATTATTTAAAGAACATTTACCAAATATTCAAAAAATAATGAATAGTAATCAATCATTAAACTATATTTCTGATTTATGTAAAGATAATGATAATTGTAGTAATATCATTGATTTATATAATGTTTTATTAATATATAATAATAAAGAATTAATTGATATGTTTAAAAATTTTGTTTTTTATAAAAATAATAATATTCAATTTAATAAAAGAGTATATAATGATCAAGATAATTTTGGAGGAGTAAATATTGTAATTGATTATACTAAATTAATTTCAAATAAAAATAATAGTTATAATAAAATTTTATTTTATAAATATAGAATTTAGATTTTATAAAACACTCATAACCTTATATTTCTTAAAAATAATAATTTTTTCTAAAATTATTTAATGATAAAAGTTGAGTATATAATTATTGGATTTGTTTTCTTAATTATATGTTTTTTTATTTTTAATAAAAAAGATACATTTATTAATAGAAAATTAGAAAATTTTAATGGCGATGATTTAAATATTCATATTGACAATGATTTAAATGTTGCTTCAGATATAATTAATGAAGATAATACAGTAATTGAATAATTTAATTAAATATTATTATTATTATTTCTACTAAATAATAATAACAATAATGAAAATAGATTTTGAAATGATACAAAAAATATTTAATAGGAAAATAGAATTAAAGAATAAAAAAGATAAAATTGCATTGTCTTTATATTCAGAATATATTCCAATGTATGATATTTTTAGTGATAATATTTATCCAATTAACAGTATGAAACTTTATTACAGATTAGTTAATTGTCACTATAGATTTATAACAGATGAAGTTAAACAATGGATTATTAATAAAAAAAATAAAATATCAGATGAAGAATTAATAAATAAATATGATAATATATTAGCTATAATAGATAATTATGATTTAGAAACCTTGGAAAAAACATCATATGAAACATTATATAGATATTCTCCTGATTATGGTTTATCTATATCAATATGTAAAAGAAATAGTTTTTATCCTTATTCATTCCATTTAAATCCTTATTATACTAAAATAGAGTTGATAAAGTTGGGAATGAATAATAAATTGATTGATAAATTAGAACCAAGTAATTTAGTAGATAAAAAATTACATTATGATATTTGTAAATTAGTATCTAAAAATGATATTGGTTATGAAACTATATTAAATCATATGGATATAATTATTAAAAATAAATGTATAAGTTGGATAAATTTTTATTCAATGACTGGTAGTTATTTATTTAATAAAATATTAAGAGATAAATTACCTATTAATGAATATTTATATGATGGATTAAATAAAATTATTAATACAATAAATAAAGCAGAATTACCTAATGATTATTATTTTTATAGATTTGTATGGGATGATGAATATATTAAAAATTTAAAAATAGGTGATATATTTATAGATAGAGGTTTTACATCAACTACAAGAGACCCATTTTATTCACCAGGAATTAAGATGGATTTTGGATTAGTGTTAATAAAAATAAATATACCTGAAAAAATGAAAGGTGTTGGTTTATTAATTGAAAATTTTAGTATGTTTCCAAAAGAAGAAGAATTTTTAATAAAACCCTATAGCAAACTTAAGCTAAGAGCAAGGGATGATAAAACTTATTATTATCATACTAATGAAAAATTCGAAAAATTAATTAAAAAAAAATATGAATTTGATTTAATTGGAACAAATGATAAATTTGAATTAGATAAAATTAATGTTATTCCTGATTATAAAATACCATCTATTGATATTAATAATATTAATATTGATAGTAGTGATCGAATTGGATTATTTAAAATATTTTTAGAGAATTGCGATAATTTAGGACAATTTAGATATAATGATGAAGTATATATAGCCCAATGGTTTGATAGCACTGGTTCATATTCTCATATGTATAAAAATAATAGTAAAGATGGTTTAATTATTTATAAATATAAAAATGGATATCCAGTATTAGCTATAGAAATGGGTGATAATATATTTGTAAATTATCAAAGAACAATATGTTACTATGATGAATTTGTTGAAGAGGATAATATATTATTAATATCTCATATTGGAAGAATATTTAAATATAAAAATGTGAACGTATTATTTACTTATAAGAATTTTACAGAATTTGAAGAAAATTATAAAGAAAATAAGGAATATTTATCAATAAAATTATATTGTAATACAATATATCAATATTATAAAAATCAATATAAAACTGAAAATAAATATTATAAATATGAATATGGATTTTGGAAATTAGATAATATAGGAAAAGAAGATGTTCCAATAGATATTATAAATAAAGTTTCAAAAGATTTAGGTATTTTAAAATGGAGAGATTTTTACATTCTAATTGTTGAAAAGTATTTTCATTTATATAATAGATTAGAAGAATGGATGAATTCTAAATTTGATAATATATTTAATAAAAATTATTATACATTCAATATAATTCCATATTTAAATAAAAATGGCTATCATATTGAAGATATACCCACATTAAAACATATTTCTTCATTTGACAGAGGTGATATATTTAAAAATGTTTTTATTGATAATGTAAGAAGAACTTAATTTTTTAATAATTTATTTTAATAATTGGAAAAATACAAAACCAAATATCATACCACCTATAATATCTGTTGGATAATGAACTCCTAAAAATACTCTACTTAAACCGACTAAAATTGCTATTATATTAAATATAAATTCTGTTGGATATTTATTTAGCATTACTAATGAAAAGAATGTTGCGGCATATGTGTGTCCACTAGGAAAAGAATAATGTTCTGTTCCTAGTTTATGTTCTTTTCCAGAATAATTTTTAATTTTATCACTTGCATAATATGGTCTTGTTCTTTTAAATATAAATTTCAAAGCACTATTAATTAAACATCCTTTTGCGACAAAAATAACATCATCTAAATTTAACACTTTATAAATATATAAAATAATAATCATAATTATAAAAAAAAGAGTATTAAATGGCGATGATATAAATCTCATTTGTTCAGCAAAATTAAATTTTTGAATTTTTTCCATTAAATCAATCTCATCAAATGTCATTATTTAATATTAAAATAATAATATATATAATAATAATCCTAACGATATAATTTATAACAAAATGTATTAATTATAATAATAAGTTTAATTTATTTACATCTTATATTCGCTTTAATTATTATTCTATTAAACAAAATATTAAGGATTTGTTGGCCTATGGAATGGAAAACAAAGGTTAATTTTATGACCAAAGGTTATAAAATTAAATCTCTAGTCAAATAATGATATATATCCCAATATTAATAATCATTATTATATTATGTATTGATTTATATTTAACATTCTCTATTAGATTTAATACAACAAATGAAACATTTCAAAATGAAGATATAAAAGAAGAAAGTGAAGTTGAATTTGATAATCCAAATCCATGGAATAAAATTCAGTATTTTACTCACATAAATAAATATTATATTAAAATTAATAAAATAGGAGATTATATTGAAAAGATAATGGTATGGAAATCTTTACCTATTATTAAAAATGACTTAATTGATATAGATATTGATAATAATTATTTAATATTAAAAACACATAGCGAAGAAGAAGCTCTAGTTATATGTAATCTTATTATAAACCATATTAATAATAATCTTACAATTAATGATATTGTTTCAAAAAATTTAATAAATTATTCAATTAATAAAGCAAAAAGATATAAATTAATTGGAACAAAATTAACTGAATTAATTAAAGAAGGTGTTAATAATTTAAATAATAATGATAATAAAATGGAAACATCTGATTATATTGATACTGATGAAATGAAAGAAAATGTCACAGATGAAGATAAAGAGAAAAAGAAGAAGAAAGCAGACTTAATTAATAAAATAAAAATGATTGATAATAAGGAAAAAGATAAAGACAAAGACAAGTTTCAAAATAATAATGTAAAACCTAAACAAAGTCTTTTTGATAAAATAGAACCATATGAAGGTTCTGAATATGCATCTATTCATTTTTAATTAAAATATACCATCTATAATATTGTGTTAAGTTGTTATAATCTGGTTTGAATGTTTCCATAATATTCCAACCATATTTTTTAATATCATTTATATCTATATAATTTTCCTCCATAATTGAGTTATGAATTGGAAATTTATAATATATCTTATTTTGTTTTCTTTCAATAAAATGGTTATTCGTATCAATTTCATATTTAAAGTTATCTGGCATTTCAACAATATTAATTAACATTTTAGTAGATTTATCAGTTATATTATTTAAATTATTCCAAAAATTGTCAGTCATAAAATGCATTATACTGCTTAGACAAATAATAAAATTAAACTTTTTTAATGAATTTGTTAATATTAAAGGCCATTTTTGGTTCAAATCACAATACATAAAATTAATATTATTGTTATAATTATATTTATTTATTCCACTTCCCAACATATTCATATCAATATCAACTCCAATATATTTATTAAATTTATTTAAATATTTCAATGTGCGACCAGGACCACACCCACAATCTAATACATTATTAATAATATGCAAAGCATTAATTTTAGTTAACATCTTTTGTAATATATTATTATTATCATCTATTACTTTCTTCCAAATAAAATTAATATGATTATCATTATTATGATATATCTTTGGATGTTTATATTCATACTTAATATTATATAAATCTATGATAGATGAAACTATTTCATTTGTATTTGGTTTCGTTTTATCAAATCGTATTTCTCTTGCTTCAAAATAATCTTTATCATCATGTGGGTAACATCTCCAAATAGTATTGTTATGCTCTATAGTTGGTTGTTCATTATTACCATGAATTATAATATCCCATTGATATCCATCACGATCAAGCCATTTATTATCTAAATATAACAAATCAATTGTATATAATTTTTTTGGCTTTATTTTAATTTCTCTGTCACCATTTAATGGAGTTAAAATCACACCGTCATAATAAACTCTGTTTTTAACATGGTTCTTAACTGAATTATTATTTTGTTCATTTATTATCCAGTAAGCAATTGATTTCATATTAATTATATCTATTAATGGGACAATTATATTATTAATGTTTATTATTTTCCATGCAGGTTTTGGATACCATCTATAATTATTATATGGTTCATTTAAAAACTCTTTAAGTTTTTCTCTTTCAAAATTTATTTCACTAATCATATCATCTTCATTATTTATTATTGGTATAGTTTTTTGCCCATATGAATGCATTTTATGAATTGATAAATGCCTATCTTCAATTGAATTTTCTTCATCTATATCAAATACTAAATATAAATCTAGCTCTTCAATAAATTCTGCTTTAATTTTATTATTAAATGGGAAAATAGGGTTAATATCCTTTGGAATATTATATGATAGAATACCGTCGGCCTTTTCCTTTAATAAAAAAGAACCATTAAGTGAATTTAATTGACCAGGATATAAATGATATGGTGGAATTGTATTAAATAATTGTTTTTTATAATTACGTAATCTATTAAACACAACTGATTTATTATTTAATGATTTTAACTCATTTACAATTGGATATAATTTTAATTTATGAATTATTTGTTTTTTAATTTTAATATTTTTTATAAATTTACTAATATTATATCTTAATCTATTAAAATGAACTCCTAATTCTCCATGTGCTACTAAAAAAGGAAGTAAATATAATACTCCAGATTTTTGAATATAAAATGAATTATTTATAATTAAACATGAACTAACATTAGTAAAACCAATTTTATTTATAAAATTTCTAAATTCATTAATATTAATATTTTTATTAAGACGTTCATTATCAATTAATACCATTTCTAGATTTTTCAATATTATATCTTTTAAATTATTAAAATCATTATTACCATCAATTATATTTATATTATACGCAGTACCGTGTAAAAATAAAGAAGTGATAATAAATTTATTTTTCTCAGTAGTTGTTTTTAATAAATTATAAAAATAATTAAAATTTTCACTAATATTATTACTTTCAATAATAAAAGTTATTAATTTATCTATATTATTATCAGTTAATGGTTGAAAATAATAATATTTAAATAATTTATCAAATACATTTATATCTCCATTAAATCTATCAACTATAAAATTAAAATGATTTTCACCTATGTTTGGATATAAACTATGAAGATATTTTAGTCTTCTTAATCTATATTTTGTTGGATTAGGTAATAAAAATATACCACTTATAATATTATTAATTAGCTCTTCTTTGTATGTTATTAATTTTAAATTATTATTATTATCTACAATATATTTATAAATTCTATCATCAGAATTTGAAAAATTATTAACAATAAAATTATCTAATATTAAAATTTTACGTGTTTTAATAAAATTTAAATAATATAAAAATACAGGAAAAGTCCATGTATCAGAACATGAATAAATTATTTCATTAATTTTATCATTTGATAAATTATTCATAAATTCAGGAATTTTATTTAATATTTTAAGACCAAACATGCATTTTGATATATTAATAATAATTTTAATTTGAGTATAATCATTTACATATGGTAAAAATTTATAAATAACTTCATAATAAGGAAAAGTATTTGCTTTCTTATAATTATTTTTATTTATATCAGGATCATATTTTATTTTTTCAATATGATTTGATATAATTTGATTTATACTATTTAATTGTAGTTTTATTATTTTATCAAAATTATCTGCTAAATAATTTTTTGTTTCAATAATATTCAAATTATTAATATTTAATAATATTGTGTTAATTTTATTTGTATCCATACTAATTAATAATATAATAATTATTCTTTTATAATCATAAATCAATTTTTATTTCTATTTATATATAATTAATGTCAAGTGATAAAATTACAGAAAAATTTAAAAAATATAAACTTAAAATGAGTGATGAAAAAATGGAAGAAATATGTAGACCAGCTAGTTTTAAATTACAACCACAACAATTATTTTTACGTGATTATTTTAAAAGTTCAGTCTCTGGAAAAGGAATATTAATATATCATAAGATTGGAGCTGGCAAAACATGTACTGCTATAACTATCGCAGAAGAATTTAAAAATAAAATGAATGTTATTGTTGTATTACCTGCCGCATTAATTGGTAATTTTAAAGATGAATTACGTAGTGAATGTGGTGGTTATATGACAAAAGAAGAGCGTGAAGATTTAAAAGAATTGTCTCCAAAAGATACAATATATAAAGAAATTTTAAAGAAAGCAGATGAACGAATTGATAAATATTATACAATTTATAGTTATCATAAATTTGTTGAATTATGTGAATCAAATAAAATAAAATTAAAAAATTCTTTATTAATAATTGATGAAGTTCAAAATATGATTTCAGAAAATGGTCCATTTTATAAAAATTTAAAAAAAGTTATAGATAAATCAGATTCTAGAACTAGAATTGTTTTATTATCGGCTACACCTATGTTTGATAAACCAGATGAAATTGCATTAACTATAAATTTATTAAAAGATAAAGAAATGCCAGTTGGTTCAGAATTTAATTCAACATTTTTAAAACCTATAACTTCAGAAAATGGTACTGATTATGATATAAATAATCCAGATTTATTTTCATCATTTTTAAAAAATAAAATATCATATTATAGAGGAGCACAACCACAAAGTTTTCCAAAAACAATTTTTAATGTAGTTAGATGTAAAATGGAAAATTTTCAATACAAATCATATAGAACAATTATGGATGAAGAAGTAAAAGGTGGATTTATGGGCAATGATATATTAAAATTACCAGTTAATTTTATGTTAGGTCCACGTATGATAAGTAATATTGCATTTCCAAATAAAAAAATTGGAGAAAAGGGATTTGCATCATTTAGTGGAAGTAATTTGAAAAAAAATAATATAACTAAATATTCTAAAAAGTTTTATAAAATATTAAATAAAATAAATAAATCAGATGGACCGACATTTGTATATAGTAACTTTAAAGATTTGGGAGGATTACGTTCATTGGTTCAATATTTAGAATATCATGGATATAAAAATTATAATACATATGGACCAGGTAAAAAACGTTTTGCAATATGGTCTGGTGATGAACATCATCATGTTAAAGAAGAAATTAAATATGTATTTAATAAAAAAGAAAATGCAGATGGTTCAAAAATAAAAATAATGCTTGGTTCACCATCAATTAAAGAAGGTGTTTCATTATTAAGAGTAAGTCAGGTTCATATTTTAGAACCATATTGGAACATGAGTAGAATGTTACAAATTATTGGTAGAGCAGTTAGATTTTGCTCTCATAAAGATATGCCAAAAGATAGAAGACAAGTTGAAGTATATTTATATTTATCAACATATCCTGGAGAAAAAACAACTGATGAATACGTTTGGTCTGTTGCAAAAAAGAAACATTCATTAATATCTAAATTTGAAAAATTATTAAAAGAAAATGCAATAGACTGCAATTTATTTTATAAAAGAAATGTATATAAAAATGAAGAACCATTACATTGTAAATAAAATATATAGATTAAAAATCTAAGGATTAATAATGGGCTGTGCGTGTAAAAACAATAAACAACAAAAAGATATAACGGAAAAAAAAGAGTTTAAGAAAGAAAATTTTAATAATTTAAATAATTTTTTATCTAAAAATTGGATTTATATGATAATTATATTAATACTTATAATAGTTATTTATTTAATAATAGCTAAACCATTTTCATCAGGAAATGATGAATTAAGAGAATTTATAGTTGCTCCACCTGGATTTGTTAGAGGACATTTAGAAGATTATACTGTTGGATTTTAACAATTAAAATTTTTAATATAGTTTAAAAATTTTAATTATAAAAAAAAAATCTATAATAAATTATATATGGCAAATTCTAAAAATGCTCGTAATAATAAAAAAGAACACTTTAGTGTAATGAGTGATATTATGGCTGATAAAGTTAAATTAGCAATAATAATTGCTATTATTATTCTTAGCGGTGTTGCTGTTTACCTCTATGTAACCCAAATTCATAAATCAGGTTCAAGTGTTATGGATCTTTTCTCAGAAACATCACCAATGGCTCCATTAACAAATACTCCCACTTATTAATTAAATTATTTTAATTACAGTTTTTTTATCAATTATTGAATGATATAATTCTTTAATATCATTTAATGAAATCTCATTTATTTTATTTGCAATTTGTTTCCTTCTATCAAATATATAATCTTGGGTTATAATTTCATTTATATAATGAGAGCTCATTTCAAGTAAATTAGTATCTTTATCTATTAAATTTGTATAAATAGATTTTTTAATTTGTTTAAATGTATCTTCATTCATATTATTTAATATATCAAGCATACTTTTGTTAATAAATACATTCATTAACTCTTCCACCTTGTTAAAATTTTCAGTTGATTGAACTGATAATTTTATATAAGATATTTCATCTAAATTTAATTTACATGCTACTAAATATCCTAACTGATGTTTAGTTCTTAATTCATCAAATGCGGGTCTTTCCATTAGAGTATTTAATATTAACAATTCTGCCTGTAATAATAAATTATTATTATTTGAAATTTTAAATGAAAATATAAAAGAAATACAACAATTTAATTCATCTTTATTTGGATGTTTAATAGTAATATCATTCGGCATTTTTTGTTTTGGTTTTTTATCAATTTTAATATTTAAATTTTTATTATATGTATAAATTTTTTTAAGTTCTTTAGAAGATATATTACCATAAATTATTGTAGTTATAGGATGATTTTTAATATTTATAATATTATTAATTCTTTTTTTTATCATATCAATTGTTATATTTTTAACTTCTTTTAATTCATCTTTATAATAAAATAGATATTTATGAACCATTGATGATAATATATGTGACGTAAATTCCCATGGAGAACATTTATCCATATTTTCAATATCTTTTGTTACTTGTTCTATACGATTTTCAATTATACTATTAGATGGTTCTATATATTTTAAATTTTCTAATACTTTATTAAAAAACTCAATATATTTATCATTAAAACCGACAATATTAATTATTAAACATCCAACAGTATTTATAATACTAATACCTGTATTATATCCAAAATCTATTTCATTACAATATTGTAATTGCAAATAATAGTTTATTATACCAACTGATATTATTGTTATTAAGTGTTCTCTTATATTATTAAACATTTTACTATCATATATTATTATTTCACCAATAACAATTGGTTCATTAAATTTAGACACACCGCCATACCAAAATCTTTTACCTATTTTAAGAGGCTCATTATACTTGTCTAAGTGTTTAATTAATTTAGGATTAATATTTAATATATCTTTATTAATTACTATATTAAATGAATATTCATTTTTAATATTAGGTATAAATGAATTATCTAATTTATTATATAATTTGTCATAATATTTATCTTTTTTATATTTTTTACATAATTTTCTATTTGTTGTATAAACAATATTAGCCTTATCAAAACATATTAATTCTAATGTTTTATATAATTCATTATTATCTTTTTTAATTACTATTTTATTTCCATTATAAATATTAGGTTCATCATAATAATGCATATTATTTGATATATTTGTTGCTAAAGTCAAATTGTTTTCTTTAACTCTATTATTGTATAATAATTCATATGATTTAATATAATAATTATAAATATCATCCCAAGAAATATTCAAAGAATTTGTATTTAAATTATTGAAATAATATCTAACCATATCATTTATTGTATTAAATGCATATTTTAAATTTACATTTGGTATAATATCTACTGATAATAATAATAGACCAATATCTAAATAAAAGATATCAATATTAGAAACTAATTGAGATTCAATCAATATATTTCTTAAATTTTTTTTACAATTCAAAGTTATTGCATTAATTATTACATCAATAACTTTATTGTCTTTATATTTATTAAAATCTGGTAATTCCCAAAAATAAACAATAGAATTTATATCTCTTACTGTTTGTAATTGATATTCTCTATTATAATAATTGTATTTTTTTACTGGAACTATTGGATGATTTAGACTATGTTCTGGGTTTTTTTTAATATCACTAAAACATTCTTTTATTAATTTTTCAACTTCATTAATTGGCTTGTTACTTTGGATGGTTAAACACATATTATTAGCACAATAATATTTATTATAAAATTCTATCATAGCATTTCTTACTTTATTTATATCTGACCCTAATGTTTTATGACTTCCAGTACTAAATCTATTTATAATATTATCTTTCTCAGCTATATTCAATATAAATTGTCTTAATATCCAGAAATCATTATTAAAATTTTTCATGTGTTCTGAATTAACTGCATTAATTTCTCTAGATACACTATTTACATTAAATAATGGGTCTATAAAAAATCTAGAAAATATATCTAATATTTTATCTAAATTAAGACTAATTATATCAAAATAATAAACTGTTTGATAATCATCTGTGTATGCATTAGATGATCCTCCTAATTCTTTTAATTTACTAAAGAAATAATCTTCTTCTTTGTATTTTCCACTACCCATAAATAACATATGTTCTAAAAAATGTGCTAGACCCATAAATTCTAATGGTTCGTATAATGAACCAGTTCTAACACTCATTACAACATTAGATCTATCTGATTTTTTATCACAAATAATTGTATATTTTAATTTATTTGGTAAAATTCCATATTTAAAAATTCTATCTTCATTATCTGGAATTAATATCATTAATATAATATATATAAAAAATATATATTATATTAATGATAATATTATATATATTAATTCTAATTTTAATTTTAATATTATGTCTTTTAAGAAATAATAATAAAGAAAAATTAAATAATACAATAGTTGATAACAATATTCCAAAAATTATTTATATGTGTTATAAAACAAAAATTATACCTTCATATATAATTCCAAATATAAAAAAAATATATCCTGATTATGAAGTTAAATTATATGATGATAATGATTGTATCGAGTTTTTAAAAACAGAATATGGACAAGAATATGTTGATGTTTTTAATTTTTTAAAAGATGGTCCAATTAAAGCTGATTTTTGGAGAGTATGTATTTTATATAAATATGGCGGAATTTACAGTGATATTGATATAGAACATATAAAAAATATAAATGATATTATTGAGAAAGATGTTACTTTTGTAACATCAATTACTTCCTCAATATTTAGAAAATCTATTGTAAATTCACTTGGTATGTTTAATCCATGTTTTATATTAACAATACCTCAAAATAAAATACTAAAACAAGTAATTGATGTTTACTTAAATTATTATAAAATTAAAAAAACATATGATTATAATGTTTATTCTATTACAAATATATTAACTGATATTTTAAAGAAAGAAATTAACATAGATAATGAAGATGAAGATGGAATATATTATGATAAAGATTATAATAAATATCAATTTTTAATGGAAAAAATTCCATTAATGAAAAAAATTCCATTAATGAAAGATAATTGGGATTTAAAATCAGCTTATGTAGAATACCATAATGAAAAATTATTTAATGTTAGATATAAAAATTATGTATTTGGTTCAACAGAATGGCGTGACTAATAATCTTAGAAATAAACTTCATATTTTATTACTATATTTTAATAATTTATTATAATTTGTAAATAATCTATCTATAAAATTATCCTGATAAAACATTATCATATCATTACATAATTTTATAAACACATATGGATCTATTTTTTTTAAATTAAAATTATTAATATTATTTATATCCAACCATAATCCTTTTATATTTTTATCTAATACATTCCACATACTCTCAACATATTTAATACTTAATTCATTAAATGCATTAGTATTGATGATATATGGTGTTATAAATAAATGATGTGATATTGGATTAAAATAATTATTATCTATATTACTTGAAAATCTTTTTAATGTATTATAAGTTTGTTTTTGTAAATTGTTTATATCATTCATTTTTATATATTGAATAATCATATCTATAGATGGAGCTATATTATCATCATAATATATTGTATTATATGGTGTATATAAGTTGAAATCATAAAAAAATATTTGCAACATAGATATATATAATGTTAAATAATTTGCAACATTGCATTTCTGTGTTATATTTTCATAATCATTAGTTGCTTTTTTAATATCACTAAAAAATATTTTATTAGTTCTATTAATATTATTATCTAATATTATTTCTGATTTATAGACAATATAGTTATACAATGTTTGATATGAATTGTCATCTATATAAAAACTTTTGTTAATAATAATTAATTCTTCCTCTTTTATATTATTAACAATTTCATTTAATGTTTTATGTTTTTCAACTAATGATATTATATTATTATAATTCATTTTATAAAATCTATTTAATATTATTATTGGAAATGAATTGTTGTTTTTAATATTTTCTAACCATTTAATTAAATTATTAAAATTTATTATATTAATATTATTTAAATTAATTACAAATGAAGATTCTGTATACAAAGGATAATGATTTTCAAATATATGTTTGATTGATAATTCTGGGCCTATTTCATAAGAAGGTGGAATTGTATCATTACCGAATAATAATAATAATGATAATAAATCAAATATAATATTAATACTAACAACGTCAGTGATATTATTTATATTTGAATATTTATCTAATATAGAATTTATAATTTTTTTACCAAAATATATTGTTTTATTATAATTTTCTTCTTGATTATTATAATTAATAAACATTATATTTGTATCATTGTATTTAACAATTGATAATAATTGAAACCATATAGTTAAATATATAAAATCAGAATCACATGAATGAATTGCTATAGAACAATCATAATTATTATCTATAATGTGTTTAAATATTTTAAAATCAGATTCACCATAATTTTTACTATTATTTACATATATAACAATGTTTTTATAATTTTCAGACATTTTATTATTTATAAATTCACTTAAATATATTAATACTGGTGAAAATGGTCCTAATTGTTTATCAAAAGAATACATATTATTAATCCAATCAAAATAATCATATGTTATATCATCCTCAGTTATAATTGAATTAACTATATCTTTAAAATGTTCTTTAAACAAACTCTTTCTATTTTTTGATTCTAAGTGATTTTTAACCCTTCTTCTTCGTTGTTCTATTATTTTTGAATATGTAGGTATGCCATCAAAGAACATATTTATTGTTTTTATAAATTGCAATGGATGAGTATTTATTATGTTATGATTTATTTTATTATATATATGCCATCCTAATAATTCAACTATATTCTCATCTAAAAATTTATTAAAATTATTTACAATATCTTCTATCTTATCACCATCTAATATATCATTCATAACAATATCTAATTTATCCCAATGGAACCTATCAAATATTGTTTTTAATTTTAAATTAATTATATTTATATCAGTAAAACTAACACCAAATATAATCATAATTATTTTATTTATTTCCATTTCTAATTCATGTATACAATTATAAATTAAAAAATTCATATCAAAATAAATATGATTAGATACAACTTGCGGAACACCATATAGTTCTTCTCCTATATTTGGAAAGTTTTTATTAAAGAATGATATTAATTTATCAAATCCCATTTATTATAATATTAATATTATTTAATAATTATTCCTTAAATATGACAATATAAATTAATTAGTCTAATCGACAATAGGGGCATTTATTTTCATGCAATTTTAATATACATTTAACGCATATGTAATGATTACACCAATTAAAAGGAATGCATTTTAATTCTTCTAAACATATAGGACAATCTGTATCTTTAGAAAAATTTTTAAGTTTTAATTCAATAATCACATCTTCTTTTATTTTTATATTTAATAGTTTTCTAATATAATATTGTTCTTCTCGAGAAAATTTATCGTAAATATTCTTCATACTTGATTTATATTTATCTATATCTATTGGTGTCTGTTTAATTATATCTATAATTTCACTCATTTTTTCAAAATTAATACAAGTATTACCTTTATTAAATATAGTATATATTTTTTCATAATGTTTACCATTTTTAATTGCCATCAAATAATATTTAATCATATTATGAATTTCATTCTTTTCTTCATAATAAAGACCTAAATTATACATTGCATTAATATTATTATTTTCAATTGCCATTAAATAATATTTCATCATATTATTTATATTATTTATTTTTTTACAATAACAACCTAAATAATTCATCGCATCGCTATTATTATTTTCAATTGCCATTAAATAATATTTGAACATCTCAAAATCATTTTGTTGTTCATAATAACGACCTAGTTTACACATTGCAAAACTATAATTATTTTCAATTGCCATTAAATAATATTTTTTCATATTAATAATATCATTATTTTTTTCATAACAAATACCTATTTTTGACAATAATATATTAATTTCTTTCATATTCTGTTTTTCTTGAGCCTTAATTAATTCGCACTGGAGTGTTTCTATTTCCATAAATGATTATCAATAATTATTAAATTATATTTATTCAATTTTTACTTAATAATTATTCCTTAAATATGACAATATTTCATACATTACTTGACAATCAATTATATTATATCTTATTATTTCTTTCATTATATTATTATTTTCATCAACATATTCATTATTTTTATATAAATTATATGCTAAATACATTGCTTGTAATCCATTATTACATTGTGAAGTTTTATCCCAGCAAATATTAATTAATCCATTTTTATACATTGCATTAGCAACATTTTTTAATGAAAAATTTAATGCACCTTTAATTACTACATTATTATTTAAAAATAATTGATATAAATCAAATGATTTAAATACATTAAAATTATTAAATGGATGTTTTGATAAAAATTTATTATAAAATGTTATTTCTGCATTAGACCAATGAATAAATCTATAATCTGTTTTATTTAATTCTTGCATTTTATTATTTATAAGTTCCCACATATTATTAATCATATTTAATTCATCATTATCATCATTTTTATTTATCATGAATGTTCTACATTCCCAACAGTTATTTTCTTGCCATCCAATAGATATCATAAATATTATATTATTATCTTCTATATCAATTTGCCCTATATTACTATTAATTGTTTCAAAATCAATATAAAATTCTAAAATATTATCATTTACTATCCTCCAATCATCATATTTAATCAAATCACTTGTTCTAATTAATAAATTATTTTTATTATTTCTATTAATTTTTAATATATTGTTTAAAGTTGTAGCTATTTTTATATCTTTAATATCAATAAGTTCCGCATTAAATTTATTATTCATCCAATTGAATATATTTTTAGAATGTGCAATTTGTCTTTTTTTATAACTACACCACCAAAGATTAGTTATTTCATTTATTCTTTCTGCTAATTCAATTTTAATATGTCTAAAACCATCATCTTTATCATTTTTCATATTTGGATATAATTCTAATACTGTTGGAGAAGGTAATAATCTCCATGTATGACCTTCGTTTCTCATTTTTTTTATCCATTCAATTGCTCTGTTAGTCATATAATTATAATTTTTATCAACCCCTTTATAATCAATAACTGCTATATTTCGCATAAAATTGTCACTACTATAACATTTATTATTTTTAGTAAATATAATTTTTTTTGATAATATAAAACCATATTGTGGTATATATCCTAAGAATTCTGATAATATTTTGTTATAAATTAATATTTGACCTTTGTATGCAGGGATAGAATGTATATCTTTTATATATGTTCTGTTACAATTAAGATATATTGAAGAATGTTTAATATCAACTACAACATAATGATAATTTATTTTTGATTTAAAATTTGGATATTTAATTTGTTCATTAAATATTTGATAAAATTTATCACTACGAACTAATAAATCAGGAACACCATATAAATGTTTTTTATAATCATGTAAAACTCCTTGATAAATTATATCAACTCCTTCTTTCATATAGTTTATTGTTTCAATATATTTTTCATATGATTGAGCTTCATTATTAAATGAAACTTGAACCATACTAATATTAATATTATTCACGTATTCTTTTAATTTATCATATACTATTTTTTCGAATAAATTACCTTGTTCCATAATAAAATGATTAAAAGATAATATATTAGATTTATCTGATTTATTTTTTGTAAAAGTAGTGGTAGGGTTTTTTTGCACAGGAACTTCATTGATATTATTTATTGAATAATATTTTAACCAATCTAATAATGGGTCATTTAAAAGATAATTACGAATACTTGATGCTGAAATCATATCATTCCAATCAATTATATGTCTTTTCTTATTATTTTCTGAATAATTATTATCATTAGGTCTTTTTCTACTCATATGTTAGTATATACAAAAACTAATATATAAATATAAAATTATAAACTATAATTATAAATATATATTTATATAGTTAGTTTAATTTTATTATTTTTAATATTATATTTTTTAATGTCAAGTTCTACCTCAGCTTTAAAAGCAAGTAAATCTATAGTGGAATCATATGTTTCATCATCTGAAAAAAGTGACATAACAACTACATTTACTGACCATACTGTATCTGAAAATATTACAGAAACTAATTCTAATAAAAAAATGTTACATTTTGTATTAAATATTGTTAAACATCCTAAATTTAAATGGGCTCTTATTGCATTATTATTATGTGTATTTGTATTTGTTTATTTTAGATCACAAAATAAAAAACCTAAATCAAATGAAACAAGTGTAAAAGAAGACACACGTAGTGAACATATGGATATTCAAAAAGATAAAAATGGAAGACCAATATTAGTTGATAAAAAAGAACAAGAATTCATGAATAAAATTACACAACTAGAACAAAAAGAAAAAGAATTATTAGCTAAAATAAATCAAATTAATACTAATAATATATTAAATAAACCACAAGAAGCTCAAGTTCAGAGAGCATCACCACAAGATGCTCAAAGAGTTCAAATGGCTCAAGCTCAAGCTCAAAGAGTTCAAATAGCTCAAGCTCAAGCTCAAGCTCAAGCACAAGCACAAGCTCAAAGAGCTCAAATGGCACAACAAGAAGCTCAAAGAGCACAAATGGCGCAACAAGAAGCTCAAAGAGCACAAATGGCGCAACAAGAAGCTCAAAGAGCACAAATGGCTCAGAAAGAAGCTAAGAATGTTAAAGAAGATACTGAAAGCTCTGATGAAGTTTTTATTGAAAACGAAAATGTAATGGTTCATAATTTAACAATTGACGAAATGAATGCAATTGATAAACAATTAGAAGATATTAATATTAATAATATGGGATATGAAAGTGATTAAAATAAATGATTTTTATAATTATTATATCTATTATTTAATAGTTTAATATTATTATATTTTGCATAATGATCATAATCATTATTTGTTGGATATATTTCTTTTAATAATTGGTATTTATTATTTTTTTTATCATAATAAATTCCATCTTGATCAAATGGTGTACTAAAATTATTTTTAAATATTTGAGCCATTATATGACATATAGAAAAAGTCCAATATTCATATTTAATTTTAGATCTATACATATCAATATATTTATCAATACATTCTTTTAATATATAATGATTTGGTATTGACACAATTATTTGAGGAGTTATTCCATTATAAATTACTGAAATACATGTTAAAAATGTAGTATCATTATCTAAAATTGTATCAATTGGAACAAATGGTTCTATGTCTATATCTGCATACATTCCACCATATTTATATATAACACATATTCTCCAAAAGTCTGCTTTAATTGGGCCATCTTTCAGATAATTAAATATATCAACATGTTCTTGGTCATATTCTTTTTTTAAAAATTCAATACAATCATTATTATCATATAATTTAATATCATAATCTGGATATAACTTTTTCCAATTAGGAATTATATAATTAGGTATTTCTTTTGTTTTGTAACATAAATAAATAACTTTAGGAATAGAAGAATTTAAATTGAATTCTTCTGTTATTTTAAAATAATAAATTAAAACTAAAATTAAAAACAAAATTATTATTAATAATATATATATCATATATATTATTATTTAGAATTAAAGATATAATAATATTTATATTATATGTCTAATTCACCACAGTTCTTACTAGCAGCAGAAGCAGTTCAACAATTATCTACTAAACCAGATAATGAAACTCTATTAAAATTATATGGATTATATAAACAAGCCACTATTGGAGATAATAATACTAATAAACCAGGCATGTTAGATTTAAAAGGAAATGCTAAATGGACTAGTTGGAATAATTATAAAGGTTATTCCAAATATCAAAGCGAAGTTGAATATATTAAATTAGTAAATAAATTAATTGCAGATGATTAATTATTTTTCTTCTTTCTTCTAATTTTACATTCATTATCTATAATGAATGATTTAATTTTTTTTGTTTTAGGAACAATATTTAAAACACATTTACCCTTAACCCCATAAAGAGATTTGGTACATCCTGTCTCTTTGTTGGTTTTTTGTACTTTAATTTCATTTTCATTTAAACATCTTGATCTAAAATGTTCATATCTATCTCTTACCATTTCATAAGTTAAATTTGATGTTTTACCTAACATTTTATTAACTTCCTCATGCAATGAATATACGTAACGAGATAAACTATCTCTATTTTTAAAAACACTTTTATTTAATGGCAATTTTTTAAAATTATTACATAAATTTTCTCTACAATATCTACATGGTAATATATTAACTAAATTACTATAAAAATTATAATAATTTGTTTTTTGTTCTTGTGTAGGTTCAACTGGATAATTAAAACTAATAGTATGCAAGATATGCCACATAGGAGGTCCCCATATAGAAGTCATCATACCATCTGGTGAATTATAATCTTCTTCATTAAATACTAATTTTGATGTCATTATATTAATTATAATTAGATTATTTAAATTTATTATTTAAATTTAGTATTAATATCATCAGGAACTAACAAACATGCAGTTGGCTCATCGCTATTAATTTCATCAATTGTATTAATTCCACTCTGTTTTATTATTTTAAATGAATAAACATCTTGTAAAAAGTCCAATATTCTATTTGAATGTGCTAAACCTAAATGTAAAATAGAATTAGTATTACTATTAAGTATTAATAATAATATATACCATTCCATTATCATACTTGTAATATCATTTATTTCTTCCAATTCTTCTTGATTATTTTGATAAATTTCAATCATATATTTATCTAAATATGATTTATTTTTTTTTATAAAGTCAAAATATAATTGTCTCATTTCATCAAAATGTTGTAATAATAAATCTTTTGTTTTTATATTTACATTATCTAATTTTTTAATCTCAGGAACAAAATATTTTATCATTAGTTTTTTTTTATTAAATATAAATACGTCATTTATCAAAGATAAATATTCTTTCAAAGTCATATTAGTATAAGTAGTATCATTATTATTGCCTAATAATTCCCATGAAAATTTAATTAATAAAGGTCTGATATCAACTGGTTTAATTTTTTTATTTATTTTATTTAATTTTTTTAATCTTTGTGTATGTTCTGCTCCAGGCCATAAATCTGTTAATTCAAATGTTTCTCTAACAGCTTCTTCTAATAAAACATCATTACCATCTTTGATTGATAAAAATTTATCAATCATCATTGCATCTTGTTGACAATAACTTACACCATCATGTATATCAGCTAATAATAAAATAAATTTATCCATGTATTTGTGTTTTAATAAAGTATATCCAACTGATCCTGATAAATACATTATATTAATATAATATATATTATAATTTAAAATAATTAATCATCTAAAACTTCTTCATCATTATCTTGTTCTTCAATTTCTTCTTGTAACTCATAACGGTCGATTGGTTCCATTACAGGAGAACTAGTATGATAAATCCACCAAATACGAGTAAGTAATTTGCCCAATAATTTTGTAATGTTTGTTTCCTCGCAATGGAAGAAATAATGCTGAATATTGCGAACTTTCTCACCAAAATTTAATAATCTCTCACGCAAATGGCTTTTTTCTTTACGATTTTCAGTATCGTATAATTTATTCATTCTAATTGATTCATACACACGATTATCTATATATTTATCTTCAGAAACAACTTCTAATCCTAATGTTTCTAAATGTTCTTTAATATTTAATTTAATAGCTTGTTCTGTAAGTTCTAATTTATGATTAGGATTATCAGTTTCAGTTATTTCAATATAATTTGATAAAAATTTAGAAACTTCTATTTGATTTTTCTCAATTTTAGCATCGCTATGTTTATAAATTTTTCTAATAAAACTCAATAAAAATGCAATTCGATAACAATCATCTGATTGCCTGAAACGCCACATCATATGTTTGAATGAGATATTGTCATTAATTGCAAAATTCCATGCATCCAATATATTCTCGTCAATTCCTTCATAAAATTCAGATGCAGTTTCATTTGAAATTTTATCAAGCAGAAAATTCTTTTTAATATTATCCCAACGGTTAGTTTTACTATCTGTATTATATATATATTTTCCATAATTAGCACCATAAAACATAGTATCACATCCATTTACATTTGGAATACTACTGCTTGTAAGTTCAATTATTTTTTCAGGTGTATATCCAATTAATACTACATTACCTTCTTTATCTAAACCACGACGTCCTGCGCGACCAGCCATCTGATGATACATCATACTATTAATATTTTCATCTGGAGTAATCACAGTAGTTCGAAATGGCATTGATACACCAAAAACTAAACTGTCATCACTAAAGACTAAACCTAATTTGCCACCACATGCTAAATTTTGAATAATATGAAGATAAGAATCAGGTAGACCTTTACAATAAACACCTACACCACGCCAAAGCAAATCAATCATATAATGATATTCGCTACTATTGTGAGGAAAAAAAGCTTTTAATTGTTTATCCCATTGGTCTATCATATATTGGCTAAATTGTTGATTATTATTAAGAATAAAATCTGGATGAGGTTCATATATAGCAACATCAGCTGGTTTCTCATTTACTTCTTCAAAATTAGCATTTGTCATCATTAATTTGGTCATCTTCTTATCTCCAATTTTATCCAAATTAATATTAACTGCTTTCTTTCCACCACCTTTTTTATCTTCAACTACCATCTTTTGTGTAGCACGTTTAGCTTCATTACGAATACGATGTTGTTCTTTTAAACGTTGCTCTAATAGATTTGGATGGGCTTTTTCTTCTTCCTCACGGATTTTTTTACTAAATTTGCGAACTAATTCAAGACATAAATGAGAATCAGTTTGAAATATAAGAGCAGGTGTTTTATTATTTTTTTTCAAGTCCATAGCTACATTATACAAATCAACCATATTATTATTTACATTTTGTAATTGATATAATTTAATAATATCTTCAATATTCTTCTTCTTTTTAATATTATTATTAACTAACCAATTAAGTAATTTCATAAAGTATTCATTTGATTGGTCTAATGTTATCCGGTCAGTTTGTTTAAAGTATTTTCTAATTTTTAATTCAGCTGGAAGAATTTTATCTAACTTCATTGCTAAATCCCAAACATCTGGAGGAGTTGGATTTAATGTTTTTGTTAATATAGCTCCTGTTTTAAAATCATCAATTGATACTGACGCTAATGGATGAATACGAATTAATGGTTCTTCATTATTAGTATTATCATAATAAAATTTTTGAAGATTAAAATATCTCTTTTCACATTTAATTACATTAATATTATGATGACCAACTTTAATAAACCATTCTTTTAACATATCTGCATTTCCGATTGTTGCTGATAATGCCATAATAGGAATATCATTATAAGCTTTAATAATTAATTCCATTTCTTTACAGCTTTCTTTACCAATCATATGAATTTCATCTATAACCACCCAATCAAATTTAATATCACTAAGTAATGGAAGAATATCAACTAAATATTGAGGTGTTCCAACTAAAATACCAGTCATTTTAATTTTTTTAATTAATCCATCACGAGTAGTGTCTGATTGAAATGTTCTAGTAATAATTGGAATATCTTTATCAGTAATTTTGCCAATATAAGAAGCCATTTGCCATGCTAAAGGATCTGTTGGAACAACAACAATTGCTTTAATTGCATCTCTTAGACCAGTTTTTTTAGTATAAAGATAACCAGTTAAAATAGATTTACCAGCAGATGTTGGAGCTTGAACTATAATACTATTATTATTATCAATATTTATAATTACCTCTTTTTGAAATGGGTCTAATTGTACAAAACCACGTTCATTTAGTGGTGGCATATTTGAATGAAAACGATTAAATTGTAATTCAAGACAATCTAAATCTTCCACAATATTATTAATTTTAGTAATTAATGTTTCATATTTCTTTTGTAGTTCATCAGATACTTTAAATTCTTTAATTTTATTATAAGCATAATAAATTAGTTCATTTGAATTATTTGAAGGTTTTGTTAAATAATATTCAATCGTCTTAAATAATAATCTAATACGACCTTCATCAGTCTCTGGTTTTGCATTTAAACCATGTAATTCCAATTTAGCTAAATCTTGTTCTACTTTTTTCTCTTGTTTTTCAAGATAAATATCAACTATCATATTTTCTGCTTTATTTAATTTTTCTCCATTATTTCTTTTACTTAAATACTCTTCTTCACGAGATAATTTTGGATTCATTAAATTTGGAATATCATATGGATTAAAACTACCTGTCGGACAGCCAGTTTTAACACATTGTTCATCAATTTGATCTTTACCACGCTGGAAAAATGCAGCTTCCCAATTACCACGATTATCATAATTACCATCTTTATTATTAACTGTAGTCTTAGATTTTGACATTATCTAATATCTAAAGTAATGTTTAATTAATAATAATAATTCAATTTTTATAACGTATCATTTTTTCCCGTAATATCTACCATTATATAAAAAAGGACATTGAGATGATTATACAATATTATCATGTTTTAAATTTTTATTAAAACATTTATAAAAAACTGTTAAAAATATAAATAATGTTATAAAAATACTTTGAAAACTTAATAAAGGAATTATTAAATCAATATTTTGCATTAATATATAAAAAGCTTATTTATTTAAAATATATCGTAATGATAAATTTAAATTACCTTCAAAATGTTGAATAATTGATTTTAATTTATTTTCATCAATATGTTTATTAATAGAATTTAATAATTCTATTAATTGACTATATTCATTTTGATAATTAAATTCTTCATTATTTATTTGTTTAATTTCTACACTTGAAATATTTCCATTAGTTACATAATTTGCAACTTTATTAATTAATTCTGGTTTATTATAACATATATTTAGTAAATATACAAAATCTTTATCTGAAAATAATTCAATTAATTTAATATTATTTTTAGATACAATTGTGTTCATTTCTTCTTGAGAAATTTGACTATTATCATTTATTTCTTCATATGGAGGTACTCCGTCCTCTGAAAATATATTTTTAATAATTTCATTTTTAATTTCTAATTTATTTGTAAACATATGAATTATTAATGGATTATCATCTGTTCCATTATATAAAGTGGATATATTTTGAGTTATATTATTACCATTGTTAATAAACATAATCTGTAATATTTCATTCATAATCATATTGTGTTCCATTAAATAAGAAAATATATCAACAATACTAATATTATCTTTGTTAATCTTAATTAATTTATCGACATGATAACCAACTATTTTTAATAAGACTGTTGTCATTACTAAATTATATTTATTTCTAAATCATATAAAATCAATTTTTTTATAATAATAATATGAAAGGTATTATAAATATAGGTAATAGTTGTTATCTAAATTCAGCTATTCAAATGTTATTTAATTCAGAAGATTTCAGAAATATATTAAAAAACAAAGTTTTTATAAATACTATTTTTGAAAATATTATAAATACTTATGATAACTCTAATGTATTTAATCCAAATGATATAAAAGCAATAGTTGCGAAAAATAATAAAATATTTGCTAATTGTAATCAACAGGATAGTTATGAGTTTATTATTTATTTATTGGATGTAGTAGATAAATATTTAGGAAATTCAATAAACCATAACTCTTCAAGTATGAATAATATCTTATATAATAAATTTGGCATGCAGACAACATCTAATATTAAATGCAAAATGTCAAATTGTGGAAAAGAGAGTGAAACTATTTCAACTGAATTATTCTTACAATTACCAATTACAGATGAATTAGATTTATCAGAATCTTATAGAATGTATAAATCTGTTGAAAAATTAGAAAATGATAATTCTTATTTTTGCGAAAAATGCAATAAAAAGGTTGTCGCACGTAAAAATACAATAACCACTAAATGGCCTGATAATTTAATTATTGTATTAAAACGTTTTGATTATATGATGAGAAAAGATGGAAGAAATTTTAATATACCATTAAAATGGAGACATGGATATAAATTAAAAGGAGCGATTATTCATATGGGCTCATACGGAGGAGGTCATTATATTTATTTTGGAGAAGAAAATAATGAATGGTTTATAGCTAATGATAGCCATATATCTAAAATAAATGATATTGATAGTTTTATGAAAAATCAAGGTAAACAAAGTTATATTTTATATTATCAAAAAGAAAATACATCAGAAGAATATAAACAGACGACTGTATTTTAAAAAACAACTGGCTTATAATTGATTGATTTTAATGCTTTACCTGTGCTTTTATTTTTAACTAAATAATAATCACCTGATTTGTAATAATATGGTGTATCATAAGGAGAATAAATAGTTTTAGCTTCATCTGAATTTTTTCCAAAAGTGTTACAATATTCTTGATAATGATTTACATACATTTCATATTTAGTTTCATAAAATCTAACAGTTTCCTTAGCATCTTTTTCATTATTACATAATTTAGACATATTAGAATTATGAACTATATTGAATACTTTATTTATATCAATTCTTAATGATAAACCTAATTTAAATGTATCAATAATTGCTTTTATTAATACTGAATATAATTCAATTATGTTTTTTTTTTCTAACAAACTAATTCTAACTTGTTCAATATCATTTAATAGTATTTGATAATAATTATTTTGATTATCTTCTAAAACTTGTAATTTTGTTTTATAATAAAAATTATTATAATTATCATAAATACTATTAATTATTATATCAGGATTTAAATCATAAGTATAACATGCTCCATATAATACATATAATAAATCAGCAATTCCATCCATTGTTTCTACTCTATCATTCATATTTAAAGCTGTTCCTAATTCAACTACACCTTCTTCATGAATTAAATCATATCTATATTTAGCATCTTTAGGATACATATCTAATGCATTTCCTTCATGAATTGAATAAACTTTATAATCGAAAGCTTTATTAAATTCACAAACTTTTTCAAATGGTGTTTTTAACTCATTATTATTTGACATTATGATATAATTATTTTTATAAATACATTTTAAATCAATTTTTATCTCCAAATTAATTTTTTATTTAAGTTAAAAACCTAAGGTTATTTATATGGATCAAGATCAAGATTATAATAAAAAGTATTTAAAATATAAAGAAAAATATTTAGCTTTACAAAAGGAATATGATGAATTATTAAAAAATAAAAAGAATTTAAAAGGTGGTAGCAATAAGGTTGATATAATGTTATTTAAAGCTGATTGGTGCGGACATTGTAAAAACTTTAAGCCAACATGGGAAAAAGTTGCGGAAATTTATAATAAAAAGTTTAATTTTATTGTATATGATGCAGATAAACAAAGAGAAAAATTTAATGAATATAAAGTCGATGCTTTCCCTACAGTTTTAGTTAAAAATGGTTCAAATATAATACCTTATGATGGAGAACGTTCATTTGAAGATTTAACTAATTTTTTAAATAATTTTTAATTTTCATAAATTTCAATAAATACATCTTCTTTTTTAAAATATTCATGTTCATTAATAACATTAATTAAATTATCTATTTCATAAATGTTATTATTTATTTTTTCTTGCATTTCTTTCATTTTAATTAATTCAATATCACCACCACATAAATTTTTTAAATCATTTGAAAATTCAATTACCAATTTTTTTTTCATTCTATTACACTCATCTTTAATTTTATTTACATCTCTTAAAATTAATATATTATTATATTTTTTAAAAAGTTTAATATTATTTTTACTTTCTAATATTTTTAAATTATTTGTTAAATCTTCCGGCATTTCAGAAGATAAATTTTTAGAATAATTCATTTATTAATAATTAAATTAGTAAATAAATTAATTATTAATATTTAAAATTTTCATAACGAATTTATAATTTTTACAATTACTCAAATGAATTTAAAATTAAATTCACTTTATTATTAGTCAAAATGGATTTATATGAAATTCTTTCTATTTCACCTAATTCTTCTAATGAAGAAATAACTAAAGCTTATAAAAAATTAGCAAAAATATATCATCCAGATAAAAAAACTGGTAGTACTGAAAAATTCCAACAAATTAATTATGCTTATAATATTCTTATTAATGATACAACCAGATTAAAATATAATGATATGAAAAAACCTACAAAATTTAAATTAAATAATTTTCTTGAAGAATGGTTTAATAATAATACAAACTCAATGAGTAATAATATTAAAAAATTTTTTAATATGAATGATATTGATCTAAAAAACATTATAAATAATATAGATGCATATGATTTTAATGATTTAATGGGATTATTTAATACACATATAATACCAAATAAACAAAATAATGTAATTGATTGTTCTGATACTGACACACCATATTGGGATGAAATAAGTGCAGATTATTATAGTTTAAACTATCTACCATTAAAATATCATATTTATAATAAAAATAATATTAAATTGGATTTAAAATGTAGTATTGATGAAATTGAAAATAATAATATTAGAAAAATTAAAATTAAAAGAAAACAAAACAATGAATTTATTGAAACAAGTTATTATTTTAAATGTTCTCATCCAATTATTGTTTTTAATAACGGAGGTGACAATGATGGACACTTAATTATATACTTATCTTTACCTGAAAATTATATATGGACTAATGATATAATTTATTATAATATTGATATAAATTTATATCAATACATTTATGGTTTAAATGTTAAATATGGTAAATATATCTTTAATGATTATATTCCATATAAAGAAGGTAATATAATTAATTTAAAATATATTGATAAATATTTATTAAGTATTAAATTAAATACAATTTATAATGATACTGTTGATAATAAAGAAAATTTATTAAAAATAATTACACAGTAATTATTACGCAGTAATATTATTTGCTTCCCGATAAAACTGAGCAATAAATGTCTGAATATCTTTGCTACGGAATTCATCGCCATCTTTGCGTTTCAGTTTCTTTGCAGTTGCTTTATCAAGCTTAATAATTTTAATTTCTTTATCATTTTCATCCTTTTTAGTTGTCATTAAACCAGCTTCTTTAAACTTTTCATTAAGAAGACGAGTAACCTCAGGACGAGATTTCTTATCATCTTCATCTATACCAATATAATTACGAAGAAGTTCAGGAACATCTGCCTGTTTATTAAATCCTCCTTTCCCTGCATTTTCAGTCTTACGAGGCTTCTTTTTCTTTCCAACCTCAGATGTAAATGCTTTTTCAAAACGTTTCATGAAACCATCAATTTCACGCATAATCTTTTTACGCGATGAATTAAATTCTTTTTGTTCTTTCTCAAATTCCTTTTCTTTTTCAACAAAAGCTTCATCTGCTTTAATTAAAATTGAGAAACGATTAGAAATTTCATTATATAATTCATGAGTTGTAAGTTTCTTTTGTTTCTTTTTTTCCTCAGTATTAGTAACTTCTTCTTCGGATTCATTATCAGAAACATTGTCAGTCTCATCATCAGTAATATGTTCTTCTTCGGTTTCATCTTTAACGGATTTCTTATTCATTTCCTTGGTTTGTTTAGACATTAAATATATATGCTATTTGGTTCAACCACTTTAAATATCAACTTTTTATCAAATTTTATTAATGTTCATTATCTTTCACTTTTTTAATTAACCATGAGCTTGATTGAATTTTATCACCAAATCCATCACGTAATTCAATACCTAATTTTTGGCATATTTCAGCCTCTGGAATACTATTATTATTTTGGTCGCCACCATTGCAAAAATAAGTTGGTCTTGGTTCAACTATTTCTAATGTTTTACAGACTGTTTTGTCAGTATCAATTGATTTAACAACATAATCAACACATTTTAGTTCTTGAATAATTTTAATTCTTTCATCTGCAGGCATAAAATATGTTCCTTTCTTTAATTTAGCTTGAACATCATTATTTACAATTACCATTAATTTATCAGCAATACCTTTTGATAGTTTAAAATATTCTATATGACCTATATGAATTGGATCAAAATAACCACTTACGCATGCAATGCTCATTATATTATATTATATAAATAAAAATTATATATTTTATAATGAAAGAATGATTAAATATCCTTCCACTTGCTTATTAAAAGACCAATTAATGAAAGGATATTGAATGAAAATATTACCAGCTTGAGCAAATATTTTCAAACATATTTGAGATGAAATTGTGATATTGAGGAACCTTATAAATTATTAGAAGAACTTATTAAGGATAAATATATAACCTATAATGATTTAGGTCATTATATCGACAATTTAAATATAGATATAAAACACCTCAAAAATATTAAAATTGAGGAAATTATTATTAGAAATCAAATGAAACAACTATTTCATCATTATCATTAGAACACTCTATTTTAATATAATTTATTTGTTTTTTTAAACTTGTAACTCTTTTTTTATTAAAAGATTTACAACGTTTTTTAACATTTTTATTTGATAAAAGCTCAGTTTGAATAATATTATAATTATTCATACAAAAATCAAATATTTTTTTTGTAAAAAACCATCTATAGAAATTTAATTGACCTATAGTTGTTATAACACAATCATTATTTGCAAAAAATGGTATTCTCTCACCCCTTCCAAATGGATCAAAATATTTCTTTTTATGAGCTTTTAATTGGTCTTTATATGAACTATGAACTATAAAGTTTTGTTTTATTCCTTTATCATCTATTTCATAAGAAATATTATGAATATGAGAATATTTTGTTACAAAATATTCAAAAGTTCTTCTAGATATCATACTAGTTCCATCTATTATTTCTACCAATAAACTAAAATATGGATTATTATTATAAAATTCTTCAAGAGATTTTAATAATAGAATTTCTTGAGAAGTTAAATTTAATTTTTTATACACTACCCCGTTATCGCTATATGAAGGTTCCATATAATATGAATATTATGATGTCTTTAATTAATATTATAAAAATTATTATTATTTAATAAATGTTATTTTAATGATCTGAACTAGTAGTTGAGTTTATATCATTATCAAAATCTTTAACTGGTTCTTCACTAGATGGAGTATTTTTTGGCATTTCTAATACAGATGAAGTGATTTCATTTTCTGATCTAATAAAAATAGAATTATCTTGTACTGTATCTATATTTAAATCTTCACCACCGTCACCATCATCACTATCTTCTATAAATTTGTAATTATAATTTATTTTTGTACAAGGTTTAAAACTTAATAAAATAGGTCTAATAAATAAACCAAAACCATTTGCATTTATCCAAATAGCATATACTTCTAAAATACATTTTAACCAACTATCTTTATTTATTTCCTCAAAACATACTCTAGTATTATTATTATGAACTATTGTTTCAAAATCATTTGTTTTTAATAATTTTAATCTAATAACACCGTTTTCATTGTTTTTATCAGTTGCATCTCTAATAGTTCTTTGATATTTCATTGTCTTTATATCAGAAAAATTCTCAAACCATTTATTATTATTTTTAGCATCTTTTATAACTTTTTTATCAATTAAATTTAAAAAATTTATAAATTTATCCATTTTATTTTCTTCTTTACCAATTAAAGGAACATCTAATTCATATATGTCATTTTTCATCTGAACTAAATTAGTTGACATAAATGTAGGTGTCTGAAATACTATATTTTTTAATTTATTATTATCACAATATTTCATATAAATAATAGTTTTTTTACTATTAACTTTAATATCTGTGTAACATATATTATCAATATCAATTTCTGAAATTCTATAGGGAACTTTTATTGTCGCCATTAACTTATATTTATAAATATAAAATTATTATTTAAATGTATTAATAATACTATAGGATTAAATCTAATTATTATTAATGGAAAGATTTGTTAAAGATTTACGAAGATTATTAATGAAAACAAGTGATGAAGATAATAAATGGGCTTACAGTACATTATTAATGTTTTGTGAATTTCATGATAATTATCTTAAAAATCCTACTATATTAGAAAATATAGAATTTATAAAAGCATTATATGCTAAATATAATTTTGGAGGAGTTCAAAGAGAAAAAGACATAACTATTGAAATGTCTCAATTCATTAGTTCTTATTTTACATTAATAGATGCTATAGAGTTATTTTATAGTTTTGAAATAAATCATATTGATATTATAGAATTAAATATAAATTCTATTTCAAAAAATACAGTTAAACCGTATAAAACTGGATTAATTGATTTCATAAAATATTTAAATTTATATAAAGATATTTCTCGTTTTGATTTAATTTCTTATTTTGATATAATTAACAAAAATAAAAAATTCTTTATTGAATTATTAAATTATAATAAAGATATTATTCTAATTTATAGTGAATGTAAAGAAAATATAGTTACATATTATAGTCATTATAAAGATGGTTCTTTACCATTATTATGGATGATACAAAAACTATTATCATCACATCATTTTTACTGTGTTGAAATAATGATGAATTACTTATTTAATAATTATGTTTATATTATTAACTCTCAATTCATTGAAGCATTCATTAAAATAATGACATTTAATATTGTAGATAAACATGCTAAATTATATGTTATGTTTTTAAATAAATTTATTGCAGAATATGGAGAAACAAATATAGAAGATATTCAGTTAAATGAATGTAAAATAAAAGAATCTCATGTTGAACTATGTCCTAATAATGTAGGAATTAGAGTATGTGATAATGTTCCAGAGGAAGAAAAAATAGACGCAGCATTATATTGTAAAACAAAAATTAATAATAAATTCTTTAAAATGTATAAAAAAAATTAAACTATTATTGAATTTAATTTTATTATAATATTTTATTAAAAAAATTTAATTGAATGTATTTATTTCTTGGATTTAGGAGCAGTCTTGGATGAAGCACCCTTCTTAGTTTGCTTGGGAGGCTCAGGAATTGGTTCGGGTTCTTCCTCTTCTTCCTCTTCTTCCTCCTCCTCTTCTTCCTCTTCAGGTTGAGGGTCCTCGTCATCCTCTTCTTCATCATCACTATTCTTCTTATTCTTATTAATTAATGGAAGTGGCGATGCCTTTGTTGTAGCTGGCTTACCCTGAAATTTAGGGGTTTCTTCATCATCACTATCAATAAAAGCATCATTATTCAGATATTGAGACATGTTAGAACCACCACCAACATGAGGCTCCACTTCAATCTTTACTAATTTAAATGTAAGACCATATTGCATTTCATTGCTACCCATCTTTGCCTTCTTCTCACACCAAGCCTTGACTGGTGTAATGATTGGACGAATTTTGGAGAGATAACGAACATGATTAGCAAAATCATCAACGCTCTCAACCTCTTGCTTTTCGCGCTCACGCTTGCCATCCTTCATAATTGATGTAAATACTTGAGTTGTAATTTTAGTTTCTGGCCATGTCGCATCAAGCTTAACCTTCATGTAAGGCGGACGAGGATATTTAGATTTTTTCTTTTCTTTATCTTCATCTTCTTCCTCATCTTCAACTGGAACACGGCAAATAGGATAGGCATACTTGTATTTACTAGCTTTAGCACCAAATTGTTGTTCCTTAAATTTCTTTGAATTCATCAGTTCATCAATAGATTGCAATTTTTCATAGAATTCTTTAACTTCAGGGTTGTTCAAATCAAGAGGAATTTTAATAAAAGCACGGTCTTTGTCAGTCTTATAATATTCGCCAAGCTGAGGAACACCATAGGCATTCATCTCAATCCAAGGGCCTTGAAGCATCAGACGCTGAGTTTCCTTGAAACGAGGAAAGGCCATATTCTGGGCTTTCGACCGCTCATTTTCTTCAAATTTAGTAAAAGTAAGATCTTTAACATCAAAATCCTGGAATTTGGTTGTTGTTTGTTGAGTAGACATTAAGAGTTATATAAAGGGTAAGCTTTAAATAGTATATAAATCAACTTTTTTATAATAGCATTTGGTTGGATTTACAAAGCTATTTACCAATTTATAGTAAATTAATCTAATATATAAAGATAAATCATATTATTATATATTATGGAAACAAAAGAGCAAAAAGATATAGAACATAAAAATTTCGATAAATTAGTATTAAATCAAGATATATTAAAAGGATTATATTTAAATGGTTTTAATACACCTTCATCAATTCAAATTAAAGGAATTGAATCAATTACAACTGAAAAAGATTGTATAATTCAATCACAGTCTGGAACTGGTAAAACAGCTACATTTTTATTAGGAATTTTAAATAATATACATAAAAATCCATCAAATAAAGTATTAATTTTATCACCAACTAGAGAATTAGCCAATCAAACTTTTAATGTAGCTACTAAATTAATTAAATATAGTAAAGTTTCTATTTCATTATGCGTAGGTGGGACTGAAATTAAAACAATTAATAGTAATATTATTATAGGAACTATTGGAAGAGTATTACATATGATTGAAGATAAGAAATTACCAATAAATAATATTACTAATTTTATTATCGATGAAGCTGATAACATGGCAAATGAAAAAGATTGTATTGAATTGAATAAATTAATTAATCAAATTCCAGCATCAGCGCAAAAAATTTTAATTTCAGCTACTTTAACGCATTCTGTATTTAAAATAACAGACAGAATTATGAAAAATCCAATTAAAATTTTATTAAAAAATTCAGATGTATCAGTTGATTTAATATCTCAATTTTATATTGATGTTGAGGTTGAAGAAAATAAATTTGATGTGTTTATTGATATTTATAATTTAATTTCAACTACTCAAGCTATTATTTTTTGTAATACGATTAGAAAAGTTGAATGGCTTGCTGAACAATTAAAAGAACAAAATTTTTCTATTACAACAATTCATGGTAAAATGACACAACAGGAACGTAACAATATTGTTCAAGAATTTCGTGATGGAAAAACTCGTCTTCTATTAACAACTGATCTTTTAGCAAGAGGCATTGATGTTCCACAAGTAAATCTTGTCATTTGTTTTGATACACCACCTGATAAGGAGACATATATCCATCGGATTGGTAGATGTGGTAGATTTGACAAAAAAGGTGTTAGTATTAGTTTTATTAAAATGAATGATAATAATGAAATGAAATTATTAAATTTAATGAAGAATACATACAAGATTAATATTAAAGAAATGCCTGAGAATATAGATGAATTCCTCTAAGACCCATCTATGAAAGGATATATCCATCCACTTGCGGATAATAAATAATCAATAAAAAGACCCATCCGCAAATGAAAGGATAAATTTTGAATAATAATAATTATAAATTCAAAATAATAATTATAATGATAATAGAGAACATTATAATTATTATAATTTGTATAATATTAAGTATTTGTTTAATATTATTTATTAATCGAGATAAAATTATTTGTAATTGTAAACCTAGATTTAAAAAGTATGATACATTTGATACATTTAGAGATGAATTAAAAAATAATTCATTAGAAGAAAATATAAAATTAATTAAAAAAATGGAGGAACCGCATAAAGAAATGGAATTATTATAATTAGGAGAATTCTATTAACCAAATTCTGCGCGCATTTCACAATAAGTTGGACGTCGTCCGTGTGTTTTTATAAAATCCATTTCCCATTGACTAATACCTTCTTTAATAATATGAATATTATTAGAAATTACATTTTTATTTGGTATCAATAAACCATTAACATTAATAATATCATTATAATCAAGTTTATTAATAATATTATCATTAGCTGATGTTCCAGATGACATTATTTATATTTATTAAATATTTACTAAATATTATTTCAATTTTTATTAAACAAACCTATAGGTTTTTTTAATAAATGTTAATCCACAATATTCTTCATAAAACAAGTTATAAAAATTGATTTAATTAAATATAATTAATTAAATCAATTATTTAATGTCAAATATCGATAAAGAAGGTATTATTATAATAGTCGTATCTATGTTGATTACATTATTATTCGTAATGTGTATAAAATGTTATTATAAACAAAATCATAATTCTAAATATAATGATTTTAATATAATTTCACAATCATTAAATAATTCAAATATTTTAAATAATGAAAAGACACGATTAATTTAACCAATAAATTTTAGTTACTAAATGCTAAACCACCCATGCCACTTGCAATTCTTAGAATATTATAACTAAATGCATAAATTGATAATTTTAATGAATTAGCACTACCTTCGGTTGGATTAATAGTTGGAATTATTTCTAAATCAATATTATCAATTCTTGAAAAATTACATGTTCCAGATGGCTGATGTTCTGCTGGTTTTAATGCAAATGAATATGAATTAATACCTGTATCTGGTTTAATTTCAAAATGTTGATATGGTTGTATATAATTAAAATATGTAGCATCTCTCTCTCTGAACCTATCTTGGCCATTTAATTTTAATTTAGAAGATGCAATTGTATTAACACTTACATTATAACTACTAAATGATGTAAAATTATCATCTCCAGTACATGGTACTTCTGTAAATGAAGTAAATGAACTAAACACAATACCTAATTGACCATATAAATTACCACCCCATGTCCATATTTCATTATTAGACATAAAACCAAACATACAACCACCACCACTTAATATATTGGTCCAAATATTATAATATCCAACTTGTGTTAATGTTGTTACTCTTTGACTTATATATCCTAAACCTAATTGCCCTACTACATTTTTACCACAAGTCCATAATGTATTATCACTCTTAATAGCACCAGTACTATAAGCTCCTCCATTTACATCTATCCAATTAGCATTTGATATCAAAGTTGGAACTCCAATTTTATTATTTATAACTGGTAAATTTAATTGCCCTTCTCCATTGGATCCCCATCCCCATAAACTATGATCACTTCTAATAATAACATTATGATATGCACCAACTGATATAGTTGTAGCATCAGTTATATTTCCAGAAACATTACCTGGAATATTTCTACTAACTCCAATATTATTATTACCTAATTCACCATTTCCATTAAGACCCCATGACCATAAAGTATTATCATTTTTAACTGCAATTATATGATATGCACCTGTGTAAATTGATTTCCAATTTGTTGAATTACTAAATTCTTGTGTTGGATTTACAGTAGATGTATTATCACCTATACCTAATTGTCCAGATAAATTATAACCCCATCCATAAATTTTATTCTCATTTGTAATTACAAATGAAGAATAATGATTAGCAGCAATTGCTTTAATACTAGTCCATGATGGACTAGTTATTTCCTGTGGAGATATATAATGATTAGTATTTGCTACACCTAATCCTAATTGTCCTACATTATTTCTACCCCATGCATACAATTTACCATTTTCTTGTAATCCTAATGTATGTTCATATCCAATCGCAACTGATTTCCATGGTCCAGCACTAACTAAAGTAGGAGTTGTTTTAAAAACAACTTCATTATCATCTTTATTAATACCTAATTTACCAAATGAATTTTCACCCCATGCCCATAAACTACCATCATTTTTAATTCCAAAGTTATGTCCAGATGTATCTGTATTATTAACATTACTTACAAATATTTCTTTCCAATCATTATTTTCTGCAGTTGAAAATATTATAGGAGAACTAATATAAGTATCACTTCTATATCCTAATCCTAATTCACCAGATGTATTTACACCAGTTACATACATTTCTTTATAATTACTATCAATTGCAAATGAGAAATAACTACCAGCATTAAAATAGGTCCATGTATTATTTACTAATGTTGGAACATGATAATTATTATTTTTATTACCTTGTCCTAATTGGCCATTTGAATTTTGTCCCCATGAATATAATTTATTATTTGTTTTTAATGCCATACTATATCTAATACCACTTCCAATTAATGACCAATCAGTATCATTATTAACTAGTGTTGGTGTATCTTTATTATTATTAAAATCAATACCTAATTGGCCATTTTCATTCAACCCCCATGCATATAATTTACCATCTGTTTTTAATAGCTAATGTATGATAAGCACCACTACTTGAGAAAATTTATCTTGATTAGTTCCAACTAATTGAAATGTATTTTTATTTGTATTTCCACCTATACCTAATTCACCAAATACGTTAGTTCCGGTTGAGTATAAATTACCATTTTTTTTTAATGCCATGGTAAATCCATCATTATCATCCCAATTAGTTACAACATCAGCCCAATCATTATCAGTTCCTACTCTTTGGGGAATAACAACATCTCCTCCTAATGTAGCTGGTCCTAATCCTAATTCGCCAACACCATTCCATCCCCAAGCCCATAATGTCCCATCTTTTTTTATTGCCATTGTATGAGAACCACTTGTACTAACAGTTAAATAATTATCACCAAGCACTCTTGTAAAAACAGTTACATCTTGTTTTAAATTATTTATACCTAACTGTCCATCACCATTCCAACCAGCTCCCCATAATGAACCATCTGATTTTAATATAAATGAATTCTCATCACCTGCTGCCACTTTAACAACATCTTTTATATTTAATTTAGTAGGTGTTGAAGTTGATATATTATTACCTAAACCAAGCTGTCCACTATTATTATTACCCCATACCCAAACTGAACCATCATCTTGTAATGCAATAGTATGATTAACACCGGCACTTATTTGAGACCATGTATTACAACCATCACTTGTTGGATCTCTTGCTACCCAACTTATAAATTTAGTTGGATGATTAAAGGTAAGACGTGTAGATGATTTGCTTGTACTACTAATACTATTATCTTGAGATTGAGTAATTTCAATAAGATATTCATGTGGTTTTTGGGCAAATTCTTTTCTTTCTTCTGTATCTAAAAAGATATAATCAATCCACACATTTACATTTGATAATGATAAATTGGGAACAGTAGAGTATTTATTTAAATCAATTAAACAATTATTAAGTGTTTCAAATGTAATCCACAATTCAACTTCATGATATTGAAGAGCAATTAATGGTAAAGCTAATCCTGGATTACGACAATATGAAAATAATAAAGGAATATTAAGAGTTCCTGGGTTATTAGTAGTTGATTTATCTCCATCTATTTCTTTTGGTCCAACTAATTTATCTAATAATGATTTCATATCAATATTATGTGTTAATTCAGTCCATACATGCATCCATGTATTATAATGTTTATCTATCTGTTGTCCACCAATTCTTAATTCAACTTCCTTTAATAAACAAAACCTACACGATTAACATAAAAATTATTATAACTAGATATATTAGGTAATGTAGCTTGTATATATGTTCTATGAATTAAATCACCATTACGAGATATTTTACATACAACTTTATTACCAAAATCAGCTATTCCAGATAATGATTGTTGTATACTTTCCATAGAAAAATTAGTATGACGTCTATAAACTGCTTTCCAAAATGAGATTGTTGGTTCAGCTGTTAAATAAACATCTTGAGCTCCATATGCTACTAATTGCATTAATGCACCTGCCATATAATAATTATTAGAATTTAAATATATTTATAATTTTAATTATAAATATAAATAATTAATAAATTAACCAAAGTTAAGCTATTCTCATAATGTAATATAAAGCATAATATGGTGGCATATTATTATGTGGAGTATTACCACCTGTTTCAGATGTTTCCCCACTTTCATCATTAGCACGTTGATTGTCTGTATTACCTAAATCAACACCTTTATTTGTAGCTATATCCCATGTCCAAAAATCTCTACCAAAATTATGTTTATGAGATGGCAATTCTTCAACACTTAATTTATGTTTGAATTCACCGCCTGTTTCACCATGTTGAAAAGAATATTCTCTATCATATGATTGTTCACCCCAGTCTTGATAACTATTAGTGCGATTTTCAGTATTACCATAGCCTAAAATAAATCTACCACGTAAATCAGGTGTTTCAACAGCTAATGGATCACTCTTATCAACAACTTGTGACATTTTAGCATCAACATTTTTATAAAATCTACCATCACATAAAGCCCATCCACCTGGAATTAAACCATTTTTATCAAAATATGCGATAATTGAACCTCTTGGTAAGAAATGAATTTGATTTGCTGAATGGCATCTATCACCAATACACATACCTGCTGTACCATCTAATTGTATATTACCATTAATTGCTAATTCTCTAGCTTCAACTGTCACTCTATAAGGTGTAGCCCCATCAAATGGTTTAATAACACCAGCTTTGAGAACAGCAGGTAATGTTAAAGTATTATCGTTCATTATTTTTTTAGAAATTCCAGCTAAATTTCTAATAGAATCTATATCTTCTTTATATTGATCATTTACAGTTTTTTTAATAGTATCAGTTGTTGCCTCGAAACCTTCATGTGGCTTTTTGAAAAACATTAAGTAGATAACTGCAAACACTAAAAAAACTAAAACAAAATCTTTTATATTATTTATATCAAACATATATAATATAAATTATATTAGATTTTTAATAATTAATTATTTATTATTTATTTAGGCCATATTTTCATAATATAATTTAAAACATAATATGGTGGCATGTTATTATGTGGTAAACCACCACCTTCATTATCTGTATATACTGGATTAACTACTGTTGATCTATTAAAACTTACTCCAGTATTATCATAACCAGCTCCTTGAATAATACCTCCTACTTGACCTATTTTTGAATGATTATGAGATGGTATTTGATTAGAACCTAATACTACTTTATCTTTACCAGATGCAGTATTTGCAGTATCGTTCATTTTACCAGCATACACAAATCTTCCACGCAAGTCAGGTGTTAAAACACTACCTTCATCTGTATTAATTTCAATTTTCATTGTTGTTGTATTCATTTTATAAAAATCACCAGTACATAAAGCCCATCCAATTGGTAAAATATCACTATTATATGCAACTACTGAATATACAGGAAGTATATTATTAAAATTATCATTAACATTAAAATCATTTGTTGTTAAAGATTTAATAGATATTGATGAATTATATTTAAATTCATCAGATAAAATTAAATTTTGATAAATAGGTATATTTCCAAACATTAATGTATCTTTACCTTTTATTAAAACATTATTACCATTTACATTCAATGTATAATCATTATTATTACTTGCATTTTTATAAATTGTAGAAATAGTTTTAATATCATTAATATCTGAATTATACTGGTCATTAATAGCTTGATTTATACTAGCCTGTATTTCAAATTTTTCAGCTGTTTTTTTATCTAAATTTTTAATAATGTATAATAAATAACAATTAATAAATATTATTATTATTATTATAAAATATATAAATTCCATTATATTGTTATATAAAAAATATTTTTTTTATATAATTTTATAAAAATATGAATATGTTTCAATAATTATATTGCACATAACACAACTGAGAACCCAAAGATGTGAAAAAAGGCATTGTGAATTATTTAATTTTCATAATATATCGTAAAACATGATATGGTGGCATATTTTCATGTTCAATCGCATCAGTAAAATTATTTGCATCGGTAAATTCAGCAGTATAATCAGAACCAATTAAACCATAACCTGAACCATCACTTGAACCACCTTGTTCACCTATGATACCATGATGGTGATGTGCCATTTCTTCTTGAGTTATTAAATGTGTAGTTGACCCACCAGTATCACCAATATTAAAATGAATATTAGAATCATAAGCATTTGAACCATAGATGCTAGTATTATTAGTAGTGCTACTAGTACCTTGACCTAATACAAATCTATTTGTTAAATCAGGTGTTCCATTTTGCCCATCACAAATAACCCATCCGGATGGAACACTATTAAAATTTGTGCTATTATAATATGTAATGATTGTTCCAATTGGTAAAATATTAATATTATTAATTGTAAATTCATTTATACTTGTTAAATCTAATACTGATATATTATCAAAATCAGATGATGTTGTAACATAATTATTTGTATTTGTATTAGATGGCATAGTAATACTACTATTTCCAGTAATTTGTTTACCTAAATTAGCTAAATTTCTAATTTGATTTAAATCTGCTTTATATACGTCATTAATAGTTTTTTTAATTATATCACTTTGATTAAAACTTTCTGATATTTTATTATTAATTTTTGTTGTTTTAAATAATAAATAAAAATTCACTAATACTAATAATATTATAATAATATATTTAATTTCCATTATATAATTATATAAAAAAAATAATTTAATATTATTTTTACTATTTATTATTATTTTGCTCATAATATTTATTATCTGCAAGTGGAGGATAAAGTATTAATTTTTAATAATATAATACAATACATAATAAGGTGGCATATTTTCGTGTTTGACAGTGTTACCTTCAGAATTTCCACCACTATAATCTGTATATCCAATATTATGTGTAGAACCACTTTGTTTATAACTTATTCCACCTCTACAATGATGACTATTACATAGACCTGCAATATATCCATGATTATGTGGTGGAATTTCATCAGGTGTTAGTTCATGTTTATATTCACCACCTGTTTGGTTTAATATAAACTCTATATCATTTGAAGAATAAGATTGCATTGGATATTCTACCTTACCTGCTCCTAATATAAATCTACCACTTAAATCAGGTGTTCCATTAGTACCATCGCAAATAGACCATCCAGGTGGAATAGGAGTTTTAGAATACATAATTATAAAACCAGATGGAACAATATTTGTTTTACCATTTATGATTAAATTATTAATTGTAGACTTTGAATATTCTCCACCTGTTAATTTATTAGATGTCATTGATTTACCGTGTGCTAGTAAAGAATATAATGTATCATTAGGGGACACAAAAGTATCACTTCCATTATAAATATTTGAACTAAATGATGCTAAATTTCTAACTGCATCTATATCTGCTTTATATACATTTAAAACATTTTGTTTAATAAAATCAGTATCAGTTTCAAACTGTTCAGAAACTTTATTATTTATATTTATAGTTTTATATACTAAATAAAAATTAACTAAAACTAATATTATAATAATAATATATATGATGTCCATTATATATATTATTACATAAAAAAATAATAAATTTATATCCTTTTATTATATTGCATCAACTGCAATGAATGTTTTATTAAAAATATTTGTATAAATTATTTGTATTAAATATTGTTAATTACATTCTTTTTTATTTTTATAACTAATACATTTTCCAATACCAATAATTGATTCTGGATTAACTAGGAAATCACTTAATTTCCATTCTAATTTAGGAACTTTATTGGATAATTTAGGGTCTTTTTGTGATGCAATAAATGTAGTAAATTTGTATGGTTTATTGATATCTCTATAATCCCATTTATTTACTTTCTTAAAAACGAAATCACCATAAAATGGTTTCATTCTATCATATACTTCTCTATATGGTAAATCTTCTGGAACATATAATCCATGTCTTCCAGCTTTATGCATATCCATCATATGCATAATACCACTAAGATAACCACCTATTACTTGAACTGTTGTTGCATTCATCTTATGATTAAATTTATTAGAGAATACTTCACGTGCTTCATCTATATCTAATAATGATCCAATCCAGAAAATATCACCATTCTTTAAAAATAAACTTAAACCTAATTCATCTCTTCCGTCAATAATTTCATCAGTTAAAAATCTAAAATTATCTTGATATTTATAATTTCTATCTCTTAATTCAGCAAGTGATGCCATAGTATCAGCACTAGGACGATATACATAATAAACTGATGGAGCCCATGTTTTAACCTTCTTTCCTTTAACTAATTTAAATGTAGATAATCTATCACCAATTGTTACATTTTCTTCATGTCTAATTAACATACCTAAGAAATTACCATAAATAGGGGTATAAGATTGAGCGTAAGTATTTAATGCTAATCTATCTAAAATAATAACAGATTTATCTTCTTCATAAGTTGTTAAATTTTTCTTTGGTACATCTTCATGGGAACCAAATGACATTTCTAATGGTGCTAATGCTTCTTCATATAATGGTTCTATTGTTGAACCCCATGTATTACAATATTCATTAACTTTCTTTGGAACACTACTTCTTTGAGTATCTATTTCTGATATATGAATTGTTCTTACACCTAATTCTTCCGCATTTTTCATTGTTTTATTACCATAAAATTTATTTATTTTTTCAATAGCTAATTGAGCCCAAACACTAACCATTCCTGGATTACAACCAATTCCAACCATTGCAGTAAATTTAGGATCTTTTAATGATGCTTCATATTCTCTTAATTCTTGTAATTTTGAATGAATTGTATAATCATATGCATTATCAATATCACGATAATTCCATATTTCGATACAACTATTAACATAAGCACAGCCAACTTGTTGACATAATTTTAATATATCTAATGTTGAAACATCATAAACACAATCAATTACCATATCATTCTGAGTTAAATTATGAAATATTTTTTTATAATTTTTATAATTAACTTGCATTGATACAATTTTTATTTTATTATTAGTTGTTCCTCTGACTAATCTAACAATTTCATTTACATCTTTAACTAATTGTTCCTTTGGTTTCACTTTGGTTGGCATATCGATAACAGTTATTTGTTCTAAATTAATATTAAATAATTTTAATATCATAAACAATAATCCACCTCCAATAGCACCTTGACCTAATAACCATAAATGAGATGAACCAAAATCATATTTTGGGAAATTTTTTAACATTTCTAAACGCTTTGCTTTTGTGGCCATAATATAATTAACTTTAGATTAAATAAATTAAATTAATTTAATTAATTTAATTTATTTTGAAATCTGCCTATTTTATATTAGTTGTAAATGAATTTATAGTAGATACTAATTCTGTTGGTATAGTTTTATATTTAATTGCTAAAAAGAATTTAACAATAACTAATTTGCATAATTCTTCTATTGAACTGCTTAAATTTTGATTATCTTTTACATTAATAGATGTATAACATATATATTTATCACAATTATTAGTTTTATATTCAGTTATACTATTAATTAATTTCAGTTCATTATTTTTTTTATTATTTGGTACATATTTGATATTATAACCATCTGTTATTTTTTCAATATTAATTTTAACATCTAATGGTAATGTCTTGTAAATTAAATTATTAAATAAAAGATAATTTGAATAAGAAATCCTGAAATTTTCTTCATTTAGCGTATTATAATAAAAGTTATAATAATATAATACATTTGTCTTAAATAAATAATAAATTTGTCTAGTTGACCGTTTATTTTTACGTAATGAAATATTTTCAACATCTAAAGTATTTATACCATAAGAGACTAACTTATTATTTAAACTGTTAATATTTATTGTAGGAAATATTGCAAAAATAACTTTTTTAATATTATATTTGAAATCACTTAATCTATTTTCAATATATACAAACTCTTCTGATTTATGTTCCGGTTTCATATTAATTATTAATAAAATTATTAATAAAACAATTATAGATATTACTATTATATTAATATTCATATATAATATAGTATATATATTTAAAAAAAATTTAATATTTTTTTTAATATTGATTAAAATACCCATCTCATTTGCATATGGCGAATATAAAGGATTTGCAAGTGGATGAATATCAACTTTTGATTGATTTATTAAATTATGTTATTAACATTCCTTTTCCCATGAAAATTATCACCCCATCCGACAATTTGTCCATCATCTGTTAATCCTAATGAAAATTTATCACCTGCAGAAATAGCAATCCATTTATTTGCACCAGATGGTAGGACTGGAATAGTTATTTCTTTATAACCATTATCACCCCATCCTACAATTTTTCCACTATCTGTTAATCCTAATGAATGAACATTGCCAGCAGATATAGCAATCCATTTAGTTGCATCAGATGGTAGAGATGGAATAGTAATTCTACTAGGCATATTATTTTGTGGCATAAAATTTTTATCTTTACCCCAACCTACAATTTGTCCATTATCTGTTAATCCTAATGAATGTTTACCTCCAGCAGATATAGCAACCCATTTAGTTGCACCAGATGGAAGAGATGCAGTCGTAGTTTTACCATTATCATTATTACCCCATCCAAGAATTTGTCCATTATCTGTTAATCCTAATGAATGAAAATAACCTGCAGAGATTGCGACCCATTTAGTTGCACCAGATGGAAGAGATGGAATTTTTGTTTTTTCTAAATCAGTATTTCCTTGCATATTAATAGCATTTATATCACCCCATTGAATAATCTGTCCATCATCTGTTAATCCTAATGAATGAAACATACCAGTAGAAATAGCTATCCATTTAGTTGCGCCAGATGGAAGAGATGGAATATTTAGTTGGCCAGATATATTAATACCCCATCCAATAATTTGTCCATTATCTGATAATCCTAATGAATAAAAATTACCTGCAGATATTGCAATCCATTTAGTTGAACCAGATGGAAGATCTGAAGATGAAATATTTATTTGATCATTTTCATTATTACCCCATCCAAAAATTTGTCCATCATCCGTTAATGCTAATGAATGGTCGCATCCAGCAGATATATTTGTATATATTCTCTTAATTTTTGAAGGTCTAGAGTTACATTTAATATCTTTATATATTACTAATCCAATAATACTTACAATAATATTTATAATAATATTAATTATTAATATTATATAAATAATTTTATTCATATAATATTATTTATATAATAAAAAAACTATTATTTAGGAATGAAGAAATCATTTCTAGCAAATCCATTCTTAATAATATCACCAAATAATGGCTCAATTGTAAGAGGGATAAAATTGGTTCTTCCACCTGTTTCATTCTCGATATATTCAGAATTCTTTAATTTTTCTGTATCAAGTAACAAATCAAACGCACCTGTTCCTCCTGGAATTACACGACCAAGTGCTACACGAGATGATACTGATAACATCTTATCTGTTTCACTAAAAATAGCAGCATTAATAAAATGGTCCATTGTTTTCTCAAATGAAGCTTTACTAATAGGATCATTGTCTACTTTATTCATACCATGTCTGTCAATACTAATTACATCTCCACTATATGTCATCATATCGACTAATAATGAAATATGGGCATGATTAACACCAGCCCCATTTGCTTCAAAAGTGGTAATTAATTCATATATAATCATAGCACGTGCAGCCTCAATACCATAATTCATATAGATTGTATTAATATCATTAATTTTACATCTAGAATGGTTAATACCTTTTAACATTTTTATACCATTCAAATTAATACCATCTGTAATTGCCATATGTTCTTTATCAACTAATGTTTCACCCTTATCATTAAAAGTAATTTTTCTTTCATGATGTTGAGTAACATTTTCAATATTGTCAATACCTTTTAATGTAATTACATCCAAAATAATATTCAAGAATTGAGTTAATAAACTATAATTGAATTCATTTAATCTAAATCTAATATGAATAATATTATCATTATTGCTAAGAATTGCCAATTTATCTACATTTACTAAAATATCTTTATGGGACTTTTTAACATTCTTAAGATTGGAAAAGTTTTTATACCAATAAGTAACAAATTTAGTTTTAATATCTAATAATGTAGTTTCTTTCTCCATCATTTTCTCTAAATTCATTGTTAATCTAATAATAAATGGTAGTGATTTAATATTATCTTTAGCATTATTGACAAAGAATGGATTGCTAACTTTATCTCCTTCAATCATCTTTGATAATTCATCATTATTAATATCCATACTATAAAGAATTTCTGCTGATGAAATTAATTCTCTAATTGTTAAATGTTTTAAATATGATGCAATTAAGTTAGTATCACTCTTACTATTACTATATTTATCATCAAAATAGATGGTCATCTGTGGGCTCTTAATATTTTTACTATAGCTCATAATTTCTTTAATTCTAGCTACACCACTTACACCTGCTTTACCAGCAGAGTGTTTTGTGTTGAGTGTTAATTGTGATGTTGGTTCACCAATGGACTGAGCTGCTACAACACCAACCATTTCACCTGGCTCAACTAATGCTCTTGATAATAATACTCTAATTTCTTCAATTAAATTATCAAAACTCTTTTTACTAATTTTATAATCAATCAAGCACTTACGGGGAGCAATATATTCATATAATGCTGTTCTTAACATAAATTTATATGCTTGATCATCTTCTTTTAATAATTTAGAATCTTTCTTCATCATTGTAATAAAACGATCATCATAATTTGTTAATAAATCCTCAATCTGTTCCATAATATAATTAGGTTCCATGTCCATAGCTTCTTCAGTTTCTATTTCTTGACTAATACGTAGAAGATTGATTGGGAGCATGAAAGCATCTTCAATAACTTTGTAATTACCAGTTGATGCGAAATAAATCTTTCTTAATTTATCACGCATAGTAATCATCTTTTCATATAAAGTTTCATTGAATTTCTTTACATCTGATTTAAATTTCTTATCTAATTGTTTTGTTTCTTCATCATTAAAAATAAATGCTTCTTTAATTTGTTCATTATTCATATTAATAAGATTGATTTTAACTTGGGTTTGTTTCTGTTGGTCGATACCACTGTCGCCATAAAGATATTGAACCAATACACCATTAGCTGTTCTAATGATACCCTCGTAATTTACATTTAAATCTTCTAAAAACTTTACACATTTGCGTTGAATATAACCTGTTTCGGCCGTATCAACTACATGAAGACCATTGGCGAGGCCAAAGTTTAATGTGGATGGGACTGTTAAGTCATATACTTTGGGATATTTTTCCATGACAACTTCTTTATTAATAATATTAATTTTAACAATTGCATCCAAAATTACATCATTTACTGGTTCATAATTATTACTAACTATTAATTCATTATCTTTAATTTCACAGAATTTACCCATTTTATTATAATTCATAATCATAAAATCTCTATCATCTTCATTTGTAAATGTTAAATCATGAAATTCTCCATACCACATATCATTTATATTTTCTAATTTTTGAGTTACTGGAACATAATCACCAATTTTAACATTAGGAGTATCCATATGGACGAATTTACGGATATCTTTATTCCAAACTAATAATGATTTTGATTCCGTTACGATTACCTTACGCCCACTCATTGTAATAATTTCATATAATGTATCGCCGGGGTCATGACGAGTAATTGCTGTAATTTCTCCCCAGCTTACATTACCATCAGCATCAGCTGTAGGAATGTAGCTCTTAACATTTAATTTTTCTAATTTTAATAATTCTAAATTTCTATCATCATAATGAGAAACTTTTTCTTTATTATTAGCATTATCTAAATAATTATTAATCCAATCACCAATATTAACACGTTTTACTTTTCCATTTTCCATAATAATAATTGGAGTATCAGCTGTAACTGATTTAATAGCTGTATCAATTAAACCCTCACGGCCACCCATAGTATGGAAGAAAAATTCATGACCTTTAAGCCCATCCAAAAAGCTTGATTTAACAAAGCCTCTAGCTGATGGGGTATCATCATTTTGATGGAAGATTGGTAAAGTGCGTCCAGTAATACGTTTTTTAATACGCTGGCTTTCTACTAAAACTTGACCTAAACAACCAGCAATTTGTGTCATATTAACAACTGAACCCTTAGATTTAGATGAAATCATTACATTTAATCCATTGTCTTTCTCTAATACATCCATAATAAGTTTACCAATATTTGAAGAGATTGTATTTAAATCCATACTAATTAATCCTTCACCAATTTCAGGTGTAATTTTATCATAATCATTTTCATATTGAGTTAAAGTATGGTTAGATGAAACAATCTTAGTATGTATCATTTCTCTTAATTGTTTAACTAAATCATTTGGAATAATACAATCTTTCAAACCAACAGTTAACCCACGATTAAGTAAATAATTCAAAATAAGTCTTTGTGTATCATCAATAAATTTTTGTGTTGATGTTGGACCATATTTGTCCCATACATAGTGAATAATACTATTTTTACTAGTTGACAATTGAGATTTATCTAATACACCTTCCAATAATTCACCATTTTTAATTTGAAATATAATGTCTTTACCCTTTTTCTTAACTGAATTAATACCATCTGGAATAATATGACTAAAGACTTGTTTACCATTAAATGTATGTCCTTTCTTTAATTCATTCTTCAATCCTGATTGTAATGATGATGTATTGCATAATAAATTAGCAGCAACACTGTATGGAATATTATTATCTGTGCTCATCATGTATGCACCAGATAGTGAATCTTGCACGCAACCAATAATTGGATTGGAATCCTTTGCTGCAATAATTTGATATTTAACATTGGCAATTCTTTCAAGCTCATTACGTGCTTGAATTGATTGAGCCAAATGAAGATTCATTTCGTCACCCGACGTACCCACTAAGTTTCCCTAGTGGCCGGACTGTATCTTAAGCCATCTCAGGTTGGTTAGACCCTCATTAATGACCAACACCCGTTCAGTCTCTGAATGCCCTCCATAGTCTAACCAAAACAGCAAATTATTATTTGATGTTATATCGACCTTAGGAAGTGACACTGCGGATTATCCAATTTCTAACATTATTACCGTTGGGTTCGGCTATTAACCGAGTTCCTCATAAATGTTTCCAAATATGAGTGGTAGTTAGAACTTAAGGAGTTTCCCGACAACAAGGTGTTTCGCAGTTTAGTAATAGACTATGTCTATAACTATTCTACTATGGGGTAGCACGCTTTTAACGCCCCATGTTTTCGACAGTGATGTTTATCGAAATCTGCATTGTATGGTTTACATACACTTACATTCATACGGAATGTATTACTATCATCTCTTTCTAATACATGAATACGGTGACCCATCATAGATGGTTTATGAAGTGTTGGTTGACGATTAAATAATACATAATCATCATTCACTACATGACGCTCAACAATATCACCATAATTTAATTTAATATTTGCTTTACGATATCTTAAATCTATTCTCTGGCTGATCGTTTTTCCATTAACAATTGTAATTTTATAAACATAATTTGCACCTGGATATTCATCGCGTCCTCTCATAACTAATTTTGTTAAATGTTTAATATTCTGTGGTGTAACTTCTTCTGGAATAGTTAAATCCTTTGCTACTCTTAATGGGACACCTACCATGTCAATATCAATATAAGGGTCACTGGTAATAACTGAACGTGCAGAAAAATCAACACGTTTGCCCATAATATTTAAACGCATACGACCTTCTTTGCTTTTAATACGGTCACTAATACTATTTGTAGGACGACCACCTGTCTTAAATTCAGAACGCGGTAAAGCCGCCGAATCATTGTCAAAAAATGTAGCAACATGATATTGAAGAAACGCTAAGGAATCTTGAAGAGCAGGTGAATCTTTATTCATTTCATTTCTGACACGAATATTATAATTAATAATATCTGCAATCTTTAATGTTAATGAATCTTCATGAGTAGAAGATGCCATAAAATCAATCTTAGCAGTTGGACGGATAATAACAGGTGGAATTGGAAAACGAGTAAGAATTAAATCTTCTGGTCTCTGAACTTCTACATTAAAACCCATTAAATAGGCATCCATATCACTAACATTTCTAAAAATATTGTAACATTGTCTTGGTGATAAATAATCTCTAATAATTTTAGTTCCTTCAACTGCTAATCCAGTTGTTTCATCTACATTTGATACACCAACTTCTTTTTCTAATACAATCTTAATACTAATACTTGCTTCTTTAATATCTTTTTTAATTTTTGGAACTGGTGTTCCACAAACATTGCAAAAATTTATATTTTTAACCATTTCTTTAATTTCTTTATAACGATATTTACCTGATTTATTTTGGAATTTCTTTAAATTTTCTTCTGTTCTTTCAATAAGAATATTAGAACATTTCAAACAAATAAATTTTAATAATGTAATAAGATGATTTAAAAATCCATAATGAAATAAATATTCGGATAATTCAGTATGACCAAAGTGACCCTCACAATCATTTGAGTTTTGCCCGCATGTTGTGCAATTTAAATAGATATCACATGTTCCTAATCTAAGATCTACTAAACCACCCTTCTTTGGTTCATAGTTATCATAAGAATCTGGGACATTAATACCAAATGGGTCGCTTCTTACTGCTGAATATTTTTTAACCATGTCATTTGTATAAATACAAAAACTAACTTCTTTAACATTTTTAACATCTGGTCCATAAAATTTTGATTTGAATGACATTACCTTATTGATATATTATAGAAATCTTTATATAATATTTAATCTTCAATTTTATTTTATATATTAATATATAATTAATTAGTAATTTTATTTTAGATATAATTATTATAATATCTCTTACATATTTGATTGCATCATATATAAATAACCTTAAACCTAAAATAGAAGAATATATAAATGAAAAAATTGATATAATAAAAAAAAATACAAATGAAATAATAGACGCTAAAATAATAAATTTAAATACTAATTTAAAAACTACTATTAAAGATGAAATTAATTTGGAAGAAATTAAACAATCATTAAATGCAATTAAATTTAAATTAAATATATCATAACTTTTACCAATAATTGTTAATTAATTATATATTGTGATTTGCATTTATTGCAAGATACATAATAAGACCGTAGCTCTTTATTTTTATCTAAGATTGTATCAGTTGAATTACAAATATTACAAACAACATATTTCTTAACATAATTTGAAATTACATGCATAATTTGATTAGCATTAAATTTACCAATCATTACAATTCCGTCAGATTTAGATGATGAAATCCATTCGCCTGTTTTTAATTCTTTATTAAGAAATTCAATAAAATGTTCTGCAGGACGATTAATTTGTTGCAATATTTTTTTAACATTTTTCCAATATGTATTTGTTGTGCTTTTCTCAATAACTGGATTTGGAATAACTAATTTAGTAGTATTAGAAGCTATACTTTCTAATTCATCATAAACATCATCAAGCATATCATTAAAATTATTATCGATTTCTGGCTGATTATCCATTAAATATATAATATTAATATTAATTCAAATTTAAATCAATTTTTATTGTTCCCTAGTACTAAGGCACTTGTGTGAACTATTGGTTAACTTTTCTTTATTTTCTAAATTTTCCATAATAATATTATTAAATACTTTATTAATATTTTTAATAATATTATTATCAAATTCTAAATAATCTTCTCTATTCTTTTCAATTAAAATATCTCTAATCAATTTATCTAATATTTTCATATTAGTATAATAATCATCTTCCATATAATTAATTGCTAAAAATATTTCATCAATATCATTTAAATTAGAAATATAACTAATTATTTTATAATAGTGATTATAATAATCAATTAATAATTTATTAGTCCAATCTAGTTTTAAATCCATGATTATTTTAAATTTATTAACAAACATAAATATATCTAAAAATAATGTTATTTTATCATAATTAATATCATTATATGTATCATGATACATTATCTTATCTATATTATTATTAATAATATTATTAATAATATTATTATGATATTGATATTTCTTACCAAAAATATCAATAACTTTTATTTCTTTTGGTTTAATAATAATTTCTGTTTTCTCTAGTTTTTTTTTATCTGGTATTTTATTTATTATATCTTCTAAAAATTTAACTATCATTTCTCTATTTTTTTCATACAAAATTTTATTATTATAATATTTAATTATTAATAAACCACTTATCATCATAAAAATACCAACTGGAATTGCATAATTAACTGTTTCAAATAGCATTGGTATACCGGCTATAAATATAGTTCTTCCATGTTTTATTCTACTTTCATATTTATTAATATTCATAATTAAAATAATAGTTAGTTTATAATAATAAAATATCAATTTTTATAATATAATGACTGTAATAAATGGTATTGAAATTGATAATATAACTATTTATAAAAATAATATAAAAGAAACCATTTTAAATAATGAACCAATTGAAGAAAAATTACATGTAATTATTGTAATATCAAATCCATGTTTATTTGCAAGAAGATATATTTTAGCACGAGAATTTATAAAAAGAATGGAAAATGAAGAAAATATTATATTATACGTTGTAGAATTAGTATATAAAAATAACCAAAAATTAGAATATATGGTAACAGATAAAAATAATAAAAATCATCTACAATTAAAAACAGATATTCCTATTTGGCATAAAGAAAATATGATTAATTTAGGTGTTAAATATTTATTACCAAAAACATGGAAAGCATTTGCATGGATTGATGCTGATATTGAATTTGAATCAACTTCATGGGCTTGTGATACATTAAAATTATTAAATGGTAGCTATGATATAGTTCAATTATGGTCTCATGCAGTCGATATGGATCATAATTTAGAGGGAATGAATATATTTAATAGTGCTGGTTATCAATATTGTCATTCACCAAATAATTATAACAAAAGCAAAGGTATTAATTATTGGCATCCTGGTTATGCATGGGCAATTACTAGAAAAGCTTATGAAAAAATGAATGGACTATTTGAAGTATCTATATTAGGTTCAGGTGATAATGTAATGATGTTAAGCCTAATAAATAATGGATTAAAAGCATTAAATGACAAATCATCTGAGGGTTATAAAAAAAAAGTTATTGAATTTCAGAAAAAAGTTTCTAATTTTAGATTTGGTTATGTTCCTGGAGTAATTAGACATTATTTTCATGGTTCTAAAAAGAATAGAAAATATATGGAAAGATGGCAAATCCTTGTAGATTATGATTTTGATCCAATTGAACATTTAACAAAAGATAAAATGGGTTTATTGATACCATCTACTAAATGTCCTATTGAATTATTAAATGATATACATAATTATTTTAAAGAAAGAAATGAAGATGAGTATTATAGTTAATCTTTTTTATTAAAATGGATATATTTATTAAATAATTCTAATTCCTTATCAAATAATTCTGTATCTTTTATATAAGCAATATTAATTTTTTTATAAATTTCTGTATTTTGATTTATTTTTGGATAATAATCATCATTTACCATATCTGGAGCTAATTTTGCAAATGTTAGCCAACTAATTAAACACCCATGTACTGAAGATGAATGCAAACATCTATATAATAGTGATTTATAATAACTGTTAAATATATTAATAAATTGTCCTGATGTTAATACATAACTATATTTTATTGAATATTCACATAATTTAGCATTAATAGTGTGTTGTTTAATAATATCTTCAGTATTATTAAACAATTCTAAATGTATCAAAATAATTCTAAAAAATAATGTTTCTATTATATCCTTAAAATTTTTAGAATTATTTGAAGTTAAATTATTTATGGAATTAATTATTTCCCTTCTACTTAATAAATAATTTAATGTATTGACACATTCTACTAAAGATAAGTCACACCCTTTTGTTTTAGTATGAATATCAAATGGAATAATTATACTTTCAATAAATTTATCTATTTTATTTTTATTATATCCATTATTTTTAATAATAAAATTATAATATTCTGTTATTTTATTATCATTAGTTTCTTCTGTATTATTAAATTCATAAACAACATCGTATTTTTTATTAGTTATATAAAAAGCACTCAATAAAGTATTAATAGCGTCCATTAATTAATATAAAAAATATTAGTTTATATTAATTTAAAATCAATTTTTATGGATACTATTTGTAAAAGATATTTTATTCAATCTCAAATAATTCTTCTTCAATATTTGAATAATATTTATCAATAGCTAAATATATTAATATTTTTTCATTAATATTATTACATTTTTCAAATTCATCTTCTAATTCTTCAATTGACATTTTTTTATATTTAATAGGTATTTTACTTTTAATATTTTTAATATTTTTAATATCATTCTCGAGAATATTATTTAAATTAGTTTTTTCTATTTCAATCATTTCATTTAATGATTTAATTAATTTAATTTTATTATTAATATTAGATAAATTATTAATTTTATCTGAAAGTTCAATAATCTTATCCATTATTATATAATAATTATTTTCTTTTAGATTAAATTTCTATAATAATATATATTATAATGGATTGTGTAAATATTTCTGATATTGAATTATTATCTGATGAAATAAACGAAGTATATAATAGATTAATTAAAGTTAATTTTTTTATTGGTGGTATTATTTTAATTACTACATTTACTAATATGAGTTGTCTTTGCACTATTAAAAATAAATTAAATGAAATAAAGAATAATTTTTTACCACCTAATTATAAATAATATTATATATATATATATATATGATAATAATATTTATCTTAATACTATGTGGTATTTGTTTTATTTACATAAATAATAAAAAAAATATTAATAAATTATTAATATTCTATAAAAATAGTATAAAAAATAATTTATTAGATATACCAACTACTTCATCAGTTAAAAAACCAGCACCAGCTACAACCACAGCACCAGCTACAACCACAGCACCAGCTACAACCACAGCACCAGCTACAACCACAGCACCAGCTACAACCACAGCACCAGCTACAACCACAGTTTAAAATACATAAACTATTAATAATTAATTTACATTTATAATTGATAGAACATAATAAAAATAGTAGTAATGTTCGGTAAAAAGTGTTTGGTTCTATTTATCTAATTATCGTTTTATCTATTAACTTATAACTTTAAAAATATAAATAATTTCATCTATGTTCCATTCACAAAGTGAATATAAGTTATAAATAATTTTATTTTTTAAGTTACCCTACTACTAGGGTAAAATGAAATCTAAGATTAGAACTTTGGTTAATAAACATAATATTTATTAGTTGTAAGTTAAAGAATATTCAAAGAATAAATTATATATATATATATATGAGATTACTATATATATATATAATATTACTATTTATCTTAATGATATGTGTTATTTATATGAATAATAATAATAAAAATAAAAACAATTTATTAGAAATATCAACACCAACAACAACTCCAACAACAACACCAACAACAACTCCAACAACAACACCAACAACAACACCAACAACAACACCAACAACAACTCCAACTACAACTCCAACAACAGCTCCAACAACAGCTCCAACAACAGCTCCAACAACAGCTCCAACAACAGCTCCAACAACAACTCCTACACAATTAGCTAATTTATGTAATAATGTATTATTAAATTCTAATTTTTCATTACCATCAATTTTAAATAATAACTTTAATCAATCAGTTTCAAACTGGACTTCATATAATAATACAATTTTAAGTAATTATAGTGCTGGAATATTTGATATATATAATACTTATTCTAATTCTATAAAAACATCTTCAACTGATGGTATAATATATACAAGCTATACAAATTTAATACCAAATGGAACCACAGTAGTTTCTTTATATGGTAATACTTCATTTTATCAAAAATATGGTAATATGAAAAGAGGCACATATTTATTAGAAGCACTTGTATTAAATAGAGACGATACAACACCTATAGATAAATTTAACTATAGTATAGGTTTTACGTATTCTAATTCTAAATATAATACTTTTGTAACATCTATTCCTCCAGCAATTGCTTATGTTGTTCCTGCTGAAAATGTAATATTACCAAATCAAACTACAACATCTTCATTATATAGTTTTACATCTGGTTTAAATATTAATATTCAAGGTAAAGTTTATTATAAATTATCTCTAGAACCAAATTCTATTTCCGAACCATTAATTATTACAATTAAAAATAATGCATTAACTATGTCACACCAAATATTTATTGTATCAGTTAAATTATATACAACTGATAGTTGTAATACTTTTCCAATAATTCCAAGTGACACAAACATTTCAACAACATCTATGCAAACAATGCCACCTGATACTCTTTATATATATACAGGTATTAATTTTACTGGTACTATGTATGACTTTAATTTATCTATGACAGGTTCTAATGGCTCTTTTATATATAGAAACAATATTAATAATGGAAATATTGGTTCATTAAGAATTTCTAATAAATATAAAGTAACATTGCTTAATATGGATAATATTACTATTGATTATACTGGTTCTGTTAATAATATAAATAGAAATTTTATTGGTTCTAATTTATTTTCAGTTAATATTTATAGAACACAATAAAAAAATGTATTATGTGAGGTTATTGAGTTCGCAATTCAAAATTTATAATTATATTCGCTAAGCGAATTATTGCACATAACATAAATGTAATTATTTATTTAACCATTGTTTAAAGCTAAAATTATCCTTTTATCCTTTTATTTGCGGATGGGTATTAAAAGACCCATTAATGAAAGGATACTATATTAATATTTCATTAATTATTTCATTTATATGATGAACTAAAATTATATTAAATTTATCATCAATTAAATTTTTATACTTTTTCTTTATATCATCTATATCTTTTTTATTTTCAAATGGAACATATACTATATTTACACCTGCTTTCTTTGCTCCTTGTAATTTAAATTCTAAACCACCTATTTTAGATATCTTACCAGTTAGTTCAATTTCACCTGTCATTGCAATATTATTCTTAATAGATTTATTTAATATTCTTGATATAAAAGCACAAGTAAAAGCACAACCTGCACTAGGACCATCTTTTGGTGTTGCGCCATCTGGTGTATGAACATGAAAACCATTTTTAACATGAGAATTCATTAAATCATCTAATTTATCTTTATATTCAGAATGTTTAAGCCATTCAATTGCTGTAGTTAAAGAGCATAAAACACTTTCTTTCATAATATCTCCTTGTTTTCCAGTTAGTCTTACTTCATATTTATCTTTAGAATGTTGCATATTTGGATAAATTTGAATTGGTGTTATTCCACCATCTCCATTACTTGTTGCATATAAACCATTAATTATACCAATTTCTGGATTATTATTAATCATTCTTTTAATAACATCTGGTTCTTTTAAAATTTCTATGATTTTTTCTTTACTTAATAATACTTTTTTATTTTTTGAACGTGTCTTTAAACTATTTTTAAAATCACCTTTATTATAAATTTTTTCAATATTCAAATGCATAAAAATATCTTCAATCTTTCTTTTAATATCTCTAACACCAGCTTCATTTGTATAATTATCAATTAAATATCTAATCATAGTTTCATCAATATTTATATTATCCATTGCTACATTATCCGCCATTTCTTTTATAATATGTTTAGAACAAATATTAACTTTATCTTCCATAGTGTATGGACTAACTTTAATTTCTTTCAATCTGTCTAATAATATAGGATCAACTTTTGATGAATCATTATAACTAAAAATCATTATTACTTTATCTAATGGAAAATCAATACCTTGAAAAAATCTATCTTGGAATGATTTATTCATATTTGGATCTGTTAGATGTATTAAAATACTAGTAATTTCATTTATTGTTCCATGTTTACTACATGCTTTATCTAACTCATCAAAATATAAAATACATCTTGATTTACCCATTTCAACCATTTTTTTAATTATCATACCTGGTTGAGAACCACTGTATGTATAACCATGACCATGAAGTATTTCACCATCGTTCTGACCTCCTAGAGTTATTTGGGCAAATGGAATATCTAATGCTTTGCTAACACTTTTAGCTAATAATGTTTTACCAACACCAGGAGGACCAACTAAACCAAAACTAGTTCCCATACTACTAGGGTTACTGATCCATTTACCAATCATTTGAATTAAATATTTTTTAGCTTCTTCGTGTCCATAACAAGCATTATTAAGTTTAACTTCTATATTTGATAAATATTCAATAGCTTGTTTTTTATCATTCTTTAAATTTTCATAATATAAATCATCATTAGGTGAACTCCAAGGGTAATTTAATATTGTTTTAACATATAATAATTGCTTATAATATTCATTGTTAGCAGACTTCATTTCTTCTATTTTCTCTAAAACCATTGCTTTAACATTTTCTGGTATATTTTTATTAACAACTAATTGTTTTTTATAATCAATATCATCTATATTAATACTTTTAATTTTTTCAATTGAATTTTTAATATTAATATTTGATTTTTTAATTTTTGATTGAATATAATAAGTCATATTATTATACATCATATCAAATACATTAAAACTTTTATTTGTTTTCTTTTCTTTAATTAATCCAATTAATAATCCAGCAATATCAGCTTTTTCTTCTGAAGCTAATAATAATAAAAATATTATTTCAAACATTTTTTTAATATTTTCTTGATTAACAAAATCTTTCATAATATTTACAAAATTAGATTCTACTAATTTAATATATTTATTATACATTTTCATAATATGATCACTATATTCAATTTCAGATAAGCAATAAATATTACCCAAATAGTCATGTCTTAAAAAACTTTTAATAAATTTTATATCAATACTTGCACTTTCTAATCTTGATATAATATTAGTTTTAATCTTTTGTAAAATCGGGCTTTTTATTTGAGATGTTTTAGATTTACTTGAAAATTTATCTATCTTGAAAAAAACATTAATACATATGTATTTATTCTTATCTTTTAATTTAATCCATAGTTCTCTTTTTTTATTTAATATATCATTTGTATCAAATTTAGTTGGGACTTTCCAATAATAATTATTATTATAAGAATTATTCGTTACATTTATATTATATCCAAATGGTATTATTATATCATTTAATTCACTAATGTACTCTATTAAATTCTTATCAAAATAATTAGGAGAAAATAATAATTTCAACATTGATTTTAAATCTTTATATCCATATTGTGTAATTAATGCATGTATATCATTATCTGTTTCTTTAAATATATCAGTTGGAATATCATTATTATATGTATCAAGCATTTTTAATACAGTTGAATTATCAGATAAACCTACTGTTTTTATAATTTCATCAATATCAGTATTTGAATTTTCTAAATAATAATTAATAGAATTATTATAATGTGAATTTAAATTTTTAATAATATCATAGAGATGATTAGAAAAGTGGTTTGATATATTATTTTGACTATCTATTAAATGATTATTAGTTAATATATTATAATGTTCTTCAATATCATTTATAATATTTATTATTTTATTATATTTTGATTGCAAATAATATAATTTATATTTTTTAATTTCTTCTGTCATTATAATTTATGTTATAAAATTAATATAGTTCAATAAAATTTAATTCGTTTAATATTATAATAGTAGGCTTATTCATTAAATATATTTAAACGAATGATTTTTATTATCAATTCGTATAAATTATATAAAAACTATTTAAAAAAGGATGGAAAAATCATTTTTTAATAGTTAGTTTGATTTAAAAAAATAATTTATAATATTGTTATATATATGCCTAACATGAAACAAAATAAAAAACAATCCTCTACTGATACTACCCCTACCCCCGCTCCAGTTGTAGCACCTGTTGTTCAAGAAGCTGGTTCGGCTAAAGCTACTAAAGCTAAGCCTGCCAAGCAAGCTACACCAAAAGTAGAAGCTACTCCAGCTGTTGCTCCAGTTGTAGCCCCTGTTGCCCAAGAAGGTGGTAAAGCTAAGGCTCCCAAGGCCAAGCAAGCCGAACCTGCCAAAGTCGAAGTAGCACCAGTTGTTCAAGAAGCTGGTGCTGCCAAGGCTACTAAAGCTAAGCCTGCTAAGGAAGCTAAGCCTGCTAAGGAAGCTAAGTCTGCCAAGGCTACTAAAGCTAAGCCTGCTAAGGAAACCAAAGCTAAGGCTAAGCCTGCTAAGCCTGCCAAAGAAGCTAAAGCACCAAAGGCCAAGCCTGCTAAAGGCAAGGCTGCCAAGGCATCTGCTGAAACTGCCGATGAAAACTCTGAAGAACTCGAAGGTGGCAAGCGCTCATTCAAGGCTATGCTTCCTGGAAGTGACAAGTTCGAAGGTCGCTACACTGGTCTCACTCCTTACCAAGCAGCTAACAAGGCTCTCTCGAAATACTACCGTGAAGCCGAAGGTGCTGCTAAGACTGGTGGTGAAATTACATTCTCAATTCGCGAATCTACTCGTGGAAGCAAGCGCTCAGTCTACACCTACAATGGCCGTCGTGAAAAGCTCGAAAAGCCTGTTGAATACACCATTAAGGGCAAGGATGGTGACCGCACTGTAGTCAAGGAATACAAGAACCGCCTCATCAAGGTAAAGAAGGCAGAAGCTGAACCACAAACTGCCTCAGCATAAATTAATTTAAAAAAATTTAAATTTGATTATAAAAATAAGTAACTTGAATAAAGTTATTTATTTTTATAGAATATTATATATGAATATATTAATTATATTAATTCTATTAATTATATTAATTTTAGTATTAATAATATCATATAATTCTAATCATTTTTCAAATAATTTTTCAAATAATTTTTCAAATATATCATTAAAAAATGATAAGGTATATTTTATGAATAAAAAAGAATTAGAAAATTATTTAATAAAAGATGTTGATGATTATTATAAAAATTTTTCACAAAAAGATTATAAAGTTCGAAATGTTAATAATATAGAAGATTATCATAATAATATAAAAAAAGCATGTATTGATATAAATGATAACTATATTAAAATACTAAATGAATGTATTAATACTGCTAATAATAAATTAAATAAATATGAATGTGTTGGGTTTGATGGTAAAAAATGCGCTAATATTATGTGGAAAATAGGTTTAGTAAAAGATAAATTATATGAAGAAGGTTTTCCACATACTAGACATGATGTTATTATTATTTCAAATTCTCATCTAAATTATAAAAATCAATTAATTAATACATTAATTCATGAAAAAATCCATGTTTATCAAAAAACATATCCTGAAGATATAGAAGAGTATTTAAAAGAAAATGGTTTTACTAAATACAAATTAAGAAAGGATTATATTAATATTAATATTAATATTAATATTAGATCTAATCCAGATATGGACCAATGGATTTATAAAAATAAAAATGGTGAAATAATGATGGCTGAATATATGAATGATCCTAAATCAATAATGGATGTGAATATTAAACCAAATAATAGTTCAAAATATGAACATCCATTTGAATTTATGGCATATGATATTACAAATCATATTTAAATAAAATATTAATATTCAACTACTTGATAGGTATTATAAAGAGCCTGTTCAAATGTAAAATTCATTTTTAAAAATCCAATGAATGTATTCATTTGAAATTCAGTTAATTCAGTGTATACTTGAAATAATTGAGAGTAAGTTGTTGAAATTGACGAAAAAACTGGGTCTATAAGACTGGGGATATATATTTTTTCAAGATTTTCATCAATATATTTAACATATAATTCATCGTAACCATCATCCTCCATTAATTTCTTAATACGAAGATTATTTTGTTGTTTAATTGTAAATTTATTGAAAATTTCTTGAAACAAATCATAATTATTTTTATAAAGTCCTTCAAGTCTACACCATGATGTACTACCATAATTATACATTTTATTATTTTTAATCATATAATCTAAGAAATCTTTATCCATCCAATTTAATAGATTATCAAAGTTACGTGGTGAGATATTTTTACTTTTAAAATACCTCATTTTTTCAATTGCTTTATTATTACGCAAATTAGAAACTAATAAATCATCATAAATAATATTTAATTCTTCCTTCAATTGTTTAAATTTTTCAATTAACTCGTCTGTAAATTTACGTGTAGCATTAGACAAATTAAATGCTGCTTCAATATTTACATTAATTTCTAGTAAGGAAATAAATCGTTGATAATATTTATCAGGAAAAGACATAATGGCTTTCCTAATAAATTTATTAGTTATATAGTCTTCTTTTAACAAATGATGAATTTGATTAATTCTAATTGCATAATTAACATAGTTATCAATAGTGTCAATTTCTTTGGTAATATTAATTGCTTCACATACCATTTCAATTTTTAATTGGTCTGGCATTTTTTTCATAATATTAAAAATCAAATTAATCTTATCAATTGGTAAATCAGAATAATGATATGCATTCTTAATATCTAAACCTGCATTCAAAAATAGCCCAATATAAAGCTTCCTGGTATATTTTTCTTCTTTATTTGAAGAAAAGGAAAACTTATTTTTCCAATTCATAAAAAGGTTTTCATTTTGAAATTTTTCTTCATATTTTAATTTATAATACGAACTTTTAATATTTGCATGGTGTAATATTTTACACCATTCAAATAATTTATTTGAGTTTTTCATCAAATTCCATACATGCAATTCATCTTCTTTAATATTTATTTCATTAAATGGGATATATAGTTCATTATTAACGAAATTAACCATATCAATGCCACTCAAATGAGTAAATACTAAAGATGATAATTCTTGTGGTAAATCATTTAATATATTAATAATATTGTTAATGGAAAGCATACTATAGATAATAAATGCTATTAGTTAAAAAAATATCAATTTTTTTGATTATAATGGTTAATAATCCACTATTTGATAAGAATTCCCAAGTGCCTCTTCATAATTAGAACCATTTTTAATTTGTTCCACTAAAAATTTAAATTGTGTTTCAGATAATTCAGTATATGCATTAAAATATTGTTCTATTGACATATTATTATAAGGATACTTGATATAATTATACATAAAATTAATATTTTGATTAATATATTTTTCTAATAAATCATTATATCCATCATCTTCCATCAATTGTTTCATATGAAGATTATTTTGTTGTTTGATTGTAAATTTAGTAAAAATTTCTTTAAATACTTCCTTACTACTATCATATACATTTTGCAATAAATAAGGAACAATTCCATGAAGTTTATATAAAAGATTATTTTGAAATAAATAATCTAACAATTCTCGTTTCATATATAATATGGAACTAATCAAATCAACATCAAAACCGCTATTTTTTAATATTCTAATATAATTAATAAATTTATCATTTTTTAAATTAGAAGCAATTTGATCATCAAACATATTGCCTAACTCTTGATTTAATTGTATAAATTTTTGAATTAATTCATCTGAATATTTATTGTTTTCTTTAGATAATTTAAATGCAGCTGAAAACGATGCATTATTATCCATAAGATATATTAATCTTTTATAATTACTATCTGGAAGCATAGATACAGTTATTTTGAATGTAGATACTTCGGTATATTTATTATATTTTCTAATTTCTTTAATTCTATCAGCAGTTTTAATATAATTAATATAGTTATTGTTATACTTATTAATTTCAATTGCATTTTTAAGAACATGAATTGAATATTCATTTGGATGATTTTTTAATGTATTAAAAATAAAATTAATATTATCAAAATCCAATTTAGAATATTCAGATGAATTTAAATATGTTGTCCCTGCATTCACAAATAAACCCATTTTAAGTTTAAAAATATATTTATTTTCCTGACCTGTTGGTAATTTTAAATCATATTGATGTTCTGCTTTATACATTGTTTTATAATATTTAGTATCATTTGCATGATAAAGAATTTTACACCATTTATATAACTTATTATCGTTTTCTAACAAATCCCATATAATTAATTCTTCGTTGGTAACATTTAATGAATTGATATTAATAGGAATATCAGTTTTATTTATAAAATTAACCATATCAATACCATTCAAATAATTAAACACCAATGATACTAATTCATTTGGTAAATTATTTAATATATTAATTACATTATCAAATGATAGCATAATAATGTTAATACTCTTATATAAATAATAAAATTCAATTTTTATAATATGTGTTAGTCGCCATTCAAAATTAATAATAATAACCTTCGGTTGTTTTGAATGTACGCTAACATCTTAGAATTACCCATATTATACTTTGTCTATAATATCATAAAGTTAATCAATAAAGAAACTCATTTTAAGGTTATTTTTAATATCAAGCATTTTTTGGTTACTAATATTATCTATATTAGAGACTATTTTACTTAATTTATCCTCTAATATTTCTTTTGATTCATCATCTAATAATATTAATTTCATATTTATTTTCTTTCTAATAATTTTTATTGTTTGTAAAATATCAAATCTTAAATTATAGAAAACAGTATCTATTTCTATATTTTTATAAATAATATCATTATTATAATAATTAATAATATTTTGATAAATTGTTTTTATTTTAGTATTTATTTTTATAATAATTCCATATAATTCTAAAAATAATTCTAAATGAATAACTTTATCTGCTTTTTCTTTTATTATTAATTTTATTGTGTCTAATAATATATTGTCAGAAGCTAATATATTATCACCCATGATAATATTAATATTATATTCTTCATCTAATTCAGGGATGATAAATGATATTTTATTATAATTAGGTATAATAGTATTTTTATTAAATATTATATTTGTTAAATTATTACCAACGTCAATTCCTATATTATATTTCAACAAGTTAGAAGATATAATTTCCATTATTATATTAAAACTCACAAATTAAAATTGATAATATAACTTATTAATAAAATATATTTATAATTAATGGATTTAAATATACATAGATTTGACAATGAATCAAATATTGTTTATAATTTTAGAAAAGATTTTATAATTAATAATATTAATAAACTATCTGACGATTATAATACAATGGTTAGATATTCAAAAATACTAGCTAATATTAAATTTAAAGGCTGTACTTATGATGAAAATATTTATCATAAATTAAAACAATATTTATAAAAATTGATTTTAGTTTAATATAAACACTTAATAGTATTTATAATAATGCCAAAAATATGTTTCATATATACAGATACAAATGGTTTACATAAAACTAATGATTTTGTTTCAACTAAAAATTTATACAAATTTGCTCGACTAATTGCAATTCATTATATGATTGGTGAATATAATAGTTCCTTAAAAAATGTTATTACAAACCAAAAGTGTATAAATGTTATATTAAAACCAAAAACAATTTATTTTGATAAAGTTGCACAAAGTTTTCATAATATAACAATGGAAGATGCTTCTACTAAGGGAATAGATAATAATATTGCAATTACTGAACTTAAAAATGATTTAAGTGATGTTAAGATTATTATTGGTTATAGTTTACCCTTTCATATTAAAGCAATTCAAAGTGAATGTTTTAGAACAGCAATAGAGATTAATTTCGGGAAATATATTTTAATAGATATGATGAGTTTTGGTCATAGTTATGAGCATCCTAAATTTGCAGATATGTTAGTAAAATATAACATAAATAAAAAACTATCACAATTAGAACAATATAGAGATTTATTTTTTATACTTTATAATAATTATATTAAAAATATAAAAACTGAAGATAAAAAAACAGATGAATGTGATTTTATAGATTAATTAACTCTCATTTTTTTATTTGAAGGTTCAAATGAGTATGTTTTTATTAAATTAGGATTAATATAAGTATCATCAAATAATTCTTCTAATAATGAAGTTTCAATAATATTATCTTTAAACTTATTGAAATCTTCATCATTAATAAATCCAAACCTAGATAATTTTAAGAAATTTATTTGTTTTTCATCAAAAAAACAAACAGTTTTTAAAAATGTTGCATTATTATAACCATATCTTGAAATATCTAAAATTTTATCAATTAAAATATCTTCACATCTACTTAAACTATATGCCATTACATGAGGAACTTTAGCTAATCTTAATTTATAAAAATTAACTTTATATTTTTTGGTGTAATTAAATTCATAAACCATAATTGAATATGATATGTTGAAATCGTTATGAGTTTCATTAATATGACATAATTCAAAAAAATAAAAATCATGAAATTTATTTAATAATTCTTTAATTATAACACAATTAATATTCCTCCTAAACAATACATAAGCCCATGTATAATTATAATTTAATAATTTAATTAATTCACTCATTAATTTTTCATTAGTTACATCAATAATATTATAAATTTTATATTTTTGAAATGGAATATTCATTAGAATTTCATATGCATCATTCATTGG
>JACCDO010196073.1_pt1 | contig 124604 bp, 117 predicted proteins | sample 7446101 | NCBI WGS metagenome assembly JACCDO01 (sample SAMN15323440, study PRJNA562643) | freshwater metagenome | isolation source: river surface water | place: USA:Blue River Watershed | collected 2017-08-16
ATTGCTTGGTCTTTTTCAACGTAATCACCATCAGATACCAACCAAGTTGCGATTTCTACTTCTGAAATCGATTCTCCTGGACTAGGTACTTTCATTTCTAAAACTGACATACGATATCTTTTTAAATATTATTATTTCGCGTTAATAGTTGCATATTCAAAAATGTCGCTAAACAACTTAGCCAAACGTTTTTTATGCAATGAAGAAGAACCTTCTGCTGCTGCTGCTGAAGCTTGTCTAGTGATACCAATCAATGGTAAATGTCTTAACTTCATCGCAATATATCTCCAAGCCCCCATGTTTTCAGGCTCTTCTTGTGCCCAAATAATGTTTTTCGCATTTGGATAACTAGCAACTAATGCATCAAATTGCTCTTGAGGGAAAGGATATAATTGCTCAATACGGATAAATGACATATTTTCAACCCCTAACTCAGCTGCTTTTTCAGAAACCTCATAGTAGAATTTACCAGTACAGAATACTAAAGTATCTACTTGATTTCTATTTGCATTTTTATCATCGATGATTTCTTGGAAAGAACCTGTTGCCATTTCTTCTAATGTTGACACCGCACTTGGGTATCTTAACAACATTTTAGGAGAGAAAACAACCATTGGTTTTCTGAAATCACGTTTTACTTGTCTTCTTAATACGTGGAAATGGTTTGCAGGTGTTGAAGTGTTCACCACTTGGATATTCTCATCAGCACATTGCTGCAAGAAACGCTCCATACGTGCACTTGAATGCTCTGCACCTTGACCTTCATACCCGTGTGGTAATAACATTACCAAACCTGATTGTGTTGACCATTTGTCCTCACCCGCTGTAATAAATTGATCCACCATAATTTGAGCACCATTGAAGAAATCTCCAAATTGTGCTTCCCAAATAATTAATCCTTGTGGTGTTGCTAATGAATAACCGTATTCAAAACCTAACACACCGTATTCAGATAATAAAGAGTTATATACACTAAATGCAGCTTGTTTTTCAGCTAATAAATTTAATGTGATGATTTCTTCTTCTGTATCTTCCGTTTTAACAACTGCGTGTCTGTGTGAGAATGTACCACGCTCTACATCTTGACCAGAAAGACGAACTGGATGACCTTCCACCAATAACGTAGAATAAGCTAACATTTCTGCAGTACCCCAATCTAATTTATTGTCTTTAACCGCATTTAAACGGTCTTCGAAAATTTTTGAAATCTTACGGAAATATTTTTTACCTTCTGGTAAAGTAGCTAATTTATGACCTAATTGCTCTAATTGTGCTTTATCAACACCTGTTTCAATTGACTTTACAAAATCTTCCGCTTTACCGTGTCTGTAACCTTCCCATGTTGTTTTTAGGAAATCCCAAACGATTGCTTTTTCATTTTGCTTTGATGCTAGGTGTTGCTCTTCTAAATATTGATTGTATTTCTCTTCAATTTCTTTCGATTTGTCAGCAGTTAAAACACCTTCAGCCAAAATTTGTTTTAAGTAAATGTCTTTTGGATTTGGGTGTTTTGCAATAATATTGTATAAGTGAGGTTGCGTGAATTTAGGTTCATCTCCTTCATTATGACCATATTTACGGTAACATAACAAATCAATAAAAATATCTCTACCAAATGTTTGACGGTACTCGATCGCAATTTCCACTGCTTGTAAAACCGCCTCTACATCATCTCCATTTACATGGAATACAGGACATAAAGTTGTTTTTGCAACATCCGTACAGTAGGTTGATGAACGAGCATCTAAATAGTTTGTAGTAAATCCTACTTGGTTGTTTACTACAATGTGAACTGTACCACCCGCTCTATATCCATCTAATTGTGCCATTTGTACTACTTCGTAAACGATACCTTGACCTGCAACAGCAGCATCACCGTGTACCATTACTGTACAAACTTTCTTTTCATCTTTGTATTGAGCATCAATTTTTGCTCTAGCAATACCTTGAACAACTGGGTCAACAGCTTCTAAATGTGAAGGGTTAGGCGCTAATGTTAAGCCAACTTTCTTCCCGTTTTTAGCAGTGATTTCAGAAGTATATCCTTGGTGATATTTCACATCACCATCAAAATTTCCTTCGAATTCGAACTCTTTACCTTCAAATTCTGAGAAAATATCTTGTGGACGTTTTTCAAAAATATTTGTTAACGTATTCAAACGACCTCGGTGAGCCATTCCCATTACGAAATATTCAACACCAAGTTCAGCACCTTTCTGAACCAAGGTATCTAATGCTGGAATCAAAGCTTCCCCTCCTTCAACTGAAAAACGTTTTTGCCCAACATATTTTTTACCTAAAAACGCTTCAAAACTTGACGCTTGATTAAGCTTAGTGAAAATTTCCACTTTGCGATTAGCATCGTATTTCGGTCGATTTTTAAGTTCTATTTTATTTTTTATCCACTCCAAACGCTCAGGTTCTCTCATGTACATGAACTCAATACCAATTGATTGACAGTAAGTTTCCTCTAAATGAGCGATAATATCTTTCAACGTAGCAGCCCCAATACCAATTTGAGAACCAGATTGGAAAACAGTCATTAAATCTGCCTCCGACAATCCGAAATTTTCAATTGCTAAAGTCGGTTCATATTTTCTACGATCACGAACGGGGTTTGTTTTAGTAAACAAATGGCCTCGAGAACGATATCCATTTATTAAGTTTAAAACCTTAAATTCTTTCTGAAAATTTTCAGGAATGTCTCCTTTTTCATCGAAATTTGTTTGAGCAAATTCGAAGCCCTCAAAGAATTTTTGCCAACCAATATCAACACTTTCAGGGTCTTGCTTGTAGGATTTGTATAGAAAATCTATTGCAGATACATCTGCATTACCTACGTATGTTACTTTATCCATGTTTTAAGCACATATTTTAGAGGGACGAAGTTACAAATTAATTGTTTTTAGGGGAATTTTAAGTACGATTATTTACAAGAAAAATCAATACTTAAAACTTAGTCCTTCTTTTGCAAGTAACATCTTTAATTTTAAGACAGAACTTTTTCCCATTCCATGCAATGCTAAAATCTCTTTTTCAGTATATTTACTTAAATCTTCAATGGTTTTAATCTCTATACTTTCAAGGGCTCTTCGAGCGGGAGCAACTAGAAATGACAAAAAATCGTCTTTCGATTTTCGTTCGTCTTCGCATTTAGGACACGTTGAACAGTTTGAACTTTTGTAAAATGAATGTCCGTTTTCACAATGTTTAAGTATTCTATTTGAAATCATTTACTTCGAATATTTCTCTCTAAAAAACACTTTTTGCGCCTCTCTTCGAATCACTTCCCAACCAAATAATTGCATCCAATTTTGTTCCTGCGAAGTGGCATATTGAATGTATACTTTTTCAGAAATATCAATAGTGTATAACAGTGGTTGCCATGAAGATGCTTTCTTCTCAACCACATACATTAAGGCTTCTAACACTTTATCCGATAATTGTTGAATATCAACTACCTCATCACAAAATTCTGGATTAAAACTAAACCCATGCGATTCAAAATCTTTAGCTATTTGTCGTTGTGTTTTTAAACGAAATAACTCATTCGAAAAATACGCCTCTAATTCCTTATTGAATTGAATTGGAAACATTAACGTTCAAGGATTTGAAATAATACAGGACGACTGGGTGTAGCATCATTTTCAAAAGGTGCCGTTTGCAAATTTAAAACATAACGACCGTCTTGAATTTCATCTGAAACATAAATAAATTCCGTGATGGTTTTATCAAATTGTGGGTTGTTAGGTACTTGCCAAAATGCATGGTGAAATAACAATTTTCCTTCATCATTTTCTCTATCAACAGAAGGTAAATCGATTAAAAAATGTTTTACTTGTTTGTTATTTAATACCTCAACACAAGCCACATCCAAATAAGGTGGATTCGTTAATGAGTAATTTTTATGTTTTTTAGAAATAACATTAGGAAACGTTCTCAAAACAATTGCATTTACTCTTTCTGAAGTAATTGCTTGTTCAATTTGTTCTTTTGAAATCACCTCATCCCAAATTTGATCTTGTTCATTCCACCTCTTCACGGGGGTAATAGTTATTACCTCTGCAGTGAAAAAAGATTCTCGCAAGTTTTTATTTATCGAATGTATCTCGTTTGTAATATGCCCCAAACATTCGGTGTGTGTACCATGCCCATGCGGATTAAAAAAGATGTTTCTGAAATTAGTACTCGATCCTTCCGATACCAACCCTACAAACCCTTCAGCTCGAACAGGCTCAAAAACAGGTTTATCTACATACCAAGCTAAAGGATTATTTTCATCATTCGACAAAGGAATGGAAATATCTAATCCTTTACTTGTATCTATAAAATGGTAATTATCTAAATATAAAATCATTGTATCCTATTTAGGTAGTTTTGAAAGCATCACTCTATACGCCTCTTTGAAGTCACTTTTACCTTGACACCCCATGGTTAAAGCAGCATTATGAAAATGCTCAATACGATTTTCAGGATTAGGATGGGTACTCAAAAATTCAGGTGTTCTTCCTCCTTGTCCTTGCTTTTCTAATTTTTCAAAAAAACCTGCTGCTCCACTTGCTCGATATGGAGTGTTACATAAATACAAAACGGAACGTTGATCTGCTTCTGTTTCGTGGTTTCGAGAAAATTTTAAACCAATTAAAGAAGTTGATAGTTGAGAAATAGTTGGACTTGTTTGTCCTAATAAAATCAATTGTGCAACATCTGCGACAAACGTTAATCCATACATAGTTGTGATTTGACGAGTTGAGTGTCGCATATCTGCATGGCCAATTTCATGTGCCAATACCCCTGCAAATTGATCTTCACTTTCTAAAAACTTTAATATCCCCGTATAAACATAAATGTAACCTCCAGGAGTACAAAACGCATTCAACGTTTTATCATCATGAATGATTTTAATTTTCCACTCAAATTCACTTCGATAATCAACTTTACCAGAGTTCAGTATATTGTCTCTGACTTTATTGACGTAAGCGTACACATCAGCATATCGATTTGGATCTAATAAGGGGTAATTTGCTGGATCAGATGAAATTTGCAAGTCGGCTTGTTTACCGAAATTTTTATCTGCCGACAAAGGCAATATATTAATCCCTTTTCCTTTGTTTCTAGGATCCATCAATCCACAAGCACTTGCCAATAATACGGCAATAACAATCACAAAACGAAGCGTAATATTCATAATTTCTATGTTTTCAAAACAAAAATAAATATTCCAACTTGATATTAGACATACTTATTTTTAAACGGTCGTAAATGCATCTTCAATGTGCTCTATTTCTGTTCGAAATTGATTGTGAACGATGGAAATAATATCAAACCGCGTATGTAAACTGATTTGTCTTTCTTTCACAAACATATTAGCCACTTTGATAATTTGTTTTTGTTTAGCTCTAGTTACTGCCCTCCAAGGTTCGCCAATCTCGGCAGTCTGTCTTGTTTTCACTTCTGTCACTACCACTTGATTATCGAAAAGGGAAATGATATCCGCCTCCAAATGCCCTAATCGGTAATTGAATTCCAAATGTTTATACCCTTTTTCTGATAAAAAATTACGAGCTAATTCTTCCCCGTAAACACCTAATTCATACGTTGTCATATTCACTTTTCTTATTTAAGTTAAGAGAAAAGAGAATAAGATGAAATAGAAAAGAAAGGTTTTTATAACAAAATTAAAGATCAACCCACTGCTTTCGTAGGTTTTTCTAACTTCCAAGCAAACCAAACGAAAATAGCAATACAGAGATTATGTACAATCAATCGCATTGTAACACTTTGAATATCTAATCCTTTACAGATAAAAAACAACAACATGGTGATAATCATGTAAAAGAAAAACTTACGTAAATTGTATTTAATTGGGTAGTATTTTTGACCCAAAACATACGAAGCTACCATTTGCGCTGCATAAACAAGCAATGTAGCCCAAGCACACGCCCAATATCCATAAGTAGGAATAAAAATCCAATTAATGGTTATCGTTAAAATGGCTCCACCGATAGATATGTAAGCACCAAATTTCGTTTGACCCGAAAGTTTATACCATATACTTTGGTTATAATAAATTCCTAAAAAGACATTCGCCATTAATAAAATCGGAACCACGCCCAATCCAACCCAGTAACTTTCATTACGAATAAAATGCTTGAAAATATCTATGTCTAACGAAACTACTAGGAAAACCAGACAAACAGTCGCAACAAAATAATTCATCAATTTACTATACAATTTATTCTTATCCTGATTTTTTGCCTGTGAAAAGAAAAAAGGTTCCGCTGCATAACGATAGGCTTGGAGCAAAATAGAAACTAACATCGCCAATTTATATACCGCTGAATAAATACCCACTTGTGCTGTAGCATCTTCGATAGTATGACCATTTTCAAATAAGACTTTTTTAAGCATCGCTCTATCCAAGGTCTCATTCACAATTCCTGCAAATCCAGCAACAACCAGTGGTAAAGCATAGACTAACATCTCTCTACCCAAAGCAACATCAAACTTGAAACGGAGCTGTAAAAAGTACTTATACAACAATGCCGGTTTTACCAAAGAAGAAATTAAGTTCGCAATGAAAATATACAACACCCCTTGTTCTGGATGCTCTTTATTGAACATTGTCAGCATAAATAACAAATTCAACCCGATGTTTACTAAAATAGAAGCTACTTGAATACCAGCAAATTGTTTGGCTTTTTCTTCAGAACGCAATCGTGCTAACGGAATACTCGAACAAGCATCTACACACACTATGATGAACAATAAAAATACATATTCGCTGTGCTTAGGATACAACAACCAATCCGCGATTTCTTGTAAGAAAGATACTCCAATTAAAAAAAACAACACATTGATAACTAATACAGTTAAAAATGTATTCCTAAAAACGGTTTCTTTATCTGTTTTCTCTTTGATGTATCGGAAAAAAGTCGTCTCCATTCCGAAGGTTAAAAAAACCACCAAAAAGGCAACATAGGCATATAATTCGGAAACAACTCCGTAATCCGATGGATCCGCAAAAACATAGGTATATAAAGGAACCAACAAATAATTTAATAGCCTACCAACAATGCTTGATAAACCATAAATTGCAGTTTGTCCTAAAAGTTTTTTTAACGGATTCAATAGTTCTTAAAAATTAGGTTTTCTTTTTTCTACAAATGCAGTTGTTCCTTCCACGAAATCAGGAGTTCCAAAACATTTTCCAAACTCATCAATTTCTACATCAAAGCCATTCACTCCATCTGTTCCTTGAGCATTTACCGCTCTAATCGCACTTTCAATTGCAGTTGAAGAATTTGCACAAATTTTGGCTGCCAATTTTTCAACACGTTCTTTCAATTCAAGAGGGTCACACACATCATTAACTAAACCCCAACGTAATGCGTCTTCTGCACCAATCATGCCCGCTGTAAAAATCATTTCATTTGCTTTTCCTTTTCCTACCAATGCAGTCAAACGTTGCGTTCCACCATAACCAGGGATAACACCCAAGGAAACTTCAGGTAAACCCAATTTTGCATTACTAGTTGCAATACGAATATGAGATGCCATAGCAAGCTCTAAACCACCACCCAATGCAAATCCATTAACGGCAGCAATGACTGGTTTATTGCTTTGCTCAATTACATTAAACAATTTCTCTTGTCCCTCTCTAGCCAAATTTTTTCCTTGTTCTGGAGTGAAATCAGCAAATTCCTTAATATCCGCACCTGCAACAAATGATTTCTCACCTGAACCAGTTAGTACAATAACACGAATTTCTTTATCCTGATTTGCAGTAACTATAGCTTTATGAAGTTCTTCAATCGTCACCTTGTTCAATGCATTCAATTGATTTGGTCTATTGATGGTAATCCATTGAATTTTATGCGATTGTTCAACTAACAAATTAGTATATAGACTCATATTTTTTTCTTTTTATTTCGATAATTCTTATATAATTTCACGGCAATCATCAAGGAAACTCCTACCCCAAAAAATCCTGCAATTCCGCCAATCCAACTCATTGTAGTTTGCATTTCTACTAAAAATACAATCGCTACTAAAAACAGGGTTGCTAATTCATTCCATAAGCGTAACTGGGTAGAAGACCATTTGATTTCATCTCGCTTGAGTTGATTCATTGTTCGTTGACAGATGAAATGATAAATCAACAGCAGAACAACAAACGTCAATTTAATATGCATCCACGGTTGTTGTAACAAATATGGATTCAAAATAAACATCCAAATACCAAACATCACTGTCAACACCATGGCTGGAGTAGTGATAATCCACCACAACTTGTGTTGCATAATTTTAAATTGGTCGGTCAAAATTTTTGCTTCATGATCGGGTTTATCCTTCGTTTCAACATGGTATATGAACAAGCGCACCATATAAAACAATCCGGCAAACCAACTGACCACAAAAATGATATGTAATGCTTTTATCGCTTGATAATCCATAATGACCTACTAATGACTATTGACTAAAAACTTTTGACTTATGGCTATACTTTTAATCCTTTAACGACCCTATCCTTACGTCTTGTTTTTTGTAACTTTTTAATTACAACTAGTAAAAATGCATTAGCAGAATTCGATGAAGCAAAATAAGTCTCACCAGCATACTGAACTTCACCACCTTTCTCGTAATCCCAAGAATTAGCCACGAAATAATAACGGCCTGTTACTTGATTTTCACGTATTCCAAATTTTATCGTTTTACCAGGACCTAATTCAAAACGAATATTTACGTTTCCACTTGCATCATACGAATCAAAGATACATTTCGTATTCAATGGTATGATAATACGATCTTGGATTTTATTCTTACTATTTACCAAAGTTCCGTCCTCTGTTTTTGCTTTACTTCCTCTTAGAATACTTTTTTCTAAAACGATCGTAGCTGAAGTATAAAACTGAACTTTTTTCATATTTTCAGCTTCATCAAGATTGTATTCTTTCTTGATATCCTCAGTAAAAGGAACTTTTACCCCGCAAGACACAGAGAACAAAGCGATAAAAAACATTAAAATATATTTCATAACTATTAGATATCTTTTGCACAAATGTAAATAATCAATCACGCTTATATTTCATGAAATTCAATATTTATACGCATTGAAATGTTAAACAACCTTAAAAAATCAGCAGAATTGTAGTTGTAATTTGATTATTTTTGAAAAATCAATCGAAAAATATGAAAATTCACGTTCAATCATTCACCTTCGGTCCTTTTCAGGAAAATACCTACTTAGCCTATAACGAGGAAAAAACAGCCGTAATTATTGATCCAGGTTGCTCAAACTCATATGAAGAACAACAATTAGTCGATTTTATTGAATCAAATAATCTTGAAATTAAGGCATTGCTAAGTACACATTGCCATATAGATCATATTTTTGGAAATGCATTTATTTTAAATAAATACAAGGTAGATTACTACATCCATGAACTTGATTTACCTGTACTAGAACGTGGAGAAAGATCTGCACAAGTATACGGAATACAAGGATTTACACCATCACCTCAACCAACTAAATTTTTAAAAGACAATGAGGTAATCTCCTTTGATAATTTAAACTTCAAAGTGATTTTCGGACCAGGACATGCTCCAGGACATGTTGCTTTCTATTCAGAAGAAAATCATTTTGCAATTAGCGGTGATATTTTATTCAAAGGGAGTTTTGGAAGAGTTGACTTACCTGGAGGAGATTTAGAAACGTTGAAAAAAACTATTCACAACCGCTTTTTTACCCTACCCGAACAAACAATTATTTATTCCGGTCATGGACCAGAAACAACCGTTGGTTTTGAAAAGAAAACAAATTATATACTTCAATTTTAATTATTTATGAACTTACGTTATTGGAATAGACAACACACATTTGGGTTATTAATCGCCCTAATTTCAGTGATTATATTTACCCCTATCGTGATGTATATCTTTACTTGGATTGATCATTCTAATATCTTGGGTTTCGATGATTACTTTGATAAATTCTTGTATAACAAGCAGTATCGAGGAAAAATGATTTCACTAGCCGTTGTCCCAAACCTCATCTGGTTTTACTGGTCAATGAATAAACGCAATTATAATTTCACTACAGGAGTTATTCTTGGCTCTGCAGCCTATGTTCCTTATATCATTTACAATAACTTCTTGCAATAATGAAATTATTTTTAATTGCAGGGGAAGCCTCTGGCGATTTACATGGATCAAATCTGATCAAAGCGTTAAAACAAAAAAATCAATCGATTAAACTCGCTTTTTGGGGTGGTGATTTAATGGAAAAAGCTGCGGATATAAAGCCTCTAAAACACTATAAAGAATTAGCATTTATGGGTTTCATCGAAGTAATTAAAAACTTAGGTGAAATTTTTAAAAACTTTAAATTGTGTAAAAAACATATTGTTGATTTTAAACCTGATGCAATCGTATTAATCGATTATCCTGGGTTTAATTTACGCATCGCAAAGTGGGCAAAATCACAGAACATCAAAGTATATTACTATATCTCTCCAAAAGTATGGGCCTGGAAAGAAAAGCGTGTTTATAAAATCATTAAATATGTCGATACGCTCTTTACTATTTTTCCTTTTGAAACTGAATTCTTCAAAAAATATAATTACCCTGTTGAGTATGTTGGAAACCCACTGATTGATGCAATCCATGACTATAAAAAGGAACAAAATGAAGAACTAAATTTTAAGTTGAGAAACAACCTTTCAGAAAAACCTATCATAGCGCTTTTACCTGGAAGCAGAAAGCAGGAAGTAAGCACAAAACTTCCTGTTATGTTAGACTCAACTAAAAATTTAGATAGATATCAATTCGTGATTGCTGGCGCACCTTCACTCGATTTAGATTTTTACAAACCATTTATCGAAAATCATGATGCAAGCATTTTATTTGGTCAAACCTACGATATTCTCGAAAATGCTGAAGCAGCCTTGGTAACTTCAGGAACTGCTACTTTAGAGACTGCTCTTTTTAAAGTTCCACAAGTTGTTTGCTACATTGCCTCTCCAATTTCCTATGCTATTGCAAAACGATTGATAAAGATCAAATTTCTTTCTTTGGTGAACCTAATTTTTGATAAAGAAGTCGTGAGAGAATTAATTCAACACGAATGTAACCCAACATTGATTAGAGAAGAATTGAATACGTTGTTAATTGGAGGTCCAAAAAGAGAAAAACAAATTAAAGAATATGAACACCTAATCGAACTTTTAGGAAATGGAAGTGCAAGTGAAAAGGTGGCAACATTCATAGGTAAATAAAATAATTTTGTAATTCGTATTTTTACAAGGTGAAACATTGGTTTTGGTCATTGATTTTTTGTTTGTTAGGAAATGGTTTATTTTCTCAACAAATTCGCATTGGCGTTTACCGCGACTATGACATTAAACAAATCACTTTTTCTAACAACGGGTTTAGTTATTCCGTTTTTGGTGACACTTCAGATTTAGGTGCCATACTTCAAAATGAATTCGTTGATTTAGTTCAAACTAATGACAAAAAAATAGAATTATTTATTGGAGTTAAATCCCAAGGAAAATTCAACAAAATAAATCTGATTGAGGTCCAAACAAACTCTAGCATTACACTTACACCTACTAGCCCACAAATTAAAGACCGAAAATACAAAAATGACTTTGAAGTAACCCCAGGAGAAAAGGGTTTAACAATTGTTAATGTAGTAGATATGAACAACTACCTGAGTGGTGTTGTTGAATCCGAAGGAGGGGGTGGTAAAGACATTGAATATTATAAAGTTCAAGCTTTAATGAGTCGTACCTATGCATTGAAATACAAAACAAAACATAACAAAGAGGGCTTTGATCTTTGTGACCGTGTTCATTGTCAGGCTTATCATTCTATGCTTCGTTTCACTAAAACGATAGAAAATGCAGTTTTTGAGACTGAAGGAGTAGTAATGAAAGATGCACAGGGTCAACTGGTTGACGCCTATTTTCATGCTAACTGTGGAGGACAAACCAGCGAACCCGATTATGTTTGGAATAATAGTATTCCTTACCTAAATACTTTCAAAGACACATTTTGTATTTACACCAAACAAGCGGCATGGGAAAAAAGAATACCTAAACTAGAATGGGGAGAATTTCTTGTAAAAAAATATAATTATCCGATAAACGATAGTATCTATGGTCCAATGCTTTATAATTTCAAACAAGATGAACGTTTAGCCTATTATCACCACCCCATTTTAGGCATTCCTTTAAGAGATATTCGTCAACAATTTAAACTTAAATCAACGTTTTTCACTAATTTTTTAGATGGAGATGAAGTTTTGGTTCGTGGTAGAGGATATGGACATGGTGTAGGTCTTTGTCAAGAAGGAGCGATGCGTATGGCTAAATACAAATACAATTATATTCAAATTGCTATCTATTACTTTCCTGGTGTAATCATTCAGAATTTGAATGATATGTCTTTTTTTAATCAAAAAGGGAATATGCACTTGTGCGATCCCTATCGGGTAAATGACTAACTACTTATACGTTATAATAAAAATATCCTCGTTATCACGTTTAAATAATTTATTCTCACGTGCATATTTTTCGAGTTCAGAATTGTAACGTAGTTGTTTTAAAATGAACTTGGTTTTTTTCAATTTTTTGTCAATTATTTCCTTTTCCTCATTCAATTTACTCAATGTAATTTGATCTTTAATCATATCAAATATATCATTGTCATCTAGAAACATTCCATAAAAAAAGAATAATAAAAAAGCAACTAAATATTTATTTTTAAAATACTTAGATCTTTTTAAAACCCATTCTTTTAACAAAGGAATATTCATATAGTTAATTTACACAAAAATAGAAACGGATGGCGTTAGAAAACCAAATACCAAATTTGTTTTATTAATAGTTAAATGTTTGTATCTCCTTCAAATTTTTGAAATAAAGAAAACAGCTATAAATTAAGAAATTATAAAAATTAAAAATTTTAAAATAGACATCGTTTTTTTTAGTGAAATAAATTGAAGATGCTTAAAAACAGCTTAATATTTCCCTTAAATCCTACTTAATAAATTTTTATTCAATAATATCGTTCACTAGGCGATAACGATAATTCGTTAAAATATCATTTTTATACACAAACCCTTTAAATGCAGAGTCAATCACAACGGGAGCAAACCAGTAATCATATTTATCCATAAAGGCTAACACTTGTTCTATGGATATCTCATTATCAATAATTTGTTCTGGCTTTAATAAAAACTGAGAAACCAATAAAGTATCATATAATTGATTTTCAAAAAGAACTTCCTTCATGGAATCAATAGTTACCACACCAACAAAATTTCCCTGGAGATCGTTGACTGGAAAGATGGAATATTTCGAACTTTTTAAAATGGATATTACTTGCTTCAATGTTTGATTTTCATACAGAACATGAAAGTTTTTGTCTAAAATTTCTGAAATATGTATCCCAGATAATACCTGTTCATCTTTATTAGAACTTATTATTTCTCCTAATTTTGCAAAGATTTTCGTATCCAATGAATATGGTTCGAAATACTTAGAAATACCAAAACTAAGAGATGAAACTAACATCAAAGGCAATATCAACCCATACCCTCCCGTAATTTCAGCAATTAAAAATATGGCTGTCAATGGGGAGTGATAAAGTCCACTTAAAATACCAGCCATCCCAACCAAAACAAAATTACTTTCGGGTAAATCCAATCCAAACAATAAATTAAGCATTCGAGCTACTAGAAACCCTAGAAAGCCACCTACAAATAAAGACGGGGCGAAATTCCCTCCATTGCCTCCACTTCCTAAAGTAATCGCAGTAGCTACCGGTTTTAAAAACAAAATGAAAAGCGCAAACAAAACAATAAACCAATCCGTATGGAAGTAATTGCCGATAAAACTATTATTCAATAATTTATATTCATTCCCAGAAGATATCCAACGTATGGCAGCATAACCTTCACCAAAAAGCGAGGGGAAAAATAAAATGATAAAGGACAATGCTAAGCCTCCTAAAACTGCTTTTTTAAATTTAGAAAGTTGCCAATTACTGATTAAATATTCTGTTTTGTGAAAAACACGATTATGATAAACTGAAAATAAACCAGTAAACGTAGCTAATAACAAATAAAAAAAAGTGTTAGAATAATCGAAAGGTTTCTGGTGATAAAAAGCCAAGATTACATTTTCTGAAAGAAAAATTTTGGAAATCAATGCACCTGATGCCGCTGCAATAATTAAGGGTATGAATGCAGAAACAGTTACATCTAGTGTTAGTACTTCTAACGTAAATAAAACTCCCGCAATAGGTGCATTGAAAGCACTTCCAATACCAGCAGCTACACCTGCCGCTAATAATAAAACACGTTCTTTTTTTGATAATTTATACCTCCTCGCAAAATTTGATCCAAAGGCAGCACCCGTAACTACGATTGGAGCCTCCACTCCAGCTGAACCTCCAAAACCAACCGTTAATGAACTCGTTAATATTTGAGAATACATCTGAATACGAGGGACTAAACCCGAACGTTTATGTACAAGGTATAATAAACCTGATAACCCTTTGATTAATTTTTTATTTCGAAATAAATAGGAAGTTAAAATTACCGTTGCTAAAATTCCGATAACAGGTAGTGTTCCATAAAATAGAGAAGAGTTAAAGAACGTATTTTCTGATATAAAGTCGAAAATGGAATGAAGTAATTGTTTCAACACAATTGAGGCAAATCCAACCGATGCACCTACTAAAAAAGCAGCTAAATAAATAAATTGCTTATGCGTTAATTTCTGCTGCCCGTAATGCATGGCTACATTAAAATAACTGATAAGAATAATTAAATATTTATTGTACTTTTTCATAAAAGTAAGTATCCCTTAAGACAGACAAGATAATAATTTATAAGAAAAGTATTAACGAAATAAAACCAATCGTAAATCCTGTAAAAGCCAATGGTGCAATACGTTTTATATACCAAGCAAAGGAAATTTGTTCTAGGCCCATAACAACAACTCCAGCAGCAGAACCTATAATTAATAAACTACCACCGGTACCAGCACTATATGCTATTATATGCCAAACTGAGGCATCAATTTGATTGGAAAACATTCCCATACTTGCTGCAACTAAGGGTACATTATCAACAATGGCAGAAAAAATACCAATTAAATAAACAAAAAGCCATTCTGGTAAATAATTCCCCACGGATTCACCTATTGAATGAATAACCCCTAATGTTTCCATAGAGGCAACTGTCATTAATATACCTAAAAAGAATAATACAGAGGTCATTTCAATTTTAGAAATCGCTCTCAAGGTAGGACTGTGATGTACGATTTCCTCCGTTTGCTTTCCGTAAGTTAACTTAATCATCCGTTTACTCATAACTTCAGAAATAATGGCGTAAATAGACAAAGAAAACATCATGCCTACATAAGGTGGTAGATGCGTAATTGTTTTAAAAACTGGAACAAAAACAATCGCAATGATTCCAAAAATCAACATAAAAACACTATTCTTTTTTAATTTTAACTGGCTTTCTGATTTTACAAGTGACCCTTGAAACGCTTTCAAAAACTTAGCTAAAAACAAAGGAATTAGTATAGAAATTAAAGAAGGGATTAAAAGAAATGCCATCAGTTTACCTGTAGATACCTTTCCTGCAATCCATAACATAGTAGTTGTCACATCACCAATTGGTGTCCATGCTCCACCAGCATTCGCTGCAATAATGACAAATCCAGCATACCACCAACGCATTTCTTTATCTGAAACAATTTTTCGTAAAATGGTTACCATTACAATAGTAGCCGTCAAATTATCGATAATTGCAGATAAGAAAAAAGACAACATACTGACAATCCATAGTAATTTATACTTTTTATCCGTTGAAATATACCGTTGAAAGACTTGAAAACCATCAAAGTGATCAATTAACTCGACAATTGTCATTGCTCCCATCAGAAAAATTAAAATTTCTGCCGTTTTTCCAAAATGATGTAATAATGTATCATTGAGTAATTCTCGTTTATTGTGTAACTTAAAATAAGAAATGTCACTAAACCCATTTTTAAAAACGTCATACCAAGATTGAATTTGATCAATATTCATTGAAATAACTGCCCATGAAAGGGTCATCATCAACAAAGCAGGAATTAATTTATCGATTTTTGTGAAGTGCTCGAAAGTGATAAACAGATATCCGATGAGAAAGATGGAAATTATAATTAAAGACATGAATAATATTTTATACTAAGTAAGAAGTTTATATTAAGAAAAATTAAACTTACGAATTAGAATTGTATTAAAATAAAAATCCCCTCTATTTCTAGAAGGGATAGATATAAATCGAATTAAATACTATATTCCGTCTCCATCAAAAAGATTTCCTAAACCTCCCAATATACCTCCTTCCTCTTTTCTTCCGCCCGGACTACCATAAGCCAATACACGAGATGCTAACCTAGATATAGGTAGAGTTTGTAACCATACCTCTCCTGGTCCTCTCAACGTTGCAAAGAAAACTCCTTCACCGCCGAAAAATGTATTTTTGATTCCACCAACAAACTGTATGTCATAATCAATGGTTTGGGTATAAGCAACGATACAGCCAGTATCAATTTTTAGTACTTCACCAGGTTGTAATCTACGACGAATGATGTGACCTCCTGCGTGGCAAAAAGCCATACCATCACCCTCGATCTTCTGCATAATAAACCCTTCTCCCCCAAACAATCCCGTTCCTAATTTACGTTGAAATTCAATCCCTACAGATGCTCCTTTGGCTGCACATAAAAATGAATCCTTTTGACAAATAATTTTTCCTCCCAAAGCCTGTAAATCTAATGGAATGATTTTTCCTGGATAAGGCGATGCAAAGGCAACTTTTGCTTTTCCATAACCTGTGTGAGTAAAGGCAGTCATAAATAAATTTTCACCTGTCAACAAACGTTTTCCAGCACTAAATAACTTCCCAAATATTCCACTGTTTTGATTCGAACCATCACCAAAAATGGTCTCCATTTGAATGGAATCGTCCATATACATAAAAGCACCGGGTTCGGCAACTACAGTTTCTTGTGGATCTAATTCAATCTCCACACATTGCATTTCCTCACCTAAAATTTCGTAATCTATTTCGTGATTTGTTCTCATTGTTTCTAATTTGATAATTTCAAATGTATTAAATTCTACTTAGATTGAGAATCAATAAGTTTGTTAAATATTGATAAATCTGTCGGTATATTCTCTATTTTTGTGACGCTTTGAAACATACTAACCAACATAGTTTTCTTTTTATCAAATCTCCTTTTCTATCTTGGAGCCTTCGCTTAAGTTGGTTACTCATCTTAATGACCTTAACACGATTGATATTTTTCATTTCAAACAAAGCAGAGTTTAATGAAATTACATTTGTTGATTGGCTTTCGGGGACCTGGTTTGATTTAATCACCTTGTCTTTAATTTGTCTGCCGATTATGGGAATTTGTTTATTGCCTTTACGGATTCAAAACCATAATTATTTCAACGTAATCTCTTACGTTCTTTATCTAGTCATTAGTATTTTCCTTCTTTTCTTTAACCTCGTTGATGTTGAATATTACCGTTTTACCAAAAAAAGATCCACTGTTGATCTATTTGATATGGTTCAAGGAGGAAATGACATCACAGAACAAATTGGTTCTTATTTTAGAGACTTTTGGTTTGTGATGATTTTATTTGCTGGTTTTGTTTGGTTGACTTCATGGATATTTAGAAAAACAAAAGGAATTGAATATGAACCTAAAAAACCTATATTTAATTGGTTAGGATATTTTCTTTCGCTTGGTTTATTAGTATTTATTGGAAGAGGTGGCTGGGTACTTAAACCGACTAGTCCGATTGATGCCTCTCAATTTACTTCTGTAGAAAATACAGCATTTGTTTTAAATACTCCTTTTACTATTGTCAAATCATGGAATAAAAAAGGGTTAGAAGAAAAACATTACTTCTCCATTCAAACAGAAAAATTACTCTTTAATCCCATAAAAACATCTGCTCCACAAAACTTACTTCCAGACAAAACAAACGTAATGATTATCATTTTGGAAAGTTTTGGGAATGAATGGGTAGGTGCAGCTGGAGCAAAAATTTCTTACACTCCGTTTTTTGATTCATTGGCAAATGAAAGTCTTTTTTTTCCAAATGGGATTTCAAATGGTAAAAAATCAATCGAAGCACTTCCAGCAATTTTTGCTGGTATCCCCTCATTGATGGACTATCCTTATATATCATCACAGTATGGGAATAATAAAATTGAAGCATTGCCTCAAATATTAAAAAAACAAGGCTATTCTTCGGCCTTTTTTCACGGGGCTACGAATGGTTCAATGAAATTTGATGGTTTTGCTAGCCAAGCAGGAATAGAAAAATATTTTGGAAGAAGTGAATACAATAACGAGGCGCATTACGACCAAAATTGGGGGATTTTAGATGAATATTTTACCCCGTGGTCAGCAAAACAATTAACCACAATAAAACAACCTTTTATCGCTGGATTATTCACCCTTTCTTCCCATCATCCTTTCTACATTCCTCCTCACATGAAAGGAAAATTAAAAAAAGGGAAAGAACCCATTTGTGAAGCGATTAGTTATGCAGACTACGCATTGAAAAAATTCTTTGAAACAGCAAAAAAACAACCTTGGTTTAATAACACTTTGTTTGTTTTATGTGCAGACCATACTCCGGCCAGTAACGACCCTTTGTTTAATACACGGGAAAAAATGTATCAAATTCCAATCGTTTTTTATCATCCAAAGGGATATGTAAAACCATCTAAAGAAAAGCAGATTTTTCAACAAATCGATATTTTCCCTACGGTTCTAGATTTACTGAATCAAAAAACAAAAATTTATTCTTACGGAAATTCCTACTATCAAAAAACTAATAAAGAAGCGATTAACTACCTAGAAGGGACCTATCATTACTTTTTTGACCATAAACTTTTAACTTTTTCACAAGAAAAGGCACGAAATTTGCTAAGTATAGATTCGAGAAGCAAAAAGTCGGTTGACTCGCTCCGTTTCTATACCAAGGAGGTAAAAAAAATGGAAAAAAGATTGAAAGCAATCATACAGCGTTACAACCGAGATTTGATTCACAATCAAACTACGGCGTATGAAAAAGAGCATTTACTTCATCATTAATCCCATCTCTGGAACAAGCAAGAAAAAAAACTTGCCTGCTTTAATTGATACGTATTTGGATCATAGCCTATTTGATTACGAAATTCACTATACCAAATACGCCAAACACGCCAAGGAAATCGCTTTTGAAGCTTCCAAAAAAGGAATTGATATCGTTTGTGCTGTTGGTGGAGATGGTTCAGTTCACGAAGTTGGAACCGCTTTGATCGGAACGAAAACAGCATTAGCAATTTTACCTGCAGGTTCTGGAAATGGACTTGCTCGTCATTTACATATTCCATTAAAATTACCTCAAGCTATACAAGCTATCAATCAAGCACATAGCATTGTTATGGATACCGTATTAGTAAATGACAAACCCTTTTTAGGAGTAGGTGGCTATGGTTTTGATGCGCTAATAGCAGATAAGTTCAACAAATTGGCAAAGCGTGGCTTTTGGAATTATGTAAAATTAATTACCAAAGAATTTTATTCTTTCAAACCGATTCAGATAAGCATTGAATTACCAAACATAAAAAGAGAAATGCCCGTGGTACTTTGTACTGTGGCAAACGCTTCTGAATTTGGAAATGGTTTTTGTATCTCTCCACAATCAAGCGTTACCGACGGGAAAATCGAATTGTGTTTACTAAAACCATTTGCTTTTTGGAAAGCTCCTTCAGTGGCTTACCACTTCTTCAAAAAAACAAGCCACAAATCAAAATTCACGGAAATCATACCGGTTGAAAAAGCGCGTATCATCATCGATCAACAAATGGCGCATTACGATGGCGAACCGTTTAAAGTAAGAAAAGAACTAAATATTCAGGTAGTACCAAAAAGTCTTAATATCTTAGTAGGCAAAAAATAAACCTATGTTTTTGCACACCGAACTAGAAACGCTTTTACCTTATTTTGATAAATTAACCGCAGAAACAAAACCGCTTTGGGGAAGTATGTCTGCTCAACGCATGGTTGAACACCTCACCGATACCCTTTTGATTGCTTGCGGTGAAAACCCCCAATCTTTAGTAATTCCTGAAGATAAAATCCCAGGTATGTTACGCTTTTTAGATTCTGACAAACCGATGGCAAAAGACATTCAAGTACCTTTTGCTTTGCCCGATACGCCTTTGAGACACGAGGAATTAGAGTTAGCGGTAGATGAATATGTCGATGTTTATTTACAATTTGAAGAACTATACGAATCGAATCCAGAACTTACTCACGTACATCCATATTATGGAGCTCTGAATCACGCTCAATGGACACGTTTACATTCAAAACACGTTACACACCATTTTACACAGTTTGGACTGATTTAATACTGTTTAGTGATGAATGTTTAATTTTTAATAAAGCAGTTCACTTTGAGCTTTTTAACTTCATAAATTATTCCCCCAAGAAGCATGTCACTTTGAGCTTGTCGAAAAGTCAATGCTTCTTCGGAAAGTTAAAAACCCTTGAAGTTAAAATCGGAATAAAGAATATAGAAACCGTAACCACAGACATAATCACATCTGCTGTTTCGCTTTTCATAAATTGAGCAAAACCACTTTCAGGTTGAAAATGTTCAACCAAAGAAAGCGTAAGTTTGATCCCTAAAACAGCAATCACAATGAATGCAGCTGTTTCTAAAAAAGTATACTTAGCCATCATTTTAACAAAGTAGTTCGCTATAAAACGCATCGCTAAAATTCCGATAAACACTCCTGCACACACTAAAATTATATTCGGTGTGAATGCCACAGCGGCAAATACATTGTCTATCGAAAAGGCCATATCCATCAACTCAACCAAACATACCGTTGCCCAGAAATTTCCAAGGGAACCTACAGTAACTCGGTATAACCAATTGCTTTTTTTATCAATCACATCATCTTCTGTTTTTACAGTTTGTTTTCCTTTCCAATAACTGTAAACTAAATACAACAAGTATATTCCCCCTACTGGTTTAAGCCACCAAATTTTAATTAAAATGGAAGCAAAAAGCATAGCCAATCCACGGAAAACATAGGCTCCCCAAATACCATATTTCAACGCTTTTTCGCGTTCTTTTTCAGGCAAGTCCATTACCATTGTAGCCAGTACAGCTGCATTGTCAACAGATAATAAACTTTCAATAATAATCAAGTTTCCAATGATGGCCAATGAAGCCCCGGGATGATTTAAAATATCTTGAATTAACTCGTTCATAATGTTTACAAATTATAAACAAATATAACCTTGATTTTTGAATAAAATAATTTGTACCTTGCATACATAAATATATTTGTCATGAAAAAGCTAATTTTAGTCATCACTATCTTTTTTTTGGGTTTTGTTCAACAAGTATATGCACAGGGATGTGCTCAATGTAAACTAGTTGCAGAACAAGCTTCTGAATTAGATGAAACTTCCTTTGGTACCAATATCAACTCCGGAATTATCTATTTGATGTTGATTCCTTATTTCCTTTTGTTGTTTTTATTTCGCAAAAAAATCATGGGAGTACTTCGCATGGTGTTTATGAAGAAATAAACTTGGCTTCGAGAACATCAGCCACCTATATTAAATGGTAATTTAGGCATACGAAGGTAGTTGAGGCACTCGAAACTACCTTTTAAAATCATTACATATCTAACAACGAATACCCAACATATTCTATTGTATAATTAGATTTTGATTTAACTATTTTAGCTGCTTTGATTTTAAGATCTGATAAATTAATCTTTGAGGGATTTCTTTTTATTTCACAGATTTTCATTGTCTTGTTCATATCATTGACTGCTATCAAATCTATTTCATTTAAATTACCTCTTTCCCAGTATCTTCCAATTTGATTATACTGAAATTGACTTTTTTCAAAATTCAAAAAATATTTCTCCAAAACACTACCTGAATACACGTTATATTCTTCTTCAACTATCTGTTTAACGTAAGAATAATTACCAATCTCGATAGCAGCTCGTTGTTTATAATAATATCTAAACCAGAAATTTAAAAAATTGTCTTTTATTACATACTTCACTAAACGGGTTCCTTCTTTTGAAAATAAAGGTTTTACCTTTTCAATGATATTATACACATTTTCCAATCGATCTAAATATCCTCCGATTTCTTTTTCTAAGATAGATTCTATTTCAGGTCGAGCTGTTTTTGAACTAGCAATCAATGACAAAATAGAAAAATAAGTACCATATTCCTTTCCAAACTCTTCAATTAATACATTTTTACCTTCTTCCAGAAAAAAAGAATTCGACTCAAAAAGTACATCCCACATTTTGGCTTTTGTAAACGCTTCTTCCTGAATGAAAATTTCAACATATTTTGCCACACCTCCTGTGTACATATAAAAACTCAACAAATCATCTTTATCATACTCAGGGTAATATTCAGTCAAAATTTCTTTTAATGTATTTACTGTAAATTCCTGCAAATGAATAGTATTGGTGGCTCTTCCAAATAATGGTTGTTTTGAATTTTGGAAAATGGTATGCATCATACTGTAAATAGAACCACAAACCAGCAGATTCAATCTACTCTCCTCTTTGTTCAAATCCCATATTCGTTGCATATCACTAAATATGGAAGCATTTATATTTTGAAATTCTTGAAACTCATCTATAATCAAGGTGAAGTTTCTTGTTTTAGATAAATTCATCAAATAATCAAACAGTTGTTTGAATTGAACGAAATTCGCATAGACCTTTTCACCCAACTTACGCTCTATTTCTTCAACGAAATCTAAACACAACAATTGCTCATTTTTTCTTGAAATAAAAAAATATAAAAAGGTCGTATCAGCACAAGATTTCAAAAGTAAACTCGTTTTTCCAATGCGTCTCCTTCCAACTACATAGGTAAATTGAGCTGTTTTTTCGGACTTTCTTTGAATAGATTGTAATTTTTCTAATTCTTTTTCTCTATTGTAAAATTTCATAGATCAATATGTTGAATCTTATTTTACAAAGATATGAATTTTATCGTAATCCACATTACGGTAATGCGCATTACGATAATACTAATCTAAAATTCGACCTTGCGCCAAATCACGATACACCGTTTTCCAATCCACCATTTTACCACCGCTTTTCGGTGCGTTTATCAAAGGCATATCTGGAGCAATATCATCAATAAATAATTGGTTAGATTCGATGGCTTGACGCACATTCCATTGGATTGGGGTTATTTTATAAGTCGTAGTCTGAGTAATCTTTTTAAATAAGGGAAGTTGATTGATATAATGTAACGCTTCATTTAACGAGCTATCCTTAATTTCAGAACGATACGTATTTAAAATAAGCTCGTACCCTTTTGCTTGTAATAGATACAACACTTCTATAGCACCTGGATTATAAGCTCCAATTAAAGGATAAAAATGTTCTACGACCGTACCGTCAAAATCAAGGTAGATTTTCATTAAAATGAAGCTTTAAGTAAATTCAAAAAGGATAAATCTCAAAATAAATTTTATCATCTAGAAATTTTAATTCAAAAGTAATCAAAGAATAAAGATGTGTTTGGTCATAAAAATTATATTCGTACGTAAAATCGTTTAGATTTGATTTAATAATTTTTGGATACATATCACCGACAACACGTTCCCGGGCACAACACAACATCTTGCTGAAAAAATCATAAAAATCTTCTTTTTGCCATGATGCTGATACCACAACATATTCAGTGTTCAAATAGGGTAAAAAACGATCTGGATCGAAGGTAATATTTGCAGCGACAAATTCCTCCAGTATGGTTTTATGAACAGCGTTGATAGACATCTTGTGAATATTAAATTAAATGAAAATAAGGAACTTATTGAAATAATTAGAATAACTTATTCTTATCTATTTCATACATTCTTTGATACAAAAAAGTAGAAATTTCAATCTAGTCAAAATATTTGGTTTCGAAACGAATGATGGACAAAAAATTAGTGGCTATTTCTTGTTTCAAAATGGAGGATAGCATTCCTGTTTTTTCATTGTAAACAAACTCAATACGGTAAATCAGCTTGTTATTTACGTATAGTTTTTTATCGAGTATATTTCCCTGCTTATCGTAAGTAAAATAAACCGATTCCGTTTCATCAGGAGTTAAACTTGAGAAAAAAACTAAGCTATCAATTTGATTCTTATTATTGTAGAATAATTTGGTTTCATTGATTTCGGAAGTCATTTTCAACTTTTTACCAATTTCAATGATTTGATTCGCATTGTTGTAATAGTAAATAATATCTAAATATGGACTGCCATAACTATTGTAAACTATACGTTTTTTTTGATTTGGATACTGCTTGTAACGCGAAGTTTCATAATCTAATAAGGTATCTTCTATCGAATAGCCATCGTCTGAAAAAAGGACCGTTTCTAAATGATATTCTTCCTTAATTACCTGGCCTGTAGTATCATAGAAATAATCGGTTACTTTCCAATTGCTACCTATTTTCTTTCGCTCTTTGGAAACTAATCCCTTCACATTATAAACATACTCCACATGATTTACATCTGTATAAGCACCTGATTTAGATACTTCTTTATTCAAAACTAAACGCCCCAATAAATCAAATTCTACCACTGTATGTTTGGGAGATTCTCGCATAATATCTCCTGTTTTTTTAGTAAAAAAAGTTGCCTTAATTTCTTTAATTCTTTTTTGTTTGATGTATTTAGCATTAAAAATGGGAAACTGCTCAAAACCCTTACCCAATTGATTGTCTATTACTTGACAAAAAACAGAGCCCGTGAAAAGTGTCAAAATAATGAGTAAAATGTTAGGTTTTAAATATTTCACGTACTATAATTAAATTCAAGAAAACTCAAAAATAATAATTAGAGTAGAATTGAGACCTATTGATTTTACATAACTTTGAATTGAATACATCAACTTATGGATAGATTTTTAGATAAAGTAGCCAAACATATCGCTGAAAGTGGGATTGAACTAGCAGAATGGGTAATTATTTTACCCTCTGAACGTGCAACACATTATTTACAAAGTGCATTGTTCGATGTATACCAAAAGCCTATTTTTTCTCCTAAAATCACAACGATTCATCAATGGATCAAAGAATTAACGAATGAACCTATTTTAGATAAAACCCGATTGTTATTACAATTATATGAAGTACATAAAGAAAATTTACAACAAGATGACCACCTTCTCTTTGATGAATTTTTAAATTGGGGTCAAATTGTGCTTTCTGACTTTGATGAACTAGAGCGTTATTTGATAGACCCAAACTATATGTTTCGAAACCTTCGAGATATTAAAGAAATAGAAAACTGGAGTTTTGGCGAACAAACTCTATCGCAACGTCAGCAAGAATTCATTGCTTTTTGGGATCGACTACCCATTTATTACAAAGGTCTACAGGAAAAACTCGAAAAACAAGGAGCAACCAGCTCTGGAAAAGCTTACCGTAAAATTGCTGAAAACTTAGATATCATCTTTACAAATTACCAAAACAAACGTTTTCTCTTCGCTGGGTTTAATGCCTTATCTAAGGCAGAACAAAGTATTATGAAACAATTGCATCAAATGGATAGAGCCGATATACTCATTGATGCTGACACTTACTATTACCACGATAAAATTCATGAAGCAGGGCTGTTTTTACGAAGAACGACTGAAAAGCTTGGTGTCAAAGAACTTCCCTTTATTTCTAACCGACTACAAACAGAGAAAAAAGAAGTAGATATCATCGCTTGTGCTCAATTCACAGGTCAAGCAAAAGTTGCAGGAAGTATTCTCTCAGAAATGGATGAACAAACAGTGAACCAAACCTTACTTCTCCTTGCAGATGAAAGCCTGATTGTTCCTCTTCTAAATAATATACCTAAAAACGTAGGTAAAGCAAACATCACCTTGGGTTTACCACTAAAAAATAGTACCATTCGAACATGGCTTGATTTAGTGTATAGAATTCAAGAAGGATTTGATAAATACGAAAGACACGTTGTTTATCACAAAGACTTGATTGGTTTTTGGCAACATCCATTTATAAATTCAATTATGAATGATGATGAATTAACAGAAACAAGAGATCAAGAACAAAAAATAAAACGATACAATAAGCTTTTTCAATCCCCTGATAAAATTAAAGTTTCTGAAAGAATTGATTTGATTTTTAATACTTTATTTACTCCATGGAAAAACGATTGGAAAAAAGCTTTAAAACTAATTCGTTCGTTGAACTCTCTGCTTTTTCATGAACTAGGAGAAAAAAACACATTTGAAAAAGCAATTCTAAAAGGACTAGATGATGCGTTAATCGGATTTGAACAATGCGTACATGAGCAATTTCCTGAAATGCGTTTGAGAACATTCCGAACGCTTTTTAACCAAGCGTGGATGCAAGAAACGATTGCCTATTATGGTAATCCGATGGAAGGCTTACAAATTATGGGGTTACTTGAAACCCGTCTATTGGATTTTAAACACATCATAGTAGTGGGTATGAATGAAGGGAAAATGCCTCCTACTAATCCCATTCAAACATTGGTTCCTATGGATTTGCGAAAACACCTTGAATTACCCTTGCCACGAGACAAACAAGGATTATTTGCTCATCATTTTTACCGCTTGTTACACCACTGTGAACATATGTACATCACTTATTCAACTAGTACGGAAGGTCTTTCGGCAAGTGAACCAAGTAGGTATTTACTTCAGTTAGAATTGGAATTACAGAAATCAAACAAGAAATTTATTCTTCGTAAAAAAGACTATACACTCCTTGATAACCAATCAAAAACAAGAAAAAAATCAATACAAAAAACGAAAGAAATAGTTGATAAACTAGATGCTTTTCTAGAAAAAGGCATCTCTGCTTCGGCACTCAAAACTTTCTTTGCGTGTCCTTTAGATTTTTATTACAAGTATCTATTAAAATTTGGTGAAGCCGAAAAAGTAGATGAAACCATCGAAAGCAATCAGTTGGGAACATTTATACATGAGGTACTCGAAACCTTGTACACACCCTATTGTAAGCGAGATCTAGAAGGAAATTTAAAAAATCCCTTGCCACCTAAAATCGGTGTCGCTGATATTGAACAGATGGAAAAATCATACGAACTTTTGATGAGTGAAGCATTCAGCAGATTCTTTGGAGGTCAACCTGAAAATTACTTAAAAGGGAAAAATTATTTAAGTTTTACTATGGCTTTAGAATTAACAAAACGATTCTTGAAGCATGAAAAATCACTCATTCAAAAAACAGGCAAGTCCATTGCTATTGAAGCACTTGAAGAAAAATTAGAAGACACATTAGAAATCGAAATTTTTGGAACTAAAAAAACAGTTAAACTAAAAGGTTTTGCGGACCGAGTAGACTCGATAGACGATGAAATTCGCATCATTGACTACAAGACAGGGAAAGTAGATAAATCAGATGTTGGCAAATCTTTTAGTAGACCTAAATGGGAAGGAACAGACGAAGAATTATTAGTTAAGTTATCTATCGAGTGTAAACACTTTTTTCAGTTGATGACCTACACCTATTTGTATTATAAAAAACACCACCGAATCGTAGCTGAATCATCCATTGTTTCTTTGGTAAACATTTCTGAAAGTCCGTTTGTAATGAACGCGAAAGATTTAACCAATGCTCGAATTATTGAATTATTCCCAACCGTACTTTCAAAATTATTAGAACAGATTTACGATACGGAAACCCCGTTTGAACACACAGAAGAGTATTTTAGTTATTGTTTGTATTGTAAATAGAGGGCTTTAAATATCCTCTCACATTGAGTAAGATTCCCAAATCTTACTAGTGAGTAGAGTCACCACCCCTGCCCCTCCTCAAGGAGGGAAGACTAAGGTAATCAATTAATTAAATCTTATTTTTATGAATTTAAATCCAATACCAGCTTACGGGTATGGATTTTCCATCCATTATCGGTTTTGACGAAGGTGTCGTGGTATACACCAGTCATTTTGATCTCTGTAGATTCGAGTGCATCAACCACTAAAAGATACGATTGAGCGTAGGCAGTATCATTATCTAATTCAACGAAAGTATTCGTTATAAAATGTCTTTTACCTCTTGTAAATTCAAGAATACGAGTAAGTAAACCTTCTATTTCGACTTTGCCTTTTGCTTTTCCGATACGTAATTCTAATTTTCCATCTTCAAGGAAAAGGTCTGTGCAAACATCCACTCGTTCGATGTCTAAATGCACCGAATAGGAGTGAATGATTTGCGTAATTTCAAATTTATCTATGAAAGACTGCATCCTTACAGGTTATTTAACGTATCGTTCACCCATGCTTTTCCCCATTCATTTTTCTCCGTTTCTGTCCACAGAGTTGGGTAGAAAATACGTTTTTGGAAACGAGGAGGAAGGTATTTTTGCCAGTTAGTTCCACCTGTTGCAGGAACATCTGAATTACCTTGATGTAAATACTTAACAGCTGACTTATAATGCGCTAATGGCCAATTAACGTTCACATTAATATCGTTTTGCTTCAATGCAGCGATGATTTTTGGATTACGTTGCTCTTCAGCTGTCAATTTCAAATAACATTGCCACAAATTGCAATCCTTTTTCTTTTCAGCAAAAGCAATGAATGAATCTCTATATCGTTCTTCAAACTCAATTAAAGTAAGTGTTTTCTTTCCTGTAGCCACTTCTGTTGCCCCTTCTTTCCAATAAATATGATTGAATAATTCTTGAATCGGTTCGTTTCCAGAATAATTGTCTCGTACATCTTTATGTACCAAACGTAAGAAATCAGTTGAAGCCATTTCAATCATACGATATTGAGCTGATTGGAAACCACTTGCAGGAAGTAATGACATACGGAACTTTAAGAATTGATCTCTTTCCATTCCTTCAATCATAATTTCAAAACTCTTCGTTAACGCATCAAAATAACGGTTGATACGCGTCACTCTATCTAAGAAAAATGTACCTGTTAACCCTTCTTTTGCACTAATTTGATCAAATTCTCTTAAAGCCAATTTGAAATACAACTCCGTGATTTGATGATACATAATAAAAACGACCTCATCAGGAAATTGGGTACGTGGTTTTTGTAAACTCAACAAGGTATCTACCTCTATGTAATCCCAGTAGTGTACTGAATCAGCGTATAATAAGCCTTCTAAATAAGCATTGAAATCTTCGCCAATCGCAGCGTATTTCTCTTGTATTTTTTCTAATTTGTCTAAAATTTCTGGTGTAATCTCCATTGCCATAACTCAATACAGTTTAATCAGTTATTTAAAAAATATTCGGTAAATATCATTTCCATTTGCATAAACCATCAACGAAAGTAAAAGTACAATTCCCGCATACTGTGCGTATTCTAATACTTTTTGAGGAGCTTCTTTACCTGTAATCATTTCGTAAATTAAGAATACTACATGCCCACCGTCTAATGCAGGAATTGGTAAAATATTCATAATTGCCAATGCCAAAGATAAGAAAGCTGTATTTAACCAGAAAATATGCCAATCCCAAGATGGAGGAAACATATCTCCCATGCGTGCAAATCCACCGATAGAAGTTGCTCCTTTTTTAGTAAACATAAACTTTAATTGTCCTGCATAATCTTTCAGGGTATTTGCTCCTTTACGGTAACCCAAAGAAATACTTTCACCGAATCCTGGTTTGTATTGTTTTACCAATTTAGCATCTAAAATTTCTCCTCCTCCAGATACGTAACCTAAGGTTCCCTCTGGAGTAACTTGTGCTGAAACTTGCACCGTATCATTGTTTCTCAATACAGTTGCCTCAATTTTTTTTCCTTTGTTTTGGAATAAATTCAATTGAACATCATCAAAATAATTCAATCTATTTCCATTGATAGAAAGGAATTGATCTCCTTTTTTCAAACCTGCTTTTTGTGCATTCGATTTCGGTAATACTGAATCGATTGACAATGCATTTGAACGTAAAGAAACCATCGGAAAAGCCCCTGCTTCAAACAATTCATATTCGATGTCATCTGGAAAATGTACTTTCTGAATTTTACCATCTGCGTGTTTAACAGTCAAATCTTGCGCACCTCTCATCATCACTTGTGCACTAACTTCCATTACATTAGTAACTTTTTGTCCGTCAACAGTCAAAATTTCGTCGCCAGAAACCATGCCGTATTTTTTCAAATAAGGATGAACTGCCAACCCTTTTTGCAATTTCGTTGGATCTAAACGTTCTTCACCATAATAGTAAGTAACCCCAATGTAAATTAATAACCCTAAAATGACATTTACTACAACCCCACCAATCATAATTATCAGACGTTGCCAAGCTTTTTTAGATCTAAATTCCCACGGTTGTGCAGGTTGTTTCAATTGCTCAGTATCCATCGATTCATCCACCATTCCAGCAATTTTCACATAACCACCTAATGGCAACCAACCAATTCCCCACTCCGTGTCCTTAATCTGTTTTTTATATAATGAAAACTTCGGGTTGAAAAACAAATAGAATTTTTCAACTCTGGTTTTGAATAACTTAGCTGGAATAAAATGTCCAAATTCGTGTAATATCACTAATAAAGAAAGTGACATAATAAATTGAGACGCTTTGATTAAAATATCCATAGTGTGTTTTTTAGGTTTACAAAGATAAGGTTTGGAGATTACAAATTGAAGATTACAGATTGGAAGATTACAGATTGGAAAATTATTAACTTATGAGATGCCATTTTGTTGGAAATATTCAATGATGGCTTCTTTAATGAGGTGTTGTTGTTCGCGATCATTGAGTTGAGGCAATTCTTTGACCAATTTGAAATGCGGCCAATGTTGTATATCTTTCCCTTCGAATTCATAATATCCATAAGGTTCGAGAATAGTACATACCGCTACGTGTAATAAATCTGTTTTTTCTTGTTTGGTAAATTCTTTATATCCTTGACCCAATTCATGTACACCAATCAAAAACAAAATCGCTTGTGTATCAAGATCGGGACCGAAATTTTTTTCTAACTCCTTCGTTAATTCTCGAAAACGTAACTCAACATCATAATCCATAGGGTAAAGATAGTATTCGAAATAGGAAAAACTTATGCTATGAGGCAACAAAAAGAGGTTTTTTAACGTTTAATAAGAAATAAATTTGCACTTATTTTGTAATTTGGCACCCTTATGATAGCAAAAGACCTTATAACAGACGAGATACCACCGTTAACTCACACAGATACAGGTGATATTGCTTTGCGATGGATGGATGAATTCAAAGTTTCCCATTTACCAGTTTTGAAAAATGGAAATTTTGTGGGTGTTATTTCTGAATCTGATATTTTGGATAAAATGGATATGGATGAAACCTTAGATGTTTTGTTTGACCATTTACCTCGACCTTATGTTTTTGAAAACGATCATATTTACGAAGTTTTATATAAAGTTTCTGAACATAAAATTTCTGTAGTACCAATTCTTGATAAAGATGAGAAATACTTAGGTTGTACCTCGGTACATCAGCTGCTATCAATGGTCGCTTCTACAGGAAGTATCAAAGAAAATGGAGCGATTTTAGTTTTGGAAATCAATCAAGTAGACTACTCATTGGCTCAAATTGCTCAAATTGTTGAAAGTAACAATGCTCGTATTTTGAGTTCTTACATTATGTCATCACCTGATTCTACAAAATTAGAAGTTACCTTAAAAATCAATAAATCAGAATTAACAAGCATCATTCGAACGTTTGAGCGTTATGATTATGTGATTAGTGCTTCTTTCCAAAAAAGTAAATTCTACGATGATATTCAAGATCGCTACGATTCTTTATTGAATTTCCTTAAAATGTAATTTTCTTATTGTATGAAAGTTGCGATTTATGGAAGGAAATTAAACCGTCAGACCATTTCGGTTTTTGAACAAGTGTTTGCTTTACTCGAACGTTTTAATTGGAAACCAGTATTAGAACAAGAACTTCAAGATCAACTTATAAAAAAAGGAAATATCGGAAGTCAATACGAAACATTTCAAGACCATACCGACCTAAAAACAGGGATTGATATGGCTTTTAGTGTGGGTGGTGATGGAACGTTTTTAAAAACAGTGAGTTTCATTCGTGAAAGTGGAGTACCTATTTTAGGTATCAATACGGGTCGTTTGGGTTTCTTAGCGAACATTAACCCAGAAAAGATGGAAGAAATGTTTGCCATGGTTCAGGAAAAACGTTACACTTTTCAAAAACGTTCGATGTTGCGTATCCATACCGAAGATGATTTGTTTGGGGAAGATAATTTGGCATTGAATGAGTTAACGCTTCACAAAAAAGATACGTCTTCGATGATTACTGTACATGCTTCGTTGGATGGTAATTACCTTAACTCCTATTGGGCAGATGGACTGATCGTTGGTACGCCTACCGGTTCTACTGCTTATAATTTAAGTTGCGGTGGACCTATCATTACTCCAGGTTGTCAAGTCCATATACTTACACCTATTGCTCCGCATAATTTGAATGTTCGACCTATGGTTGTTCCAGACCATTTACCAATCAAATTACAAGTAGAAGGACGCGAAAGACGTTACCTCATCAGTTTGGATTCCAACACAAAAAGTATTCCTCAAGGTACCGAAATCACCGTTGAAAAAGCAGAATTTATGATTAATGTAATTCGCTTTGAAAATGCTAATTTCTTAGATACGATCCGCAATAAAATGAATTGGGGAATGGATACGAGGAATTAAGAAAATTTGAAGATTACAAATTACAGATTGAAAGATTGTTGATTAAAAGATTGTACACAAAAAAAGGGCTGAATTAATTGAAATTCAGCTCTTTTATATATAAGATAATACTAATTAGATAATCAACATAGCATCTCCATATGAATAGAAGCGATAATTTTCTTTAATCGCAGTTTTATATGCTTCCACCATTAAATCATGACCACAAAATGCTGAAATCATCATCAATAAAGTAGATAATGGTGTGTGGAAATTCGTAATTAAACTATTAGCAATACTGAAATCATAAGGAGGATAAATGAACTTATTTGTCCAACCGTCAAACGGTTTCAACATACCATCTGTAGAAACTGAAGTTTCAATAGCGCGCATGGTAGTCGTTCCAACAGCACAAACTCTTTTCTTATTTTTCTTTGCATTGTTAACGATTTCAGTACTTTTTTCAGTGATAATCACTTGTTCTGAATCCATTTTATGCTTTGTCAAATCTTCAACTTCAACAGTACGGAATGAACCTAGACCAACATGAAGGGTAATTTCAGAAAAATTCACTCCTTTGATTTCCAATCTTTTCATCAATTCTCTTGAAAAGTGTAAACCAGCTGTTGGTGCAGCAACCGCTCCTTCAACTTTAGCGTATATCGTTTGGTATCGATCTTCATCTTCAGGTTCTACCGCTCTTTCAATATACTTTGGAAGTGGAGTTTCCCCTAATTCTGTAATTTTTGCTTTAAAATCTTCATAAGGACCATCGAATAAGAAACGTAAAGTTCTTCCACGAGAAGTAGTATTGTCAATTACTTCCGCTACCAATGAATCATCCTCCCCAAAATACAATTTATTACCTATACGAATTTTACGAGCAGGATCAACAAGTACGTCCCAAAGTAAACTTTCACGGTTTAATTCTCTCAACAAGAAAACTTCAATAGTTGCCCCTGTCTTCTCTTTATTACCATACATACGTGCAGGGAAAACACGAGAATTATTCATGATCATCACATCACCATCATCAAAATAATTAATGATATCTTTGAATAATTTGTGTTCTATTGTTTGTTTTTCACGATTGATTACCATCAATCTCGCTTCATCTCTGTTTTCAGCTGGGTATTGAGCAATTAACTCAGTTGGAATATCGAAACTAAATTCGGAAAGTTTCATTTTACTCATAGTGCCTCAAATATTTAAAGAAATTCGTTCTTTTTTATACTGCAAAAAGGGAACAAAGTTACAAAAATATTTGATAGTTTTTTCTTGGTAAACTTTTAATCCAATCAAAAAGTGGAACTTTGTTTTTTAATGATTTCCTGTTCAATCACAAATGGAAAATAGATCTGTTCTAATTGATGAATTTTAGACTGAATCTGTTCGACGGAATCGTTTGAATCAATCGGAGTAAAGAATTGTGCAATGCGTTGCCCTTCATCAAATTGTTCGGAAACATAATGTATGGTTATACCCGACTCCTTCTCACCGGCTTCTTTGACCGCAGTATGCACATGTATTCCAAACATACCGACGCCTCCAAATTTGGGTAACAAAGAAGGATGTACATTAAAAATACGTTGATTAAAATGATGAATTAAATCCGATGGGATTTTACGGAGAAAGCCAGCTAAAATGATATAATCAACCTTTTCATTTGAGCATAATTGAACCAAAAAATGCGCTTGATCAATTTCAAGGTTTGTACAAGTGATTAGTTTAATTCCTCGTTGTGTAGTTTTTTCAACTACAGGAGCGTTTGGTTTGTTGGTTAAAACAAAAGCTACTTCGAAAATAGTATTCCCCTTAAAATAATCGATTAACCTTGTAGCATTCGAACCAGTGCCCGAAGCAAATATACCCAAACGAACTTTTAACATAAAACAAAATTAAATAGTTGATCGAGAAAAAAATAAGAAAGGCAAACTTTTTTAATAAAAAGTTGTTGAAAGAAATAGATTTAATTTATTATTTTGATTTTCAATTTATTACATTAAATAATACTGATTTAAAGACAATTATAATGCTAATAATTTTGTTTTTTTGGACATAAACGTTTTCTTTGCAAGCTGAATTAACATTAAAATTAGAAAAAATGTCTGATATCAAAACAAGAGTAATATCTATTATCGTTGATAAATTAGGTGTTGCAGAAAGCGAAGTAACAAACGAAGCAAGCTTCACAAATGATCTAGGTGCTGATTCACTAGATACAGTAGAATTAATCATGGAATTCGAAAAAGAATTTAACATCGCTATTCCAGATGATCAAGCTGAAAACATTCAAACTGTAGGTGACGCTGTTTCTTACATTGAGAAAAACGCTAACTAATTAATAAAAACAAAGACGTTCTGTTATGGAATTAAAGAGAGTTGTAGTTACAGGATTAGGTGCTTTAACACCAATTGGTAATACAGTTACTGAATATTGGGAAGCTTTACTTGCGGGTAAAAGTGGAGCAGCATTCATTAAGCAATTCGATGCGTCTTTGTTTAAAACCCAATTTGCGTGTGAGGTAAAAAACTTCAATGTAGAAGATTTTATCGAACGAAAAGAAGCACGTAAAATGGATCAATTTGCCCAGTATGCTATGGTTTCATCTTCTGAAGCCGTAGCAGACTCAGGCATTATGGAGGCTAACCCTAACTTAGACCGTATTGGTGTAGTTTGGGGTTCTGGTATTGGAGGTTTGAAAACGTTTCAAGATGAAGCTCAAAACTTCTTTGCTGGTGATGGTACTCCTAAATTTAACCCGTTCTTTATCCCTAAGATGATTTCGGATATTGCAGCAGGTATGATTTCAATCAAATACGGATTTAGAGGGCCTAATTACGTTACTGTATCAGCATGTGCTTCTGCAAGTAACGCAATTATAGATGCTTTCAACTTAATTCGTTTAGGAAAAGCAGACGCTATCATCACAGGTGGTTCTGAAGCTGGAGTAAATGAAATGGGTATGGGTGGTTTCAATGGTTTGAAAGCATTATCTACTCGTAACGATTCTCCTGAAACTGCTTCTAGACCTTTTGATGCTGACCGTGATGGATTTGTATTAGGAGAAGGTTCGGGTGCACTTATATTAGAAGAGTACGAACACGCTATCAAAAGAGGTGCAAAAATCTATGCTGAAATCGCTGGAGGTGGGCTATCTGCAGATGCATACCACATGACTGCTCCACATCCTGAAGGAATCGGTGCTAGAAACGTAATGATTTCTGCTTTAGAAGATGCTGAAATGAAGCCTGAAGAAGTTGATTATATCAATGTTCATGGTACATCTACTCCGCTAGGAGACATCGCTGAAACAAAAGCAATTACGCATGTTTTTGGTGATCATGCTTACAACTTAAATATAAGTTCAACAAAATCAATGACAGGTCACTTATTAGGTGCTGCTGGAGCAATCGAAGCAATCGCTTGCGTACTTGCTGTTAAACACGATGCTGTTCCTCCAACAATTAATCACTTTACGGATGATCCTGAAATTGACAATAAACTAAACTTCACGTTTAATAAAGCGCAATACAGAACTGTTAATGTAGCCTTATCAAACACGTTTGGTTTTGGTGGTCATAACACATCTGTTATCGTAAAAAAATTCAAAGGATAAGCAACATTGCTCAATCGGATTTTATTTTTAACCTCAAAACGTTCTAAAGACGAATTAGAATTGATTCGCTTTATTATCGAACGATTTGGATACAGACCTAAAAATTTATCCTACTTCAATAAAGCAATCACACATCGCTCTTTTGTAAGTAAATCCGAACGCTTAGTATCTAACGAACGCTTGGAATTCTTAGGTGATTCAATTATAGGTTCTGTTATTTCTGAATGGCTTTATCATCGTTTTCCTAATGAAGACGAAGGTTATCTGACTCAGCTAAAATCAAAAATTGTCAGCAGAAAAATTTTATCTGATATTGCTGAAAAACTGAACCTAAGATCTATAATCAAATTCCAAGCAGGAAGAACTATCAATATCTCATCTATTGAAGGAAATACATTAGAGGCAATTATTGGGGCTATTTATCTGGATGGAGGATTTATCGCAGCAAAAAATAGTATTCTAAATCATGTGTTTAGAAAATACATTGATGTTAAAAAAATGCTCACAGAAGACAATGACTATAAATCAAAATTATTTATCATTTGTCAACGTAATCGTTGGGAATTAGAATTCCGATGTGATCAAGAAGTTCCTGCTAAATCGTATGACATCGTTGTTTATATCAACACAGAAAAATACGGAGAAGGAACAGGGTATACCAAAAAAGAAGCAGAACAAGAAGCATCAAAAACTACCTTAGAAATATTGGAACTTCACAACTGATTCTTAACTTGTTTTTAGTCAAGTTTCCTCAAAAAAGATTAACTTCGGTGTAAGTTATCCGAATGGTTAAGAAAAAGATAAAACATACATTAGAATTAGAGGCGGATTATGACTATGACATGATAGGTTTGTGTTCACATCATAATGACTATCGGATTATTTGGGGAGTGAATGAACTTTTAGACATTCAATTAGAAAAAAAAGAAGGGAACTTCATCATCAGTAATTCACGCGGAATTCTTTCTCAACACCCTTATTATGAATTTAACGATTCAGAAAATTTTTTAAGCTATTTCTTTATTAAAAACAAACACGAAGGTAAATTTTTGATTCCCGAACAAAAACAAATCGATTATTTTTTTTTCCTGATTAACAACAATCTACATAGTGTAAGCACCGTGATTCAAAAAATCAAAACACTACCAACCATTGTAGCTGCTTACGAGTTTGACCCCACTGAATTTCATTCTACCGAAAATTTGATTTTCGAATAATATGATTAAATCATTAAGAAATTTATTTTTAGTATTCATTAACTTTAAAATAACTTCTTTTGTTTTATTATAAAAAAGACTACATTACACAATATTTGATATATGAAAAAAACGAAAATAATAGCGACCATAGGTCCTGCATCTTCGAGTAAGGAGGTACTTAGACAAATGATTTTGGAGGGAGTAGATGTGTGTAGATTAAACTTTTCTCATGGTTCTTACGAACAACACGAGGATGCAATACATACAATTCGAGAATTAAACATCGAACTGAACACCAACACAGCGATTCTTGTAGATTTACAAGGTCCAAAAATTCGTTGCGACGAAATGGAAAACAATGGTGTTGAATTAGTGAAAGATGCATCTGTTACAATAACTACCGATAAGCGTGTAGGTACAAAAGATCATTTTTCTATTAATTACAAAGACCTTCCGAAAGACATTAATCCGGGTGAAAAGATTTTGTTAGACGATGGAAAACTTAGTATAGAAATCGTAAGCACCAATAAAACGGATACGATGATTGGTAGAGTCGTACATGGTGGTATTTTATCTTCGAAAAAAGGAGTGAACCTACCAAACACAAAAATTTCATTACCATCTCTAACCGAAAAAGATCGAAAAGACTTAGATTTTGCATTAAAACACAACGTTGATTGGGTAGGTTTATCTTTTGTAAGAAACGCTAGGGATATCATTGAATTGAAACACTTGGTAGCTCAAATGAAAGTAAAGACGAAAGTCATTGCTAAAATTGAAAAGCCAGAGGCTATTAATGATATTGATGAAATCATAGCTGAAACAGACGGTATTATGGTTGCACGTGGTGATTTAGGAGTAGAAATTCCTTATCAAAATGTTCCTTTACTACAAAAGATGTTGATCAAAAAATGTATGGAACAAGCTAAACCAATTATCGTAGCTACTCAAATGATGGAAAGCATGATTACAAATGCTTCTCCTACGCGTGCAGAAGTGAATGATGTTGCTAATGCGGTATTGGATGGGACGGATGCAGTTATGCTTTCAGGAGAAACCTCTGTAGGGAAATATCCAATTGAAACCATACGTACCATGTCAAACATCGTTAAGGAAATGGAATCGTTTGAAGGAATCTATTATAAAGAAGTTTTTCCAACAAAAAACAATCCGCGATTCATTTCAGATTCGATTTGTTTTAACGCGTGTAGATTAGAGCAGCGTGTAGAAGCGAATGCTATCATTACGATGACTAGTTCGGGATATACAGCATTTAAAATTGCCTCTCAACGACCAAAAGCACCTATTTATATTTTCACAAGTAACGAAGCTATTTTAACGCAATTAAACTTAATCTGGGGAGTAAAAGCATTTTATTACGACAAACACATCAGTACAGATCATACCATAGCTGATATTAAATACATTTTGAAAAAAGAAGGATTATTAAAAATGGGTGATTTGGTAATCAACATTGCTTCCATTCCATTAGAAGAAGACGGAAAAACAAATATGCTGAAATTAAGCTATGTTGAATAGTAATTTTACAAAATATAACAACAAAGGCTACTCAATTGAGTAGCCTTTGTTGTTTAAGTGAATGTTATCTTAGTTTCCGTATCTAGACTCTAAATCTTCTAAAAACTTAGTAAATTCGTCTTCTAATTTATCAAAACCATTTCCGAAATAAGTTTCTAAATCAGCTTTAGAACCATCTTCAAATACCAAACGAACATCTACACTCTCACCAGACTCGGTCTTTGTAATTGGATCGTAATTTCCTGTTGATGAATTATAAATATATTCAGTCCAAGTATTTGTGTAAGGTTTTAAATAAAATTCTGAACGTCCAATAATAGCATTTCTATCTGTATAAAATGCTTTTAATGTTAAGTTTTTATTTAAAATTTCTACACCCTTAGCTTCTGTAACGTTATCACTACCACCAGCATTTGTCAAGTCATTTGATAAACCTTGAACATTTGCATTACCCTCTAATTTTATATTAAATACTTGAATATAAGCATTCATAGAAGTTGCTACTTTAGTTAAGTCTTCCACTTTCTCAACAGAATCATCATTTAACGACTCTAAGTGAGATTTAGTGAAATTCCCTGTTAAAGTAGAACCCATAGAAAATAAATTTTTAGCATTATGAGTAAATGCATAAGAATAAGCTGCTTTAGATGATGTTAAAGACAATAAAGTGTTAAAATTATAATTCTCAACTCTCAAGTTAGCTTCTAATTTACTAGGTACACCATCAGAATTATAAGAAGCATCAAAATTAAACTGAGTTATCGGCAAACCATTTATATCAAGTTTTGCTACCACTTTTTGAGGAGTATTCCCTTTTAAATCATCTGCTAAAGCAGCTCCAGTATATGGTGTATACTGTACCGTATATTTAGCATTATTTGATGTTGAAGTTTTTGTAGCTGGGAAAATCATAACTAAATCGTTACCCGCTTCTTTATTCCATTTCTTTTCAATAGGATTCCATGTGTAAGTTCCTTTAATGTCATTAAAAGCCATCTCAAGTGTTGTATCATCCTCCAAAGACTTTGACTCTCTTAACGCAGAGTAAATTGAAATTTGATCTCCAGTTGAACGAAAATCTTTTAAAGCATACATCACTTTAATAGGCATAATCGATTGTGGTTTAACATCTTCAAAAGGATTTGATTGATCCATGAAATGAGTAAAAGAGATGATATTGTCAATGGTCTTCATGTTTTTAGCATCATCCATTTCTTTCATCATGTCTAATCCAGACTGTTGTAAATTAGCTTTGTTTTGCTCAGCAGAATAAACAATAGGCGTAGTTGTGTTAGTAGTTGTATCTTTCTTTTTACAAGAAGATACAAACACAGATCCTGCAACTAGCATTACATAAACTGATAATTGGTTAATTTTCATAGGTTAATTATTAAAAATTTAGACAAATGTAATGAAAAACAATCTCAAAAAAATGATAAATATTTTATATTTTAAGTATTTATACGTGTTTTGAGCTCGTTAACTTTTTTATTAACCATAATTTAATAAATAGAAGCATTTTTACGGGCTATTATGTTAAATTTGAAAAACTTAAAGAAGAATTAATTAGCATAATACCTTAAGTTATCAAGATTACTAAGTTTCATTATTTTAAATTATCTGTGATAAAGCATCTTATCTATATTTCATTTCTATTACCTTTTTTGAGTTTCTCTCAATTTAAATATCAATGGAAGATTATTGATAAAGAAACAAATACCATTTTAAAAAATGCTAAATGTTTTGTGAATAATGTCAAAATTGAAGCTGATTCTAATTTTACTTTTAATATTGAAAATTCACAAATTCCAACTTCAAATTATGTATTAACCATTATATGTGAAAATTATAAATCTTTACTATTTCGATATACATCATTGAGTGAATTTGATTCTATTTATTCGCTTTCCCTTTCTTCAAAAAAAATTAAGAAAATCATCATTAAAAAAACATCTAAAAATAATCTTGGAAATTTGCAATTAAGTCAAGATCAAATCAAAAAACTACCCAAATTTCTAGGAGAAAATGACGTAATAAAAGCGATTCAATTATTACCAGGAATTCAATCTTCGGGAGATGGAAATGGGATTTATGTAAGAGGAGGTGGAATTGACCAAAATTTAATCTCTTATGATGATATATCTCTTTACAATATTTCTCATTTATTTGGTTTTTTCTCCGTTTTTAATTCAAATGCTATTTCAAAAGTAGATATCTACAAAAGTGGTATACCTGCAAACTTTGGAGGAAGAGTCTCTTCTGTTATCAATATACAATCTCAAACGGGAAATTTCCAGAAATGGAAGGGAGAAGTTGGTATCGGTTTATTAGCAGCTAATATTTTAATTGATGGTCCTATAAAAAAAGACACATCATCTTTATTATTTGCAGCAAGAAGGACATATGTTGATTATTTTAATAAGTCGATTTCATCGAATTCGAATTACCAATCTGATTATTATTTCTACGATCTTAATTTCAAATATTATCATAAGTTAAATAGTCGAAACACATTAACTATATCAGGGTTAACAGGTAAAGATGATTTTAACTATAATGAGATTTTAAATAATTCATTTTCAAATAACATAAATTGGCAAACAAAATTAATTTCTTCCAAATGGAAATGCATACTAAACGATAAGCTCAGTACGAATACAACAGTTGGATTTGTTAATTATTCTATGAACTTTGGTGCTGGAATTTATAATTACTCACTTGATTTATTTTCCAAGATAAATGATTTTTCTTTTAAAAATGAATGGACTTTAAAACACTACAATAATGCAAAATTAAATTTTGGAACTGAAATTATACACCATCAATTATCCCCAAATAACTTTAGTATACAAGGAGAATCAAATGATACAAAGCTAAACAACGCTCTAAAGCTAAACTCAATAGAATATAATCTATTTGTAGATGAAACCTTTCAATTCAACGAAAAATGGAAAGTCAATTTAGGTATTAGGTATTCTTTATTTCAACAATTAGGTCCATTCAAAAGATTAATATTGAATGAAAATTCAATTGTAAGTGATTCAATTACTTATCCAACTAATTCAACTATAAAAATATACCAAAATCCAGAGCCTAGACTTCAACTTTTTTATGAAAAATCAGAAAAATCGATTTTTAATCTAAGCTATTCAACTAATTACCAATACTTACACCTTGCTCCAGTATCTTCAATTTCATTACCTACTGATGTTTGGGTACCATCTAGTCCAGTAATTAATCCCCAACAAGGTAATCAGATTTCTTTGGGTTATTCAACTTCTTTTATTCATGACACGCTACAATTTAGTACAGAGATTTATTATAAACATATGGGAAACCTTATCGAATATAAAGAAGGTGTAGCAAGCTTGATTTCTTTACAAAACAATTACGACGATAATTTCTTTTTTGGAAATGGTCAAAGTGTTGGAATTGAATTTTTAATGAAAAAAAATATAGGTAAATGGACCGGTTGGATCGGCTATACGCTTTCGGAATCTACACGTAATTTTCAAGAGATAGAAAACAATCGAACTTTTTTTGCGAAAAACGATAGAAGACACGATATTTCAACAGTTATAAATTACGAATTAAATGACAAATGGAGTTTCTCGGGGGTTTTTGTTTTTAAAACTGGTAATGCACTTACTATTCCTCTTTCGAGATACATACTTCAAGGAAACATAATTAATACTTATAGTCCTAAAAATTCATATCGTATTCCACCATATCATCGTCTGGATATTTCATTTAATTATTCCATTAAAAAGACTTTAAAAACAGAACAGTATTTAAATTTTTCCATTTTTAACGCATATGCTCGACAAAATCCATTTTATATCTATTTTGAAACCAAAGGAGATATATCCAAATTTGCAATTGAAACTAAAGCGAAACAAGTTTCATTATTTACCATTTTACCTTCGATTTCATGGAGAGCAGTTTTCAAATAATTAAGTCTTGTATTTTTATATTACTTTTCTTTTCGAACTGTACCAAAGAATTAAAAATTGATGAGGTTCATTCAGATCAACAACTTGTAGTTGAAGGGTATATAGAACCTAATAAAAATCCGATAGTTTATCTAACAAAATCTAGCCCATACTTCAACAAAATTGACAGTTCAAATATTCTTGAATATATAGCGAGTTTTGCAAAAGTTTCAGTTTCAGTAGAAGGGAAAACAGAAGTTCTTACACTAAAAAGATATAATGATAATCGTTATCCCATTTACTACTATGAAGGAAATGAAATTAAAGGTGAAATTGGTAAAATGTATACACTTAAAATAGAGTTAAGCGGTAAAGTATATGAATCAACAACGATTATTTCTGAGACCACATCATTAAATGCATTGAGCTACTTTAATGCTACAAATAATCCCGAACAAAAATTTTTAAAAATAAATTTTAAAGACCCCGCTAATAAAGCAAATTATTACAGAATTTATACAAAAAGATACGGAAAAGATGCCGATTTTATTCCATGTTACCTTTCAACTTTTAGTGATTTTGATTCAGATGGAAAGGAAATTAATTTTGAAATAATTAGAAGTTATTCGCCGATAATTAGCACCGATAATGGTCGTTATTTTGTAACAGGAGACTCTGTAATTGTTAAGTTTTGTTCTATCGATAAAACTCAATATAATTATTGGAAAGCGATTGAATCTCAGATTGCTATTTCAACCAATCCGTTCGGTTTATCTAGTAGCACTCCTGTTTCTTTAATATCTAATAATGCTTTAGGTGTATGGGCAGGTTTATCATCAAATTATTATCATATCAAAATCAAATAAATAAACTACTTATAAAAAGTAATCGCTCTCGCTACTTCTGATTTTGTATTCCCTATTGCTATAGATTCTCCATCAATCACAAATGGACGCTTTAAAAAGGTATACTCTTGTAATAATAAAGGCTTAAAGTCTTCATCATTAACCGGAATTTGATTTGGTGCCAACTCACGATATTTAATCGCGCGTTTAGAGAACAATGCCTCGTATGAACCAACTTTAGACTTCAACCAATCTAAAGTCTCTTCATCAATATTTGATTGCTTTATATCAATCAATTGTACGTCAGATGTTGGGTTGATTTCTTGAATTATTTTTTTACATGTGGAACATGTAGATAAATGGTAAATTCTTTTCATTTTAAGCAAAAATTAACATGGCTACTGTGAAGTAAATAAACAAGCCCAAGACATCATTTAAGGTTGTAATAAAAGGTCCTGTTGCTAAAGCGGGATCAATATCGTATTTATCTAAAATTAATGGAATAAGTGTACCCATCACGGAGGCAAAAATAATGACCACAAATAAAGAGATGCTCACTACTAAACCTAAATTTAGGGTGCCAAAAACACTCCCTATACCAAAAATCAACGAGGAACAAATCAATCCATTCAGTAAACCAACCAACAACTCTTTACCTAACTTAGAAAAAATACTTTTAAACTGATTTCCTTTAGCTAAAGATTGAACTACAATTGCAGAAGATTGTACGCCTACATTTCCACCCATTGCCGTAATCATTGGAATAAAAAAGGCTAAAGCAGGTATCAAACTGATATTTCCTTCGTAACTTGAAATTACTTTTGCTCCTAAAGTTCCACCCAACATACCAATAATTAACCAAGGCAATCGCGCACGTGTAATCTTAAAAACGGAAGCATTGTCTTCCACTTTTTCAGTGATACCCGTTGCTAATTGGAAATCTCTATCTGCTTCCTCACGAATAATATCCACCACATCATCAATGGTGATTCTACCCACCAACTTATCTTGATAATCCAAAACAGGAATGGATACCAAACCATATTTATCAAACAAACGCATTACTTCCTCCTGCTCTTCAGTAACTTTCACAGAAATAATGTTTTTGCTTTGAAATAAATCCTTGATAATCAATTGTGGTTCTGAAAAAAATAACGATTTCAACGAAAGTACTCCTGCCAATTTATTTAAACTGTCCACCACATAAATGGTATAAACTTTTTCTACATCCTTAGCTTGCTCTCGTATTTCTGTTAATGCATGTTCTACTGTCCAATCAATCTGAGCGAAAAGAAACTCCTTCTGCATCAAACCACCAGCAGTATCTTCATCATAATTTAGTAGGTCAACAATGTCATCTGCTGCTTCATCATCCTCCATCTGCGAGATCACCTCATGAATTTCATTATCACTTAATTCATATAAGATATCTGCTGCATCATCCGAATCTAAATTCTCTAACTGTTCCGCTATTTCTTTGGTAGAAAGTGATTTGATAAATCGATCACGTACTTCTTCTTCCAATTCCATCAATACGTCCGCTTGAACGTCTTCTTCTAAACGGAAATAAATAAATTTAGCTTCTTCGTTTTGAAGTTCATCCAAAATCTCAGCAATATCCACATAGTGCAACTCAAGCACATGTTTATCAATCCATTCTAAATCATTTGTTTGAATAGCTAAACGGATGTTTTCTAAAAAATCTTTGGTTAACTCAAAACGCATAGAACCTAATTTTAGCGTAAGTATGGCTGCAAAGGTAGTCTTTCTTGGTCGTTTGAGGTTAATTTTAGATTACATTTCCATGATATTTTGAAGATTTGTATTTTTGAAGAATGAAGGTTCTCGTTGTTCGATTTAGTTCTATTGGTGATATTGTATTGACTACCCCCGTAGTTCGCTGCCTGAAACAACAAATTCCCAATATAGAGATTCATTTCCTCACAAAGAAAAAATTCGAAACTATACTTTCCGAAAATCCCTATATAGATCAATTACATACAATTGACAAAAGCATAGTTGAACTAATACCAGCATTAAAATCGTTAAAGTTTGATTACCTAATTGATTTACATAATAATTTACGCACTCGAACCCTGGCTTGGAAACTTGGAACAACTACGTATCGTTTTCCGAAGTTAAATATACAGAAGTGGTTATATGTCCAATTTAAAATCAATCAATTACCTAAAAAACATATTGTTGACCGTTATTTCGAAGCTGTGAAATCACTTTCAGTGTATAATGATTTGCTACCTTGTGATTATTACATAGCACCGGAAGATGTAGTTGATATAAAACAAACGTTAGACTTAGAACCAAACAATTATATCACTTTTGCAATTGGTGCTCAATTTGCTACGAAAAGATTACCAAATCATAAAATCAAAGAAATTTGTTCCAAAATTTCGTTCCCTATTGTCTTACTTGGAGGACCGGAAGACTTTAAAAATGGAGAAGAAATACGAGCGAAATTACCCCATGTTACAAATACCTGTGGTAAATTTTCTCTGAATCAATCAGCTAGTATAGTTCAACAAGCAAAAACTATGATTACGCACGATACGGGTTTGATGCACATAGCGAGTGCTTTTGAAAAACAGATCGTTAGTATTTGGGGAAATACGACTCCTAGTATTGGTATGTACCCTTATATGCCAAGAAAAAAAGATTTTAGCATACACGAAGTACCTAATTTGAATTGTAGACCTTGTTCCAAAATTGGATTCAAAACTTGCCCCAAAAAACACTTTAAGTGTATGGAAAATCAGGATGTTGATGCAATTGTAAGAAGTGTAATAAACTGATTACATTTTTCCGCACATTCCATCATCTACGATACCTAACTCTTTTAAAGTTGAGAATAACAATTCGGATTGTATGGTTGAGAAATACTTGTTCTTTTTTCGTGAATTCATTTCTACGCAATGTACAACCAAATAAGTGTTATTTAAAAATTCAACATAGCCCAAATACCAAATCATTGGTTTGTCTTGGTTCATGCCTTTTGTTCTAAATGAATACAGATTTTTATTAACCAATCTATTTACATTAAATGCTTTACGGATAAATTTTAAATGTTCAAACGAAAAAGGAAGATTGTAGTAATAAAGTCGTTTAAACAAATCAAATTGCTGTTTTACGGTTATTTTTAAACTATTATTTTTCCAAAATTGATCAATTCCACCAGAAATATCTCTATTTCCATACCCTATTAGATTTAACCAAGTTTGCATTTTACTCGTATCAATGGCTCTTGCAACTTGCTTAAAATACCACTCTGTTTGATATTTTAAAGCCATCGATAAATGTTGATCTTGATTCCAATTATCATTTGGATAACGCACTAAATCCCACGGATACATTTCAGAAGAATCTTTGATATTTCCACTTTCCAACCCGATCAATGTCTCAAACAAATAAAAGGTGCTATTTGGAGAAACGGAATCCTTGATTGCTAAGGTATCATTGGTAATAAGCTTATTTTTCTGTTGATTATACACGATGATTGTACTCTTCACCCCCATCGATTTGTGTAAAAAATGTAATCGCTCGTTTTGTTCTACTATTTTTTGAGCACTAGCATTATTAATTACTAACAAAAAACTCCCAATAAAAAACAAAAAGTAACGCATACATTTTTTTTTGCAAAGGTATACTTTAGAATTAGATGGAAGATTTAAAATTGTTCGAAAATTAAGCCTTTGTTGTTTTACCAAATAGGCTTTATATCTTACTTTTGAGGTATGGCGAAAATAAAAACTGCATTTTTTTGTCAATCGTGTGGTCATCAAACGGCTAAATGGTTGGGTAAGTGTCCTTCATGTGGTGAGTGGAATACCTTTGTGGAGGAAATCGTGGGCGAAACAGATAGCAAAGTCGTTGCATTTTCTACAAGTAGTGGGAAATCTGCTAAACCGCAAGTATTACAACAAATTGAACGTAAAACTGAAACACGTATCACTTTACAAGACAAAGAGTTAAATCGTGTATTAGGGGATGGATTGGTGCCGGGTTCGTTGATTTTGTTTGGTGGTGAACCAGGTATTGGAAAATCTACCTTGATGCTTCAATTAGCAGTGTTGGAGAAACACTTACGTGTGTTGTATGTGTCGGGAGAGGAGAGCGAACAGCAAATTAAAATGCGCGCAGAACGTATCGGAATGGACAACGAACAATGTTTTATCTTAACCGAAACAAACCTGCAAAATATCTTTTTACAAGCAGAAGAGGTAAAACCTCAATTGTTAGTTATTGATTCAATTCAAACTTTATTTAGTACCCATATAGAAAGTTCACCGGGGAGTATTTCGCAAGTGCGTGAGTGTACTGCTCAATTGTTACGCTACGCCAAACAGACCGAAGTACCTGTATTTTTGATAGGTCACATTACCAAAGAAGGTGCTTTGGCAGGACCAAAAGTATTGGAACACATGGTGGATGTCGTGTTACAATTCGAGGGCGACCGAAATCACGTCTATCGTTTGTTGCGTACCATCAAAAACCGTTTTGGAAGTACCAACGAATTGGGAATTTACGAAATGTTAGGCTCTGGATTACGACAAGTAGAAAACCCTTCGGAAGTATTAATTACAAATACAGATGCTTCATTAAGTGGGATTTCCATCGCTTCAACCTTGGAAGGATTACGACCGATGTTGATTGAGGTACAAGCCTTGGTGAGTACGGCTGCATATGGAACACCCCAACGTTCGTCGACTGGTTTTGACTTACGTCGTTTGAATATGTTATTGGCAGTAATGGAAAAACGCTGCGGATTTAAACTTGGTGCCAAAGATGTGTTTTTGAATATCGCAGGAGGTATACGTGTGGACGACCCAGCCATCGATTTAGCAGTTGTTGCTTCAGTGTTATCTTCAAATGCAGATTTGCCCGTTCCGAAAAACATTTGTCTTTCCGCAGAAGTAGGTTTGTCGGGAGAAATTCGCCCAGTCAATCGTATCGAACAACGAATTTCCGAAGCCGAAAAACTAGGGTTTGATAAAATTATCATTTCTGCATTCAATAAAGGAATTTCGCAGAAAAACCATAAAATTGAACTGGTCTTGTGCTCTCGTATAGATGAAGTCTTGAAAGCTTTATTTGCTTAAATTATCGCTCCCCTATCTGTTGTCTCCACATAGCGAAATACAACCCTTTTTCGTTTATAAGATCTTGGTGCTGACCTGATTCTACAATTCTTCCTTTTTCAAGCACATAAATGCGATCTGCGTGCATAATGGTACTCAAACGATGCGCAATTAAAATCGTGATATGGCTCTCTTGTGCTGATAATTCGCGAACCGTTTTACTGATTTCTTCTTCTGTCAATGAATCTAATGCAGAAGTTGCCTCATCAAAAACAAGTAACGAAGGCTTTCTTAATAAAGCTCGAGCTATTGATAAACGTTGTTTTTCTCCTCCTGATACTTTCACCCCACCTTCACCAATCACCGTATCTATCCCTTTTTCAGCACGCGCCAATAAACTTTGACAAGCCGCTTTTTGTAAGGCCTTATTTATTTCTTCATCAGTAGCATTTGGAGCTACAAACAATAAATTTTCTTTGATTGTTCCTGAAAATAATTGCGTATCCTGAGTGACAAACCCAATCTGAGAACGTAACTGATCTAAATCAATCTCTTTTCCTGAAATTCCATTGTAATTAATCACCCCAGATTGAGGCTGATACAAGCCTACAAGCAATTTAACTAATGAAGTTTTTCCTGCTCCAGAAGGGCCAACAAACGCAATCGTTTCTCCTTTTTTTACCGAAAATTGAATGTCTTCTATTGCATTGTTTTTCGCTGTTTGGTGCTGGAAACTCACATTTTCAAAAGTTAAGTTATCAATGCCATCAAGAAAAACTGGATTGATCGGTTTTTCCTCAACAGGCGTATCCAAAATTGCCTTAAAGTTATCTAAGGAAACTTCTGCTTCTCTATAAATATTAATGATGTTCCCCAATTCTTGCAATGGGCCAAATATGAAAAATGAATAAATCTGTAAGGAGAACAATTCACCCAAAGTCATATTGTCGGCAAAGATTAAATACAACAGTAAAAACAAAATACTGCTGCGCAATAAATTCACAAAAGTTCCTTGTATGAAACTGATACTACGTATGTATCGCACCTTCTTTAATTCCAATCCTAAGATCTTTAGGGTAGTTTCATTCAATCGATTGATTTCTTGATCGGCTAAACCTAAACTTTTTACCAATTCAATATTTCGTAAAGACTCTGTCGTTGAACCCGCTAAGGCAGTAGTTTCACCTACGATCTTCTTCTGAATAAACTTAATTCGTTTACTCAACACAGAGCTGATAAAACCCAATAATGGCACAGCTGCAAAATATACTGGTGCGATTAACCAGTGAATTTTTATAGCATAAACCATTACGAAGATAATTCCAACTAATGAAGTAAAAAGGATTCCCACAAACGTAATAATGAGTTTTTCTACATCAGTTCTAACTTTTTGTAGTTTCCCTAACGTTTCCCCACTACGTTGGTCTTCAAAAACTTGATAAGGCAATTCCAACGAATGTTTTAACCCATCAGAATAGATTTTAGCACCCAACTTTTGAGTGATTACATTCATAAAATAATCTTGAAAATTCTTTGCAATACGAGAAACCATCGCTGCACCCATCGAAAGCAAAATCAAAAATCCAATGCCTTTGATGTATTCTTCTTTGGTAAACTTATTAGGGTTTGTAGCATACTCATCTACAACTCGTTTAAAAATCAAGGGATCTAATAAAGAAAAAACCTGATTGATAGCCGCCAGAAGTAACGCTAACAATACGAGCCATTTATAATTTTTTAAATAGGAAAGTAATAATTTCATTTATAATTATTTTTTGTTTTATAGTTTCCCTCCTTGAGGAGGGATAAAGGGAGGTGACCATTTAAATTTTATAAAAATGATAACTCAATCTTTATTAATTTTCTTTAACTTTTTGGAAGGTTACACTTTCATTTCCAGATTGTTTCTGTATTTGTAATACATAATTTCCGACAGGTAAAGCTTGAATATCAATTGAAAGGGAATGCTGTTGCTCGTCAAAAGTTGCTTCATGCGAAACCATTAACTCTTTTCCTTCCATAGAAAGAATAGAAATACGTACATTTTCCCTCTGAGTTTGGAGTCGTAGTTGAAACTGATTTGTAGCAGGATTAGGAAATATAATCGTTTTATTTAGTGCAAACGGATCTTCATTCAAGGAAGCGGTACACGCACCCATCAATGCATGGTATTTTATTTCATGACTAAACAACTTTTGAATATCTTCAGCTGGTACTTGAAACCAATCTTTTAAAATAGAAGCATATACATCTCTAAAATCAATTGCCATGGGTACACCTGCTTGATCGATAATCTGATCTGAAATCACAGGATTGGAACCATATATAGGTTGACTCAAACAAGAACCAAATAAAAACAAAGGTGCAGCATCTCCATGGTCGGTACCGTAACTCGCGTTCGATGCAATTTGTCTACCAAACTCTGAAAAAGTCATCCCAGCAACCCGTTTATCTAAACCCATTAATTGAATATCGTCCATAAAGGCTGCAATTGCATCCGACAAGGATTTTAACAACTCTGCATGTTTACCCGTAGTTACGTCATTCGTTTCTACTTGCGAATCATGGTTGTCAAAACCATTGATATTTACAATATAAATATTTGTTTTTAAACCACTTTGAATCATCTGAGCTACATATTTTAATTGCGTAGCTAATTCATTTTTAGGATCATATTTCGTAGAGAGATTCTTTACATCTTTAGAAAGATCATAAATTCTTTTACCATATTTATTCGTTTGGGAAATCATCGTACTTAAAAACTCCATGTGACCACCATAATAAGTCCCATCATTTACCGCTGATGCTGTCGTCGCTGAAAAATAAGTTGCAGGATTATTAACTGTATGAGAGAAATTAGCTACTAACCCTTGGCATGTTGCAGAAACTTCATATCCCATACTGATTGCGAAAGGATCTGGATGCGATTCATCAGGATAGGCTTCGGGGAAACCTGGATGTTGGTTTTCTAAATTTCTACCTAACCAACCCGTTGTAGTTGAAATGTCTGTTGAACCACTTGTCCAAATATCCATCGAACGAAAATGGGATCGATTTTGTTCAGGATAACCCACATTTTGAACAATACCTAATTTTCCTTCTTGAAATAAATCCGCCATACCTTTCATCACTGGATGAAACGCATTTTTAGTAGTTATGGAGATTAATTTATTTTCTGGTAAAATGATATTTGATCGCTGCTTATTCAAATTTGCATAATAATCCAATGGGATTAGTGTATGTAAACCGTCGTTTCCTCCATTCAATCGAATTAGTACTAATACTCTGTCTTCCAAACTTTTTTCAATGCGAAATAATTTTTGAGTAACTGCAGCATAGGTATTGTTCTTAAATAAAAAAGGAACAGATAAGGAAGCTAAGCCCGTTGTTTTTAAAAATTTTCTTCTTTCCATTTTTAATAAGATTAAATCGTTTGGAACTCTGGTAATTTGAATAAATAAGCTAAAAACTGTCGCAAACGACCAATAATTGCATTCTTTTTCATCACATCGGAACTGTCTTTAATGTATTCTTCATATTGTAATGTCCATTCAAAATCAGGCTGTCCATCGGTTAAAATCAATTGTAACGTTGTTTTAACTTGATCTGTTAATCCTTTCGGGCAGAATACCAACGCTGTATCATCGACAATTTGTTGTGGTGATAAAGGGTTTGATAAAGATTGAACATATTTAATAACGTTCAATGTAAACACAGAGGTCGAATTTACTTTTGACTTAAAATTATCGGTAAGTAAATACCCAGCCACATCAAACCGTAGTTTCACATAACTGGAATTCATCCATAACCTAGTAAAGGATGGTGCTTGATAATAAGCAGTCCAGCCTCCAACACTCGGAGGTCTGAAGTAATTCATTCCTATGACCGAACTAAAATTGTAAATCTCTCTAAAAAAAGAGTAATTGATTTCTGTGCTAAAGTCAAAGGTTGAATTTGAACTATTTGTTAAGGAAAATAAAAATTCCAACGGGTTTTTGATAATCGTACCGACCATTTTAATATCATAAAAATGTTCACTGCTTAAAAGCGCTTTAACTACAGGAGCAACTTCATAATCAGATTCTACCATGAGTTGTGCTAAAGGTTCAATCACTGTTTTCTGCACCTCATCGGTAACATCATAATTCACAAACCAACGATACAATTTCTTACATATATAGAGCGCTGGAACATTAGTTGAAAAAAGATGATCTATGTAAACTTTGTATTCTTGATCTCCCGCATTTTCAATTACTTTTGATCCTAATCTTGGAGAGAGTGTTTTTGAATTATTATCGTGTCTGTTTGGCATGAATACGGAAGAAGTAGTTGTTTCTATTGCACTCAAAAAACCTCTTACATTCCAACCGGTCAATATTTTAGCTCCTTGTTTGATATCTTCTTCGGTGAAATTTGTATAATCTCCTGCACCAACCTGAGGTCCTTTTCCAACGGAAAATAACTCTAACAATTCACGAGAATAATTTTCATTCGGGCTATTTTTAGTATTCGTATTTCCATTCAAAAACAACAACATACATGGGTCAATTGTCACTTGTTTTACCAATTCACGAAAATTACCTAAGGCGTTTGAACGCAATAATGTGATGTAATTGTAAGTAGCACGTGCATCATTGGTATATTCAGCAGCAAAATGATTCTGCCAAAACAAACTCATTTTTTCCAAGATTGAAAAATTTCCTTGGGCAATATTGTCCATAGACCAACAACCTAATGACTCATTCCGCGCTCCATTCGTTATCTGTGCTTTTTGAGGATCTGAAGGATATGGTTTGTCAACCCAAGTTTCGCCCTTTTTTGCTACCTGTTCATCCGAACTTACCGTTATAGGTTGAGTGGGGTTCGGTAACAAAAAAATAGCATCTAGCGTAGCTTGTAAACCTAAATTTTTAGCATCGATAATTTGCTTATACGTTGGTCCAAATAGCGTCCTTCTCAATAAATGAGCCGCTTTATTTTCGTCCCAAAGTCCAGTATATGATTTAATTGCCATAATTAGTTTTTATCCTCTTGAACAAATGAAATATTACGCATTAGTCCACTTTTTTTTGTCCTTTTAACTGCGCTTTTTTTAAATAATGCTTGAAAATATTCATCCGAAAGATTTGACCATTCTTTCTTTGATAAAGTTAATAAATTATCATGCGGTTGAAACAAAGGCTCTGTATGCGGTGTTGAAAATCGATTCCAAGGGCAAACATCTTGACACACATCACAACCAAAAACCCAATCATTCATTTTACCTGAAAACTCTTGAGGTAACACTTCATCTTTCAATTCTATCGTCAGATAAGATATACACTTCGAACCATCTACTACATACGGCTCAACAATCGCATCTGTAGGACAAGCATCAATACAACGTGTACATGTGCCACAAAAATCTTTGATTGGACCATCTGCCTCCAATTCAATATCTAAAATCAATTCCGCAATGAAAAAAAAAGAACCTTTTCTAGGGTGGATAAGATTACTGTTTTTTCCGATCCAGCCCAAACCTGCTTTTTTTGCCCAGGCTTTATCCATCACAGGAGCAGAATCTACAAATACTCTTCCATCAATGTCACCAAATTTTGCACGAAGATGTTGATGTAATTCATTCAACTTATCTTTTATAACATAGTGATAATCTTGACCATATGCATATTTTGATATTTTAAACGTATCGTCAATCTGCTTTTGAGTAGGATAATAATTATACAACAAAGAGATCACTGACTTTGAATTTGGAACCAGCAATCGTGTATCCAAACGTTTATCAAAATGATTGGACATATACTCCATTTTACCGGCTTTCCCAGATTGCAACCATTTTTCCAAACGTGGAGCTTCCTCTTCCAAAAATCCACTTTGAGAAACACCACAAAATGCAAAACCTAATTCATAGGCAAGCTTTTTAATATATGCTGTTTTCTCTTTTTTATCCACGTTTTTTATTCAAATAGAATTTTATTAAAAGTATAGAAAATTTTTTGATGATTAAAATTCCCATTTTGGGAATCAGTACTGAATACGTACTAATAAAAACGTATTTATTTATTTCAAAATATTGAATTACAGTGATTTGATCTAAAGTTCATCTTTTTGGTATAGTTTTAATACGTAGTAAATCGCTAACTAAAACAAAAAACAATTACTTTATGAAAACTGCTGTTACTCAATTGAAAAACGTAATTTTAATTCATAACCAGACTATAATTTCAGAAGGTTTATTGGCACTATTACGTAGTTTTGGAAAATATAACGTAATTGTGGTTAATTCCAATAACGAAGACACATCATTGTCTTTACCTAAAGGAGATCTGATTGTTTCAGAAATCAATATCAATTGTATTGATGGTGTAGATTTATTAAAATCTTTGAAAAAAACAGGTGTTCCTGTATTAGTTTATTCGAAAACAAACAACTACGAATGTTTTAATAAATTAATGAAAGTTGGAATCCAAGGGTATGTTACTCACCACAGTCCTTCAAATACTTTGCAGTTTGCAATCGAGAAAATTTTCAATAAAGAAACTTATTATTGTCAACATTTAATTGCCCAACTTCAAGACCAAAATACAGAAAAGAAAGGACGTTTAAGAGAAAAAATAACTACTTCTGTCAAAATATCTAAAAGAGAAAAAGAAATTATACGTTTGATTCGTAGAGGAATGCCTTCAAAAGATATTGGCGAAACGCTAGGAATTAGTGTGCGCACAGTGGGTAAACATAGAGAAAATATTATGCGTAAATGCAATGTAGGAAATGTGACAGAATTAATTTATTTTATTGAAAAAAATGAAATAATTCTGTAACTTTAATAACTAACCTCTAATTTTTGTCACTCATGGAAAATTTTACATACAAAATGATAGAGAAGGAAATGATCTCAAATCTTTCTTTTCACAAGGAACTTGAATTAGATCAAGACGAGGATATCAAACAACGATTAGAACGCGCAACACTTTTAGGTAACATACACCATTCCAAAGTGACTATTTTTTTTCACGATGATGAAGGGCCAAAAAAAGTAGAGACTACTATTTGGGCTACTGGTACTAAATTCATTTGCTTGAAAGGAGGTGTTTGGATTCCAATTTCAAGAATCACAGACGTACAATATAATAGTTAAAATAAGCTAGTAATTAACTTTTGAGGGTGATACTATTCAAGTACACCCTCATTTTTTTTGCGCTAAACTAATTTTATACATTAATTAGATTCGATAAGATCCTAGATAAAGTGAGTTAGTTAAATGAAGCATTTGTAAACAAAAATAAGATCTAATATGTTTATGAAATTGAAAAATCACACTAATACTATATTTGCAAATGGAATTTACTTTACACAAAGCAGTATCTAGGGGATTTGCAGATCACGGGTGGCTAAAAAGTGCACACACATTTAGCTTCGCTAACTACTATAACCCTGAACGCATTCATTTTGGAGTTTTACGTGTTCTAAACGATGATTACGTTGCACCAGGAATGGGTTTTGGAATGCATCCGCATGAAAATATGGAAATTGTCTCAATTCCACTTTCTGGAGAACTGGAACATAAAGATAGTATGGGAAACATCTCAACGATCAAAAAAGGAGATATCCAAGTAATGAGTGCTGGTACTGGAATTAACCATAGCGAATACAACCCGAACCAAAAAGAGCCTGTTAAATTTTTACAAATCTGGGTTATTCCGAATAAAAAAAATGTTACGCCTCGTTACGATCAAATCACGCTAAACTTAGAGGATAAAAAAAACAAGTTGCAACAAATTCTATCTCCTAACCCAGCAGATGAGGGCGTGTGGATTCACCAAAATGCTTGGTTTCACATTGGTAAGTTTGAAAATAAACAAACTGAGACTTATACATTGAGAAATAAAGAAAATGGGATTTATATCTTTCTCTTAGAAGGTCGTTTATCAATAAATGGACAAGAACTTGAAAGAAGAGATGGTTTAGGAATTAAAAAAACTGAGGCAATCAATTTAATAGCATTAGAAAATAATACAGAGGTACTTCTTATGGAGGTCCCACTATCAAATTAAATAATTTTATGGAAGTAAAAATAGCTAAGACCGCTTTCGATGTTCATCCTATCATTAAAAACAGATGGAGTGCTCGCAGTTTTTCAGAAAAACCGATGACAGACGAAGTAATCAAAACAATTATTGAAGCAGGACATTGGATGTTCAGTGCAATGAATGAACAACCATGGAGATTCATTTACGCCAAAAAAAACACACCAGCGTTTGATTTAATATTATCCTCTTTGGCACATGGTAATGCAGTATGGGCAAAAAACGCAGGTGCCTTTGTAGTTAGCATTGTGAAAACCGACTTTGATAAAGAAGGTAATCCTTTTAATGCTTGGGCTGAACATGATATGGGAGCAGCCAATGCTGGAATGATCTTACAAGCATCCACTATGGATATTTATGCGCACCCTATGGCAGGGTTTAAACCAGAAATCATCAAAGAATATTATAATTTACCTGATAATTTAAAACCATTCGTTGTGAATGCTTTCGGTTACCTAGATGAACCTCAAAAACTGGAAGAACCTTTTTTAACACGCGAAACAACAGCACGGAGCAGAAAAAACTTAGAGGAAATCATCCTTTTTCAAGAATAAGTAATAGCACGAATGAAAATTACATTAAATTTGTATACTTTTAATAGATTAATAAATTTTAATCAATATTAATTAATATTATGGCAACAGTATTTGAAACAAGGCTTATCGGAAATATAGGGAAAGACGCAACGGTAAAAACAATGGAAAGAGGAGTAATTGCGATCAATTTCCCAGTAGCACATAATAAAAATTGGAGAGATAAACGTTCTGGCGAATCTAAGACTAAAACAACTTGGGTAAACTGTACGATTTGGAAAAAAGAAGGAGCGAACCTTCGTATTCTTGATTTCCTTAAAAAAGGTGCATTAGTAGAATTACTTGGTGTTCCTTTTGCTAAAGCTTTTGTGATGGAAGATGGATTTGTTCGTACTGAAATTAGACTTAATGTTGCTCAAACAAACATATTAAGACCAGCAAAATTTGATGGTTATAACGAGGATATCATTGACACTGCTGAAAACGAAAATGATAACAATGAATATGTTGACGCTACTTTAGATGACTTTACAATCGACGAAGACGATTTTTAAAAAATTTTTTATGCTGAGTGTTTCAAATTAAAATTTTTATTTATATTTGCACTCAGATAAACGCTTTCTTAGCTCAGTCGGTTAGAGCATCTGACTGTTAATCAGAGGGTCCCTGGTTCGAGCCCAGGAGAGAGCGCTAGAAAAGCCTTACAGAAATGTGAGGCTTTTTTTATGTTTTAATACAACTTAATTTCTGTTAACCAGAGCCCCGAAAGCTTTCGGGGCTGGTTCGAGCCCAGGAGAGAGCGCTAAAAGCCTTACAGATATGTGAGGCTTTTTTTATGTTTTAATACAACTTAATTTCTGTTAATCAGAGAAACAATAGGATCAAACCCGAAAGTTGTGGGGAGCCAAAAATTACGCATAAATATTTGTTAACCTAAAAAGGAAAAATTCAACGTTTCTAACCCCTCTAAATTGTGCTCTAAAGGCTTTGATTTTTGCATTGAACGATTCTGGATCAAACCAAAGTTGTGGGGAGCCAGAAATTATGTATATATATTTTTTAGCCTAAAAGAAAAAAAGTTCTTATTATTAAAGTGTGTAACTCTTTATGTTGATACTAATTTACTTAGCAATTGACTTCAAAAATGCTTTAACCATTGCCGTTAATTCTTTAGTTATAATTTTTTGTTCACTTTTATCTAAACCTACATAATTAGACTCATTCATTTTAAGAAACTCTTCTAAAACATCCGTTGAATATAAGCCCATTAATTTTCCAAAATCTTTTTGAATATCTATTATTCCTAGTTTACTTTGAATGTTTTGTAATCTATTTAATGTGATGTATGTCTCTAATTCTACAATAAGTACGGAACATTCATTTGATAGAGTTGTATTTTCTCGTTGTATTTTTGGTGAACGATGTTTATCCGTTCGTTTACTTATTTCGCTCCATTTTTCATTTTTATTTTTTAACAAAACCCTAGAGCCATTTGATAAGAAAAGTGGTTTGATAGGACGTATAATAACCCCTTCACAAGCATTATCTTCAATTATTGGTAACTTAAATTTATCCGGAATTGTTGATTGAAAATCGTTCTGATAATTCAAGCTTTCTTGTAAATTTCCACGAAATAAAGATTCAGCATAAACAAATCCAAATTCGTGAAACAATCGATTACAAACATCAACATCTAAATAAATATGCCCATTGAGCAATATATCAAAAGCATAAAATTCATTGTTTGGTAAATAATACACCCCTTTTTGAACTGTTTTAGCTAAGGGGTCTTTTTTGACTTTTTTATGAGGATAATATCCACCAAAATACTCTCCAAAAATGGACAAGGAATTTATTTCAAATTCCTGTTTTAATGAACGAAATAAACTGAAAATTTTATCCGAATAATATTCTCGTAATTGATTTATACGAAAAAAAGATGCTTCATCTTCTATGATTTCTGTACGCTTAGCAAATTGAATAACTTTCCCATCTGTTATAATGCACACATTCGAGCCGTGAATCTTTTCTTGAACAACGTATTCCATTTGATCATAGCCTTCCGTTTTAATTTTATCTAGAAACGAGGTTAAATAGGTGTTTTCTATTGAGGAATACTTTCTAAATTGCATACAGGAACAAAATTAAATTCAAAAGTTATATTGAATTTAACTAAAAAGGTTTTCTCTGGCAATTAAAATTCAATAAAAATCAGCCCATAACAACCATTAGCAAAGCATAATTAATTTTATGTAAAATTTTTATTACTCGCGGAATCTATATATATTTACCCACTTTCCGCTAACAATAAAAATATTTATGAATAAAAAAATAATTGGTAGAATCTCTGAAAAAGCCTCATTGAATGAAGTTTACAGCTCTAATGAATCACAATTTTTAGCGATTACAGGCAGACGAAGAATTGGAAAAACATATTTGATAAATTCATTTTTTGATAAAAATATTACATTCCATTTTAGTGGAATATTGAATGCAAGTTTTGGACAACAATTACAAAATTTTCAATATAGTTTAATTAGTTATTTTAAATCAGAAAAGCCAGCGAACATTCCAACAAATTGGTTGAGTGCCTTTCAAAATTTAAGTATATGTCTTCAAAAAAATAAAAAGAAAGGAAAACAGATAATATTCATAGATGAGCTCCCTTGGTTAGATACACACAAATCCAATTTTATAGCCGCTCTTGATTGGTTTTGGAACTCTTGGGCAGTAAATAGAAATATTTTACTAATTGTTTGTGGTTCTTCTACTTCTTGGATCATTAATAAAGTGCTAAATAACAAAGGAGGATTACATAATAGAATTACAAAGCGAATTCATTTAGAACCTTTTACATTACATGAAACAGAATTGTTTTTAAAGTACAAAAAAGTACACCTTTCTAAATATCAAATAACACAATTGTATATGTCACTTGGAGGCGTCCCACATTATTTAAAAGAGGTGAAACCTGGAGAAAGCGCACTGCAAGCAATCGATCGAATTTGTTTTCAAAAAGACGGATTATTAGTAAATGAATTTGATAATTTATACAAAGCGTTATTTAAGAACTCAGAACTTCACTTAAAAGTAATTTTTGCTTTATCGTCAAAATCAAGAGGCTTGACACGAAATGAAATATTATCATTAACAAATTTAAATGATGGTGGAAGCTTTACAAATGTATTAAACGAATTGGAATGGTGTAATTTCATACGACTTCAACCAGCTTATGGTCGTACAAAAAAAGATACGCTATATCGATTAAGTGATGAATATTCTCTTTTTTACATCCGATTTATAAATAAGCAAAAAACGATTAATTGGACGCTTTTAGGCCAATCTCAAAAATGGAAATCTTGGAGTGGATATGCTTTTGAAAACATTTGTCTTAAACATATGTTACAATTAAAAAAAGCATTAGGTATTAGCAATGTTTTTTCTGAAATAACAAGTTACACACAGAAAGCGAAAACGGATGTTTCAGATGGAACTCAAATAGACTTACTAATAGACAGAAATGACGGAATAATTAACGTTTGTGAAGCAAAATTTTATGACAAACCATTTTTAATATCAAAAGAGTATGCCACAAAATTAAACAAGAAAATAAATGTTTTTCAAGAAAACTCAAAGTCAAATAAAACAATCTTCCCAACAATCATTACCACATTCGGGCTTCAAGCAAATGAACATAGCATAGGTTTTATTCAACAAGAAATAACATTAGAAGATCTATTCCAACCTTAATTTATTACTCGCGGAATCTACCCTTTTTCATATAGTTTCCGCTAACAATAAAACCAAAAAAACTATTCTATTAACCAAATAATGTCATCTACAAATAGACAAAAAACATCATTTTCTCCATTTGTAATAGAGAATAAAAATCACCTAAATTATCCAAGTAAAAAACACCTTTTCTAATTGTCGATTATAAAGCCATTTTGTCCCAAAATATTTTTGGTGTATATACAAATATATCAAAATAAATAAAAAAGGTTACATGTACCCTGTTATTTATAATTGGTTCTTTTCACCGAATTGTAAAGATTTTTGAATATGAAAAAAACTAATATTCAAAATACAATTCCACCATATTGTATTGAATTAGGCTTAAGAATTAGAGAATATCGAAAATCAACAAACAAGTCAATAAAAGAAATTGCCTATAAAGCTGGTATAGATGCTCAAAACTTAAGAAAATATGAATTAGGAAAACAAGAAATGCGCGTTTCTATGCTAAAACGAATTGCTGACGCATTTGAAATAAGTGTTTCAGAGCTTGTGAACTTTTAAAAGATAATTTCAAAATAAATCCACTTTCATTTTTAATATTTATCGTTAACTTAGTATAGCATTGGGTTGCAAGAAAATCCAATTAAACTATTCTTTTTTTACATGATGAATGAACAAACAGACGTAGCAAATCTCACCAAACGCTTTATAAATCAAACCAATCGCTCTATTTTTCTAACAGGCAAAGCAGGAACGGGTAAAACCACCCTACTCAAAGAAATAATACGTACTACACACAAAAAAGCAGTCATTGTAGCACCCACGGGCATCGCTGCCTTAAATGCTGGAGGGGTTACCATTCACTCTTTCTTTCAATTGCCTTTTTCAGGATTTATTCCGCAGTTTAATGTCCCGCCTACGGTATCTGAACAACTCAAATTAGAAACGAAGGACACGCTAGTCAAACATTTTAAATTCACAGGAAAACGAAAAGCGATTATTCAATCTGTTGAATTACTGATCATTGACGAGGTAAGTATGTTGCGCGCCGATTTATTAGATGCCATCGATTGGACGCTACGCACCGTAAGAAGGGAGAATTTGCCTTTTGGAGGTGTGCAAGTACTCTATATAGGCGATTTGTTGCAGCTTCCCCCTGTAATTCGAAACGAAGAATGGAACGTACTTCGCAACTATTACAACGGAATTTTCTTTTTTAATGCCAATGTCGTACAAGAAGATCCTCCTTTATACATCGAACTCAAAAAAGTACACAGACAATCAGATGCCGATTTTATTCAGATTCTGAATCACTTGCGAAATAACCTCATCACCCAAGATGATATTCAAGTGCTAAATCAATATGTCAACCCAACATTTTCGAGCAAAGACAATCCGGGGTATGTTACACTGACCACACACAATGCAAAAGCGGATACCATTAACCAACAAGCATTAGCAGAATTAAAAGGAAAATCGTGGTACTACGAAGCGGATATTACCGGAGAGTTTCCACCTCACATGCACCCCATTGATGAAAAAACGGAACTGAAAGTGGGGGCTCAAGTTATGTTTATCAAAAATGATTTGTCGTTCGATAAAAACTACTACAACGGAAAAACCGGGGTGATTCAAAGTCTTTCTACAGAAGAAATCTTTGTGCACTTCCCAGATGAAAATAAAACCATCGAGGTAGAACGCTATGAATGGCAAAATATCCGTTATAGTTTAGACGATAAAACACAGGAAATCAAAGAAGAAGTGTTGGGAACCTTTGTGCATTATCCCATTAAATTGGCTTGGGCAATCACCGTTCACAAAAGTCAAGGATTAACCTTCGACAAAGCCATTTTAGATGTTTCGCAAGTTTTTGCACCAGGACAAGCCTATGTAGCACTTTCTCGTTTACGTAGTTTGGATGGGTTAGTATTATTGAAACCCATTCAACTCAATGGGTTGGAAAATGATAGGCAAGTTATGTCATACACTACCCAACAACCCGATGATAGCCAACTGGATAATTACCTTTCTGAAGATACTATTCACTACATATACAAACTCTTAACCCAATCCTATGATTTCCGAGATCTAGCAACCGCTTGGAGAATTCACGATGCAAGTTACATTCCCCTCGGGTCAAAAAGTGAAAAAGGAAAACAACGTGCTTGGTCAAACCAACAATATGGGGTGATTCAACCCTTGGTGCAACCAGCAGAAAAATTTATTACACAATTACAAAAACTGTGTTCTCAACGACCAGTCAATCTCCCATTTTTATTAGAACGCATTGAAGCAGCAAACCAATATTTTATCAAACCATTGGAAAATTGCGCTTACAGTACCTTGAAGAAAATCGAAGAAATGAAACGGGTGCGTAAAATGAAAGCCTACATCGAAGAGTTGGAAGAATTAGATAATCTACATTTTACCCTATTAATGGGCTTAAAACGTTGCGCACTGGTTGTAAAAAGACTCATTAACAACGAAGAAATCACCAAAGAATCTACTTGGACACCCGAAATTTTAGGTTATAAAGAAGACATTCTCGAACGTATAAAATCTGCCCTTCGACAAACTCAGGGCGACTTATTAGTTGAAGTAGAAGAAGTGGTACCACAACAAACAATAAAAAAGAAAGAAAAAGAAAAGGAAAAAACAAAAAAATCAACCTACGAAATCACCTTGGAATTATTCAAAGAAGGAAAAAACATATCAGCAATCGCTTCAGAAAGAGTGATGTCGGAAGGTACAATTTATAGCCACTTCACGCGATTAATCCAAGCAGGACAAATTGAAATCAGTGATGTTATGGAGAAAGAGAAACTAAAAGCATTAGAAACTATTTTCGAAGATTACCACGAACAATCACTCACACCTTTGAAAGAACAAGTAGGCGATGCCTTCACGTGGGAAGAATTAAAATTATATCGTGCTAGTTTAAGTTCTAACGCGTAAATTTACAACCTCAATTTGAACGCTAACAAATGAAATACATTTACCTTTTTCTAATTCTTGTTTTTGCAGCTGCTTGTGGTGAAAAACAAAATTCAAAAACAATTCAAAACTTAACGAAGAAAAACCTAGATAGTTTAATCAACGTCTATCCAGACAGTGTTCCGCTTTTAGTAGCACGAGGAAATAAATTGATTGATAAATATGACTTTTATGGTGCATTAGCAGATGGAGCAAAAGCATTTCATTTGGATAGCAACAACTGGGAGGCGCGTTTCCTATATGCAAATGCCTTAAACAACCGAGCAAATCGTAGCATTGCTGATGTAGACCAAGCGCAAAGGCATTTTTTAACGCTTATCAAAAGTCACCCTGGAAATAAAAAAATGTACGTAGCCTTGGCTTCTACTTACAGCCAACAACGCGACTTTGAAAAATCATTTCAATACATAAATACAGCCTTACGCATCGATGTAAGATACCGTGATGCTTATATAATGAAAGGAACGAATTACTTAGCATTAGGGAATCGGAAACTAGCAAAATCATCTTACGAAACAGCGGTGCAACAAGACCCGAAATTTTACGAAGGATACCTTGCTTTAGGGTATTTATATTCAGAGGATAATGAACCGATTGCAGTAGAGTATTTTAGAACAGCAGCCGAACTAAAACCAACATCAACCGATGCCTTATATGGAGTGGCTTATAGTTTACAACAACAACGTAAATTTGAAGAATCTTTAGCAGCATACAGACATTTATTAGAAGTAAAACCTTCTTTTTATTTAGCATTATTCAATCAAGGATACATCAAACAATTTGAACAAAATCAGATAGATAGTGCAGTTCATTTTTATGATTTATCAATCCAATTACAACCAAAATTTGTGAAAGGATGGCACAATTTAGGTTTATGCTACGCAGCACAAGGTCGTAAAGCAGATGCTATGCGTGCTTTTAGTACAGCCTTGAAATACAACCCGAATTTTGAAATATCACGCATCGAAGCAAATAGAATCCGATGAATCAACAAAGTAAAATCATACAACTCATTGGAGACCTTTCCATTCCAATTTTAGGTTACTATTTTTGGGGTTGGAACATTTATTTTATTTTGTTCTTCTATATTCTTGATGTATTGATTTCAACTGTTTTTACATTTATCAAAACACACAAAATCAATCAACACCAACAAACAAAACAATGGCCTTGGGCGCATATCGGTCTCATTTTATTAGGATATGCCATTACCTTCTATTTGTTGTACTTTTTGATCTATCAAATTTATCCAAAAACAGATTTAACACACCAGTTAAAAGAATTCCTGATGCATAAAGACATGGGTTTACCACAATGGATTTTATTATTTCCGCTTCTGATTTTAGGAGGGTATTCACTATACCGCATGACCTTTTTAATGCCTAAAGCTTACGAAACAACGCAAATTCAATCATTGTGGCACGAACATATCAAGGTTTTTCTATTAATAATCGCTGCTATCGGTTTATTATTAGGAATTTCTACCTGGATTGTATTTGCCGATTGGGTTTACGTTTGGGGAGTAATTCTCGGCAGTAGTTTATACCGAAATTTAGTATCAAGAGCTTAATTAGGTAATACTCTTCGGTATCCTAAGATCTGAGTTTTTGAAAACGGTTTCAAACATACTGCACCACCTTGATTTCCGCCATATACATAGATCAATCCTTTTTCTTTATCTTCTTTGATAAAAAACCCGACGTGTCCTTGCCATCCTCTTTGTTTTACTCTCCAAAAAACAACTAAATCTCCCGGTTTTGGTTCATCAACATGCTGTCCCATTTTCAACCAAGACCTTGCTAACAGTGAATTTGGGTGAGAATAACCCTCTTTTGCCATACAAAAATTTACAAATGCAGCGCACCAGTTTACCTCATCATTGGCTATTAAAGGAAAACCACTTTTGTGAAAAAACTGCATAACTTCTGGATTCGTTCCTTTAGCACAAGCGGAAACATGATCAAAAGAAAAAGCAGTACGTAATAATTTACGTTGTTTATCAGTTAAATTAACACCACAAAATCTATCAATAGTATCTAATAATTCGGAAGTTGTTTTTTTCTCGACTGTATAAACTATAGTGGATTGATTTTTAATTACTTCTTCATGCTTTTTAGGAGCAACAGCAGCAACAATCATTTTTTTTATAACCTTCTCTTTTTCAATTTCAAACACACGAAATATTTCAGCCGAATCTCCATAAATAGCAACAATGGTTTGAACTCGAGTTAAACTTTTAGTTGGATATTTAGCAAATTCACTTAACGTTATTTTTATTGCTTTTTCCTTAATTTCTCTTAAAACTGTGGTATCCGATTTTACAAATCGTACCTTTTCTTTTGTTGTATCCAAGCCAAGTTTTAAATGTCTTAAAACTTGATCAACCAATACTCCTTTCCATTTCTGTTTGTTTTCTTGAAACAAACTAATTGCATAACAATAATTTACTAGAGGTTTTTTAGGTTGAGATTTTAAAATTTTCTTTCCAAGTTTAACTACTCTATCGTAACGACTATGCTTATAATTCCATTGTAATCGATAATTTTTAATGTAGTCAACTTCAGAAAAAATGGTAACATATATACAACACATTACGCAAACTAAAACAAATGATTTCATAACGCTAATGTTGAGTGAATAAATAGTGACTTTTAAGAATTAACGTCAAATATTTAAACTTTCGTATACAGAAAAAACAAATTATACTAAAACAATGATAATCACGTTTATTTTTAAATTAGATCAAGATTCACTATACTTAAAAATGAAATCATTTATTATAATATTAGTTTGTTTTACAACACTTTATAGTTTTGGAAATGAAACTATTGATTATAAAGTATATTTTAAAGATGAAATTATTGATGCAATAAAATACATAAAATGTAATAATAAGATTATTATCCAATCTTGCAAAAAATACAACCACATTAAAAATGAAGTTGTAGCAATTATCTATCCTGAACTATTAAGATACAATTACTTAAAAGATTTTTTTGAAACAAGTGGTTTAGAGTTAATTTATGTGAATTATGGTTCAGAGGCAGCTGATTTCTCGGTTGGTCATTTTCAAATGAAACCTTCTTTCATAGAACAACTTGAAAAATATTCCAGATCCCATTCAAAAATTAGAAAAAAATACAAACAGCTATTTATCAACCATAAACTAAATTCAAAAGAAAAAAGAAAAATTATCGTAAAACGCCTAAAAAACATCTATTGGCAATTGGCTTATTTACATACATTTATTGATATATGTTTTGATAAATTTCCCATGATACAAAAAGAAAAAAAAGTTAATCAAATTCATTTTATTGCAGCTTGTTATAATAATGGATTTAATTTTTCGTTTAATACCTTAAAAAACCGAAGTGTTCTAAAAATTTTCCCATTCGGTACACAATATAATGGTAATCAATTCTGTTATGCTGATATATCTTGTGCATATTATAACCAAAAAGTAAATAAATAGCCTATGATTTAGATAATACCTAACCATTTAAATTCAAATATCATGAAACCAATATACAAAGGGATAAATCTATTTATCTGTACACTGTTACTAACTGCTTGTAATGAAGATTCTTCTAAAAAAGTTTCAATTAAAGAAGAACCAAAGTCGGTAGTGATTTCACCTTTTAAAAATGTAAAATTACCCATAGAAACATTCAGTGTTAAACCAGGAGAAGAAAACGTAATTATTACTGCAAATGGTTCCAAAATTACCATTCCTAAAGAAGGTCTCGTAGATGCAAATGGTGATTTAATAACAGAACCTGTTACTATATCTTTAAAAAACTTTATGGATCCTGCAGAAATAATGACTGCCGGAATTCCGATGAAATATAGTGATGACTCGACCAAAACTACTCCTTTTCAGTCTGCAGGTATGTTTGAGATTCAAGCTTCAACCGCTTCTGGTTCAAAAGTAATGATTAATCAAAATCATCCTATATCTATGGAACTAGCAACTTACCGTACAGAAAAAGGATTTGATAATTTTTACTTAGATACATTAACAGGTAAATGGACAAAAACAGAAGATGATAATCTGCATTTAAATATTGATAAAGAACTAGTAAAGAAACAGATGGCAAAACTTAAAACAAAAACAGTTTTCGGTGGTAATGCGTTTGTTTTCAATTTTGATAACTTATTAGATGAATTCTTAAATAATGATTATCAAACTATCTATCCATATCTAGTTAATAAAAAGAAAAAACTTCCTTCCAAACTTTTACAATATGGGATTGAAGGTGAAAACATTTGGGACTACGATAGAATCACATTAAACGGTAATGAAATTCCAGCGTATCTTGTTGTTTGGGAAAAAGTTAATAAAGACAAGTTCCCTTCTTGGGCTGAAAACATTCCGGGAAAACATATAAAATTAGAAGGGGATATTTACGAACTTACTTTAGAGAATCCGAAAAATAAAAAAGAGATTTTTAAAACTAAAATCAAAGCAAAAATGTCGATAAAAAGTATATTCAAAGTTGCTCCAGAAAAATGGTCTGCGGAATACGAAAAGACATTAAAAGAAATTCAAGAACATGAATTAACACTTTCTAAAATGAGTGATCTCTCAAGAACATTACAAATCAACCAATTTGGAATTTACAATTGCGACAGACTTTACGATCAACCAGAAAAATTCTTAGCAAAAGTTAATTTTATTATTCCTAAAGGGAACAAAGGATTTGCACCTGATCGATTTTTCTATATAAGTAAGAGAGACAAAGTTTGTATTGATTATGCTTTCAAACAAGAAGTTGATTTAACGCTTTGTAATGATCCTTCTGCTACTCTCTTTACAGTTTTGGAAGGTGATATACTAGCTCAAGTATCTAGTGAAGAATTAGGTAAATGTTCAAAAGATAAAACAAGCACCCAAACCTTATACTTTAAGAAGACCAAAAAGATTGAAAAGATTGATGACCTTAAAACATTAATGGGCATATAATAAAAGAAAAGAGGGTCTCAGAATTGAGACCCTCTATATTTTTTATCTTTTTCTTGGAGACTTAATCCTTCCTTTATGCATTTGCGCCATACGCATCTGATTCTTGGATGGAATTGCACCTGTAAGTTGCTCTCTCATCATGGAAATTTGATCTTTCAAAATCCCATTTTCATCTAATTTCTTCGCTTCACTCAATAATGAAAGCGCCTCTTGTCTTCTACCGGTTTGAGCTGTTAAACCAGCCAAATGCATGCGAGCCATCGCATTATCTTGCTTCGTTCTTAAACCCATTTGAAGTGCAGTACGCATCAATTGTTCGCTTTTTGCAAACCCCATTTCCTGAACACCCATCATCGCTTTTAAATACAAGATATAAGCATGTTGCTTTTTAGGTAACATATCAGGTCGTGTGATTTTTTTAATGTATTCATGCGCTTTTTCTTGATTACCTACTCGCATTTGATTCAATGCCATAATCATGTAAACATTTCTAAAAAATGTCAATACAACCAAAGCTGTAACAAAAATCATTACAATTCCCCATCCCCAATGTCCTGTTCCGAAAGAATAAACAGTCAAAAACAAAGATGCTGCTGTAAGAATACAGCGAATAATAAATCCTAACATATATTTTTGATTAATCTATTGTTGCAATACACTTCAACTCAATAGCGATTGGAGTTGGCAATGAATTGATTTCACAAGTAGTTCTACATGGTAAATTATCCTTGAAATACTCAGCATAAAGACGATTATAGGTATGAAAATCACGTTTCATATTTACCAAGAAAACAGTTACGTCAACTAAATTTTCCCAACTAGATCCTGATTCTTCTAAAATCACCTTAACATTTTCAAAAACACTTCTACATTGTGCTTCAAAATCAAATTCAAGAAAATTTCCGTTTTTATCTAATTTCAGTCCTGGTACCTGTGAGTCTGTAGCATCTGAACCAGCAGTACGTGGACCTACTCCTGATAAAAATAATAAATTACCTACTCTTCTTGCGTGTGGATATAAGCCTACTGGTTTTGGGGCTTTTGATGTTGAAATTCTAGAATTATCTGACATAATCGTGATTTTTTGTTGCAAATATAAACAAACTAAAAAGATTAAATGTATTTACTACCTAACCATTACAGGTTTAGAAACCTGAATAAAATCTGAATCTATTAAATTAATATAATACGTACCTTTCGCTAAATGGGAAACATCTAAATCAATTGAATTTATTTGCGAACTTACTTCTAAAGTTTGTACTTTCTTTCCTAAAACATCAGTAAGTATAATTTGAGCTACTTTAAAATCAGTACTCCAAGTTAGATTCAACTGTTGATCTGTTGGATTTGGATACACAACGAATCTATTTTCAATCAAATTAGCAACACCCGCCGTATTCTTAATTTGCTTCTCATTACTTATTGATAAATTATCAAAATTCAATTCATTAATTCCTTTATAGGCAAATTTAATTAATGAAAATTGTTTTAAATAACTCTTTTCAATATCCTCAATTTCAATATTATTCCATTTCAACGTATCTTTTATAAAAGCAGAATTTAAATTTAAACTTGCAATCTTATTCCAAGTTTCTCCACAATCATCTGACAAAAAGATAAGTAAAGTATCTTTATCAGCATTTTTAGAAATAGATTTATTCACATCGAATGAAAGATATACTGGTAAAGTATCATTCAATTTTGAAAAATTCAACCTCTTAGATATTAGTGTATTAAATCTATTTTCACTCGGCTTAAACGTAATAAATTGATTCGTTACTGTATTTAAACCACCTAATATTACTTGATTTTCATTTTTAGAATCATACCAAGTATTATTAATTTTTAGTGCTTTAATGGTGTCAAAATTTTCGGAAATAGGAAAATCTTTCTTAGAAGCATCAACTACTATATAACCATTTTTTGTGATCGTTTTTGAAGAAACACCATTACCTGCTTGTAATGTAACATTATAAACTCCTGGTTTTGTATATAATACAACTGGTTTTTCTTGAATTGAAGTACTTGGATAACCGCCTTGAAATGTCCATTTCCATTGGGTTAGTTTAGGAGTCAATGTATCTCTAAAGATCACATTTGTACCTAAGCAACTGAAATCAGATTGTATATTAAAATCAACATTATCAATCGTGTAATCGTAAATTATATTGTCAGTTGATGACTTCACTAAAGTATCAACAGGTCCAGAAGGATAAAGATTAATTTCATCTAAAAATAAATTATTTCCACCATTACCCTCAAATTCAAATTTGATTCTTGTATTTGAAGTCCAAAAAGAAGAAATTATATTTGTTACATTCACAATCTTCCAATCGCTTTTAGAAGTCGGTTTCCAATCAGTTGGAGCAATTAAATCACTTAAATTAGTACCTGAAATGACTCTTCGAATACTCCAGGTTTTTCCGCAATCATTAGAAAAATAAATCCTTAAAGTTTCGTTATCTGTAGCATTTAATTTTCGGTATGCATATTTAAAACTTAATGTAACATCTGCTTGATTTTTAACTTCAGATAAATCCATTGGTGTAGAAACAATTGCGTCTAAACTTTTAGATTTATCTTTAAAATTATTCAAATAGAATGAAACGGTATCTCCATAACCTACTCCATTTATAATTTTGAAAGCTTGATTATTTCCTTCATTGATGACATTCCAATATTGAGAATTAGAAATAGAGGATACCTTATCAAAAGTTTCTAAAAACGGGATTTTTAAAGGCAGAGAGGCTACTGTTACCGCTCCCTCAATGGTTTTAGTTAACGTTTTAACTCCATCTGATACACTTAAACTTACTGTATATTTACCGGGTTTTGTATAGATGACTTTAGGATTAGGTTGATCTGATTCTGCTGGTATACCTCCTGGAAACAACCACTTTCTTGTAGTTACATTATTAAAAGACACATCCTCAAAACTCACTTCCGATCCAGAACAAATTGGATTTTTATCATACAGAAAATCAACTGTACATAAAGTTGGATTAATCGCCCCAACTAAACTTAAATTTGAAGAAGATGAAATAACATTTCTACCTCCAATTGTAGATAATAATGCAGTACGCATCCTTGTTACCTGATCAGGGGTAAACATTTTATTACAATAAGAATAATCCATATAATTTTCAACGTTTGCTCTAACGCCACAAGAACTTTCATTCAAATTACACCTAGTTACACCTATAGTTGAAGGTGTATCATCTACATAATCTTGATTAGGATCATCACAGCTAGACATTACCCCCGGATTATTATTTCCTCCCCAAGTATGCATCAAATTTAACCAGTGCCCTACTTCATGGGTTAGTGCTCTACTCTTAATTGCATTTGAAGTACCGATACTTCCAACATACGTATGTAATATCCATATTCCATTTGTCATGTTTATATTTGAACCCCATGGTCTATATGTATAACCTGCGGCTCCACCAATTGACTTACAGATAAAGAAATTTAAATATCTGTTACCCGGCCATTCTCCTTTAAAAACATCATTTCCTGCTCTAATCAAAGACACTTGTTTACCTCCATCTGTCGTTGTGTCTGAAGTTATTGTTCTCGTTATTCCTCTAAAACAGGTTCCATCTGGAGCAAGGGTCGCCATTTTAAATTCAATCTCAACATCTGATGGTAATGAATTAAAATCAGCATGTACCGTTTTTGCATCATTGTTTTGCAACCTAAAATCCCTATTTAAAATGGCTAATGCATCTTGTATTTGCTCGTCAGAAATATTTTCAACTCCCCCACTATGTAATACGTGAAAAACTACTGGGATTGTTAAAATAGTTCCTCTTTTTCTGCCACTTAACTTATATCTAGCTTCCTCTCTTCTAAATTGAGTCTGTTCCTCCTCAAATTGTTTTCTAAATTCAGGATCTTGTAATAATACTTGTAATTTCTTATGTGTTGTACAATATTCTACATCTTCACCTGGTCTAGTGTTTGAATAATCAATCTGTTGACTTTTGATACCTATAAATAAGAAAACAGAAAAAAATAAAGTATAATATTTCATAACTTAAATTTAAATACATAATATCCTATATGAATACTATGAGAACAAATATAAAACAAAATTAAGACGCATTTGGTTTAATAAAGTTGCTTATCTCTCATACTTTTTAATGTATCTTTGGAATTCAATACAAGTCAATCATTTAGTTAAATGGAATATAATTTTCGCGAAATCGAGTCCAAATGGAAACAATTTTGGGCTGAAAACCACACGTTCAAAGCAGAGGATAACTCTGAAAAACCGAAATATTATGTGTTAGATATGTTCCCATATCCTTCTGGAGCGGGATTACACGTTGGTCACCCACTTGGATACATCGCTTCGGATATCTATGCTCGTTATAAACGTTTAACAGGACATAACGTACTACACCCAATGGGTTACGATTCGTTTGGTTTACCAGCTGAACAATATGCAATTCAAACTGGGCAACACCCTGTTATTACTACTGAAGAAAACATCGCACGTTACCGTCAGCAATTAGACAACGTCGGTTTTTCATTTGATTGGTCTAGAGAAGTACGTACTTCAAGTCCTGAATATTACAAATGGACCCAGTGGATATTTGCACAATTATTTGACTGTTACTACAATAATAAAATAAATAAAGCGGACCGAATTTCTACCTTAATTTCTACATTCGAAAAGGAAGGAAATGGAAATGTAGATGCTTGCTCGGATTGTGAGACAATATTTACTGCTGAAGAGTGGAAAGGTTATTCTATTAAAGAAAAAGAAGACATCCTTCAAACGTACCGTTTAGCATTTTTAGCCGACTCTTGGGTTAATTGGTGTCCTAAATTGGGAACTGTACTTGCAAACGATGAAATAATCAACGGAGTTTCTGAACGTGGTGGTCACCCAGTAGAACAAAAATTAATGCGTCAGTGGTCAATGCGTATCAAAGCATATGCTGAACGTTTATTGACAGGTTTAGAAACCTTGGATTGGACTGATTCTGTAAAAGATATTCAACGCAACTGGATTGGAAAATCAACCGGTTGTTCATTAAAATTCCAGATTGCAGATTGCAAATTAGAAGATTGTACTGTTGAAGTATTTACAACTCGACCTGATACCGTTTTTGGAGTTTCGTTTGTAGTTTTAGCACCAGAGCATCCATTGGTTGATGAAATTACTACTGAAGAATACAAAGAGGCTGTGGAGAATTACAAAAAAGCAGCATCGTTAAAAACTGAAAGAGATCGTCAATCTGACGTGAAAAATATTACAGGTCAATTCACGGGAGCATATGTACTTCACCCATTCACCAATGAAAAAGTACAAATTTGGATTGGAGATTATGTCCTTGCTTCTTATGGAACAGGTGCTGTAATGGCTGTTCCGTGTGGAGATCAACGTGATTGGGATTTTGCCAATCATTTCAACCTAGAAATCAAAAATATTTTTGAAAACGTTGATATTTCTGAAAGTGCTTACACTGACAAATCAGGAAAAATAGCACATTCAGATTTCCTTTCTGGTTTAGAAATCAAAGATGCAATGAAAAAAGCCATCGAAGAGATTGAAAAACGTGGTTTAGGAAAAGGTAAAACAAATTACCGTTTACGTGACGCTGTTTTCTCTAGACAACGTTATTGGGGTGAACCTTTCCCAGTATATTACAAAGATGGGTTACCAACGATCATTGAAACACAACATTTGCCAATCATATTACCAGAAGTTGAGAAATATTTACCAACAGAAGACGGTGAGCCACCATTAGGAAATGCGAAAGCGTGGGCGTGGGATACAACTAAAAATTCAGTTGTTTCTAACGAGCTGATTGACAATAAAAACGTATTTCCATTAGAATTAAATACGATGCCAGGTTGGGCAGGTAGTTCGTGGTATTTCTTACGTTATATGGATGCGAACAATGAAACAGAATTCGTAAACAAAGAAAAAGCAGATTATTGGAAAAGTGTCGATTTATACATCGGTGGTTCTGAACATGCTACAGGTCACTTATTGTATGCTCGTTTTTGGAATATGTTCTTGTTCGACCAAGGATATATTTCCTTTGCTGAACCTTTCCAAAAAATGATCAACCAAGGAATGATTTTGGGAAGAAGTAGTTTTGTTTACAGAACCTTGGAAGGAAATAAAATTGTATCGGCATCCAAGAAAAATGAATATAACACCATTCCGCTTCACGTAGATATCGCTTTGGTTGACAACGATAAATTAGATATAGAGGGTTTCAAAAAATGGCGTTCGGATTATGCAGATGCTGAATTTATATTAGAAGATGACGGAACCTATTTGTGTGGTCACGAGGTTGAAAAAATGTCTAAATCTAAATTCAACGTTCAAACTCCAGATGAATTAGTAGAAAAATTTGGAGCTGATACATTAAGAATGTATGAAATGTTCTTAGGTCCTATCGAACAAGCAAAACCATGGGATACAAAAGGGATCAATGGGGTTAGCAATTTCTTACGTAAATTCTGGCGTTTGTTCCACCAAGGTGCAGACTATGCTTTTGAAATAACAGAAGGAGAACCGACAAAAGAGGCTTTAAAAACATTACATAAAACCATTCAAAAAGTAACCGCTGATTTAGAGCGTTTCTCTTTCAATACAGGTGTTTCAAACTTTATGATTGCTTGTAATGAGTTAAGTGACCAAAAATGCAATAACAGGCAAATTTTAACAGATTTAGTGGTATTGTTATCACCATATGCTCCTCACATTTGTGAAGAATTATGGGTAAAACTAGGTCACGAAGCGGGTTCCATCAATAAGGCAACGTATCCGAAATTTAACGAAGCCTATTTAGTTTCCGATTCATTCTCCTACCCTATTTCTTTCAATGGAAAAGTGCGAATCAAAGTAGATTTACCTTCTTCGATGAACGCTAAAGAAATTGAAGATCATGTGATGGGTATGTCAGAATTAAATAAATACTTAGAAGGAAAACAACCGAAAAAATTGATCGTCGTTCCTGGAAGAATTGTAAATATTGTAGTTTAATAATATTGTGATATGATTTAGTTTCCCTCCTTGAGCAGGGATAAAGGGAGGTGACAATAAGTTCAAAATGTTGTCACCCTCCTCTTTCCTCCCTCTAGGGAGGAAGAAAAATTACTAATAATACGTCTTTCGTTTAATATCCAACAATAACGCTTTCTCTGCGTCTGCAAGTTTTTGGATGGATAGATAATCTCCACCGCCACTCATAGCTACTTGTTGCATATTTTTAGCATCTGTAGGCGTATTTTGAATACCTATAACAGAAATGATCATTCCTTTTGCTTTAAATTCATCTAACGTCTGAACATAATCCCTTGAAGATTTATTAAATGCTCCATCCGTGATGATATAAACCAAGTTTACACCTTCTTCTATAAAAGATTGATTATTTAATTTACACCCTAATTTAATTCCTTCTCCACCTGCTGTCATTCCACCTGCTTTGATCGTTGTAATCACTTTTTGTAACTGTGTTTTATTTACTCCGTTGGTCGGTTTGAGTATTACCTCCGCTTCATTAGCATAGGAAACCAAACTGATTTTGTCTTGTTCACGCAACATAGATGCTAATTCCAGCAAACTAAATTTCATCAATTCCATCCTGTCACCGATCTTCATCGAAGTAGAAATATCAATTACAAACGTAACATTCACCGGTTTAAAATAACGATCGTCAAATGTTTTTAAAGGAATGCTATCCAAAGATAATTTAGGAACATCAACAACCGGAATTACTGAATCAACTTCAACACTATCTTTTTTAGTTTCAACTAAATTTTCTTTATTAATTTTTCCTTCATAAATAATTGTATTATTGATAATTTCTTTATCTAAATAAATAGTTACAATATTATTTTTTATATTCACATATTGACCTTTTTCAGCCGATTGATACCCTTGTTTTAAAACATAAAAATAAGTAAATCCCAAGGGAAAATCCTTACTTACTTTTCCACTTTCAGTTGTTTTCCAAACCGCCTTTTTTAATCCATTTTGTAGTAACAACACTTTCGCATCAGGGATGGGTTCTTTCGTAATCGCATCATAAACTTCCACACGTAATCGAAAATCGGTCGCGTGCGGAGCGGGGCGATCACCGAATGTAGGACAAGCTTGCATTCTTGCCAAAGGATCTGTAAGTTGTTCTTTTAATACGCCAGAAATATGTATAATTGTCGGTTCCGATTTATCACTTGTAAAGACACTTACTTCATACGAAAATCGTCCTAAATTCTTCGGATTGGGTTGTACCCTAAAAATCATCACAGAATCTTTATCTGCACCTTTGTTTGTATATAAACAAGCTACTTCTCGTGGATTCTTATAATTTAGAATATAAGCTTTTTGATTCCCTATATTCGTAATACGAATATCACGAAAACGCTCTGATCCATCTTGCAATTCACCAAAATCAAGGGTAGTTGTTTCAAATTCAAGTTGAGAAAATACTTGAAGAAAAACAAAAAAAGAAACTGTAAAAATGAATAAAGATTTCATTTATGGAATTTTTGGTACGATGCGTCTATACCAAAAAAAGTGCCACACTGCAAAAGCAATTGCACTACCTACTATAGCGCCACCGATTACATCAGATAAATAGTGTACACCCAGATAAATACGTGAGAATGCAACCAAACAAGCAATACTTAACAATACATAAATCACACGAGGAAACAGAGCTTTTAAAGACAAACCATAAAAGAGAGCCATAGCGAAGAAATTAGCGGCGTGAGAAGAAACAAAACCAAATTCACCGCCTTGATAAAAATTCCCTGGACTTTGCTCGTAAAAATGCAATTTAGGTCCTAAAATCAAATGATGCGATGGCCTAACTCTTGCTACTAACTTTTTGATTATTTGAGACGAAACCAAATCAGACATCCCAATAATTACAAACATAGTCAACACAAAATACAAACAATGAACAGGACCAAAAGTACGGTATGCATAATACAACATCCCATAATAAAGTGGAAACCAAATCCATTTACCTGAAACCAACCACATAACCTCGTCTAACCAAGGTGTGTGCAACCCATTGATAAATAAAACAATGGATTGGTCAATTGTTTCAAGCCATGTTATCATTTTGTAAAGTCTTCCAAATCAAATCTTTTAACTCTAACAATCCTTGTTGAGCTACAGAAGAAATAAAGACATAAGGAATTGCAGGGATTTCTACTCGCATTGCTTCTTTCAATTCATCGTCCAACATATCAGACTTTGTAATGGCAAGAAGTCGGTCTTTATGTAATAATTCAGGATTATAAAGGCGAAGTTCGTTTAACAAAACTTCATATTCTTTAGCAATATCATTAGAATCAGCAGGAACCATAAAAAGTAACACCGAGTTACGTTCAATATGTCGTAAAAAACGTAAACCTAGACCTTTTCCTTCGTGAGCACCTTCAATAATACCCGGAATATCAGCCATTACAAATGATTGATAATTACGGTAAGGAACAATCCCTAAATTAGGACGTACAGTAGTGAACGGATAGTTTCCAATCTCAGGTTTTGCAGAACTCAATACAGAAAGTAATGTACTTTTACCAGCGTTTGGAAAACCAACTAAACCAACATCAGCAAGGATTTTTAATTCTAAAATCATCCACGCCTCATGCCCTGGTTCACCCGGCTGAGCAAATTGTGGCGCACGGTTTGTACTTGATTTGAAATGGCTATTTCCTTTACCTCCTCGACCTCCTGGTACTAAAATACGTTCCTCTCCATCTTCAGAGATTTCAAAAAGAACTTCGCCCGTTTCCCCATCTTTAGCGATTGTACCCAAAGGCACTTCAATGTACTTATCTTCTCCTTCTGCTCCCGTTTTCAATTGTCCAGTACCATGGACACCATGACCTGCTTTAATATGTTTCTGAAATTTCAAGTGTAAAAGTGTCCACAATTGTGCATTTCCTTTCAAGATAATATGACCTCCACGGCCACCATCCCCTCCATCAGGACCACCCAACGGGATATACTTCTCACGGCGGTAGTGAGTTGAACCACCACCACCATTACCAGAAGTACAATTTATTTTTACGTAATCTACGAAATTATCAGAAGCCATCTTTTTATTTTATGGCGTCAATCGCCGTATATAAACGGTTAGAAATCTCATCAATTTCTCCAATACCGTTGATTGAAACAAACTTGCCCTGTGCTTGATAAAAATCTTTCACTGGTTTTGTTTCATTGTTGTAAACGTTAATTCTGTTTTGAATAATTTCAGGATTTACATCGTCAGGTCTACCACTAGACTGTCCTCTCAACAACAAACGTTTTCTCAATTCTTCCTCCTCTACTTCTAATGCTAACATCACAGAAATAGTAGTGTTTAAAGTGTTTAAGAAAGTATCTAATGCAACTGCTTGCGCGTTTGTTCTTGGAAACCCATCAAAAATAAATCCATTTGATTCAGGATGCTTCATAACTTCTGAACGTAACATATTAATAGTTACTTCATCTGGAACTAATGCTCCTTTGTCCATATAACTTTTAGCCAACATACCAAGTTCTGTTTCCCCCTTGATATTTGCTCTAAATATGTCACCAGTAGATAAATGAACTAATCCGTACTTTTCGATCAATCGTTCAGATTGAGTTCCTTTTCCTGCTCCCGGAGGGCCAAATAAAACAATATTCAACATAATTCTAGAAGTGGACCCTTGTCCAGTTTTTTGTTTTGTAAATAGTAGTTAATTGATTTTAATAGTTTATATTATTATCAATCCAAAAGTGTTTTTAATTAATCGATTTTGACAGAAATCATTAAATATCAATACTCTCTTAATTAGTTTGCAAATGTATGATTTTTATACGAAAAAAATGAGTTTACTTAAACAATTAACAAAAAATCATAGTTATATAGTATGAATTAAATCTTATATCTCATACCGGGTAACTGCTGGACAATTCCCTCCAATTCTAATTTCAGTAACAAGCCTGATAATTTACTTGAATCCATTTCAGTTTTTAAACTCAAAACATCTAAAGAAATTTCTTTTTTTGTTTGTATGATATCTAGAATAAATTGTTCTTCCTTAGTTAAGTTTGGGAATAAACTTTTTTGAATGGACACACTTTCATTTTTTGTATCCCAATTCATCCAACTTATAAAATCTTTACTATTTGTTATCAAGTGTGCTTTTTGATTTTTAATCAATAAATTACAGCCTTTTGAATACTCATTTTCTACATTACCTGGAAAGGCAAATACATCTCTTGAATAATCATTTGCAAGTTCTGCAGTAATCATAGATCCTCCTTTTAAACCACTTTCAATGACAATGGTCGCATCACACATTCCAGCAACAATCCGATTCCTCATAGGGAAATGCTCTCGATCTGGTAATGTACCTGGCAAAAACTCAGAAATAAGTCCACCATTTAATAGCATTTTTTCAGAAATTGACTTATGTACAGCAGGGTAAATACGGTCTAACCCATGACCGAGAACACCAACAGTTTGTATACCTAATTCAACACATTTCTGATGTGCATAAACATCTATTCCATATGCCAAACCACTAACAACCAATATATTTTGATTAACTAACCCCTCTAAAAACGAATCAATACAACGCTTTCCATAACTGGTAGCATTCCTAGTACCTACAACTGAAATAACTTTTGGTTGATTATAATGAATTTTGCCCTTTTTAAATAATAAAATTGGTGCGTCTTCACATTGATTTAAACGATATGGAAATTCATCTGATTGATAGAAAACAGAATTTATTTCATTTTTTTCTAAATAATTAACGTATTCCTTAGCTTTTTGAATAGCCTCATTTCGATTAAGTTGGATCAATGTTTTCTCTCCTATGCCTGGAATTTCCCTTAATCGTTTTTTGGGTACGCTAAAAAATTCTTCCAAATCGAAATATTGCAAAATAGTTCTTAATTTCCTTGGACCAAAATTTGGAATTAAAGTCAATGCAATTTCTTCAATCAATGCCATTTCAATTTTTTATATTGAAGTTAGACAGAATTAAAGAATTTAAAACTATTGAATATCTTAAAAATTTTAATTAAATTATAATTAAGATTTTAAATGTATAAATCTAGGTTGTATATATTTGAATCATGTTAAATCAGCGAGATAAGGAAATTTTAGAAAAAATAAATAAAATATTAATCACCCTTTTTATTATTTTTTTTATCGGTATTCTTTTCTTACTATTTAACTAACATTACTTATTAAAAAAGTCCACCTTGAATAAAACCAAGGTCTTTTCCTAAGTGTTTATAAGCTTTCTCAGTAGCTTTTCTTCCTCGTTGCGTACGAATCAGAAATCCTTCTTGAATTAAAAATGGCTCATATACCTCTTCTAAAGTACCTGCATTTTCACCAATAGCAGTTGCAATAGTTGTTAAACCAACTGGTCCACCCTTAAATTTATCAATAATAGCCATCAAAATACGATTATCCATTTCGTCTAATCCATATGCATCCACATTTAAAGCATCCAATGCATAATTCGTGATATTTAAATCAATACTGCCATTACCCTTTATTTGAGCAAAATCTCGAACTCTTCTTAATAAAGCATTCGCAATTCTGGGAGTACCACGACTACGACTAGCTATTGAATAAGCAGCATCTTCATTAATCTTAATATTTAATAAATCTGAAGACCTTTCAACAATAGAAGTTAACGTTTTAGAATCATAATACTGTAATCGCGAATTGATTCCAAATCGAGCTCTTAGGGGTGATGTTAACAAACCTGAACGTGTGGTTGCTCCGATTAATGTAAAAGGATTTAACGTAATTTGAACAGTTCTAGCATTCGGACCAGAATCGATCAAAATATCTATTACATAGTCTTCCATGGCAGAGTATAAATACTCCTCTACAACAGGGCTTAAACGATGAATTTCGTCAATAAAAAGTACATCACCCCTATCAAGGTTTGTAAGTAAACCAGCCAAATCACCAGGTTTGTCTAAAACGGGACCACTCGTAACCTTAAAACCAACCCCTAATTCATTAGCTATTATATTTGCTAAAGTAGTTTTACCTAGACCAGGAGGTCCATGTAATAAAACATGATCTAAGGGTTCACCTCGTTGAGTAGCAGCCTGAACAAAAACTTCTAAATTATCTACTACTTGACTTTGACCAGCAAAATCTGTAAGTTTTTTTGGACGCAAAACTTTATCATAATCATTTTCAGATGATGTAGATGCTTCCTTACGATAATCAAAAGATTCTTCTTCCACAAGACAATTTTTTTTACAAAAATAGAAGAAGCTGCCCTTTTGAGACAGCTTCTATAAAGAAATATTTTAAACTTTTAATGTTCTTCTTCACCTTCCCCTAAAGGAACAGTTTGTAAAACATAATCTTCATCCATTCCTGGCTTAGAATAATCATAAGGCCATCTGTGAACTTCAGGTAAAGCACCTGGCCAGTTACCATGAACGTGTTCAACTGGAGTAGTCCATTCTAAAGTATTCGATTTCCAAGGGTTTTGAACCGCTTTAGGACCTCTGTAAACACTGTAGAAAAAGTTAAAAATGAAAATTGCTTGACCAATTGCAGCGATAATAGCAAATACAGTAATAATAACATTTAAATCCATAATCATTTCATACGAATTTGTATCAAATTCGCCATAAACTGAATAGTCATAATATCTTCTAGGTGCACCGGCAATACCTACAAAGTGCATAGGGAAGAAAACACCATAAGCACCAACAATAGTAACCCAAAAATGTGCAAACCCTAAACGTGTATTTAACATTCTTCCGTACATTTTAGGGAACCAATGATATACACCTGCAAACATACCGAATACAGCAGACATACCCATTACAATATGGAAGTGAGCAACAACGAAATACGTATCATGGATTGCAATATCTAAAGCAGAATCTGCTAAGATTATTCCTGTAACACCACCTGTAATAAAAGTTGAAACTAAACCTATTGCAAAGAGCATAGCAGGAGTAAAAATGATACTTCCTTTCCATAGTGTAGTTAAATAGTTAAATACTTTAACAGCAGATGGAATCGCAATTAATAAAGTTGTAAATACGAAAACACTACCTAAGAAAGGGTTCATACCTGTTACGAACATATGGTGACCCCATACAATAAAAGATAAGAAACCAATTGCTAATATAGAACCGATCATTGCTCTATAACCAAATATAGGCTTTCTAGCATTTGTAGCAATAATTTCAGATGATAAACCTAAAGCAGGTAATAATACAATATAAACCTCAGGGTGACCTAAGAACCAGAATAAGTGCTCATATAATAAGGGAGAACCACCATGATTTTCTAACATTTCACCTCCAACAATGATATCAGATAGATAGAAACTTGTTCCAGCTAATCTGTCCATCATTAGTAAAACTGCAGCTGATAATAATACTGGGAAAGATAAGACACCCAAAATAGCAGTAACAAAGAAAGCCCAAACAGTTAATGGCATTCTTGTCATTGACATACCTTTCGTTCTAAGATTTAATACGGTAACAATATAATTTAATGAACCGATTAAAGAACCTGCAATAAATAAAGTCATCGAAACCAACCAAAGAGTCATACCTAATCCAGAACCTTCAACAGCTTGAGGTAAGGCAGAAAGTGGAGGATAAATTGTCCAACCTGCCATAGCTGGTCCTGTTTCAACAAACAATGAAATCATCATGATTACTGAAGAAATTGCAAATAACCAATATGAAATCATGTTTAAGAAACCGGAAGCCATATCTCTTGCACCCAACTGTAATGGAATTAAAAGATTAGAAAATGTTCCTGATAAACCACCAGTTAATAAAAAGAAAACCATTATTGTACCATGAATAGTAACTAAACCTAAATACATGTTTTCTTTTAAAATTCCTCCAGGAGCCCAAGTTTCACCTAAAAAGAATGATAGAAAATCAGAACTTTCACCAGGCCATGCTAATTGAATACGGAATAAAATAGAAAGTAACATTGCAACAAGTCCCATAAAAATAGCAGTAATCAAAAATTGCTTACCGATCATTTTATGATCTTGACTGAATATATACTTTGATACGAAACTTTCCTCATGGTGATCGTGATGATCATGAGCACTATGATGTCCGTGATTGTCGTGAGTTAATGCTGACATTTTCTCTAGTTTTTATTAAGTTAAATCAATTAAATTTTTGCCATTTGAGTACTATCTGCAGGAGCATCAGTAGTAGATGCAGGAGCAGCTGGTGCCTTATGGAACTCATCTTTAAATGTTGTTTTTGACTTCAACCAAGCTTTATATTGTGCAGGTGAATCAATAACAACAATCATTTTCATTTTATAATGAGCACCACCACAAATTTTATTACACATTAAAACGTAATTAAACTTAGGGTCATTACGACGCTCTCTCATTTCTTTAGTTGTTACTGTAGGAATAAACTTCATCTTTGTAGTCAAACCAGGAACAGTATTCATTTGTGATCTCAAATGCAAAAAGTAAGCAGAGTGAATTACATCTTTCGCTCTAAAACTTAATTCATACTCTTTATTTACTACTAAATGTAAAGTATCTTTTTGAATCAAATCGTCATAAGCATTCGCATCTAATTTAGCATTATGACGTGCTTTCATTTGATACAATAAACGTAGTAATCTAGTTTTACGATCTAAATCAACTTCCATTTTTTCTCTATCCTCAGGGATAAACATATTTTTAGGATTATTTAACTTAGATTCAAGTAACTTAATTCCCATAACGGTACTATCAGCTTTACCAAATTCCATATATTTAATAGCAGAATCTAGTGTTGCACTTGTTATCAAAGCTAATTCATTTTCTTGGGTAGTTAATTTATAATCAAACTTTCCTAAAATATTATCTTGACCTGCATAACGAGCTGTCCAATCAAATTGTTTTGAGAATAATTCAACTTTAATTGATTCTTTAGAAGAATCACCTGTTACATCGTTCCATGTTTTCAAACCAAGAATAATAATTACAGTTAATACTGATGCAGGAACTACAGTCCAAATTAACTCTAACTTATTGTTGTGTGGGTAAAAATATGCTTTAACACCTGGTTTCTTAACATATTTCCATGCAAAAACAAACAATAAAGTATTTGTTAAAAAGAAAATTGCGAAAATGATACCGAAATTTAAATTTAACAACCAATCTGTTTCAACTCCGTGCACAGTTGCTGCATCACCTCTACCTGTCCAGCCATATTCAGCCATCAAGTAAAGAAATAAACCATAAAAAGCAAACATGAAAACTAATAATAAATTAGCATTTAATTTATTATCACGGTTTGTAATATCTTCTTCCCTTCTATTTCTAAGTTTAGAAGATAATTCGTATAATCTTACTAATTGGGCAACTGCAAGAACTCCCAACACGATTACTAAAAGGGTAACTAATTTAGAACTCATCTTTTTAAGTATAACAATGAATAAAGGTACAACAATTAAATATCGTGGTGAATACTTTCATCTAAGAATGGGTGATTCACAACAGATAATGGAGCTTTAGTTAAATTAGTTAAGACAACCTTAATAAATAAACCTAAAACGGTAAGTAATAAACCTATTTCCATAAAACCAATGTATGCAGCTTCACCCATAGAACCAGCCATAATCATGATATATACATCAACCCAGTGTCCAAACATAATAATTGCTCCAACAAATGTTAAAACTCCAGCATGTCTTTTTGCATCTCTAGACATTAATAACACCATTGGGAAAGCAAAGTTTATTAAAAACATTCCAAAATATAGAAAATTGAAATCTTTTATTCGTGTCATATAGTAAGTAACCTCCTCAGGGATGTTAGCGTACCAAATTAACATGAATTGAGAGAACCATAAATAAGACCAAAGGAAACTAGTTGCAAAAGTCCACTTACCTAAATCATGAATATGACTTTCATTAACATTTGGTAAGTAACCTTTTTTCTTCAAGTAAAGAGTGGTTGTAACTAACACAACCATAGTAGTACACCACATACCAGCGAATACATACCACCCAAATAAAGTACTGAACCAATGAACATCAATTGACATGATCCAATCCCATGCAGATGTAGAACTAAAAACTGCAAAGAAAACTAAGAATAAAGCTCCTTTTTTGTAGTTTGTAAAATGTATTGTTGTTCCACCCTCAACATCTTCTAGTAATGATCTTTTTCTAAAACCTTTCCAAAAAATATAATAAGTAGCAAAGTAAACAACTGTTCTTACCCAAAAGAAGCCTTTATTTAAATAAACCGCTTTACCTTTCATAATTTCATCTTCAGCTACTTTTTTAGCATCCATCCATAAATATAAATGAGCACCATCTGCCAAAGTAATGTAAAGTAAAGTAACAGTCATTAAAATAATACCTACTGGTAAATAACCAGCTACAGCCTCAATAACTCTTTTCACTGTAGCATACCAACCAGTTTCAGTAGCGTATTGTAAAGCCAAGAAAAACAATGAACCTAAACCAATTCCAAAAAAGAAAAAGCTATCGATTAATAAATTTCCTGCCAAACGAGTACCTAAATGGTGACCGTGATCATGTCCTGCTTCTACGGCAATACCTATTCCCGTAAATAACAACCCTACAACCATTAAAACGATTGTTAAGATGTTTGCATTTTTTGTGACTTTGAATTCCATCTCTTTTTCTTTATTTATTATTTTTTAGGTGCATCAACTTTTGTACTATCTGAAGGTGCAACAGTAGCTACAGCAGCTGAAGTTCCATCAGCATTGAAGGTTCCGTAAGCAGAATTTTGGAATTTTCTAATATAATGTACTAATGTCCAAATTTCTTTTTTACTTACTAATGAAGCATGACCACCCATTGCTCCTTTACCATAATAGATAGAGTAAAACATTTGACCATCTCCCAAAGATGCTCTATCTGTATAATTAGGAACACCTGCGTAAGCTCCACTTGTTACCATAGGACCATTACCGTCACCTTTCTCACCATGACAGTGCTGACAATTTGCAGTGTAAAGTTCTTTTCCTTTTTTGAAAATAGCTTCAGAATTTGCAGCAGTTAATTTTAATGGGTTTTTATCTTTTGCAGATTCATTATATTCATAATCAGCAGTAGCATTTTTAGTAAAGTCCCAACCAAATAAACCATGAGTTTGTGCGAAAGCAGCAGAAGGTAATCTGTGGTAAGGTAAACTCATCAATACCTCCGCAGTATCAGTCCCTACGAAAGGAATTGTATGTTTAGGCGGTATTAAAGCTGATTGCGAATTTTTCATTGCATCATTCTGAACACCTCTAACCTCACCGTAGTCAACGTAAGCTTCGATAGCAGGAGAACGATACATATCAGGCATGTATTCAAGACCTGCGCTGTCTGGGTTTGAAGTACAAGAAAACAAAAGTAATCCTGTAACAGCCATTGCAGACAAATTTCCAACTATTTTATAAATTTTATTCATCTTCATTCTTTTTGTATGACTGAAAGAATTATTTAACTTCTTTTTGGTCTAATTCTACATAACCAGTTGTCTTAAGCAATTCATGTAATTCCTCCGCAGTGAAATTTGAATTCTCAGACAATCTTAATTCCATTACAAAACGATCATCCGTAGTTCGAGGGTCTGGGTTTTGAGCCGGTAGACCAGGAAGAGTTTTGTTTTTTAAGAAATATGTCAACGCCATACCGTGAGCTGCACACATTACTGTAAACTCAAAAGTTACAGGAATGAAAGCAAGCATATTTTGTAGGTAAGTATTATTAGGCTTACCTCCAACGTTCATCGGCCAGTCTTCAATCATAAAATAACGCATTGCAATAGTTGCTAGCATTGTACCAGTAATTGCATACAAGAAAGCCATAATTCCCAAACGTGTATTTTTAATACCAATAATAGGATCTATTCCATGTATTGGGAATGGAGAGAAAACTTCAGATACCTTAACTCCTTTTGCGACTAATTTTTTCGCGCCATCTTTAAGCACGTCATCGTCGTCATACATTGCATAAATAACTTTATCTGCCATGACCCTTTATTAATGATTGTTAGTATTATGGTTATCATCGTGTGCATGATCGTGACCATGCGTATCAGGTGCATTTTTATAAGATTCACCCGAAGATTTCAAAATTGTTTTTAACTCTGCGATTGGTAACACAGGGAAAAATCTTGCAAATAATAGGAAGAAAACAAAGAATAAACCTATCGTTCCAACATATACACCTAAATCAATGTGACTAGGGTAATGCATACTCCATGAAGATGGTAAATAATCTCTGTGTATTGAAGATACAATAATTACATAACGCTCAAACCACATACCAATATTTACAACAATCGAAATGATAAATGTAAATAGTAAACTTCTTCTCAACTTCTTGAACCACATTAACTGTGGAGAAATTACGTTACAAGTCATCATAGACCAATAAGCCCACCAATAAGGACCAGAGAAACGGTTAATAAATGCGTATGCTTCATATTCTACACCTGAATACCAAGAAATAAATAACTCAGTAATGTAAGCAGTACCAACAATAGAACCCGTAACCATAATTACAATGTTCATATATTCTACGTGTCTTGTGTGGATGTAGGCTTCCAAACGCATCGCTTTACGCATAATCAACATCAAAGTTTGTACCATTGCAAACCCTGAGAAAACAGCACCAGCAACGAAATAAGGAGGGAAAATCGTAGTATGCCAACCAGGTATTACCGAAGTAGCAAAGTCGAACGATACTATCGAGTGAACCGAGAACACCAATGGTGTAGCTAAACCAGCTAATACTAAAGAAACTAATTCAAAACGGTTCCAATTTTTAGCTCTTCCAGACCAACCGAAAGATAAGATAGAATACATCTTCTTCGGAATAGGTCTCTTTACTCTGTCTCTCAACGTTGCAAAATCTGGAATTAAACCAATATACCAGAAAACCACTGACACTGATAAATAAGTTGAGATTGCAAAAACGTCCCATAATAATGGAGAGTTAAAGTTTACCCACAGTGAACCAAATTGGTTTGGAATTGGCATTGTCCAATAAGCTACCCAAATACGACCCATGTGTATCATTGGGAAAATTCCCGCCATGAAAACCGCGAAGATAGTCATCGCTTCTGCAGAACGGTTAATCGCCATTCTCCATTTTTGTCTGAACAATAATAAAACGGCAGAGATTAATGTTCCTGCGTGACCAATACCTACCCACCATACAAAGTTAGTGATATCCCACGCCCAACCGATTGTTTTGTTTAATCCCCAAACACCGATACCAGTCCCAATTAAGTAGAAAATACATCCTACTCCATATAAACCGATTACCAAAGCGATGGAGAACAATACGTACCAAGCTTTTGGAGCTTTGTCCTCGATTGGCTTACATACATCTGCAGTTATATCAGTGTATGTTTTATGACCTAAAATTAGAGGCTCTCTTATTGCTGATTCCTTATGCATTACTTCCTATTTTAAGCGATTAATGATGTGCTTTATTAGTATGAGCAGCGTGAGCTGTTTCTTTAACTACTTGTACTTTTTCAAGTTCAGTATTTTTCTCGTTTCTTACTTTTACTTTATACCATACGTTTGGTTTAACACCAACTTCTTCTAAAGCTTGGTAAGCACGTGTATCATCTGAACTTTTACGAACCAATGATTGGATGTCGTTCCAGTCACCTACTACGATTGCGTTTGTAGGACAAACTTCAGAACAAGCAGTTGTAACATCACCATCTTTCACTGGTCTACCTTCTTTCTTAGCAACTAATTTTCCAGATTGGATTTTTTGTACACAGAAAGAACATTTTTCCATTACCCCACGAGTACGAACTGTAACGTCTGGATTTAATACCATACGACCTAAATCATCTTGTGCAGGGTTAACTTGCGTAAATTTCTTATATGATGGATAGTTAAACCAATTGAAACGACGTACTTTATAAGGACAGTTGTTAGCACAATATCTTGTACCGATACATCTGTTGTAAGCCATTTGGTTTAACCCTTCATTACTATGGTTAGTGGCAGCCACTGGACAAACAGTCTCACAAGGAGCGTGGTTACAGTGGTGACACATCATTGGCATATGAACAACTCTTGGATTTTCAGCAGCTTCTTCAGCAGCTGTATAATCAAAATTGTCTTTATCTTCTTTGATACCAACAGTTACTTCTTCATCAGAAGCAAAATAGCGGTCTATACGTAACCAATGCATTTCACGACCTCTTCTTACCTCGTCTTTACCTACTACTGGAACGTTGTTCTCTGATTGACAAGCAACCAAACAAGAACCACAACCAATACAAGAAGATAAGTCTATTGTCATACCCCAACGGTGTCCAATTTTTTCAACTGGATGAGCTTCCCATAAGTCAAATTTACTAATATGCTCAGGACCGTGGTGAGTTTCTAAATTATGTGCTGGGTTATATGCTTCTTTTTCACCTTTTTTATAGATATCAGCAGTTGTTTCACGAACAATTGAATGACGACCCATAACTGTATGGTGAATTTGAGTAGCAGCAATTGGATATAAACCAGCTTCTTTTGCTAAAGAACCATTAGCAGTAAATGCTAATGTACCATTCTCAAATGAAGTGAATTGGAAAACATTCGCACCAATTGGCTTTCTGTTTCCTTTTTCGTCTGTATCGTGACCGCCATATTCTTTTGTTTGGAAGGCAGCGTTTCCGATATTTTCGTTATTAGCACCACGACCATAACCTACAGCGATACCGATTGTACCTAATGCTTGACCTGGTAAGGGATATACTGGTAAAGTAACTGATTTACCGTTTACTTTTACTGTAGCTAAGTTTAATCCATTTTCTTGGTCATAAGTCGTAACAAATCCACCTTTTCTCATTTCAGTAGGATTCATCGTAATGTAGTTGTCCCAAGTAACTTTAGTAACTGGATCTGGTAACTCTTGTAACCAAGGGTTGTTTGCTTGTGTACCCGCACCAATACCTGCTTTTTGATATAATACTACTTCAAGAGCACCACCTTTTGGTAAATGTCCAGCAACTTTAGCTAAAGCAGCGTCATTAAAAGATAGTGTAGATTTTTCTAAAGAAATAGTAATACAACTATCGTGAATTGTTTTATTCCAGAAAGTATCAAAGTCAGCAATCGCAGATTGAGATTTGAATAAACGCTCATCAGATGCCCAAGTAGATTTGATTAAATCATATACAACCGCAGAATCTTTACCGCCTCTTTTAGCTTTACCAGCCCAAACTAAGAAAGATTCTTGTGCTGGAGCAGTATTAAATAAAGGTCTAATTGTAGGCTGTGCAATTGCAAAATGGTTTCTTTTTGGAGCGTAATCATTCCAAGCCTCTAAAGCATGATGATCAGGAGCTATGAACTTACATTTAGAAGCTGTTTCATCTGCATAACCAGCTAAAGAAACTGATAATTCAACTTTTGCCAAAGCTTTACCAAATGCTTCTCCGTTTGGTAATGTATAAACTGGGTTTACTCCGTAGAAAATAACCGCTGCAGGAGCTTTACCAGCAACAAGGTTAGAAACAAATGTATTTAATGCTGCATCTTGAGATGCAAACATATTCAAAGTATTTGTTGTATTGATAGTAACATCATAAGCACCTAAAACAGTGTTTAATTTGTTTACTAAAATTTGAACCGCTGTATTGTTAGAACCAGAAACAACTAAAGATTCTCCTTTAGAAGCTTTTAATGATTCGAAAGCTAAATCAGCTACTTTTTGAGCTTCTTTAGATAATGTTTTAGGAGTAGCAGTATTTACACCGAATTTACCTAGTAGATAAGAAAGAACATTTGCTTCTTCAGATGGCTTAACCATTGCTCTGTAATCAGCATTTGTACCTGTTATAGACAATACTGCTTCAAATTGGAAGTGTTTAGACATCCACTCTCCGTCAGGATTTCTTCTTGTAGCATACTGTGGAGTGTATTCTGTTGAAAGTAACCAAGTACTTAAGAAATCAGCACCAACTGAAACGATGGTTTTTGCTTTAGAGAAATCATACTCAGGAATGAAGTCAGATCCAAAAGATTCTTTGTTTGCATTTCTAATTCCTGCGTAAGAAATTGCATCGTATTGAATGTGCTCAAAGTTTGTTCCCGCTTCATCTCCATTATTTGCTAATGATTTCAAAGCAGCAATTGCAGCGTTTGTTGAAGGGGAAATCACTGTATTAGAAACTAAAACAACTTTTCCTTTTTTTGCAGCAATTTCTTTTAATTTTTTAGAAATCTCAGCATCCACATCATTCCAAGTCTTCAAAGAGGTACCTTTAGTAGGACCAGTCAAACGAGCTGAATCGTATAAAGGTAAAACTGAAGCTAAGATCTGAGGATTTGTTGCACCTTTAGTGAAACCGAAATCTCTATTTCCTTTGATATAAATTGGTCTTCCCTCTCTTGTTTTAACAACAATTGAAGCATAAGACAAACCATCATAAAATGTAGATGCATACCAAGTTGGCATACCCGGAGTCACATTCTCTGGTTTAATAACATAAGGAATAGCTTTCGTTACCGGCGCTTCACAAGCAGCAACAGTAGCAGCAGCAACGCTAAAACCTAAAAATTTCAAAAAATCTCTTCGTGCAGTAGAAGTTTCTTTTAAGTTTTCATCACCTAAAAATTCATCTACAGACATTGATTGAGGAAACTCTTGGTCTCTAGTTTGAAGGAAACTTTGAGTTTCATTCAATTCATCAAGACCTTTCCAATATTTTCTATTTGTACTCATATGCTTTTAGCCTATTCGTTATATTATTAATAGTGACATTTTGCACACTCCCATCCTCCAAGTTCTTTGACAGTAACTTTACCATCGTCAAGATACTTTTTGTAAAGAGTTTTATCATTGTTCAATAATCTTCTATGGATTTCATCATAGTATCCATCTTTCTTCGTATCTAATGGACCATCTGCAATAGACTTTTCACCGTGACATTCGATACACCATCCCATAGTTAATGTTGGTCGAGTTAAAACTACGTTTCCTTCAATTTTGTTCAACTCTTCAACAGGTACAACACGAGCAGTTTCTTTTTGCTTAGTCATGTCTCCGTGACATTGCTTACAATCTACTCCACCAACTACAACGTGTTGAGAGTGGTTAAAGTAAACATGGTCTGGAAGTACGTGAACTTTGTTCCATTTAATTGGCTTTGTTTTTCCAGTATACCCACCAGCACCTTCAGTACTCCAACCTGCAGCTTCATAAACTTTAGCGATTTTTTCTTGTTGTTCTGGTGTTCTACCATTGATTTGTTTATGACAGTTCATACAAACGTTTACAGTCGGTAAACCAGCAGATTTTGATTTTGTAACTGAATTATGACAATACTTACAATCAATACCGTTTATACCTGCGTGGATTTCATGTGGAAACTCAATTGGTTGTGAAGGTTGATAATCTTCAACTACTCCAATGTTACCTAAGCCTAATATACCAGAAACCAATAAACAGATAACAATTATTAAAGAACCAACACCAACGTAAACTTTATTTTTCCATGCCCAAGTTTTAAATTCTTGTGCATAACTTAAATCCTCAGAATCTTCTCCTTCGTTTAAAGCAGACTTTAACTGACGACGCACACCTGAAACAGCTCCAATAATTACGGCGAAGATTACACCTAAAAGAACCCAAATCCAATTGAAAGTCCCTTCTTCTTCCAATTCTTCACCTGAAGCTGCCATCCCGTCACCACTAGCAGCACCCCCATCGGCTGGAGCCGCAGCAGGATCTGGAGTAGCATCAACATAATCTAAAATTGCATCAATTTCTTCTTTTTTCAATTCTGGAAATGCCTGCATCGCAGTAGGCGCCCATGTTGAAACTGTTTGAGCATAAGGATCAGAAGCAGCTGCAGCTTGCCAGTTATTTACCCATAAGTAAATAGAACCATCTTTGGCACCACCGTCAGCCCATTTCTTACGAACTTGGAACAATTTTGGTCCGGTACCATTCTTATGCGGTTGGTGACATGTACCACATTTTGCTTTAAAAAGGGCTTCACCTTGAGCATTGGCATTGTATGAGCCAGAGAAAAGCAAAACTGCTACTGCTCCAATGCACCATTTGTTAATGGATTTAAACATCTGATTTAAAGATATTTTCATAAATTTTTGTTTTGTCGTTTGAAACAAATACATCATTTGACACTCGCAAAAATAGAATAATCAAACTATTTTCTGACAATTCTGTGACAATTTTAAGTAAGTTTTTTTTAATTTAAAATAATTCTAAATAAGGAATTTCTTTAAAATAAATTAACATTTCATTGATAAAAACTTAGAATACAAAATGTACATAATTGATTTATATTTGCATTATGAAATTAACGTTATTAACATTGTTTATACTTTTATCAACACTTATCAATGCGCAGACAAATGGAAAAGGTATCGTAATTGTTAAGGATAAAAAAATAGATGCGCTTATACAGAATAAAAGCAATGTAAAAAGAATCAATACTACTGGATATAGGGTTCAAGTTTACTTTAGCACTAATAAGAATGAACTAAATGATGTCAGATTAAAGTTTATAAAATCGTATCCAAGAGTAGAAACTTACATTACGTATGATGCTCCTAACTATTTTTTAAGAGTTGGTGATTATGCAGATAGAAACGATGCTGAAAGATTTAAGAAAGAAATATTTAGAGAATTTCCAGATAACTTCATTGTTAAATGTGGTATCAACCTTCCCAATGATGAGGAGGAGGAAGATTCAATTCCTAATAAACAAGATAAAGAATCTTCAAGTTCCAAAAAGAAGAAAATTTAGTACACTACATTAACATGACCTTTTAAATCAATTTTCTGTTGACGATATACATCATAATACTCTAATTTATAAACATATACTCCTTCCATTACAATTTGATTATTATAAGTACCGTCCCAAGATTGCTGAGAATTAAATGATTCAAATAAAACTTCTCCCCAACGATTAAATATAACTAAATGAAAATTAATATGATCACATACTAAATTAACATCAAACGTATTGTTAAATTCATCTCCATTTGGAGAAAATGAATTAGGTAAATATGCATAACAATCACACAACCTATCAGAAACATCAAAAGTAATAGAGTCTATTCTACAATAGGAATAAACATTTAGATTATATTTTCCAGGAATACTTTCAGTTTTCTGTCTCGCTTCAACACCGTTATACCAAACAAAAGTATGACCTGATAATTCAGTTGATAATAAAACTTTTTCATCTGTACATTTCATAATTGACTGAAAATGATTTACAACATCAATATTTCTGAAATTAATATAAAATGTATCAGTATAAGAACAGGATTCATTTACAATTTCTAGCCAATATTTACCTTGTCTGTTAATCAGAATTTTAGATGTCGTTTCACCTGTGTTCCATAGAAAATCTTTTGAAATATCATAATCAAAACCTACTAAAATAGAATCATTTACACATATTGATTGATCCGGGATATCAAAAACACACAAGCAATTTTTATCTGTAACAATGAAATGAACAGTATCTATTTTACAATAATTCTTAATAATAACTGTAAATTGTCCGAAATCTGTAATTAATCTATTTTCAACGGAAGCTCCATCTTGCCATTCATAGCTGTTTCCCCAAATTGGAGCTGTTAACAATATAGTTTCCTTATCACATTTAGTATAATCAAAAGTTTTAGTATTTATCTGAAAGGAATTAAAATTCAAAAATGTAGAATCTTTATAAATACAAAGACTATCTTGAACAACTAATTTATACCAACCAGATTTATAAGCAGTTATAGTATTTGTTGTGTCATTTGTGCTCCATAAGTATTTCCCCTTAATGTCCGAAAAAGGATAAAGTAATACACTATCTCCCTCACACAAATATGTATTTTTTCCAATATCTAAAATCTGGTTGCATTTATTACTATTTAATTGAAAATAAATAGAATCTAAAATGATTCCATATAAAGCTCCTGGACGATTATAAACAAATGAAAGTGTATCCACAGAAACATCCCAAAACATCCAACCTGAAGCATTATTATTATCATATTGACTATTATTGTCATCTGGAGTGAGCATATTACCAACTAAAAAAACTGGATTTTGATCCAAAACACCTTTTGTTTTAAAAGGCTTAGGATTAATTTCAGTTATGTATTCTTCAGGATCTGAATTTGAATTCCCATTCTCATCTAAATCAATCAATCTAATTTTAAGACTATCCACTTTTTTACTGAAAACAATCGATATTTTAATTGATTTAGAACTATTTACATCTGGTTCAGAGGGGAATATAAGGCCGTTATTATAAAAAGGGGTTCCATTTTGGATTTCTTTAAAATTATTATCAGAAAAAACTTTGTAGTTAATTCCAGAAAAATCTGAACTTGTGAACTCAATAAAAGGACCCGAAGAATTACCAAAACCAGTCTTTATTTCTTGTGTAAAAATGAAATTGATAAAAAAAAAGAAAAGAAAAATAAATCGCATAAAAAATGAAGAATAAATAAAAAATTATGTTTTGTTGACGTTAATAGAAAAAATAGTTGCCACAAAAATTAATTTCCAGCTACGAAACCCATAGAAAAAGTACCTTGTAACAAATAACCTCCAGTTGGTGTTTCCCAATCGACCATTTCACCAACAACAAATACAGCAGGAAATTTCTTTAATTGCAACTTTTCATTCAGTTCATTCCAAGAAACACCACCAGCACAAGAGATAGCCTCTTCTAACGGTCTAAAAGAATTAATATAAATTGGAAACTGTTTGATTAAATGAGAAATCAGTGATAATTCATTGTATTCTTCCTTTGATAAAAATTGTTTGCACCAAAACACAAAGGCTGTCGGTAACTTTAATTTCTTTAACCCATCTGAAACGTTTCTACTATTAATTAAAATAGTCAGAATTTCAACTTCACTATGTGTTTGCTTAAAGTCGATGTAAATTGGTAGTTTAAAATCTTTCCGAATGGAGGGATTTAAATAATAAATAGGTGCTCCCTCAACTCCATACTCCGTCAAAACGACCTCCCCTTTTCTTGAAATTCCATTATGTGATACCACCACATTCTTAAAAATGTTTCCTTGAAATTGATGAAGAAATTCTTTCGGTAGATTAACATTTACTCCTGCATTACTCGGAACAAATGGAATTAATTGAATCTTTTTGGATTGAAAAAGCGGTACCCAAGCAGCATCAGAACCTGTTTTCGGCCAAGAAGCTGCACCTAAGCCAAGAATTAATCTATCAAAAACATACGTCTCAAGACCTGAAGTAGAACGAATAATTACTTTTTGATTATCAAAATCTTCTAATACACTATGGTAAAAAAATTGAACCCCTTGCTTTTTTAAATAGTTCAACCAAGTATTCAGCACCATAGCAGGTTTAATTTCTTTAATTGGAAAAATTTTACCTGACGAACCTACATAGGTATCTATCCCTAATTCTTTCAAAAACTGAACTAAATCATTGTTTGTAAACTGACGAATTATATCAGCCATTTGTGAATGAGAATAATAACTTACAAACTCATCAAAGTCTCCTATGTGTGATAAATTGAACCCACCATCTCCAGCCACCAAAAACTTCCGACCGGCAGTCTTCATTTTCTCAAACACAAGCACCTCATCCCCTTTTTTGATTGCTTGTGTAGCAGCCATTAGGGAAGCGGGACCAGCACCTATGATGATTGTTTTCATTTGGAAATTTGAAGAATTGAAGATTAGAAGATTGCAGATTACAACACTTCGACGGGTTCAGTATAAAATTGAAAGATTAAAAAAATTCCGCAGGATTAAAAATCACTGCGGAACTTATAAATACATATTGATTCGATTATTTCACTTTAATGAGTGTAGCCATTTCTTTGGCTTTTTCAACTAATGCAGAAACTTCTTGTGTTCCATAGGTAAGTGCTACAGCCATTCTTCTGTATGGACGGGTAGTTGGTTTACCGAAAAATCGGAAATCGCTATCTGAATACGCAGCTGCTTTTTCAACTCCTTCAAAAACTGGTTCTTTTTCTGAAGTTTCCGTAGCCAAAACTACTGCACTTGCACCGTTTCTGTGTAAGTCGATTTGAGGAATTGGAATATTTAAAATCGCACGTGCGTGTAATTCAAACTCATTAAATGATTGTGTACCTGCTAATGTTACCATTCCTGTGTCGTGCGGACGAGGAGAAAGTTCTGAAAAATAGGCTCCTTCTTTCGTGATGAAAAATTCTACTCCCCAAAGTCCAGCACCACCTAAAGCTTTGGTAACTGCCGCTGCCATTTCCTGTGCTTCTTTCAAGTGTTCAGGATTCATTGGCATTGGTTGCCAGCTTTCTTGGTAATCTCCTCGTTCTTGTCTGTGACCAATAGGCGGACAAAACAACGTAGGTCCATTTTGTTGTGTAACCGTTAATAAGGTGATTTCATAATCGAAATCGATAAATCCTTCCACAATTACTTCTTTTAAATCTCCACGAGAACCTTCCATTGCATAATCCCACGCTTTTTGCCAATCTTCCTCTGATTTAATCACCGATTGACCTTTACCAGAACTTGACATTAATGGTTTTACTACACATGGCATTCCTGTATATGCAACTGCCTCTACTAATTCTTCATACGAAGTAGCATATTTATATTTGGCTGTTCGAACTCCTACTTCAATGGCAGCCAAATCACGAATAGCTTTACGGTTCATTGTAAAGTTTGCCGCTTTAGCACTCGGAACCACTTGAATTCCTTGTTTTTCATAATCGTAAAACCGTTCCGTACGAATTGCTTCAATTTCAGGAACGATTATATCTGGTTTATGTTTGGCAACAATAGTATCTAATGCTTCTCCATTCAACATATCAATCACTTCAAACTCGTGAGCCACTTGCATGGCTGGAGCATTTGGATAGCTATCTACAGCTATTACATATTGACCAAGACGTTGTGCAGCGATTACGAACTCTTTTCCTAATTCGCCAGAACCAAGTAGTAAGATCTTTTTTCTCATGGTGCAAATTTATACTTATTTGAATAACTATTTAACATTCAAATTCAATTTTAAAGGCTAACTTTGAGCTCTCAATTCGAAATATTATGTCAGTAGGAGTTAAAATTTTTGCCGGAAGGGCTTCGAAAGATTTAGCAAATCGTATTGCACAAGCATACGGTACAACACTTGGAGATGTGAAAGTCCTTGATTTCAGTGATGGTGAATTTCAACCATCTTTTGAAGAGACTGTCCGTGGACAAGATGTATTTATTGTACAATCAACTATGCCACCAAGTGATAACTTAATGGAATTATTATTGTTGATTGATGCAGCAAAAAGAGCTTCTGCGCGCAAAATTATTGCAGTGATGCCTTATTTCGGATTAGCTCGTCAAGATAGAAAAGACAAACCTAGAGTTGCTATTGGAGCAAAATTGGTTGCAAATATGTTAATGGCTGCTGGGGTAAATCGAATTATTACTATGGATTTACATGCAGAGCAAATTCAAGGTTTCTTTGAAGTTCCCGTAGATCATTTATATGCTTCTACCATCTTTTATAAAGAATTAGAAAAATTAAATGCTGAAGGGAATATCATTATGGCTGCTCCAGATGCAGGTGGTGCTAAAAGAGCAAATTCATATGCAAAAGTATTAAATACAGGATTAGCACTTTGTCACAAAAACAGAAAGAAAGCAAATGAAATTGCTGAAATGACTGTAATTGGTGATGTAGAAGGGAAAGATGTTATTTTAGTAGATGACATGTGTGATACAGCAGGTACACTTACTACTGCAGCTGACTTATTTATGGAAAAAGGAGCTAAAAGTGTACGTGCATTTTGTACACACGCTATTCTTTCAGGTCCTGCTTATGAACGTATAGAAAACTCAAAAATAACTGAGCTAATCGTAACGGATACTATACCTTTGAAAAAACATTCTGATAAAATCAGAGTATTACCAACAGATGAATTATTTGCAGATGTGATAAAAAGTTTGGTAAATAATCAATCAATTAGTTCACATTTTGTAATTTCGTAGTTTATTAATTTAATTTTCATAAAATGAAAGTATCACAATTGAGCGGTTTGTTAAGAGCAAACGTAGGGAAGAAGGATGCTAAAGCGTTGAGAAACGAAGGTCGTGTACCTTGTGTTCTTTACGGTCAAGGTTCTCAGTTACATTTTTCTGCTAAAAGTATTGAAGCTGAAAAATTAATTTTTACTCCAGATGTTTACCAAGTTGAGTTAGACGTTGAAGGTAAAAAAACGAAAGCTATCGTAAAGGATGTTCAACAAGACAACATTACTGGTGCAGTTAAACACATCGATTTCTATGAATTAGATGCTAACAAGCCAGTTAAAGTTCAGTTACCAGTTCGTTTGACAGGTAATTCTCGTGGTGTATTAGCGGGAGGTAAATTGTTACAAGTATTCCGTCGCGTTACCGTGTTAGGTTTACCAGGTGACTTACCAGAAGCTGTAACAATCGATATTACTAAGTTACGTATTGGACAATCTATTCGTGTAGGACAAATTGAAGCTAATGGCTTAACAATTTTAGAAGTTCCTAACGCAGTAGTTGTATCAGTAAGAGTAGCAAGAGGTGCTGCTAAAGGTTCTGATGCAGGTGATGATGATGATGAAGAATAGTATCTAATCAACATAATCTTAAAGCCCGGTGAATTTCATCGGGCTTTTTTATTCCTTTTAGATTGGAAGATTGCAAATTGGAAGATTTTTCCTTGTGACTTCGACGAACTCAGTCTGACAAGGAAAAAAATATCATTGATATCTTGTTGATTAAACGCAGTCTGACAAGGAAATATTAAGATTGGAAATTGTCACCTCCCTTAATCCCTCCTCAAGGAGGGAAACTAATTACTATTTACTTCTCTACTATTTCAAAGCTCGTTGAACTTCTTTGTCGTATTGATTGATGACAGAATAGTAACCATCTTCTGTCCAAAGTTGGCGCGCTATTTCAGCTTTAAGTGTTTGTTTTAATAATGTTTTACTGATTGAAAATCCTTTTTCGTCTACTTTTACGTTATGGTATTTTTGAGCGTAGTTTACAAAATCGCGTAGTAACTTATCATCAACATTAAAGTCTTTCAAGAAAATATTTATTGATTTCCAATGATTACGTTTATTTGCCACGAAATCAAAAGCAAAATTTTGGAAAGATGGCGTATAACGTAAATCGGTAAAATACCAACTTGAACCTAATGTATCTAATGGAATAAATATATCTGGGAAAATACCACCACCTCCATATACTATTTTACCTTTAGGTGTTTTGTATTTTAAAGAGTCCGCAAATTTAGAAGTGTCCGCTTTGAATTGTTCTCCATTTTCAAAACGCTCCATTTCTTCTTTCAAATAACTTTCGTAATCATCTGAATAAGGTTTTTGAATGCACCTTCCTGTAGGTGTGTAATATCTTGCAATAGTAAGTCTTACATTACTTTTATCACTCAGTAAAATGTCTTCTTGTACTAATCCTTTTCCAAAAGAACGGCGCCCCATAATCGTAGCTCGGTCATTGTCTTGAAGAGCACCTGCCACAATTTCACTTGCAGAAGCAGAATTACTATTGATAAGAACGACTAATTTAATATTTTCCATATCACCCTTAGAAGTGGATTTATACACTTGTTCACGTAAATGAGCTCCTTTTGTTTTGACAATTAATTTTCCAGCAGGTAAAAATTCATCTACAATTTCCACCGCAGATTGAAGTACGCCTCCCGGATTATTACGTAAATCAAGAATCATTTTCTTCATTCCCAATTTTTTCAAACGGTCTGCAGCTTGTTGAAATTCTTGTCCAGTTGTTATAGAGAACTCGTCTACTTTAATGAATCCTGTATTAGGTGATATCATATAAGCAGTACTTACAGATTCTAAAGGTATAATTCCACGAATAATTGACTTATGAATTTTTGTTTGGTTACGAAACAAAGTAATATTAACCCCTGTATTTTCAGGACCTTTTAACAATTTCATTATTTTATCATTCGTGATTCTTTTACTTGCAACAGACTTATTTTCAATTTTTATTATTTTGTCTCCCGCTTTTATACCAGCAGCCATCGATGGAGAGTTACTTACCACATTTGTTACACAAATTGTATCACGAATTACTGTAAACCGTACTCCAATACCACCAAATTGTCCTTGAATCTGTTCATTTGCACGTTGGGTTTCTTCGGCAGTTAAGTAATTACTATGTGGATCTAATTTATGTAACATATCAGAAATGGTCTCTTCAAAAATTTTATCACCATTAACTTCATCCACATAACGGGTATTTAACATATCTACGATGTCTTTTAATTTGGTGTAACGCTCCTCTCCTCTAGAAAGCATTACCCCTGATTTTCCTGGTGATAACGTGTAGCCCAACCAGATACCGAATGCCATAAAAACAAATACAAGTAAGGGTATCCAATATTTATTTTTTGGAGATTTTTTTTCCATAATTAATCTATTAAAGGTATTTGAACTACTTCAATACCAGCCGATTTTAAAAAGTCAACACCATCAGTATCTCTGTAATGATTAATGTAAACAACTCTACTTATTCCTGCTTGTAAAATCAATTTACAACACTCTTTACAAGGAGATAAAGTAAGGTATAAGGTAGCACCATTCGAATTATTTGTAGATTTTGCCACTTTTAAAATCGCATTTGCTTCAGCGTGTAACACAAACCAATGTGTTTCATTATCATCTGTTTCACAACAATTATCAAATCCTGCGGGAGTTCCGTTATAACCATCAGAAATTATCGCACCATCCTTAACAATGATTGCCCCTACTTTTTTACGCGTACAATGTGATAATTCCGACCAAGTTTGTGCCATTCTTAAATAGGCTTTGTCGTAACGTAATTGTTTTGCACCGATTATATTTTCGCTCATACTTTTAATTATAACGTAAATTTATACCCTACTCCACGAATACTGTGGAAAAATTTAGGGCTTTTAGGGTCTTCCTCAAATAATTTTCGGAATGACAGTATGTAATTATCAATGGTTCTAGCTGTTGGAAATTGATCGTTTCCCCAAAGTTCATCTAGAATATCTTCACGAGAAACGACCACCCCCATACGATTGTAAAACATCTTTAGTAATTCAATTTCTCGTTTAGAAAGATCTATACTTTCTCCTGTTTGTAAATGTTTCACTTCGAAAGTACTAAAATCTACCTGGTGATTTCCAATAACCACTTTTTCCAAGAGAGTAGCAGTTTCTTCTATACCTTCTGCTAATACTTGGACACGAAGCAATAATTCCTCTAAATCAAATGGTTTGGGTAAATAGTCATTCGCTCCTATTTTTAATCCCGCAATACGATCTTGTGTTGTGCCTTTTGCTGATAAAAAGAGAATGGGAACTCGGCTATATTTTCTGATTTCCTTACAAATGGTTAGACCACTTACTTCAGGAAGCATCACATCTAAAATCACCAAATCAAACTGTTCCACTTCAAATGCTCGCAAGAAGGCTTCCGTTCCGTGGGTAATCACATCCACACGGTATCCCTCCAATTCGAGGTTCATTCGAATTAAATCTGCTAAACTTTCTTCATCTTCAATCAGACAGATTTTTTTCATTCTGTTGTTTCTGTTGGCTGTTTAATTTCTTGTATAATTTCAATCCACTCTTCCACTGAACGTGCATTTTCTACATCAAAATTTCCAGATTTTGTGCGTCTCAATGCAATTAAGGTCCCTCCTGAATTTAATTTTTTTCCGAAATCACTAGCAATCGAACGAATGTATGTACCTTTCGAGCACGAAATACTAAAATCGATTTCTGGGAAACGTTCCATTGAAATTTTGAAATCATTGATACGGATAGTATTTGACTTTAACACGACTTCTTTTCCGGCACGCGCCATATCGTAAGCACGTTTTCCATCTACTTGTTTTGCTGAAAAAATCGGTGGTACTTGTTGTTGTTCACCCAAAAAAGATAAGCGTACTTGCTCTACTAATTCAGGAGTGATATGTTCTGTTGGAAAGGTTTCTTTGTATTCTGTTTCTAAATCGTAAGAAGGTGTTGTTTTACCTACCAAAATAGTTCCTGTATAGGTCTTATCTTCACTGATTAATCCATCAATGATTTTGGTATTTTTTCCTGAACAAATGATTAATAACCCTGTTGCTAATGGGTCAAGAGTACCTGCGTGTCCTACTTTGATATTTTTTACTCCCAAACTACGTTTCAAATTCCAACGTAATTTATTAACCACATCGAACGAAGTCCAATGCAAGGGTTTATCAACCAAAAGAGTTTCTCCTGCTTGGAAATCGTATTTCATTAATGAATTAATTTAAGCGTGATGATACTATTTCAATATGGTTTCATAAGCGATAAAAGCGACACCTAAAATAATTCGGTACCAACCCCACATCTTAAAACCGTATTTTTTCAATATTTCAATAAAGAATTTAATTGCCAATATAGCTACGATAAAAGCAATCACATTTCCAACTAAGAAAAGTGTCAAATTATTGCCATCGAACAACATTTCGTATCCTTTTACCTCTGTGATTTTGTTCGTCACTTTATCTGTAAGTTCCCAATCTTTCAAAAAGACAGAATAACACGTAACTGCAAACATGGTTGGTACTGCCAAAAAGAAACTAAACTCTGCAGCCATGCGCATTGTCAATTTTTGTTGCATACCGCCAATAATCGAAGCTGCAGCCCTACTCGTACCAGGCATCATTGCCAAACATTGCCAAAAACCGATAATTACAGCACTTTTGCGTGTGATATGTGGTTCTTCATCAATATGGGTGTTCTTAAACACTTTATCAATAAATAAAAACACTATTCCACCTAAGATTAATACTACAGCAATCGGTATGGGCTTTTCTAGTACTGCTTCGATTTTGTCATCGAATAATTTTCCTAAAATCAATGCAGGAATTACAGCCAATATCAATTTGAAATAAAATTGTACTGAACCGAAGTTTAAAAACTTTTTGTAGTAAGAAACTACTACGGCTAATATGGCACCAAACTGAATTGAAACTTGAAACATTTTTACAAATTCGTCTTGTTGAATTCCAAAAACTGAACTTGTAAAAATCATATGTGCTGTAGACGAAATAGGTAAAAACTCCGTCAATCCCTCCACTATGGCAAGAATGATTGCGTGAATAAAATCCATTTTACTTTATAACTTCAGAGTTATTTTTTGGTTTTTTCATAATCGCATAAATGATTACCAAATAACCAATAACAACTAAAATTGGAGCTAGTGTAATTCTAATAGGAGAAAACAATTCTTTCGCATCAAACTTTGTAGGATCAGGAGATTCGCCTCCGATCATTAAAATGAAACCAAAAAAATTAATTGCTAAACCTATCAACAACCATTTAAAATTTACCTTTTGAAATGCAAAACGGTGATTTGCCTTATCCATATCTTATATTTTTAAATTTGTATTAATATAAATCATCTAGTTTCATTCGTAAATACTTGTTTAATGAAAACCAAGTAGATACAAAAGTGATTATAATTCCTGTAATTAATTGAACAAGGAATAACAAAGAAAGTATTTTTGGGTCAAATGGTATTTCAATGGTTTCTAAAAAATTGTTAACGGTCACAAATAGACCTGCTAAAATCAGCATTCCCAAAACAGCTGACAGGATTCCTTGCCAAATTGAGTTAAGTAAAAAAGGTTTTCTTATAAAAGAAGAAGTTGCCCCAACTAATTGCATTGTTTTAATGGTAAAACGTTTTGAATATAAAGCTAAACGAATGGTGTTGTTTATCATTGCAACGGCCACAATAATTAAAAGTCCTGCTACAGCTAAAAACAACAATACAAATTGCTTAAAACCTAAATTTATTTTTTCGACGCTTTCTTTGTCGTAATGAATTTCTTGTATTTCATCAGCATAAAATTTTTCAATTTTAGACTTAATCTGAATCATTCCTTCTTTGTTGGCAAAAGCTTCTTTTGGTTTATATCCTATAGTAGGCGGTAAAGGATTTGATTGTTCGAAAATAGAAAGTATTTGTTTTTTAGCATTTTCATCACCTGTGAATTCGTCCATTGCTTTATCAGAAGAAACAAAAAAGACTTTTTTAAATTCTGACCAAGTTGCTAATTCTTTTTGAATTTGTTTAATATCAGAAACATTCAATTCTGGATTGAAAAAAATATCTCCTTGTAATTCTTCTTTTGCTTGGGTTTGAACTGTTTTAAGTCCAAGCATTCCACCTGCAATTAATCCAACAAGAAACAACACAAGAGAAATTCCAATAATGGTTGAAACATAACTTGTTCTTAGACCTCTTTTACTAAATTTTTCTATATTTTCACTCATCATTGCGAAGTTAAGAAATTATATTAAACAGAATTCACGTTTAGAAGCTTGAAATCAGCACATGATTGTTGATAGCGTGAAATTTACTTGCATATCTTTTCATTTTAAAAAAATGTTTAATTTTCAACCATGAATTTATCTTCTTTTGAAACAGTCATTTTCGATTTGGGTGGTGTGATTATCAATTTAGATTATCACAAAACAACACGTGCCTTTGAAAAATTAGGGTTAGAAACCTTTGCAGAAATGTATTCACAAGCAGCTCAATCTGGGTTGTTTGACGATTTTGAAAAGGGCAAATGTTCAATTCCTTATTTTGTGAATAAATTATTGACTTACCTTCCAACAGGAACTACAGCTAATCAAGTTGTTGAAGCATGGAATGAGATGATTTTAGATTTTCCAATTGAAAATCTAAAGTTATTAGAAGATCTAAAATCAAGTCATCGTATTTTTTTATTGAGTAATACGAATGAAATCCACATTCAAAAAGTTCATCACCATTTACAATTGGTATCCCCACATAAAAGCTTGCATCCATATTTTGAAAAGGTTTATTTTTCGTCTGATATTGGAATGCGAAAACCCGATGCTGAAATTTTTGAGTTTGTACTTAATGAAAACAAACTAAATCCTTCCAAAACCTTATTTATAGATGATACCGAACAACATATTTTAGGTGCTCAAAAAGTTGGGATACAAACGTATCATTTAGGAAAGAAAGAAAGGATTTGTGATATTTTACAATGGTAAATTTATCACCTGCCTCAATCCCTCCTAATTTCGACAGGCTCAATGTAAACAAGGAGGGAAGAGTTAAAAATCAATTATTTAATTTCTTGACATAGTTCTACTAACACTCCATTCGTAGATTTTGGGTGTAGAAAAGCGATACGTTTGTTGTCAGCTCCTCTTTTTGGTATTTCGTGTATGAGTAAAAAATCGAGAGCTAGAAGTCGTTTTAATTCTTCTTCGATATTATCTACTTCGAAAGCAATATGATGAATTCCTTGTCCTTGTTTTGCTAAATATTTTGCGATTGGACTTTCAGGATTTGTTGCTTCAAGTAATTCTATCTTACTTTCTCCTATCTGAAAAAAAGCAGTCTTTACTCCTTCTGATTCTACTCCTTCTGTTTTATAACATTTTGTGTTAAGCAAATTTTCAAAAAGCGCAATTGATTCAGACATATTGCTAACTGCAATGCCTAAATGTTCGATTCTAATCATGATAAGGTGTATTTAAAGAGATTAACTCTTGAAAAACTTCTCTGTTTTATTGTCGAAGTTGATATAATAAGCTCCTTTGACTAAGTTGGAGCAATTTACAGAAGATCCGAAACCTTTTTTGACGATATTCCCATATGCATCATAGATTTCGTATTTGGTATTTATTGGTTGTTCTCCTGAAGTAAAAACGATTTCTGTTTTAACCTTAATAGGTGTTTTTTTGATATCAGGTAAGCTAGATTTAAATTTTACCTCTGTTGAAGTTCTTTTAGAACCCGTATGGTCAACTTGAACCACACGTACAGTATTCACTCCCGAGTGAGCTAATACCTGAAATTCATATGTATTTAAAGAACTATTTTTACCTTTTCCCTGAACTTGTCCAATGTCTACCCACTTATTCCATCTATATTGTTCAATAATAAAAGGTAACTTACCATCTTCATCTTTTGTTTTCCAAGATAATTTGCCAGAACTAGAAACAGCAATGTCGACCATTTTAAAAGTACTTTTAGGTAAAAGTACTTCTGGATTTAATATTTTAGGTGAGCAACCTGAGTTGTGCTCAATCACGATAAAAACTTGCTGACCAATTTTAACATTGAAAAGAGAGAAGTCTATTTCGAACGCACTTTGACCTATACCTCCTGGCATAATGTTTCCATTTACGGTCACTTTAGTTGCACAATAACCGAAACCATCTGGATCTTCAGGATTTTGAATGATTAAATTTTTTCCTTGATAACTACCCTCAATTGACAACGCACCAAAAGTGTAATGCCCCAAGAATAATAACAAAGTAAAAAATAAAAGACCCTTCATAAACACAGTAAGTCGCAATTTCAGAGTACAAGTTTAAAACTTTCTAATGCAAATAGCAAGTTTTTTTTTGTACAAATATGTGTTAAAATTAGAAAAAAATTATAAACTATTTTGTTGTATTACCATTTTGGACATGTATTACAACTTTCATTCCATCGTTCGTAAATGAAAACCCCCAATGATAGATTAGTACGTATATATGGCTGCACTAAGTCAATTCTAAAATTCTCACCTTTAACAGATTGATATATAACGCCCCCTTTTTCCTCAAGAAGTATAAATATTCTTTTATAAAATTCAAATCTTAAACCTATCGTTGCTGTACCTCCAAACCCATTGAAATCATTTTTTTGGAATTGAATCAGATTATTTTGCCAAAAATTATTACTGAATATTGGTCCGCCACTTAAACCTAATAACCCTGTAATAGCAAATTTTGATTTATTAGTTTTAAAGATTTTATCCATCCCAAAAACTCCCAATCTAGCATAAAGAATATCATTAGAAAATGAATTTGGATTATCATATTGCCATGCAAAACGTTCTGCATTCAACTCAAGCGCAAAATGATTAGCAAAAACATATCCAATTTTAGCTGACCATTGAGGAGCAAATAGATCATCAATTAAAGTTGATTTTGATTTAGTCGCTTCATCTATATTAAACGTTGAAGAAATTGACCAAGTCTTGCCCAAACCAGCACCAAAAAAAACAGTTCCCTCTTCCTGAGTGTTTTGAGCTAATAAATTCAATATTAAGAAAAAAGTAGAACAAAGAAGGAAAAGTGGTTTCATTCTTTTCTGTTTAGCTCATTTTTAAAAATGAAACTTCCTGATCGGTTAAATGACGAAAATACCCTCTTGGTAAATCTTTTTTTGTAAGACCAGAAAATTGAACACGATCTAATTTAATTACAGCATAACCTAGTGCCTCAAACATTCTTCGAACAATTCTATTTTTACCGGAATGAATTTCCACCCCTACTTCACGACTTGTACCATTGGCAACATATTCTGCTTTATCGCACTTAATTTTACCATCTTCTAAATGAATTCCTGATCTTAACAATTCTAAATCTTCAAATGTAACGGGTTTATTCAACTCTACATGATACACTTTAGAAGCTCGATATTTTGGATGTGTTAATTTTTTTGCTAAATCGCCATCATTTGTAAACAATAATAATCCTGTAGTATCGCGGTCTAATCGTCCTACAGGGTATATGCGTTCTTTACAGGCTTTTCGAACCAAAGACATTACCGTTTTTCTACCCAATGGATCGTCCATTGTTGTAATAAAGTCTTTCGGTTTATTCAGTAATACATAACGTTTAGTTTCAGCAGATATCGTTTCACCATCATATTTTACTACATCACCTGGTTTTATTTTATACCCCATTTCCAGGATGATTTGATCATTAACACTGACTACTCCAGATTGGATAAGTACATCTGCCTCTCTTCTTGAAGCAACGCCAGCATTAGAAAGGTATTTATTTAGACGAATTTCATCTTCATTAAACTTGGGCATTGGATCCCCTTTACGCACTTTTTCCTTGTTGCCAAAAAACTTTTTCTTGTCTTTTATTGCTGTTGCATTTTCAGTAGGTTTTTTAACTGTTTTTGGCTTTAAATTTGGTTTAGAAAAAGCGTTAGTTCTTCCTGGTTTTTTTGTGTTCATCACGAGCAGAATTAAATTAGTGTACAAAGATACACCATAAAGTATGAGAAATACTAAATTAAGATAAGGGTTAGCTGAATTTTTTAATCTATTTGTAGAGAGTACAATGGTTTTACTTTAATAGTTAAAACATAAATCGTATTTTCGTGGATAGAAATAATTCATTATGAAATATGCATTAATTATACTCGGTTTATTGGTCTTCTCCTCGTGCTTAGATATTTCTAAACAACAGCACCTCGATCAATTATCTACCTTAGAAAAACGAGTTGATAGTATTCAGGTTGAATTTGAACAACTTAAAAAAGATACTATCGAAGAAGTTATTTACACAATGAAAGAAACCAATATTAAAATTAAAGACAATATTGGAGATGACACGATAGATATCGAAATGGCAAAAAAATTAGAAGAATACGGAAAAATTTTCCGACAACTTACAGCCATTGAAAGTTATAATAATAAAATTTTATTTGGTTCCCAGGATATTAAGAACACTGTTGGGAAATTATACAGAGATATTGAATCAGGTAATGGAGAGCGAGTGAATTACGAAAAATTTGTCAAATTTGAAACTAAAAAAGTAAAAGAATTACAAAACTTACTTACTGATTTAGAACGTATACAACGTGATAATATTCAAGCTTTTAAACAAGTACATCCTGAAATAGAAAAGTTTGTTTCCTCGCTCACAGCTAATTAAACAATGAAAGTTTTAGTAGTCTTACTTTTTTGGTTTTTATCTTTTTCCGTATTTAGCCAAGAAAGTACTGATCAACAATTAGCTCAGTATTATTTTTCTCGTGGTGATTTTGATAAAGCTTTACCTTATTGCGAGAAATTATACAACAAGGATAAAAGTAAATTCACCTTTACTCGATTTTATGAATGTTTAATTAAAACGAAAAAAGAGAAAGAGGCTGAAAAATTACTAAAAAAACAGATTGATTTATTTGATGAAGAGTTATCTTACAAAGTTTTATTAGCTGAATTCTACGAAACACATGAGGAATCAAAAAATGCTCACAAAATTTATCAAACCCTTATCGAAGATAATGCTTCGTCGAGTATACGTATTTTGGAATTGTATACCTTATTAAAATCCAAAGGTAAAACATCACTTTCTTTTCAATTATTACAACAAGGTCGGAAACAATTAAAAGAAGCTTATCCGCTTCATTTACAATTTGCTGATTATTATGCCTCCCAACAGCAGATCGAAAAAATGATAGAGGAGTTTTTGGATTTGTTGGAAATTAGACCCGAACAAATGGAGCAAATTCAAGCTTCTTTAGCGACATATATTGATTTTACTCAAGATAATAATCCAGCAGGTGAAATCCTACGTAATGCCTTACTTGACAAAGTACAACGCAAAAAAGGAGATATCATTTACGATGAAATGTTGATGTGGTTTTACACCCAAAAACGTCAATTTACACTTGCTTTAAATCAGGCGCAAGCGATGGATAAACGCACCAAAGGCGATGGTTCTCGTGTGTTTGACTTGGCAAATTTGTTTGTACAAAACAAAGATTATGCATTGGCACGTAAAGGCTACGAATATCTTTTAAAACAAGGACAAGGTTATCCTTTTTATTTTCAAGCGGAACAATCTATTTTACATACGCGATTTTTAGAAATTACAGAACAACGCAATTTTACACAAGAGGCTATTATACAAGTTGTTTCAGAATACAATACCTCTTTACAACGTTTGGGTAAAAACCGAAATACGCTTACTTTAATAAAAGAACAAGCACACATACAGGCCTTTTATGCGAATTATGCAGACAGTGCGATTGTATTATTAGAAAGTGCCTTGAAAATGCCAGGAATTTCCGGAATACAAGTGGCTGAAATTAAAATGTTATTGGCTGATATTTATGTGTTGAAAGACGATATTTGGGAAGCATCGATTTTGTATATGCAAATTGACAAAGATTATAAGTTTGAAACCATCGGCTTTGAAGCTAAATTCAAAAACGCCCGCATATTTTATTACGATGGAGATTTCAAATTTGCCCAATCACAGTTGGATATTTTAAAAGAATCCACCTCTAAACTCATTGCGAATGATGCTCTAAAATTGTCCTTATTAATTACAGATAACTTTGGGTTAGATAGTAATTACATAGCCATGCGACAATTTGCTCGTGCCGATTTATTGTTAGAGCAACACCAATACAAACAAGCGTTTCAATTGTACGATTCCATCGCTTTGGCTTTTCCATATCACGGTTTGAATGATGAAATACTTTTACGCAAAGCACAAGCCTTTCAGCAACAAGGACAATGGCAAGAGGCTGTTGCGCTATTAGATAAATTAATGTTAAACCACGCAGAAGATATTTTGGCAGATGATGCACTTTTTCAGTTAGGTTCAATCTATGAAAATCATCTGAACGACAAAGAAAAAGCGATTGAATGTTACAAAAAAATATTGTTTAAATACAAAGGCAGCCTTTATGGAGTGGAGGCTCGTAAAAAACTGCGCTTCCTTCGTGGTGATAAGTTGGATGCGGAAGATTTAATGGAGAATTAGATTGAAATCAAATCGTATCATAATGGCTGTAACTTCTGATATCTTCACAGATATGAGAGTAATCAAAGTCGCTTCATTTTTATCCAAAAACAATTGTAAGGTTCAGGTTTTAGGAAGAAATACGTCTGATTTTGAATTAAAAGTTCCATTTGAGACAAAAAGGTTCAATATGTGTTTTCATCGTTCGTTTTTGTTTTATATAGAATATAATCTAAGATTTTTCTTTTATGGCTTATTTCAGAAAGTGGATGTAATCGTTTCCAATGATTTAGATACATTAGTCTCCTGTACTTTGTTGTCAAAAATTAAACGTGTTCCTTTAATCTATGATAGTCACGAATATTTCACCGAATCGGTAGGATTGCAAGATAGAAATCGTGTGCGTGCATTTTGGTTGTGGTTAGAGCGCATCTGTATGCCTACTGTTTCAAAGGCTTACACCGTTTCTCAACCCATTTCAGATGCCTACAAAACAAAATATGATATTGATTTTAAGCTAATTAGAAATTACCCGTCAGTTGAAAATCTCCCAAGTTCGGAATTGAATATGTTCTTCCCTGAAAGAAAAGTGATTTTGTATCAAGGAGTGTTTAATCCAAATCGAGGATTGGAGGAAACCATACAAGCAATGCAATTCTTAGACGATACGTATTTGTTTGTTTTAGTGGGATATGGGGAATTAGAAGGAAAATTAAAATCACTGACCAATCAATTAAATTTACAACATAAAGTACATTTCACGGGGAAATTACCCTATGAAAAGATGATGCAATACACCTATCAAGCCGACCTTGGAATTGCCTTGGAAGCGCCTGTGGGTAAGAGTTTTGAATATTCTTTGCCGAACAAGGTATTTGACTACATTCACGCTTCCTTGCCTTTTATTAGTTTGGGTACACTCGAGGTGAAAAAAATCATCGAAAAAGATGAAATTGGAGTAATCATTCCGAATAATCAACCGGAAACGATTGCGCATGAAATAGAAAAAATCCTGAACGATACCGAATTATACCAACGCATTCAACACATCCAACAACGTGTTCGTCAAAACTACACGTGGGAGAATGAAGAAAAAGTGTTGAACGAGATTTATTTTGGATAGAGAAAATTATTTAACCTTCATCCATCTCTTTCCCTTAATCACCAACCAGTTTAGAACCTTCGGAATAAAAGGTAAAAGTTCGTTTTTGAATGTGAGTTCTTCGTCGTATAACGCGTGGGTGAATTGTTTGGAAATACCACCAGCAAACGATTTCGCTATAAATAGTTGACTATGATACGTTTTTGTATTGGCAAGAAATAAGCGTAAGTTTAATTCGTAATCTGCTAATATCTTGTACTTTGTATTGAAAGTGTAGGTGTCAAAAATGCGTTTGTGGTATAAAATCCCTTGATGGTGAAGGGTATTTCTCCAGTACAACCCCGATGAAAATGTATTCTGATAGATGGTTGGAACCAGTGAATGTTGCGCTCCTACGTTTTCTACTTTACCCAAAATGAGGTCTGTATTTTCAGGAATTTTTTGTTCGAATAGTTCTTTAAAAACCATTTCATTATATAAAAAATCATCCGATCCTAAAAAGTATATCCATTCTCCATTAGCTTGTGCAATTCCATTATTCATTGCTTGGTAAATACCTTTTTCAGTTTCCGAAACAAAACGAACCGAAGGATAAGAAGCAACAATTTCTTTGGTAGCATCCGTGGATTGATAATCCACGACAATAATTTCAACCTGTGGGTATGTTTGGTTCACAACACTTTCTAACGCATTACGTAAAGTCGTAGCAGCGTTGTGTGTAGGAATGATAACAGATACTAAAGGTTGGTATTCCATCAAATATCTTTTAAGAAAGCAAGTTGTGTGCGTGTTTGTTGCAGATTTTCAGCGCTTAATACGATCGTTTCAATGCGTTCTTCGTGTGCTTGTACGGTAGAAATTGTTTCTCCATAAGCATTAATCACAGCACTATCTCCACTGTAAACCAACCCTTTTCCATCTTCGCCTACACGGTTCACACCCACTACATAACATTGATTTTCAATTGCTCGTGCCGTTAACAAACTTTTCCAATGGGTGTTTCTTCTTTCGGGCCAGTTTGCAACATAAATCAACGCATCGTATTTCGCTGATTGATAATCACGGATACCGTTTCGACTGATTTCAGGGAAACGTAAATCGTAACAAATTTGCAATTGAATGCGCCAGTCTTTATAAATGACGCGCGTTTTTACGTGACCTGATTTGTATGTTTTTTCTTCCCCAGCAAGAGTAAAAAGTTTACGTTTATCGTAGTGTGTACATCTTCCGTTTGGTTCTACAAATACCCCGCGATTGAAATAATAATCCTGGTCTTTTGCAATGAAAGAGGTATAAAACGCAGCATTTTTTTCAGCTGCCATTTTTTGTAACCAATTTAATGCCAACGAATTTCCCATTTCTTCTGCAAGAGTCTCCGCATTCATACTAAATCCAGTGTGAAACATTTCGGGTAGTACGATGATATCTGTTTCGCCTATGTTTGCCAATAAATGTTCAAAGTGTGCGAAATTCGCTTCTTTGTTTTCCCACACTTGGGTTGCTTGTACGATAGTAACTTTTAAATCTTGCATAGTTTTTCAGCTGCTTGTATTAGGGTTTGGTCGTCTTTGGCAAAACAAAAACGAATGATGTTGTTGTCTGTTTTATCTTTATAAAATACAGAAAGCGGAATGGCTGCAACTCCGTATTTTTTGATTAATCGCTCACAAAATTGCACGTCGTTTTCAGTAGAAATGGCACTGTAATTTACCGTCTGAAAATAGGAACCTTCTGATGGCAATAATTCAAAACGACTAGATTTTATCAAATTTCGAAACGTATCTCTTTTCTCTTGGTAAAAAGCTCCCAAGGTGTTTACGTCTTTTTCACGTAAATATTTCGCTAATGCAACTTGTGCAACACTATTCACACAAAACACCAAGTATTGATGCACTTTTTTGATTTCCACCATTAAATGTTCAGGTGCAATGAGGTAACCCATTTTCCATCCAGTAATGTGAAACGTTTTACCAAACGAAGAGGTAATAATAGTTCTGTCAATGAGTGCTTTACGTGTATTTGCAGAAATGTGTTTTTGTTCGAACGTAATGTATTCATATACTTCATCCGAAATCAACACCATAGAAGGATATTTTGCTAAAATGTGTTCAATTGCTTGTAAATCTTTCTCTTGGTAAATTCTCCCCGAAGGATTATGTGGATTATTGACAATCAACATACGAGTGCGTTCGTTACAAGCATTTTCGACTTTATTCCAATCGGTGGTAAAATCAGCTTCCAACGAAATATGTACAGGCGTAGCGCAACACAAATCCACTGCTGGTGCATAACAATCGTAAGCCGGGTCTAATATAACTACCTCTTCTCCGGCGTGAACTAATGCTTGAATGGCAGTGAAAATCGCCTGTGTAGCCCCTGCGGTAATCAACAACTCTGTATCTTGTTGTATTGTTCTTCCATAATTTTTTTGAGTTAACGCAACTATTTCTTGCATCAATAACGGATGACCTGCCATTGGTGCGTATTGGTGTGTGTTTTCGTCTGCTGTTTCTTTTAACAACGAAATTAAACGTTCGTCTACCGGGAAATTTGGAAAACCTTGTGAAAGATTGATTGCCTGATATTCATTTGCCATTTTAGACATTACAGTGAAAATGGTCGTTCCAATATGTGGTAGTTTCGATTTCATTGTTTGGGTGTTAAAATTATACCAAAAGAAAATAAAGATAGGAATGATTTCGTTTAAGAAATAGTTATACAATAAATAAACAAGTAACAAATTTTTAACGAAGCCTTATTATTTACAACTAACCTCAAAGTATTAATCTATATCTTTACCACTATTTCTTGTCAAAAATTAAAATATATGCATATGAAAACGATTCTTTTTTCTTTCACTATTCTGCTTTTATTTTCTTCTTGTAGTGATAACACTAAAATTTGTGATTGTCTTGAAGCCGGGCAAAAACTTCAAACTTTTTCTGCTAAAATGTTTAGTAAAGAAGCTTCAACTAAAGATTTAAGCGAAATGAAACGTTTGAAAAAAATTCAATTGGAAAAGTGTAAAGATTTCCAAACGATGGATGGTCAACAAATGTTGGAGTTGAAGGAAGAGTGTGAATAGAAATTTTATTAATTTGACAATAGAAACTCACAAAACGCCATATCCAAAGGTGTTGTGATTTTTATATTTTCCTCATTGCCTTCAACTAAATAAATCGTTGTTCCGTTTTCTTCCACTAATGAAGCATCGTCAGTAATGGCATCGTGAAAAGGTCTCTCGTAAGCATTTAACAAAATGCTACGCTCAAACACTTGTGGTGTTTGAACCGATCGATACGCGCTTCGGTCTACGGATTCTGATTTTAATTTATCGTTTAACTTGCGTAATGATTCTTTTATAGGCATCACTGGAACTGCACTGCCATCGAGTTGTGCTTTTTCATAGCAACGAGCAATGGTTTCAATAGAAACAAATGGCCTAACTCCATCGTGTACACCAACTAAATTTCCAGTTGAATGTGCCAATGCCAATTGTATAGAATGATAACGTTCTTTACCCCCAGAAATCACTTGATGAGGTATTGAAAAAGAAAATTCTTTGCATAAAGCTTCCCAATATGAACGCCAATCTTCTGGTAAAGTCAATAGGATTTCAATGTTTGGATCATATTGGTGAAATCGATCTATAGTATAAAACAACAAGGGTCTTCCTTGTATTGGCAAAAACTGCTTAGGCAAGGATCCTCCCATTCGTTTACCAATTCCGCCTGCTGTAATGATGATACTTTTCTCCACTTTAGTTAAATAAAAAAGGCTGTCAGTTGACAGCCTTAAATATAATGATTTATATTAATTACTTAATTTGATCAGGATTGTTTTCAGCTTGTTCGTTAAATCTCTTTTGCCAACGTAACCAATAGAATAAACCAAAGAAACCAAGTATAATTAAAAAGTAATTAAACTTATTTTGAATAAATTCAAAGAACAAAAAAGAACCTTGAAAAATCTTTGCAAGACCGTAAAAAATAACATTTGAATTCATAGTTTCCGAGATTTTATTGGAACAAAGTAAGCAATTCCTTTTTGGATTATCAACAAAACAAGCGATTATTTTCATCAATATTGTTAAAAACAGGGTAGATAAATTGTATCTTCGTGGCAATGATTAGGCTGTTTTTAGGAAATCAACTGTTCGTTTTATTGTTCTTACCATTTATTGTGGTGGGTTTTGCTCTTTTAAATTATTTCACCAATTATTTCGAAGTACTTCCTGTTATAGATTTAGGTTTCTGGGGTAAACACTCGTTTTATGCAGTTAATACTCTGTATGTTTTAACCAGTTTATTGGTTTTGATAAATGCTGTGTTGGCAAACTATTTGTTTAATAAAAATGAATTTCACGACAGGAACACCTATATCATTGCTCTTTTTTATGTTGTATTGATGAGTTTTTTTCATTCAGCTTATCAAATAGACGGAATTTTAATTGCACACTTCTTTTTGATTATTGCTTTGTTTCAAATGTTTCGTTTAGAGAATAATGCAGATGGAAGGAAATGGTGTTTTAATACCGGCTTATTTTTAGGAATTGCAGTAACTTTTCACCCTCCTCTATTAGGAATACTACCTTTTTTATGGTTGATGATTTTGCGTATACGTCCATTTGTTTTTCGTGAGTTTTTATTGTCTACTATTGGTTTTTTATTGCCTCTGATTTACGCTTATGTATATATCTCTGTGAATAAACACCTTATATGGTCTGATTTTATCAATATTAAAACAGGTGGTATACAAAGTAATTTAGTTTTTTGGTTAATCATTGCATTTTTTTCAATCTTAGCTTTTGTAAGTTTAATTACCATTTCTTACAAAACATCAAAAAGTTCTTTACGATTTAAAAAATTAATTTCAATTCTAAATTTAATAATGGTTGTTTCCATTTTAATGGGAATTGTTGAGTTTTCAGGTTGGGGGCATTTTGAATGGTTTAGTTATTTTTCCATACCACTATCCTTTTTCATGCCCTTTTTATTTTTCAGTAAATCTTCCTCCCTTGTAGGGAATTTATTATTTTATGGTATGTTTTCTATATGCATCGTGAAAATTTTTATCAAATAATCAAAAGCGTGCAATCGAAATCACTAATTTTGTTACACATTTTAAAAAATCCTTGATTTAGGATTCAAATTATAAATTGATAGTCAGATGAAATTCGGAGTAGTTACTTTCCCAGGCTCAAATTGCGATGAGGATATGGTGTACGTATTGGAAACAATGCTTAATCAAAAAGTTGAACGTTTATGGCACAAAGAAGCAGACCTAAAGGGTGCTGATTTTATTGTTTTGCCAGGTGGGTTCTCTTATGGAGATTACTTACGTTCAGGTGCTATCGCAAAATTATCTCCAATCATGGGTGAGGTAATCAAACATGCAAACAATGGCGGATACGTATTAGGAGTATGTAATGGATTCCAAATTTTGACTGAATCAGGATTGTTAGATGGAGCATTATTACACAACAATACACAAAAATTCATCTGTAAAAACGTTTATTTAAAACCAACTTCTGCAACTGCAGCGATTTCGAAAGAATTAAATGCATCGGAAACATATCAAATTCCAATTGCACACGGAGAAGGACGTTTTTATGCTTCAGATGATACGATCAAAAAATTATACGATAACGACCAAATTATCTTCAAATACGCTTCGAAAGAAGGAGAGATTACTGAAGAGTTCAATCCTAATGGTTCGATTGACAACATCGCAGGAATCACGAATGCAGGAAAAAATGTATTTGGTATGATGCCACATCCAGAGCGTGCTGCTGATGCGCAATTAAACAATTTAGATGGAAAAGCATTGTTTGAGTCTTTATTGAAACATTGCAACTAATTCAACCACTTTTTTCAAAGTATTAAAAAGAATATGAGAGTATTATTATTGGGTTCGGGAGGTAGAGAACACGCAATCGCTTGGAAAATAGCACAAAGTTCAATGTTAGAGCAATTATTCATTGCACCAGGAAACGCAGGAACTCGCAACCACGGAACGAATGTGGCAATCCAACCAACAGACTTTGATACAATCAAAAATTTTGTACTTGAAAATGATATTCATGTTGTGGTCGTAGGTCCTGAAGATCCATTGGTAAAAGGGATTTACGACTTCTTCAAAAATGATGCACAAATCAGTCACATTGCAGTAATCGGTCCATCAAAATATGCAGCACAATTAGAAGGTAGTAAGGATTTTGCGAAGAAATTTATGCAACGTCATAACATTCCTACTGCAAAATATGCTACGTTCACAAAAGATACATTAGAAGAAGGGTATGCCTTCCTTGCATCGATGAAAGCACCGTATGTGTTAAAAGCAGATGGGCTTGCAGCAGGTAAAGGAGTGTTGATTTTAGATTCATTGGAAGAAGCAAAAACAGAACTAAAAGCAATGCTTGCTGATGCTAAATTTGGCGATGCTAGTTCGAGCGTTGTGATTGAGCAATTCTTGAAAGGAATTGAACTTTCTGTGTTTGTAATTACAGATGGTGATTCATATAAAATTTTACCAGAAGCGAAAGATTATAAACGCATTGGTGAAGGAGATACAGGCTTAAATACAGGAGGTATGGGTGCTGTTTCTCCAGTAACTTTTGCTGATAAAACGTTTATGGATAAAATCGAAAATCAGATTATTATCCCAACAGTTAAAGGATTAAAGGCAGAAAATATTGAATACAAAGGATTTATTTTCTTTGGATTAATCGCAGTGAAAGGCGAACCGTATGTGATTGAGTACAATTGTCGTATGGGAGACCCTGAAACAGAGGTAGTAATGCCACGAATTAAGTCTGATATTCTAGATTTATTCGAAGGAGTTGCTACAAACACACTTTCTGAAAGAGATATTCAATTTGACCAACGTGCAGCAACTACTGTAATGATGGTATCAGGTGGATATCCAGAAGATTACGAAAAAGGTAAACCGATTTACGGATTGAATGCAGTAAATGATAGTATTGTTTTTCACGCAGGAACAACTTCTGATGGTCCCGCTGTATTATCAGCAGGAGGTAGAGTTTTAGCGGTTACTTCTTACGGAAAAACCATCGATCTAGCATTATCTAAATCGTACAATACAATTTCAAACATCGATTTCGAAGACGCATATTACCGCAAGGACATCGGTTTTGATTTGATGAATTACAGTAAATAGTCTATGGACCCCGACCTGATAATCATACTTTGTACTTTACTTGTTTCCGCGTTTACTTCAGGTGTTGAGATTGCGTTTGTATCTTCAAGCAGATTGCGCATTGAATTAGACATCAATAAAGGTTCGTTTACCGGAAAAATTTTACGATTTCTATACAAAAAAGAAGGGCATTTCATCGCTACCTTATTATTAGGGAATAACATCGCATTGGTATTATTCGGAATGAGTGCCGCTAAATTGTTAAATCCTGTGATCCAATCGTGGGGTGTTGAAGGAGAGGTACTAACACTTCTTTTACAAACAATTATGTCAACCTTATTGGTGTTAATTGTCGCAGAATTTCTTCCAAAAGCAGTGTTTCAGTTGAACCCGAACGGACTGATGAAAACCTTTGCTTTTCCAGCTTATTTATTTTATTGGATTTTGTTTTTGCCGACTTCCGTGATTATGTTCATCAGTATGCGTTTTTTACGTTTGATGAAAGTAGAAATTACAAATTCTGAAAAGGTATTTTCGAAAGTCGATTTGGAACATTATGTGCAAGATATGAACGAGCGTATCAAAGAGGAAGAAGAATTTGGCAATGAAATTCAAATTTTACAAAACGCCCTCGATTTTTCTAAAATCAAAGCCCGTGATTGTATGGTTCCACGACCAGAAATCATTGCTATTGATGTGAATGAAACAATGGATGCGTTAAAGAAATTGTTTATCGATACGCGTGTTTCGAAAGTATTGGTGTATCGCGACACCATCGATAATGTGATTGGTTATATTCACTCGTTTGAGTTGTTTAAAAATCCAACTTCGATAGCAAAAATAATGCGTTCCTTGCCATTTTTCCCTGAATCGACACCGGCAAAACAAATCTTGGAAACCTTTACTTCCAAATCTGTAAGCATTGCCATTGTGGTAGATGAATACGGAGGAACTGCAGGATTAATTACGATGGAAGATGTGATCGAACAAATCTTCGGAGATATTGAAGATGAGCACGATACGGAAGAATTATTAGAAGAAAAAATTTCCGACAAAGAGTTCCGTTTTTCAGCACGAACAGATATTGATTACATCAACGAAAACTACAAATTAGGTTTAAAAGAATCCGAAGAATACGAAACACTCGGCGGATTAATCATTCATAAATTAGAATCCATCCCAGAAGCTGGACAAGAGGTAAAATCAGATAAATTACGCTTTGTCATCGAAGAGGTATCTGACCGAAGAATTGAGGTGGTAAGGTTGTTTGTGGAGGAGTGATTGTTACGAATAACACTTCTAATCGTAACAAAAATGTTACGAATAAATCAGTACTAAAAAATCATTTTCAACACAATTTTTTAATTGACTTTCCCCATTGTGAATAACTACCAAAAAATGTAGAAAATTAACATTTTAAAAACCCTTATTTCTGCTTTTTTTGTCCTAATTTTGTAGCCTATTTACAATTGAAAATGAGCACGTCAAAAAGAATCAAAAGCGCATTAATTTCTGTGTTTGACAAAACTGGTTTAGAGCCAATTATCCACAGATTAAACGAATTAGGAGTTACTATTTATTCAACAGGAGGAACACAATCTTTTATCGAAGATTTAGGGGTTGCTGTAGAAAGAGTAGAAGATTTAACATCTTACCCTTCTATTTTAGGCGGACGTGTGAAAACTTTACATCCAAAAGTTTTTGGTGGTATTTTAAATAGAAGAGCACATACAGGAGATCAAGGTCAAATTGCAGAATTTGAAATCCCAGAAATTGATTTGGTAATCGTTGATTTATATCCATTCGAAGCAACAGTAGCTTCTGGAGCAAGCCACGAAGATATCATCGAAAAAATTGATATCGGTGGAATTTCTTTGATTCGTGCAGCGGCAAAAAATTTCCAAGACGTAGTTATTATTCCTTCACAAGAGCAATATGCTCGTTTTTTAGAGATTTTAAACTCAAATGCAGAAGGAGCAACAACGATCGAAGAAAGAAGAACGTTTGCTAGAGATGCATTCCACGTTTCTTCTCACTACGATACTCAAATTTTCCATTATTTCAATGCAGATGAAAAAGTAACTTTCAACGAAAGTATCAAAACATCTACGGTATTAAGATACGGTGAAAATCCTCACCAAAAAGGAATTTTCCACGGAAATTTAGATGAAATGTTTACTAAATTGAATGGTAAAGAACTTTCTTATAACAATTTATTAGACGTTGATGCAGCAGTAAATTTAATTGCTGAATTCAAAAATGATGGACCTACGTTCGCGATTTTGAAACACAACAATGCGTGTGGCATTGCAACGAGAAACACCATCAAAGAAGCATACGAAACGGCATTAGCTGCTGACCCAGTTTCTGCATTCGGTGGAATTTTAATTTCAAATACAACCATCGATTTAGAAACAGCAACCTTAATCAACGACTTATTCTGTGAGGTAATTATCGCTCCAGGATATGCTGATGTTGCATTGGAATTATTGAAATCAAAAAAGAACCGTGTTATCTTGGTTCAAAATGACGTGAAACTTCCAACGAAACTTTTCCGTACTGTTTTGAACGGAGTGTTGGAACAAGATAAAGATTCACTTTCTGAAACTGCAGCAGATTTTAAAACGGTTACGAAAGTAGCACCTACGGCTGAAGAAGTGAAAGATATGGTTTTTGCAAACAAAATCGTAAAACACACAAAATCAAATACCATTGTTTTAGCAAAAGGAAATCAATTGTTTGCAAGCGGGACAGGACAAACATCACGTGTTGACGCTTTACAACAAGCTATCCAAAAAGCAAAAGCATTTAACTTTGACTTAACAGGAGCGGTAATGGCTTCTGATGCATTCTTTCCTTTCCCTGACTGTGTCGAGATTGCAAAAAATGCAGGAATTACTGCCGTAGTTCAACCTGGAGGTTCAATCAAAGATGATTTGTCAGTAAACTTCTGCGATGAGAATGGCCTTGCTATGGTGATGACTGGAAACAGACACTTTAAGCATTAAAAATTTTGTGAAAAGTGTAACAAAAAAAGAAATTTTTCGATTAAGGCACTAAAACAGTCTTTTCAAAAGAAAAGCAATTTTAAAAATGGGTTTATTTAGTTTTTTAACACAAGAGATAGCGATTGACTTAGGTACAGCTAACACATTAATTATCATGAATGATAAAGTAGTGGTTGATGAACCTTCAATTGTTGCTAAAGATATTCAAACAGGTAACATTGTTGCCATTGGAAAACGTGCGCAACAGATGCACGGAAAAACACACAAGTTAATCGAAACAGTTCGTCCGTTAAAAGATGGTGTAATCGCTGATTTCCAAAGTGCTGAATCTATGATTCGCGGGATGATTAAGATGATTAACACAGGAAAAAGTTTCTTTACACCTACATTGAGAATGGTGGTTTGTATTCCTTCAGGGATTACAGAAGTAGAGAAACGTGCGGTACG
>JACCDO010089718.1_pt1 | contig 124516 bp, 124 predicted proteins | sample 7446101 | NCBI WGS metagenome assembly JACCDO01 (sample SAMN15323440, study PRJNA562643) | freshwater metagenome | isolation source: river surface water | place: USA:Blue River Watershed | collected 2017-08-16
TAATCACTTCTTTTAGATCTTGATATTTTTGACCATTATTTAACTGAGAGATGTACTTGTGAGCCCAATAAAAGAGGCCTCTTTTGGCATAATAAGATTGATTAGCTACTTGAATTTCAATATTGACTAAGCCGCCAGTTTTAAATTTAACTAAAACATCTAAAAACCCTTTTTTGCTATCAGGGTAGGGAGGGATAATCTCTTTATCTGCAAATTCAAATTCTAAGTCTGCAATAGATTCCTGATCTCATCCTAAGACAGCGCAAATAAAGGCCAAGCAAGTGGCTTTATCATCACCAAAAATTTTTTTAAAAATGATATCGACAACAGGGCTTAATAAATCTAAACTTGACCTGTGTTCTTACTCCTTTTAGGTTTTTGGTGTTTTGGTTTTTTTAAATCAATAAGATGAATTTTTCTAATGATCGCATCTTGCTGATTCAAAGAAAGTATAGATCAGGATAGGAGTAAGGACTTTTTTGTTTACAGCGTTTGCAAAGATTGTATGAAAGAACTCTCTTTATCAAAAGAAAGTTCTGTACATGTGCAAAATAGAACAGAGAGATTTGATAATCAATTCGTCGGCCCGTGAAGTGCCTGAGTATTATTGGTTAACAGCCGAAAAAATCAATAACGCAAGCGCAATCCGCACACATTGTATTTCCGATGGTTTTAGAGGATTGATATTTTAAAACTGACCCTAGTTGATAGGACCAACAAAGATCTTTTATAAGAGACAAGGAAGATTTTCTGAGTATGTTCCGTGAACAAAAAATATTTAATGCAACCATAATAATACCTGAACAAAGACTTGCCAGTTGAATAAACATTTGCACAGGTGCCTAAGAGAAGATGCGTCAGATATATTAACCACTACGTAACAACATATAGAGGAAAGTATGAAGGAAGTAGAAGTAATAAAAGCGAGCATAGAACAAAAACCAATCCTAGCTAACTTATTAGAATTATATGCTTATGACTTCACAGAGTTTTGGGACTTTGATATTGGTGATGATGGTTTTTATGGGTATAAAGATCTGCCTTTGTATTGGACCCAACTTACGCGCTTTCCTTATTTGATTTACGTTGATAAGAAAATTGCTGGGTTGATTTTCGTACAGAAGGGATCGCCTGTTTCAAATGATGAAATAGTTTGGGATATTGCTGAATTTTTTGTGATGAGAAAATATAGGCGCTATCACGTTGGTACTGTAGCCGCTCTTAAGATATGGGAGCAATTTAAAGGTCCATGGCAAGTTAGAGTCTTAGTAGAGAATCAGATAGCGTGTTCATTTTGGTTAGAAGCAATTAAAAAGTTTACTCAAGCAGTTCCTGCTAAAACACATGCAACGATTAAAGAAGAGGAATGGATTATTTATTCATTTGAATCAAAAGATAAAGACACCCACTCAATGGTTGAAACATAAATTTATAGCAGTTCCCTCTGTATAGAACAAAAACTTTAGATTAAGAATAAAACCTAATTCAACGAGGCTGCTTGTAGAATTCGTTTAGCAATTGAGCAGCCTGGAAATTAGACAGAGGCTTTTTATTGAGAATTAGTATACAAAAGAGTATTAATTTTATCTTCAAGGTTTTTCCAGTAACTTAGTAATTCATCACTTTTTTTAAAAAGAAGATGAGTTGTTTGAATTAATAATAATTCATCATCTGGGTATTCATGTGCTAGCTGATTTCGTAAGATCCTTAAAGATGTCCACCATTGTGCAGAGTCTAAATATCCAATTTTTTCTAGAAAATTAATTTTATCATGAAAACTATAGGTTTCAGTTCGATAAGGTTCTATTATATTGATGAGGACTGGAAAGATATTTCCACCAATAATATCCTGAAGTTTTGCAAAACGAAGAGCCATTTTATCTAAAGAGGACTCAACATTTGATGGGAGCTCTTTAAAATCTAAAGAAGTTAATGGAATAACTCCTTCTAGCTCTTTTAATGCACGATCAAGTTTAGTGGCATGGATATTTGCAATATCAATATAACTTTTAATAAACTTCTTATCCATAAATTTTTATCCCTGATGTTTTTGCTTCTAAATAAATTGGCAATTCTTTATTTAGAGAAAGCTGATTTACAACTACATCTATTTTTTGATCCTCTAAAGAGACATTTAATTTTATTAAGAAATTCATTTTTTTATTAAAGATCTCTTCAGAATTTGTCAAATGAGTTTCAATGTAAAGATCTATGTCTCCCCCCTTAAGAGAGTCATAAACTCTAGAACCAAATAACCATATTTGATCATTTTTATCAAAAATATCTTTGAATGCAATAATAATACCGTTAAGTTGAGTTTGAGTTAATCTCATATATTTCGTACCATTATAAATATATCTCATTTTTAATTAATTATTGCAAAAATGCCAATCGATTTCAGTGATAGATTATAATAATTTTTCTGTACTACAATACACTCTATCATATGCTGGGACTTTTGGTTACCAGCATAAATATGATCGTCCAGCAGATTAATAGACTTCAAATAAACAATAATCTCTGAGATTTTGAGATTGTTGAGGATGAGGAGTTGTTTAGATTGCCTTGCCTTCCGTAATGCAAACCGAAACATGATCCTTTAAAAGATATTTAGAAGCTAAAATTCTCTGCTTTTGTAGTTAATGATTAATATAAATTATACCTTGTCTTGAGAAATTAATTAAGTCAAGGTACATGCTCAAGATCATTTTTGGAGCTTCTTGAGAGTTGATGGCGCTATCTATCATATCCCCCATATTTCATATTTCGATATCTAAGGAACAAATTTTACCGTACATTCTTAGTGTATCTAAATATTCAATAAACATATTATGTCCTTTAGGTGTTGAAATTCCTAACCTAAAGAGCATAGTAGCCTTGTTTTTTTGCGGGTAAGACTTTTGTGCTTAATATGGGCTCTAGGTTACGAACAGCGCAATCTAGAGATCATGCCTGACTCATATGCTCATATGCATGTGTTGCCAATGTTTATTGAATTAGCGCCTATAAAATCTTTAAAGATCATAAGATTCATCCTGAGCTATTTTATTTTAATCGACACGATTACTTAGGCGAGACTAAACATCAATCGACAGCAACGCTATCATGGAAAAGGTTATGGGGAGATACAATCGTTAATATATATCCAGATGTTAAAGCTTTATAGATCAGTGGTGATGAAGATATTTCTCAAAATAAAAAAGCTCCTTTTGGCTATACTTAAAGTGAACAAACAACATACAACCAAGGAGCTTCAATATGAGTATAGAACTTTTTAAACCCTATGTCGACTTTGTCTTTAAAGGTATTTTCAAAAACAGCCCTAAATCATTGGCATCCTTGATTTGCGCTATTCAAGGATGGCCTAACGATCGTATTAAATCCCTTACGTATCTAGATACTCAACTCTCCAAAGATCATCAGGAAGGTAAAGCTGGGGCAGTGGATTTACTAGTAGAAGTGGAAGATAAGAAAAAAATTCATATAGAAATTTAAGTCGTTCATCATGATTTTTATGCTGAACGCTCTATTTTTTATGCTAGTAGACTCAATGGACAGCAACTCTATCGCGGAGAAGGTTATGGGGAAATACAACCATTACTATGTATCCATATTTTGCTTTTTAACCTCTTTGAGGATAATCGAGCGTTACACTCTTTTCATTTTAGAGATGATTTGAGTTATGAAATCCTTTCCAAACAACTGAACCTGGTCTTTGTTGAAATTAATAAAGTTCTTTTGGATAATAAGCTAAATGAAATTGTTGTTCATTGGATGAACTTTATTAGAAATCCTAATGAGGAAAGAAAAATGCTAGAGGATGATGATTCTTTTAAAGAAGCCTATGAGGAATTAGAAAGACTGAGTAAAGACCCTGGCAAGATCTGGGCCTATGAGATGGCATTTAAAGCCATTAAAGATGAAGAGGCAAGAATCAAAGATGCTGCTTTCGTAGCTCAGGCTAAAGGGCGAGCTAAAGGGCGAGCTGAAGGACGTGCTGAAGGACGAGCTGAAGGTATGATTCAAGGAGAAACACAGGGGAAATTAAAAGCAGAAATTGAATTTATTGAAAAGATGCAAGCGAAAGGATTGGCGATTGAGCAAATTGCTGACTTGCTTTCAACGACCATAGAGCAAGTATTGAGTATTTTGAAAAAATAAAAATCTTATTGTCAAAAAGAAAAACGATCATACTACTGCAGGTTGGGGAGGGTTCTGCCAACCTCCTCCAGATTTGTACTAGGCGCCATTAGAGTTAGCGGTCCAGTGTTGTAAGTGAAATTTTTCATGTCAGATTAAGCCAAGGCTATTACATTTATTTTTTCTCTTCTTTTGCGCTGCTAAAAGCTTAGTATTCATTAATTTGCTAATCTTTTTGCCTACCATTAGAGCAGCACTTCATTTCTAGAGCAAATTATCACAACGATTTGAATTTCAAGTATAATGTTGGATTCTAAAGAGGGTATAATATGACTATAGAGGTTTGAAATCCTTAACTTTAATATTGATCAGGTTCAATAGATTCATAACACAAGCTCTAAAATAAATTCACATCTTTGCATAACTGGTAGCCCTTTAGGCACCATTATGATGTCGAAGCCGAACTCTTTATAAACATCCAGGTGAATTTGCTCGAAAATCAAAGCATCTTCGTAAGAAATTTTTCTCGCATCGGTATGCTTGATAAAACCAAGGTTTTCAAAAAAGAATACTTTTTTCTGGTAAACGCGGTTTTTGATGCAACGATCAATTTCACTAAGCAATACAGGCGAAGGCTTAAATTCGATATTTTTCCAATCAGCTAAATACTTACCAAGGGCATAGGTGCAAAAAGGTGAGCGGTCATAAAACTGCAAATCTTTAGCAGCTCTGATCTGACGCTCTTTTTGCATGAAAATAATTTTATCTGTAAATCCAATATCTTCCCATGGCTTTTCTATGCCTTGAGCTTGCTCTATGCTAATCACATCTGTTGCCGCTTCATGAATGACAGCATGCCCTAATTTTTCTAGCACCCTGATCACAGAAGTTTTTCCGCTGCCTGGAGTCCCTGTTAAAATAAAATGTCTTATGTCAATGCATTTTTTGTCCATTTGGAACCTTTGAATCAAATGTTATCAAATAAATAGCCCCATGTTCATCAGCAAATCCTACAAGCAGAAACTGAGATATAAAACCGGCTATATTTTTCTCTCCTAAATTCACACATCCTACAATCTGGCGCCCAAGAAGGGTTTCTGGCGTATAATGTACGGTCACCTGAGCTGATGTTTGCAATACGCCAATCTCAGGTCCAAAATCCGCCCACACTTTGAATGCAGGCTTTTTTGCTTTTGGAAATTCTTCTACTTTCATTATTGTGCCAGAGCGTAAATTCACGCGCTCAAATTCTTCGTATGTTATTGTTGTCATTTGTTACCTTCAATCTGATCTATAATTTTTATCATCTTTTCTTTTGCATCTGCTTTAGCACGTAATGATGCAAAGGTTTCTTCCTTTTTATTGTCTTCTATATGGATAGAAAAAATAATTCTTCTATCGCCTTTTTCAATCCAACCAATAAACCAGCCATGATATAGTTCAGGATTTTTTGTTCCATCAATATTGATCATGCTGCCCATTCCTGTTTTGCCGTAAAAATTCCAGCCATTTTTTAACTCTTCAACAAATAGAATATTTTTTGTCATTGCTATTGAATGCTGCTTAATAGACCATTTACCCGTTAGCATACTTTGTAGAAAGGCGACTTGTTCTCTGCTTGAAATCTGCAGGGAACTGGATAACCAAGCATTGCTAAGCCCGTTGTTTTTTCCTTTGTCTCCTCTTAGATCCTTATTTCCGTAATCAAATTTTGTAACGTAATCTTCAAGTTTTTTCATCCCAAGCTTTGTGGTTAAAACTTGGCTATACCAAACGCAAGATTCTTTCATCCAGCTTTTGGGAGTTTGATTATGTTTCCAAACATCTCGCCAATCAACGTAGCCCTCTTTATAAGGCCATACAGGATGCATTTCATCAACAAGAATCCCAGAATCAAAGCCTATCAAGCTAAGGGGGATTTTAAAAGTGGACATAGGCGCATAGCGTTTATCACAATTACCTTCGATTTTTAAAACTTTACTGTTTTCCTTTGCTATAAAGCAGCTGTCTGCAAATGCTATATTGGCTAACAACATAATTGAATATAAGAATAAAATAAATTTTTTCATAATTTACCTATATAAAAATTGAATAATTGATTTTTGAATTTTATCCTTAATTTCAGGGATTCCTCGATCACTCAAATCTGTGTGGCGAGCCGACTGCCCATAAATAACGTGAACACCAGATTCAGGCACAACACCATTATCTCAAGTGCCAAGATCAATTTAAATTTCATCCTATAACTGTTATAGGGGTCACATTATGAATGACAAGTTAATTATTTTAAATCCTAATCTTGCACGCAAACTTATAGCTGGGGAATTTCCTGAATATTTCAATTTTCGAATCAGTGACGTTGAAAAACAAGGGAATGACAACTGTACTTATAGGCTTGGTGACCATATGCTCATTCGTATGCCAACAACTGCAGACTACGCTTTAAAAGTTCCAAATTTTTTTAAAGAGCCATAGCTGACGCCAGATTTTTTTGATAAGATTTGCTGGTTTAAATTAAGTGTAAGTCGAAGGTCTCGAGCCGTGCTTACTATCTCCTTTGCATTTCCCCAAGCGTCATCATATTAACTTATATCATAATATCTCTTGAGACTTTAAAGCTAATATAATGGATGTCATGATATCCTTTATATTGCGAGTTAAGTTGCTCTTATTTCAGCAAGCCGACACAGCATTCTTGACTTTTAAAAAAGTTTTTTTATTTTACCTCATTTTAATTATACATAGATCAGTCTCTATTAGAATTGGGTAAGATTAATTTGTGCTTATGGAATCATCTATTTCTCGCCTTACTCTATCTCGCAGCTATTTTTTTTCTGACTAATTCAATTGTATTATTCACTATTTTTTTGCATAGGCCTATAAAATAAACTTTAAAACTTAAGAACTTTTCATCATTGTTTTAATATTCAAATTATTTTATCAATAATTTGAATGAGTACTCTATCGTTATTTCTTTCTAGTCGAGGCGATGATTCCTTGATTAGGGTTGGTTTTGGATCTAGAATTTACAGATTGCAAGCAAAATAGATTTATATAGAGAATGCTAAAAAAAAGATGGCGTTACCGATTTGAAAGTTTTTCTAAAGCTCTTGATTTACTAAATAAAGGCTTGTTGGTCTACAGAAAAAGATTAGTATCTGATCTAGAAAGAGAGGGTATCATTCAACGATTCGAATATACTTGGGAGCTTTCTTGGAAACTCATGAAAGATTATTTAGAAGAACAAGGAGTTCAGTTTGAACTTATCGCTCCTTCTTTTATTATAAAAAGGTCGTTTAGCTCCAAATTAATTCAAAATCCAGATATTTGGTTGGAAGCGCTCGATGCTAGGAACAAAATGTCACATACATATGATGAGAAACTTTTTGAAAAAGTGATGATCGATATCGATCAAAAATACATCGCTTTATTTTTGAATTTACACTCTCTTTTTACGCAGATTGAAAAAAATGATGAATAATAATGAGAGTCGGCACGGTTTAAATAAGGACCATCTAAATATCCTTAGGGCTATTTTAGGGCCATACAAAGAGGATATTTTATCAGTAGGATTGTTTGGATCACGAGCTACTGGAAAGTTTCAACCTTATTCCGACATAGATTTAGTTATTTTTGGCACTATAAGTACAGCTAAAATCGACAAAATTCGCACTTATTTGCTAGAAAGCGCACTACCTTTTGAGGTTGATTTAGTTCATTACGAAGAATTAAACTCAGAAGAACTGAAAAAGCATATAGATGCAGTGTACATCGAGCTTTTTAACACTACTGCTTTATCTAGTTGATATATTTAATATCAAAATTCGGATGAAACAACTCTTTTTCAACAACTATTCTTAAATCAGTGTAATTTTTTTATAAGTAAAATTTATTGTCTCTATCAGGCCAATTTTTTTGTGTATACTGAGATTTAGAATGAAGAAAAATAAATGCTGTCTTATGTTGATTAACACCTGCCAAAATTGAGGCAATAATTAAACAAGAGAGCTAGATTATTTATGCATTTGAATCAAAAGAAATGAGTTGCTAATCAAGGGGCCATTAATAAATTTATCATCAACCTTTTGATTTTATATTGTGAATTGGCGCTCTTATATTTTTAGCTATAATTCGTGAGTAAATAAATAACACTTGATTTCATCAACAAAGATTTTTAAATAGAACCGAAAAAAGAGAGATATATACTGATGATAGAGCTTTTACCCTATACTGAAAAATAGAAACATAATTTTGAACAGATTAGAAAATTATTATTATCAAATTCAAATCATTTGTTTATTAAAATTTCGTAAATTGGTTACACCTTTCTTGAAGAAGCACCCGCAAAAGATAGTATTGATATTCAATGCAAAGTTGATTCATTTGATAGTATTGAATAATTTAAACAAGATCACGTACCATTTTACGCACATGAATATTTTGACGCATCTTGGGAAAATTTTTTTTTACAGGGAATTACTTAAATCAAGTATATAATATTCATATTCGACGCCATAATAGTCTAAATTGGGAATTTGCAGAACAGTTTAGAGATTATCTAAAAAGTAATAGAGACGCACGATATGCATTATGATGCCCAACTATCATACGGCGTGAATGATCATTCATTTAAGCCTTGAGAGTTATAAGCTCTATCAATATATGGATTATTTTTATTAATTTTTACGTAAATAACGCTCATGAAATCATCGTTGAGATGAGTTAAAAGTTCAAGAAAATAGAGGCGATTTAAAACCTCATAAAAAGCCCTTTTTGCTATACTTAAAGCGCTAAACTCAAACATAACAAAGGAGCTTCATTGTGAGTATAGATCTCTTTAAACCTTATGTCGACTTCGTTTTTAAAGGTATTTTCAAAAAAAGCCCCAAATCGTTGGCCTCTTTAATTTGCGCTATTCAAGGATGGCCAAATGATCGTATTAAATCGATTACTTATCTAGATACCCAACTCCCTAAAGAGCATCAAGAAGGAAAAGCAGGGGCTGTCGATTTACTAGTAGAGATAGAAGGCAATAAAAAAATCCATATAGAAATACAGGTAGTCCATCAAGACTTTTATGCAGAACGCTCAATTTTTTACGCTTCTAGATTAAATGGTCAACAACTGTATCGTGGTGAAGGATACGGGGAGATACAACCTTTAATTTGCATTCATATTTTGCTTTTCAATTTATTTACAGATCATCGTGCTCTGCACTCCTTTCATTTTAGAGACGATCTAAGTTATGAAATACTTTCCAAACAACTGAACTTGGTTTTTGTTGAAATTAATAAAGTTCTTTTGGATAATAATCTAAACGAAAATGTTGTTCATTGGATGAACTTTATCAGAAATCCTAATGAGGAACGAGAAATGCTAGAGCATGACGATGCGTTTAAAGAAGCCTATGAAGAACTAGAAAGGCTAAGTAAAGACCCTAGTAAAGTATGGGTCTACGAGATGGCTTTCAAAGCGATTAAAGATGAAGAAGCAAGGATTAAAGATACTGCTTCTGTTGCGTTGGCTAAAGGCCGAGCGGAAGGACTAGCTCAAGGAATCGCTCAAGGTCTAGCCCAAGGCGAAACAGAAGGGAAATTAAAAGCAGAGATTGAATTTATTAAAAAAATGCAAGCGAAAGGATTAGCGATTGAGCAAATTGCTGACTTGCTTTCAACGACCATAGAGCAAGTATTGAGTATTTTGAAAAAATAAAAATCTTATTGTCAAAAACAAAAACGATCATGCTACTGCAGGTTGGGGAGGGTTCTGCCAACTTCCTCCAGATTTGTACTAGGCGCCATTAGAGTTAGCGGTCCAGTGTTGTAAGTGAAATTTTTCATGTCAGATTAAGTGTACTAGTCGCGACTAGTACATTTGAATCAAATGTTATCAAATAAATAGCCCAATCTTCATCAGCAAATCTTACAAGCAGAAACTGAGATATAAAACCGGCTATACTCTTCTACATGGCTCCGAGCCCGTGCTGGGACTTTATGGAACGCGACATTTGACTTTTCCCAAATTGAAGATAAAAAAGTTTCTGAAGCCGAAATGCAAAAACAAATTATTAATGAGGTGCTCAATGCATAACCTTAAGATAAAAAAATTAGGACCATACGATTGGGAAATTTGGAAAAACTTCAGATTAGCTGCTTTAAAGAATTCGCCTGAAAATTTTGGCTCTTCCTATGAAGAAGAATTTAATTGGACAGACTCAGATTTTCAAAATAGCTTAATTAAAAGTGATGTATTTGGTGTTTTTGTTGATCATGAGCTTGTATCTTGTGCTGGTTTTTATAGTTTAAATTCATTAAAAACAAAGCATCGTGGTGTCATTTGGGGAATGTATACAAAAGAAAAATATAGAGGTCAAGGGATTGCAAGTTCTTTAATTCAAAAGATTATCAATCACGCAAAGTCACATGTTATCCAGCTGCACTTGACCTGTGTGACAAGTAATCCCGAAGCTATAGGATTGTATCAAAAGCATGGATTTAAAATATATGGTGAAGAACCAAATGCTTTAAAAATAGAAAATCAATACGTTAATGAATATATGATGGTGTTAGTATTATGAAGACTTCAAGTAAACCACTTTTGATTGTTTGGATTGTCGCACTAGTCACAATTGGCGGGGTTATTGGTTCTTTAACCAAGACAGAAATTAGCACTTGGTATAGCATCTTAAATCGCTCCGCCTTAACGCCACCAAATTATGTATTTCCAGTTGCCTGGACTATTTTATATGGAATTATTGGTGCTTGTGGATGGCTCATTTGGCAGCAGGATTCATTTAAGAGACAAGATGTTATTAAAATTCTATATATCGTTCAGCTCATTTTAAACTGGAGCTGGACACCTTTGTTTTTTCATTATCACTTAACTGGGATTTCCCTTATCTTTTTGATTGCTATGGATATTTTGGTCGGCTTGATAATTAGGTTGTCTTACAAAAAAATAAGATTGCTATCAGTACTCATGATCCCTTATTTACTCTGGATTGTATTCGCAACTTACTTAAATTTTTATATATGGCAATATAATTGAATAAAGATTCATCATTGTTATCAACTATCAAAAAAGGCTCTCTTATTTGCAGGGATCTGAACAGTTATAGCTAAAGCATAGGGTAGCGGAGTGATAAATGTCATGCATAATCATCTTGACAAAGAGTGGTCATTAAATAATTAGAACTAAAAGACAAAGGTAACCTTTATATTTAAGGATAACCTGAATTTATTTTTCAACCCCTCTTGAGATCTAAAAAGATTAGATATTTTAGTAATTGAAAAGGAAAATAAATGGATATAACTATTAACGATATCCCTGTTTCGATTAAAAGAAAATCAATTAAAAATATGAATTTGCGTATTCAAGATCAAGGGGATGTTTTTTTAAGTGCGCCAAAGAATCTTCCTCTATCCGATATTTATAATTATTTGTATAAAAAATTATCTTGGATAAAAAAACATCGAGAGCGATTAAAGGATTATGCTCAAAAATCTTCTCTAGAAAATCTTCAAGCAGAAGGACTATTTTTTCAGGGCTCTTATTACGAAATTATTATAAAGGAATCATTAGGAAATGAGTTCGTTAACCTTATAAATAATCAAATTTATTTTTTTCTTAGACCTGGTTTTACAGAGTTTCATAAAAAAAGTTTTATGAAAAAATGGTACCAAGAACAACTGAAAGAGATTCTTCCTTCTTTAGTGGCTCATTGGCAAGCTATTATAGGTGTGACTGTCAATCAAATAAAAATTAGAGATATGAAATCCTTATGGGGATCTTGTCACTATACAAAAAAATGTATCACTATTAATTTAAAATTAATTGAAAAACCTTTAATCTCTCTTGAGTATGTGATTGTTCATGAACTTGTACATCTTTTGGAACCAAGTCATAATCATCGGTTTTATCGGCTAATGGATTATTATTTACCAGATTGGAAAAATATTAAAAAAAAATTAGATTCCAGAGAATGATTGTTCATTTGCTAAAAATTTTTTAAGGAAAGAGCAGATAATTTCATTCAACGTATAGTAAAATTCCAACTCGAATTTTCTCTATTTGCCAGAATTTTTTATAAAAATCTTGATGAATAAGTTGAATTTCTATATGAATTTTTTTCTTATCTTTAATTTAAACAAGGGTTGAGGGTATCTATATTCAAAATGAAGCTCCTTTTTTTCTTTCAGTATAAATATCTCAAGAAAATTTGTTACTTATTGTTTAATAAAAATAAGATTAAATATTATACTTTTTAATAATATTAATATTAAAAAAATTTACAGTGGTTGTTTTTTTTAGTGATGATAAAAATTATCAAGCGGCTATAGATTGGGCGCTAAAAACTTTGAGTTCTTTAAATTATGAATTGATATCTGATTTAATCGAACCTATTAAAGATACCCCTTTTTCTTATGTAGCCGTTTTTGAAACAAATCAAGGAAAAGTTTATTTAAAAGCAACACCAATATTAATTACCGAGCCTAAGATTATTAAAATACTTGCTGATAAATTTCATGCAACTGTTCCAATTATTATTGCCGAACATCCATTCCTTAATATTTTTTTAATGAAAGATGCAGGATCTTCTTTGAGATCTATTCTTAAAAAGAACTTTAATACTTCATTAGTATGTGCGGCTATCAATCAATTTATTGAAACACAACATGCTGTATCTTTAAATATTAATGAATTAATAGATATTGGCGTGCCTGATTGGCGGGTTAGTGCTTTACCAAGACGTTATCAAAAGTTTATTTCAGAACAAAAAGAACTGCTACTCATGGATGGTTTAACTCTGAATCAATATGAAGAATTGCAAAACTTACAGATAACTATTGATAAACTATGCCAACGATTATCATCCTATGCAATCAAAGAAACAATGGTGCAACCCGATTTCAACGATAATAACATTCTTTATGATGAAAAGAACAACCTAATGACTTTAATTGATTTAGGTGAAATCGTGATTACACATCCATTTTTTTCTCATATAAATATGCTTTATCAGTTAAAAAAACATCATCGATTGAATGAAGCAGAAGATAACTATCAAAGAATTAAAGAATGTTTTTTTTCTCATTATCAATCAATTGAAACTAAAGATCGAATAGAAGAATCTTTTAAGATCGCATCATCTTTGTGGGGAGTCTACGGGGTTTTAGCTTATAGCAGATTAATGGATGCTTGCGGATCTCAACAGATCATAACTTATCAGCCCGGTAAATTAGCAACTATATTGCGTGATTTGCTAATTGATTTTAACTCTCTGTCACATTAATTTTGATTCTTTATTTTTTAAAATAACCATAAATTCGATAGATTGTTTATTTGTTTCGTATATTTGTTCGATTTCAAGAGAGATGAGATCAATTTTATTTAAGGTTTCGATGATGGTTTTAAAATTTTCGGGAGTAAATCGCCAACGATGTACATTAATATAAGAATTTTTGTTAGCTTGATAATACTCTAACGCTTTCTTATAACAAGATGGTTCAATCCCCTCAGTTTGTTGATGCCATCCAAGCCAATGAGCTGTGGAATTGTTATGAGTTGTTTCGCATTTCATGGACAATATTGATCGAAGAGGATGATATTTAGTTGCTGGTTCATAATATTGCTCAATAATATCTGCAAGAGATGATTCTGCAATAAAATGATCAAAGCAATATCTTTTATCTGGGATGATAAGATAAATTTTACCTTGATTATTTAAAAGACTAGATAATTGTTGCAAGTGTGTAATAAGACAAATTTGATGTTCAATATTATGAGAGGAATAGATATTGTTAAATTTTTTATTAATTTTAGACATATCTCCTGTTGAATCTATAAAATTAATAAATGGAACATTTGAAGCGTCTGCTTTAAATTTAATTGAATTTGCATCAATAAAAAGATCGGCATCTTCAATAGATTTTTTAATTTCATTTTGACTCATAATATCAAAATAAAAAACATCATGACCTTTTAACGAGGGTTTATCCCAGGGACCTATTTCTAGAGTAGGAAGAGAAGTATCTATTAATTGTAAAAAATTTAATTTAGAAATTACTCTTTTAGGCGTAGGGATAAAAGCAAGTTTAATTTTTATCGATGTTAAATTAATTTTTTGATTTAAGGCAGAAAAAAAATAATTATATTTAACAGAGAAAATCATCATAAAAAAAACAAGATATCTGATAAATTTCATTTTATTTAAATTAATATTTAACTTTAAAGTAGCATAGAATATTTTATCAATTATTAAAAATTTGAATTATAAAAATATTTTCTCATACTTTATGTAATTAGCTTTTTGTAAATTTAATATAATGAAAATAAAAAAATTAATGCTAATAATGATGATGTTATTTGCAAATGATATTTGGGCTGAAAATGATTTTGAAAAAAAATCTTTAAAAAAAGATGAAAAAGAAAGAATTTTAAATATAGAAGAGATGAAAACTCTAAAAATAGGGGTCGCTGCATCTTTAACAGGAGGGACAGCCACAAGTGGAATAAGCGTTAAAAACGCATCAATCATTGCTGTTGAAGAAATTAATAAAAATGGCGGGGTGCTAGGAAAGCTTTTAGAATTAGTGATTGTTGATGATAAAAGTAATGACACTGAAGCTCAAAAAATAGCTCATGAATTTGTTAATTCAGATAATATTATCGCCGTTATTGGTTTTTGCAACTCAGGACCAACCTTAAAAGTCGTGCCAATTTATCAGGAAAGCCAGACCCCTATTATTGTGACAGTGGCATCTTCCTCTAAGATCACAAAATTATATGAAGATGAGCCTTATAATTATATTTTTAGAACAGCGCTCAATGATGATTATCAAGGTTTAATGATGTTAAATGATGCCTTCAAAAAAAATGGCAAAAAAATAGCTTTATTATCAGATGATTCTGAATTCGGAAAAAATGCTAGAGAATCTTTAATTAATGAAATGAATTCAAGAAAAATGAAATTTTCTCTTGATTTAGAATTTCAAAATAATTTGAAATCAATACCTAAAAATATAGTGGATAAAGTCATTGAATCTAATCCAGACATCATTTTAATTGAAGGAACGGGTGTCGATAAAGGAATCTTAGTTAAAGAAATCAAATCAAAAAAATGGAAAGGTTTTTTTATAGGCAACTGGTCGATGTCTTCAAAAAGCTTTATTGATACAGCTGGTTTTTATGGAGATGATTCATGCATGCCCCAATCTTTTATACAAGCTGCTAATACTCATAAGAGAAAAGTTTTTATTGAGCAATATATTCAAAAATTCAATCCTGATTTTAGACAGATAGAAGCCCCAATAGCTGCAGCTCAAGCTTACGATGCTGTTTATTTAATAGCTCAAGCTATAGAGCAAGGAAAAAGCATACAAGGTAAAGATATTGTTAAAAACCTGGAAGGCCTTCATACTGTTTACAAAGGATTAATTAAAGATTATTTGCATCCATTTAATTCAAAAAATCATGAAGCATTAGGCCTTAATGATGGGGTCATGGGAATGGTTCGAAATGGAAGAGTTACTTATGCTTATAGAGAAGATTCTCAGAAAATAAAAAACTTACAAGATAAAAATTGATATATTAAATTTTTTAAATAGAAGGTTTTTAATAGTGAAAAATAAATTAAAATTCTCAATATTTTTATTTTCATTTTTAATTATCATTTCCATAGGATCTTGTTTTTTTTATAAAATAAATTTAGAAGAAGATGTGGATTGGTTCTATGATTTTTTTGACAGGTTAAGAAAAAAACCAATTCAAAATGCTTCTATTTACAGTGTTTGGGTTCAAGGTGATAATGATTTTAGTAAATTAAGACCTATAGGCGGTAGCGAGTCATTTTATCAAGAATGGAAAAAAGCATATACTGCCTTATTAAAAGCTCAAAAAAAATATCAAGTTAACAAAGATCCAGATTTTAAAACTTATCTTATTATTGATCAAAGAACTTTTGATTTACATAAATCTGATTTAATTGATTTAAAAGAAAAATATAGCGCATCTTTTGATTATTTTTTTATTGAAGATCTTTATCAAGATTTTGATAATAAAATTATTTTTGATCAATGCATGAATGGTATTGGTTCAATTTGTAGTGATATGATTCGTTCTACTAAAAAAAATAATGACGATTTAACAATTTATATTGATATCGATCTTTTTACAAATTCATTTCAACATAGAAAAAGATTAATTAGCTCCACAATATATGGACTCGATGTTGATTATCCAGGGATTTATCACAAAGTCTCAAGAAGAGGATATATTCTTAAATGGAATTGCGATCTTTTAATTACATATTTAAATTCTACGGACGCTCATATTTCAAGAGTTTTACTACGAAAAAAAATGGAAGAATATGCTTATCGATATAATGATTTTTCTCAAAGAAAAGATCGAGCAAAATTTGAAAAATTTGACGACTATCTATCAAGTTTAAATGAAAGGGTAGACTTAATTTTTTTACATGGGGATCACTATATTGATCAAAATAAAATCATTTTAGATGTGATTGGACCAGGTTTCTGGAGAGATATTTATGTTAAAGGTGTTGCAAAAGCTTATTATGATGCAGATAGTAATCCTGAGAAAACCCATTTAAGCTGGATAGATAATCATTCTAATGAGATTTTTTTTAAAGGTAGATATACGACTAATCAACTCAAATCCTTGCATGTTGATGAATACATTAAAAAATATATTAAATATTCATTAATGTATTATGATGCTAGTTTTTTTAAAAAAGGAGCAGTTAAGTGGCTCGATCTTCTTGAACAGGAAATGTCGAAAACAGATTTAGAATTAAATGAATATAAAATAAAATAATTTTATATTAAAGAATTTTAAAATCACCCACTATAACTTCTTTTAAAAATAAATCGATATGACTCATACCAACAGATTCCAGCTCATTGTAACTCATAGATTTGTAATTGATTTTTCTTGAAAAATCATATTCTGAAATGAATTTATTATTGAAATGAGAATTAAATAAAAAAGAATTCTTATGAGCAAAGTCTGCTCCAGCTAAAGAATCAAAAAAGTAAAAGTCAGATATAATTTGATCTTGATGTGCTTTTAAAAAAAATAATTTTTCATGAACTAAATCATTTAGATTTAAATTAAAAGAGCTATTTTTTTTATTAATAAATTTTATTCTATCCTGATTTGTCTTAAAAGAATATTCAATTAGCTTTATAGCCTCAACGTGTTTTTTTGATTTCTGAGATTCAATAATAATATTAAATTGCTGCTCATAAAACCCATCTTGATCTTCTATTAAATCAGCCATGTAGTTGTCAGGATATTTAGATAAAATAAAAGGAAAAAAATCTTTTAAAGAAAGAAGTCCTTTTTCAGTGCAAATAATATTAAGTTTCAATTGATTTCTTGGAATAAACCAACGAGATAAATTTCTTTTAACTGTTAAATTAGGATAGGTGAGAGCCGTTTTTAAAGATAATGATTCAGGATATTGAGACTGAAGTTCTGATAATTTTTGTATATTTGCAATTATTTTTTTATCCTTAAATTTTTTCTTAAGTCTATTTATTTCTTCAATAGAGATATTGTTATCTAAAACGAGAATATAAATTTCTTTTTTCTTGATGGAAGGAATTTTAATTAGATTTTCGATTAAACTTTCTTCAGATAAAACAGAATGATCAAACCATAAAATACTTAATTGATAGTCATGTTTTACCAATAATTTTATGATTAACATTATTAGTAAAATTGAAAATAAAATGGAATAGAGAAAAAAACCCCAATATTTTTTCATGCCGAGTCTGAAAATATTAACTGTTTAAATTATTTATATAAATAAAAAAAAATCAAATTTTTGAAATTAATTAAAATAAAAATTTAATTTTAATTAAGATAGTCTAGAATGTGGATATAAAAATCTATATTTATTTGAATGAACTTTAATAAATTAATTATTCTCTCAATATGTCTATTAACTGGATGTAACCAGAAAAATGAAAAAATTCTTGGATATATTGAGTCTGATTATGTTTACGTAGCATCTACGGCCTCAGCATTAATCCAAGATGTTTATGTGATCGATGGTCAACCTGTTAAAAAAAATACAGCTTTATTAAAGTTAGATGATTTTGATTATCTAACTCAAGAAAAAAATATAAAAGCTCAAATTGAGCAGGCCTTGATTCTTTTTGAGCATTATGAAAAAGATTATGAAGATGCAAAAATATTATTTGAAAAAAAATCAATTAGTCAAAATTCATTAGAAACATCACAAGAGCAATATCTTAATAGTAAGACAAACTTAATTTTATTAGAAAATAATTTAAAATCTATTCAGAAAAAAATAAATGATCTAACACCAACTTCTTTATTTGATGGCTATATTGATAAAGTTTTCTACTCAAAAGGAGAGTTTGTTACTCTAGGAAAGCCCCTGCTGAGTTTATATGATCCACAAAAAATAAAAATTAAGTTTTATGTGCCGCAAGAAAAGATACAGGAAATTTATCTAGGAAAAAATGTTAAATTTAAAGCAGATGGACTAAATGATGATTTATCCGCAAAAATTTCTTTTATTTCTAAAGAAATTGAATATACACCTCCAGTGATTTTTAGCACAGAATCAAGAAAGAGATTAGTTTTAATGGTTGAAGCTATCTATCAGGAGGATTTTATTTTAAGACCAGGGCAACCTATAGAAGTTTTTTTATAAAAAAGGGCAAAATGAATCAGCTAGTTATTGATGTTCATCATTTGTCCAAATCATTTGATGGTAAAAAAGTAGTTCAAGATATTAGTATACAGGTGCCTAGAGGAAAAATTTACGGATTTTTAGGCCCAAACGGAAGTGGAAAAACAACAACATTAAGAATGATTTGTGGATTGTTAACACCAGATTCAGGTCATGGCTCGTGTTTAGGTTTTGATGTCTTAAGTCAATCTGATTTGATACGTCAGCAAACAGGTTATATGACTCAAAAATTTAGTTATTGGGAAGATTTAACAATTCGTGAAAATTTAGAGTTTGTCGGAAAAATTTTTAAATTAAATCATCTTCAAGAACGAGTCGATAAATCAATAGAGCGTTTAGGTTTGAAAGATAGGCAACATCAATTAGCAGGTCGTTTATCCGGAGGGTGGAAACAGCGATTGGCTTTGGCCGCTAGTGTTCTTCACGAGCCAAAACTTCTTTTGCTAGATGAGCCAACAGCTGGTGTCGATCCTGTTGCTCGAAGAGAATTTTGGGATGAAATTCATTATTTAGCTCATGAGGGCTTAACGGTACTAGTTACAACACACTATATGGATGAAGCGGAAAGATGTCATCGAATCATTTATATTGCTCAAGGACGTTTAATCGTAGAAGGAAATGTTGATGAAGTCATTAACGAAGCCCATTTAACAACATGGATTGTAACTGGCCCTTCATTAAGTTTTTTGCAGCAAGAGTTAAGTATTCATCCTGCGGTCAGTAGTGTAGCCCCCTTTGGATCCGCATTACATGTCAGCGGTCGAGATGAAAGTCTTCTTTATAATGCTTTAAAGCCATATTTTAATAATCATGAATACAAATGGATAAAAGCAAGCCCATCTATGGAGGATGCTTTTATTCATTTTATGATTGAAGCTCAAATGGGTAGGATCTAAAAAATGAATTTAAATCTATTATCAATAACAAGAATTTATTCAATTTTGATTAAAGAATTTTTTCAGCTAAAAAGAGATAAGACAACTTTAAGAATTATGATATTGATTCCTATTATTCAGTTGTTAGTGTTTGGTTTTGCTATTAATTCTGACCCTAAGCATTTATCAACGGGGATTTATTTAGAAGATAATTCTATTATTTCTAGAAGAATGATTTCTGCATTAGAAAAAACAGAATATTTTGATATAAAAAAAGAATTAAAATCAGTTGATGAAGGTTTATTAGGATTACAAGACGGGAGTATTAACTTCTTGATCATTGTGCCTAGTGGTTTTAGTAAAAAATTGATTCGTGATGAGAAGCCATCAGTAATCATACAGGCTGACGCAACAGATCCTGTTGCTGTTTCAGGAGCTTTGGGTGTTATTAAGCCTGCTTTAGATCGAGCAATTTATTCAGAACTCATTAAATTTTCAGGATTTGAAAATAAAAATGAAAATCTTTATGAATTAAAAATACAAAAACTCTACAATCCAGAAGGGTTATCTCGGTTTAATATCATTCCAGGATTGATTGGAATTGTATTAACAATGACAGGCGTCATGATGACAGCGCTCTCTTTAACAAAAGAGAGGGAAAGGGGAACGATGGAAAACCTTTTGGCAATGCCTGTTTTACCAATAGAGGTGATGTTAGGTAAAATAGCGCCATATATTATGATCGCTTATATTCAAGCAACTATTATCATGTTAGCGGCCTATTTTATTTTCGGGGTTCCTATATTAGGAGATATACATCTTCTTTACTTTGCTCTTTTAATTTTTATTATTTGTAATTTGGCACTAGGATTTACTTTATCAGCAGCTGCTACTAACCAAGTGCAGGCGATGCAAATGTCGATGTTTATTATTCTGCCTTCTATTTTATTGTCTGGATTTATGTTTCCTTTTAAAGGAATGCCTCTCTGGGCTCAAGTAATAGGCAGCTGTATCCCAAGCACTTATTTTATAAGGATTATGAGAGGATTAATGCTTAAGGGTTCAAGTTTTACAGAGATATGGCCAAATGTTTGGCCTCTGTTTATTTTCATGATAGTGATGAGCATGATTGCTATGAGAGTTTATAAAAGGACACTTGATTAACTTTATTTAAAATAAAGTTAACTAAATTAAAGCCAGGGCTAACATTTTGATAAATATTGGCAATTGTGTTAGGCTAGACAAATTATTCTGTTTTAAATTTTTAAAAAAGTATGTCAAAGCTTCCTGTCATGTTAATATCAGGATTTTTAGGTTCTGGTAAAACAACGTTCTTACAATATCTTCTGACGCAGCCGCACGGAAAAAAAATAGCTTTAATAGTCAATGATATGGCTTCTGTCAATATTGATACGCAAGTTGTTCAGACTTACCAGGCAAAAGAGCATATCGTTGAAATGACGAATGGATGCATTTGCTGCACTTTAAGAGAAGATTTATTTGAGCAAATTGAAGAAATTGCTCAAAGCAAACAATATGATTATTTAATTATCGAATCAACAGGAATCGCAGAGCCATTACCCGTAGCTCAAACACTGACCTTTGAAAATGAACAAGGGGCAATTTTGTCAGACATTGCTTCACTTGATGCAATGATTACGATGGTCGATGCTGCTCATTTCTTAGAATTATTTGATAAAGAAGAAACCCTACAAGAAATAGGTATGGGTGCTGATGAAAATGATGAAAGAAGTTTATCAGGATTAATTGCCGAGCAAGTAGAGTTTGCTAATATTATTCTTATTAATAAGATCGATCAAATTAATGAGAATCAGCTTGCATTGCTCAAAAGCTTCATTCAAAAAATTAATCCACATGCAAAAATATATTGCACCACTTACGGCAAAATCAATTTGGACTTAGTGTTTAATACAAATCTTTATCAACAAAAGGATTTCGATCAACTTGAAATTTGGAGAGAAAGTATTCACGCTCAAGATAAAAGCGAAGCCGATTCTTATGGGATCAATAGTTTTGTTTATCAAGTCAGAACTCCATTTCATCCAGAAAGATTTTGGAATTTTATACATGAATCATGGGAAGGTGTTCTAAGAGTCAAAGGTTACTTTTGGCTAGCAACTCGTCCAGAAATGGCTGGATTTTTAGTGCAAGCAGGAAAGGTGAGAGAGCATCAATTTTCTGGATTTTGGTGGGCAACTACAGATAAGAAAGAATGGCCTATAGATGATCCTTCTTTTCAAAAAATATTACAGCGTCATCAAGCCTTTCCATCATTTGATAAGAGACAAGAACTTGTATTTATAGGAATGGATATTGATGAATCCTTATTTCGTCAAAAACTAGATGCTTGCTTATTGAGAAAAGAAGAGATCTCTTTAATTGATACAATAAAAGATCCATTCCCGATTTGGGCAGATATTCTTGATATTTCTGATGATGAGGCAGAGTACGAAGCGCTATAGAAAAAAAGAAAGATAAGCTATCGTACCTGCTTATCTTTCTAACATTAATATTGAATCAAATTAAGCAATCTTAAAACCTTCTAAATTCTTTTCTAGCTGTTGAAGAAGTCCATTACTATTCACTCCATTAAGATATTCATCATTAATCAAAAAGATTAAAGGGGTTTTTTCGCTAGTAGATCGGCTATCATTTTCTTCAATAATATTTTTTATTTTTCTAGCATAATGAGATTTGTACCAACCAAAAAAAGAAATTGATTCAAGAGCACCTAAGACTCCTTCATTCGCTTCTTCATAACCTTCAATTATCGTGGGTAAACTAGGATAATTCCTCAAAACATCTTTTAAAACTGCAATTTCATCGCTATTAAATGATACTTCTGATATATTTTCAAATTTAATATTTAGAATTCTTTCAAATAAATTAGAAGATTCAGTTGGAATTGGAATGTCATTTTCGATATTGCTCTTGATATGTTTGTTGATAGAACTCTGTAGACTCGTAAGATCAGCATCACTAAATTTAGAGAGCGCAGGCACAATAGAAGAATCCTTGCCATAAGTTTGCGTCTTTAAATTTAAAGCGTGATTTTCCAAGGATTGTTTTTCTTTATCTTGTATAAAATTCATACAATCATCAAAGTGAGAAATTATTTTTTTAAAAAACCAATTGATTCCTGAATTAATTATTTTCACAGCTGTTAATTGAGCAATATTAAAGATTATAAAATTTTTCAGGTTCAAGATAGGATTTTTGAATAAAGAAGATAGTGCAGGGCTAACTAAGTTGGATACGAAAGAGAGCAGCTCTCTTGGAAAGTTGAAATTTAATTTTAATAAATTAAAAAAATGAGGTGTAAATAAATGCACATTAAATTTTCTAAATATCAATTCGTTTAAGTTCTTCCCAGAACAGTTTAAGTAGAAGAAAAACAAAACTCTATCATATAAAGTTATAAGATATGAGATGTAACGATGCTGAAACCATAAATTAGTTGACATCGAATCAATTTCAAAACCATTAGCTTTTAATTTATTAACAAAAATCGAGCTTAAAGGGTAATTTTGGTTGATGAAGGCAAAGAATATTTTTTTAAAGATGGTTGTCGAATTGTTTTCGTGCAAATACACTTCTTTAAAAGAATCATTATTTGATAAATAAGATGATTCTTCGCCACAGCAGTAAATTTTTGCAGCAGGATAATCAACTTTTAGTTTTTTTGAAATTGCGTCATAAGTACTATCAATATCTGCGCGCTCAGCGATAAGCTTTGACTCTGCCGCTTCATCAAATGAGCGCAAATATTCATTGATAGGGTTGATTGTATTTCTAGTGTCAACAGCAATAAAGATATATGATTGATTATTGTAAGCGCACTTAAAATAAAGCTTTGCTGGCTTGATCGCCATGTTCAATATTAATAATAAAACAATAAGTTATTATAATAATTAATATTTTATTTATCAATTAGTTAAATGATTTTTATTATGAATTTGTACCTGAATATTGAATTTAAATGAATAATGACTAACCTTTAACATCATGAAGATTAGTCATTTTCCCCCAGATGAGTAAATTTAAAAATTAGTCATAATTAAAAAGCTCACTTTTTATAATCAAATATCTTAACGACTTTTTCAACACCCGCTGTTTTTTTTGCAATATCTACTGCAAACTCTTCTTCTGAGGTGGTGACAATCCCAACTAAGTAAACAACATTGTTTTCAGTAAAGACATGCACTCTCCATGGTTTATATTGGGGCATCATTAACATAGAAGATTTTATTTTGGTGGTAATCCAGTGATCTTGAAGACGCTGGCTTTTAGATATGGGTTTTTCAATGGTGACTTCGTTATAAATCTTTTTAATGCCTTCTGTCGAGGCGACGAGAGCCGATATCTTTCCGACATCGTCGCTAGAAGGGGCCTGACCCAAGACAATAATATGACGATTAAAGCTTTTTGAGTAAACTCTGGCTGCTGGATTTATTTCAGATAGCTTTTCATTTAAATCCAATTCGAGGGCAGCATCTATTAAAACTGCAGACGTTGTTCGGCGATCTGTATGTAAAGCAGATGAAGGTGCGCCTTGATCTGTAAAGATAGCTGTGCACCCTGAAAGCATAATTAATAAAAGACTAAAGAGTATATGCATGGTACGATCCTTATACCTATGATGAATACTTATCGACTATTATTTGATAACTGTCAAATGAGATGCTTTTTTTGCTTTTCTTGTCTCTTTTTCAGCAGGTCTATAAAGATCTGCATCGTGCTCATCTTGTAATTCAGCAAAAGAAAACCCTTCATCATTTTCCAAACAGTAAATTGCTTGAAGGCTATTCATTGGAATGCTTACAGTTTCTTCTACATCATTAAAAATTCCAACAAATTTAATTAATTGAATATCATTAACTGTTGAGCCTTGAATAAATGTTAAGTCATCAATAGCATCATCGGAAAGATCAAGAGTAATTAGACCATTCACATCAAAACCTGAAGGAACTTTGACCCCATCAAAATGAACGTCGACAACAATCAAGGGAGTTAGTTTATTATCCTTTATCCAATTATAGACAGCATTAAATAAATAAGGGCGTATAGACGTCATTTTATTATCTCCACGATGGATTGCTATATTTTTACTAGTAGCATTTAAAGACTCTTCCTTTTTTGAAGGAAAGAGCCATGAAAAAAACTTTTTAAACCAACTCATGTCCAAAATCTCAATCAAATTTTAAGCTAAGGTCTCTTCAAGCCATTCTTTCTCATTGGAAACCAGGCTTTGAGCAATACTTTCTCTCTTGCAGACTTTTTTAATATAACCAGAGAGGCCTAGAGCTTGTGGAGGAATTTCACAACCCCATTGCTTTAATCTTAAAAACAGAGGAATAACACAACAATCAACAAGAGTGAATTCTTCTGTCATAAAAAAAGGAGTTTCATCTAACATGGACGAAATAGAAACAAGGGAGTCAATTAGCTCTTTCTTTGCTTCCGCATCACCTTTTTCAAGGGCTGGGATTAATGAATACCAGTCTGTATTAATACGATGAATCATCATGCGGCATCTTGCTCTTGAAACTGGGTAGACCGGTAAAAGAGGTGGGTGCGGAAATCTTTCATCCAAATATTCCATAATAATCTCAGATCCATAAAGAACGAGTTCTCTATCGACCAAAGTTGGTAGTACTAAGGAAGGATTAATATCAATGAGGTCCTGTGAAGGATTATTGGGATTAACTGTTATGTAGTCATACGAGACACCTTTTTCAGCCAGTACTATTCTTACTCGATGGCTAAGGATGTCATTTTCTAGACCATAAAGCATCATAGTGTTACGTTTTGATGTACTTGATGACATATTAAAGATCTCCAATAGTTAAAATGACAAAAGATTATTTAAGATATTACCAAAAATTAACGCCTGACTGTAAGCATCAAATGCACTCAAGATAAAAACTTTTCATCAAACAAGCCATAAGATGTCAATTGATGGAGCTTTGTTAACTTTTTTATAAATCTTTTTCTATAAATTAAAAGAGCTTAACCACCTATTTTTTGGTAAATATGTAATCGAGCGCTTCTAGATCTTGGGTTTTCCTCTAACTCTTTATTTGAAGGAAATAAAGGATGAGTAACTTTTTTCATTGCAAAAGGTCTTCGGCCGTGTCGATAATCATCATATTGAGTATTCAGTAATTCTTTTACAATCGAATATTCAAGAGAATGAAATGTAATAATAACTAAATAAGCTTCATTTTTTAAAAAATCAGGAGCAAGGCTTAAGAATTTTTTTAAATGATCGAATTCATTATTAACGGCAACTCGTAATGCTTGAAATGTTCTTGTAGCAGGATGTTTATCATGTTTTTGGCGAGGATAGCATGAGTAAACGCAGCTTGCTAGTTCTGTTGTTGTTGAGAGTTTGCCTTCTTTTCTCCACTCTAGAATTTTTTTTGCAATTCTTCGAGAAAATCGCTCTTCCCCATATTGATAAATAATATCAGCCAATTCTTTTTCGTTGACAGAATCAATCAGATTGGCAACTGACAGAGTATCTTCTTGATTCATACGCATATCTAAAGGACCATTATGCAGAAAACTAAATCCTCTTTCAGGATTATCTAGCTGAGCTGAGCAAATACCTAAATCTGCCAATATGCCGTCAAACTTAATATCTTTTGCTTTTGACCAAATTTCACTGTAATTACAACAAAAGGCATTAATACCATTAAAGCGCTCTTTTGCTGAATTAATAGCAGTTGGATCTTTATCACAAACATAAAGATGTTGAGGGGTATTTAAATTTTTTAGTATTTCTTCACTATGACCGCCGCGGCCAAAAGTAGCATCAAGATAGATACCGTCTTTCTTCAGATGCAGGTTATCAATAGATTCTTTTAATAAAACTGGTATATGCATAGATATGTACTCAAGATGAAATCTGAATAGGATAAATAAAAAAGAGAATGCAAAGCGATAAGCCGGGTTCTGTCGTGGGCAACCATTCATCTCGATTTTATGTCACCATAAAACTCTAGCAACCTACCCGAGTTCCATGCGGGCAGCATGAGTGAACTCCTATTTGGTCTTGCTCCAAGTGGGGTTTGCCGTGCCTATTTTGTTGCCAAAATAGCGGTGTGCTCTTACCACGCCGTTTCACCCTTACCACAATTTAATAAATTATGGCGGTTTATTTTCTGTTGCACTTTCCGTCGATTGCTCGCCCAGGCGTTACCTGGCACTTTGCCCTGTGGAGCCCGGACTTTCCTCACTCAATCATTAATTAAGCGCGATTGCCTACTTTGCATCCGTGGATATTGTATTATTTTTCGCGATATTTGTCAAAAAATCATATACTTGATTTTTAGGTATATCAAAATATTCACATATCCATAAAGAGGTTTGCTTGACCCCAAAATGAGACACTAATGAAAGGGCTGCTTTTTTCCAATGATCTGTCACCTTCTTCTGGATTTCTATTCCAACGATAAATTCACCTTTGATAACAATATCTTTTTCAAGGGCTGGTTTTAAATCCTCTAGAGTTCCAGTCCAAATTTGTTCATAAATTTTAGTTAACTCTCTACCAATATAAATCAAAGTATCTAAAGGTAAGATTTCATGCAATAAAGAAATAGAAGTTTCAATTCTATGAGGGCTTTCTAAAAAAAAGACAAAGCATTCATTCTGTTGAAGATTTTCAAATAATATTTTTATATCTGAATCTTTTCTTGGTAGAAATCCTAAAAAGGAAAATGATTGTGTTCGCGCCCCAATTGCACTAATAAATGTTGTTAAAGCGCTTGCGCCAGGAATAGGAATTACCTTAAGTTGATTTTTATGACAAAAATCAACCAAGATATTTCCTGGATCTGAAATGCCTGGAGTTCCAGCATCACTAACATATGCAACAGGAATATTTTGGGAAATTTTTTCTTTCAAAAACTTTAATTGATGAATTTCTTTATGTTCATTCGCACAATAAAGTTTTTGATTTTTTAAGATTGATAAGGAAGTTAGTAACTTTTTTGTTTGTCGAGTATCTTCACACAAGATAAACTCAACAGTTGAAAGGATATCTTTAGCTCGTTGACTAATATCTAAATGATTTCCTATTGGTGTGGCCACAACATAAAGGGCGGTTTCTAATGAAGCTAACAAAATATTGGATCTTACTACTATTATCAGGATGTGCTCATTATCCAAAAGATCTTCTAAATAATCAAATTACTAAAGAAACTTATTTAAATGATAATGAACATGAAATCTTTGAAAAAGCCACAGCAGAAGAACTTGCGTATATTTGCAATAATAACTTTCTTATTCAGCATAGTTGTTATTTTAATTATCAGGCATTAAAACAGTTAACTTTATCTCAGAGTTTATTACGATATGAGTCACAAATTGAACAATTACATGAGCAGCAAAAATGTCTTTTTTTTGAGAATCATTTTAATTTAATGAAAGCACAGGCTTATTTTGATAAAAAAAATTACAAAAAATCAAAAGAAATAAGTCAAAAGGTATGGTTGTCAACTGAGGGCTTTTTAGCTCGACAAGCCTATATGTTATTAGTTGAAAGCGAGCAGAACCAAACTCTTCAAAATGGCACTTTTTCTATAAAAAACTCAAAAAAAGTAATTAATATTGATGATCTTAATGAAGAAGATATTTTTACGGCCGAATTTCCTTTTTACAAAATGAAGAAAAAAAATAAAGAACAATTAGAAATTGTAAAAAGCTTAAAGCCTATAGATATTGATTCAATCATTGTTTTGTATCAGGGTATTTTCCCCTCCGAATTTGCTAAAGGGCTGTTAAACAGCTATGAAAATCAAGATAAAATTCAATCTATAAAGTTTTTCGATCTAGATAAAGATTTAGATTTTTTCAACCATCATTTTAAAGAAAACAATCATGTGGGCGTCATTTTATATGAAGTTCAAAATCAATCAGTTATAAAATTAATACAAACTGTAAAAGAAGTTGGAAAAACTTTTATTATTGACAGTAGCTTACCAGTTTTAGAAAAAAACTCATATTTTATAAATAATAGTTATGATGATGAGTTAAAAGTAATTGAAGCTACTCTTAAAAATTTTACCGATTTAGCTATAATTTACGATGAAAGCCATGCAGATCTTTTAAAAAAATCAAAAATTAAAAATATTAAAACGACATTAGTTTCTGCAGGTGATTATGAAAAAAAATTAGATATTTTTTTAAGAATCCCTAATAGAAGCAATTTTTTTAAGACAATCCTTTCAAGCGATATTAAATACTTACCTAAAGCTCAATCATTACCACCTAATGTTTTATTGCTATTAGAGCCTGATGTTGCTCGATTGGTTTACCCTTATCTTTTATATTGGGGTCAGAATAAAACGGTTTATTTTGGTCTTGGTGATATTTTATCAGGAGATATGCAGCTAGATAGGACATTAGATGGGGTTAGAATATATAAGAGACGCTATTTATCTTCACCACATTCTAATAAGAAAGAAATGTTAGGACATGATGTCTTTAATATTATTTATAATTTTCATTTATTTGAAATGAATTCTGAATATATTTGGAATGGAAATTGGGGTTTTTATCATTTAGAAGGGCAATATTTTGCCAGAGAGCTAAACTCAAAAGTATAATTCAATATTATTCTTAAACAAATGACTCAATACTCGAAAAATTTCGATTTTTTAAAAGAGCAGCATGAATTTAATCTTTCAAGGCTTATTGTCATTTGTGTCTGTATTAGTATTGGTTATATTATTTTAATTTTAAGATTATTTCATATCACGTTAATTCGGCATGACTTCTGGCTTGATAAGAGAGAAAAAAGATTTATTTATCAACCATCAGCAATATTAAGTAGAAAACAAATTCTTGATAAAAATGAATATCCATTAGCGATCAATATTCCCAGATACTCTGTAGGGTGGTATTCAAGTTACAAAAATAAAATAACTTATGCAGATGTTAATATCTTAAAAGAATATTTAAATATTCCAGATCTAAAATTAGAGAAATTAACTTCCACTGAGAAAAAGTTTATACCTTTAAAAAGAAAAGTTCATCTAAGAGATGAGGAAATAACTTTATTAAGAAAAATAAAAGGCATTCAAATAATAACAGAAGATAAAAGATATTATCCTTTAGGCGCCCAGTCGGCGCAATTAATTGGCTTTACAGATATCGATAGCAAGGGAATAGATGGTTTTGAACAAGATATTGAAAATCAAGCTTATATAGAGAAGAAATTCGACTCATTTTATAAAGATTCTAAAGGAAGATTCATTAAAAAGCACATCAAAATTGATGATCATAATGAAAAAAACATTAAAATAACTATAGATTCTCGAGTGCAATCATTGCTTTATAAGCATTTAAAAGAAGCATTCGATCGTCAGCAAGTTGATTCTTTTTCAGCTGTGCTTATTAATACTGATGATACGAGTATTGTCGCTAGTTTAAGTTACCCCTCTTTTAATCCAAATGATTCTCTTGATTATAATATTTCTTATAAATTAAAACCCTTAGTTGAGCATTATGAACCAGGCTCAGTGATGAAGCCATTTTCAGTAGCCTGCGTATTGGATGCTAATCAGGATGCAAAAGACTTTCATACAGATATCAGAAATGGATTTATGATGCTTGATGGTCATAAAATTTCAGATGTTCATGCAAGAGATGTTATATCGTTCGATGATATTCTTATTTATTCTTCAAATGTTGGGCTAACAAAACTTTTACAAAAAAATAAAGAATTTTGTAATTTGCATGATTGTTTAAAAAATTTTGGATTTAATGAACACAGCGGAATAGAAATGATGGCGGAAAGTCAGCCTAATTATCCATTAAGAATTAAAAAAGGGTCTTTTCCAGAGGCTACTTTATCTTTTGGCTATGGATTACAAACAAATTTATTTCAACTTGCAAAAGCATACGCTTCTTTTGCAAATAAAGGCTTTTTAAGAGATCTGACTCTTTATCCAGAACACATTCAAAAAAATAAATTAAATGAAAGAAAAGTCATAAAAAGCGAAACTGCTGATGATTTACTATTGATGTTAGAAAAAGTTGTTGTAAAGGGAAGCGCTAAGAATGCGTATCTGGATACATATCGCATTGGAGGAAAGACAGGAACAGCTAAAAAAGTTGGCGTCCATGGTTATGAGGATAGCTATCATTCTTTTTTCGCTGCAATATTTCCTCTTGAACATCCTAAATATGTTTTGGTTATTCATGCTGATAATCCAAGAGGAAAAATATATGGAGGCCAAGTTTGCGCCCCGATTGCTAAAAAAATCATCCCTTATTTGTTAAGTTTATCTGAAAAACCAACCTATTGCAGAAATGATGTTTTTGATATCAAGTAAATTGTAAATGCTGCAACAATTGAGTTTGCTATCATAAACGATACCGAAATTGTTTTTTCATGGTATCCAAGTTGTTCAAAATGGTGATGGATAGGCGCCATTTTAAATATCTTTCTTTTGTAGAGTCTAAAGCTAGCGACTTGTAAAATAACTGAAATAGCCTCAAGAACAGGAATAAACATGATCCCTATTAAAACTAATGCACTATGATAATAAATAGCAACAGAGCATAAAGAAGCTCCAAGCGCTAAAGAACCACAATCACCCATAAATATTTTAGCTGGATATCTATTAAAAACTAAAAAACCCAACAATGATCCGATATTCGCTATCGATAAGAAATACAAGTCGATACTTTCAACCTTAAAGAGAAATAAAAAGAAAAGTAATACCGACCAAAAACCTATTAATATAGAAGAAAGCAATCCATCTAAACCATCTGTTAGATTTATTGAGTTTGAAGAGCCTAAAAAAGCAAATAAATTTAAAAAAAAGTTAAAATTAAAAGGAGAGTAGATGATACCTGCGATAGGAACTACAAGAAAAGTATGGGCATATATTCCGAAATAAGAAGGGGCTTCAATCAATAAGACAATGCTTAAAGTGATTTGAAAAAATAACTTTGTTTTAGCAGAAAATCCATTTTGAATTTTTAATATCTTAACAAAATCATCAAAAAAACCAACAAAAAAAAAGCAACAAAGAGTCTTAAGATAAAAGAGAATCATTGGATAAGAAGATAATTGATAAAGAGTTGCTACTTGAGCAATGATAAAAGCCACCCCTCCAAAAGTAGGAGTTCCTTTTTTAGAGATATGAGTTGAAGGGCCTTCCTCTCTAATAAATTGACTAATTGAATATTTTTTTTGAATTTTGATTAATAAATAAGTCAAAAATGTTGAAATGGAAAATGCTATCAATAAACTATTTAATAAATTAGACATAATCATCGTATTAATAAAATCGTGAAAATAAGTTTACTAACCTTTATAAATTTTGCACTATTTATAGCTATTATTTTAACTAGTCTTTTATTAATAGATCTTCGTTCAAATTCGCAAAAAAAATTTAACAGCCTTTCTATGCTAGATAAGCAGATAAAAGAAAATGAAAAAAAATATCTAGATGAAAAAAAAATATTTTTAGATTCAAGAGATCATTTGCATATATTAGAATGCGCACAAGAGCGAGATTTAAATGTTGCCATTATAAGAGAAAGCACTTATGAAGAAAAATAAGTTATTAAGAAGTTGCGTTAATTTTATTGAACCAGGAGATGATTTTTTATGCACATCATCTAAAAAGCATTATGCCATAGATCAAATTTTTAAAGCACATTTCAAAGGCGCTTTTGAATGCATTACAACACAGCTATTTGAGCATCCATGGATTAAGCAGATACAGCCGGGCATATCGGCCAGAAATAAATATATTAATGATTATTATGAAGGTTTTGATAAAGTTAAATTAATTGCTATTACCGGAACAAATGGAAAAACATCGACAACTTGTTTGTTACAACGAGCTTTAGAACTTGCAGGGTTGAAAGCTTATGTTGTTGGCACCATCGGCTTTCGAAGATCTTCAAGCTCACCATGGACGAACCAACATCTAACAACCCCTGATTACGCTGATTTAAGAGCCTTTATGAAAATAGCGCAACTAGAAAAAGCAGATTTTTTAATTTTAGAAGCATCATCACATGCTTTAGATCAAAATAGATTGGGCGATCTTTGTTTTGAAGTTGTTGCCGCAACAACTGTTTCTTTAGACGCGCATATTAATTATCATAAAAGCCATTTTAATTATTTGATTTCAAAATCAAATCTTTTTAATAAAATAAAATCAAAATTCAAAGTTATGCATTACAAATCTATTTTATCACCTTATGTTAATCAGTATGTTTATTTTTTTAAAAATTCAAAATTAGATTTAAATAATTTTTCGAGTTTTTTGCAGTTTAGAAATATTAATGTATGTAAAAAAATTTTAGAAATATTAAGAGTTCCGTGCCCATCGAATTTGGATAAGTGGGTCGTCGAATCTAAAATATCCGGAAGGGCTGAACAATATTCATGGAGTAATAATCGAACAGTAGTTATTGATTTTGCTCATACATCAAAAGGTTTAGAATATTTATCTGGACAGTTAATTAATTATAAAAATACTAATAAAAAAAACTGGCTCATATTTGGTTGTGGTGGAGAAAGAGATCGTTCAGATCGGGCAAAGATGTTGAATGTTGCTTTAAAATATTATGATAAAATTATTATTACATCTGATAATCCTCGATTTGAGCCATTTAATCAAATAGTAGATGATATTTTAAATGGCTATGAAGGATCTAAAGTTCAAGTTATTCAAGACAGGGCTAAGGCTATCTTACATGCAAATAAAGAAAGTCCCGAAAATTCTTTAATCGTTATTGCAGGAAAGGGGCATGAAGATGCTCAATATATTGGATCTTTAAAGATTCCTTATTCTGATATTAAGGAGGTCCAAAAATATGATCAATGATCATCTTCAATTAAAAGAAGTATTTCCTAATGCTGTTTTTTTTAAAGTAAATTCTGAAGATAAATTTTTTGGAGCTTGTCATGATACAAGGCATCTTTTAAGTAAAGAGATCTTTGTTTGCTTGAAGGGCTCAAATAATCATGGAGTTGATTATGCGCAAAGAGGGATTGAAAAAGGTGCTTTAGCAATATTAGTCGATCATGAGCATCATCAGTTATTTGATGGCCCTAAAATTATTGTTCAAGATGTTGAGATTGCTTTGAAAAATGCGGTTAAAAAAGTTCGCGGCAATTATCAAAGTAAAGTCATAGCTGTAACTGGATCGGCTGGGAAAACATCAACAAAAGAATATTATCGACAACTTTGTATTGATGATAACGCATGTATTAGTTATGGGAATTGGAATAATTTCTTAGGCTTAATGATTAACCTAAGTCGACTTTCTAATAAAACTAAATTTAATTTTTTTGAATTAGGTATTTCAAAAGTCGGAGAGATGGATTTATTAGTTGATTTATTAAAGCCAGATATTGTTTTTATTACCTCTATAGGAGAGGCTCACCTTGAAGGTTTACATTCTTGCGAGATCGTTGCAACTGAAAAAATGAAGATAGGAAATTTTGCTCAAGAAAAATATTGTTCTGAACAAGCCCGCCCTTGGTTAACAGAGGAGTGGGAGGTTGTCACATGTGAGAATGTTGAGAAAAATATTGATATTGAGCACCAGCAGCTAGAGACGAGATTCGAATTTCAAAATAAAAACTACAAAGTTTTTTCAGATGGATTTTTACATGAAAAATTACTTTCTTTTTGTATTTTTATTTTGAGCCGTCAACAACAAAAAATAGAATCTAGTTTTTACATATCAATTTTTAAAGGAAGAGGAAAATTTATTAAACATAAAAATATGCTTATTATTGATGACACTTATAATTGTAATTTTTTATCTTTAATTGAATTAGCTTCAAACATTTCAAAAGAAGAAAAATCATTGATGGTCTTTGGTGATTTAGCAGAGTTGGGCATCCATGCGGCCCAATTGATTAAAGATTTGAGAATAAAATTGACTCATTTTAAAAATCTACGTTATTTATACTTTGGAAAGATGAAAGAGCTTTGGGTTGATCATGATATTTTAGCTGTGCAATCAATCGATGAGCTACATGATTATGTTAATAAATTTCAATCAAAGATTATTGCTTTTAAGGCATCTCGATCGGCGGCTATCGAGGAATTTATGTTTGAATTCATGGGTAAAAATGAATAATTAACAAAAGGGTTAAAATGGATTTAATTATTGGTGAAGGAATAACTGGCTCTTCAATAAAATCTTATTTATCAAAATTAAATAAAGAATATAAAGTATGGGCAGAAAGCAAAGGTAGTCTTGAATCTGATTTAGAAATCATGGCAAAAGATGCCGAGCATATTTATATATCTCCCGGATGCAGAATAAATGAACCACCCTATTCCCTATTAGATAAATCAAAAATAAAAACAGATATAGAAGTTTTTTTAAAAGAAAAAAAAATAAAAAATGTTATAGCTATTACCGGGACAAATGGAAAAAGCTCACTTGTGAACTTATTAGTGCATGCGTTAAGAAAATTAGGTTTTAACTCATTTGGATTGGGGAATAATGAGGTTCCACCTTTAAATCTGATAAATGAAATAGAAAATGACGATTGGGTTATTTTTGAACTTTCAAGTTTCCAGCTTTCATGGATGCAAGATTTTTTTCCTTTTAAAGTAGCTGCTATTACATCGTTTACTCCAGATCATTTAAATTGGCATTTGGATCTTGATGATTATAAAAAATCAAAAGAAAAAATATTTAAAAAATCAATAGTAAATTTCGCACCATATTCTTTCCAGACTAAAGAGAATCATTATTCATGGCCTTCAACTTATTTAGAAGTTATTAAAGAGGCCAGTGAAAGCGAGCTTGATTTTTTATTAAATAAATCTTTTGCGAAAGGACCCATGCTCATTTGTTTATACCAGGCCTTAAAAATACTTGCTGAATTGAATTTTAAAGAAAAAGATATTTTTGATGCTTTAGCTGATTGGAGGCCAGAGCCTTATAAATATGAAGTTATGTCTAAATTTGGAGTTAATTGGATAAATGATAGCAAAGCAACAAACATCGATGCAGCATTAGCTGCTTTTGATTGTTTAGATGAAGATAAAAAAACTATTGCAATATTGGGCGGTTTGTCAAAAGGACAAGATTTATCCAGGCTAAAATTGATTGATAAAAAAGCCTCATTAATTTTCGCAATTGGTTCTTGTGCAAAAGAAATTAAAGATATTTTTGGCGAAAAAGCATTTCATGTTGAAACAATAGAGAAATGTTTTGAGGAAATGATTAACATTAAAAATATTGATGTGGTCATTTTATCACCAGCATGTGCGTCATTAGATCAATTTAAAGGCTATAAGCATCGAGGAGAAGTTTTTAAAAAACTAGTGAATGATTTTAAAGGGTTTGCTCATGAATAATTCAAAAAATATTTCAAATTATTTTTTCGATCAGAAAAAAAATCTTTTAAATTTTTTAGTTATTTTTATTTTGCTTGGCTTGGTTTCATTATATTCAGCAACAAGAAATTTAAATGATCTTCCAAACTCTTTTTTTTATAAGCAGATAAATTTTTCAATACTAGGTTTTTTAATATATTTTTTATCTAAAAAGTTTACAAGAATTTATAATATTTTTAGCTTTAATAAATGTTGGGTTATATCTATATTGCTTTTACTGTTGCCGTGGACCCCCCTGGGAATAGAGGTTAATGGAGCTCGACGATGGATAAAAATACTATCTTTTTCTTTTCAGCCCAGTGAATTCATGAAAATATTTTGGATGATAGAACTGTCTCGGTTTGTCATAAACTCTCACTTAAGTGTGCAGCGAAAATTTTTTGCTACAGGCTGGTTGTGGTTAAAACTTTTATCAATTATTGGATTATTAATGATTCAGCCGGATTTCGGAACATCATTTTTATTAACAGTGACAACATTAAGTATTTTATTCATAGCAAAAATAAGATTAGATTTTTATTTTTCATTAATGATTTTATTTTTTATTAGCTTAATAGGAGCGATAGTTCTGGCGCCCTATAGAATGAAGAGATTTGCAGCGTTCTTAGATCCTTGGACTTTTGCTCAAGATCAAGGTTATCAGCTCATTCAATCTTTAATAGCAATAGGTTCTGGGGGCTTTTTAGGTCAAGGACTAGGTTTTAGTTTGCAAAAGCATTTAGCATTACCTGAAGCTCATACTGATTTTATTTTCTCAATTATTATCGAAGAGACAGGTTTTTTAGGCGGGTTAAGTCTTATTTTTTTATTTGGATGGTTTATTTTTGTGCTCATGACTAGAGGTCATGATTTAGCAAAAAGACATGAGTATCATCAATCATATTTCTTTTTAACATCCGGTCTTTTATTATTTTTCCAAACATTTATTAACTTAGGTGTTTGCATGGGATTACTGCCAACAAAAGGTCTTACGTTTCCTTTTTTTAGTTACGGGGGCTCAAGTTTATGGGCAATTATGTTGTTAATGGGTGTATTAGATGGATTATGGAGAGCCGATCATCATGAATCGTAAATGTTTATTAGTAGCATCTGGAACATCAGGACATATTTTACCTACAATCGAAGTTGCTAAAAAATTATTAATAGAGGGGTATCAAGTTTATTGGATAGGTTATGGTTATGATCAGGAGTTTATTAATGATCCTAATTTTTTCCATATTGATGTTCAAACTAAATCGCCAAGAAATCTTTCAAGATTAATCAGTAAAATTTTTTATTTAAATTTATTCTTAGATATAAAAAAAATAAACAATCTATTAAAGATTCATGACTTTGATTTTGTTTTATGTGCTGGCGGGTTCGTTTGTTTTTTGCCTGCGTTATTAGCATTTACAAGAAGGTTAAAGATTTTTGTCTATGAGCAAAATGTTACATTAGGTATGGCTAATAAAATCATCACTTTTATTGCTAAAGATTATTTTTATGGTTTAGAGCCAATTAATGAAAAACAGAAATCTCATTATGTTGGCCAGCCTATAAGATCAAATATTCGAGAATTGGTATTAAAAAAGAATAAAAAACAATTATTAGTTTTAGGTGGAAGTTTGGGCGCTTCTTTTTTTAACAAGAATCTAATTGGATTGTTTAAAGATATTGAAGGTTTAAAAGAATTTAAAATTATACATATAGCTGGAGTTAATTATGAATTAGCTCATATTAGTGAAGAGTATAAAAAAACAGGGTTAACTGCAGAAATATATTCTTATGTCCCCTCTATCGATCAATTATACGAATCAACCACACATGTTATTTCACGCGCTGGCGCCATGACAATTGCTGAATTAAGATTTTTGGGATTGAAAACTCTCCTTATTCCAATTCCTAACTCTGCCGGAGATCATCAACTTAAAAATGCAAAAAGATTCGAAAAATTTGAAAACTTTGAGTGCATTGAACAATCAAATCTTTGTCAATCTGATATCGTTAACTTTATTTCCAAATCATGTCATAATCCTGATAAGAGTCTCAGCAATCAAAACCCAGAGCAGGAGATTATCAATCGATGCTTGAATCATGTCAATTAGATAAAAAATCAATATATTTTTATGGTGTTTCTGGCTGTGGCATGATGGCATTAGCTCAATGGCACTTAGATCAGGGTTTTTCTGTATATGGATATGATGATTATTCGGTAGCGGAAATTGATGATCGAATAAAAATTGTATCTTTAAATGAAGCAAAAAATATTGATCTTTATTGTTACACTACAGCGTTAAAAGAAAATCATAAATTTTTTCAAGACAAAAAAGAAGAAAAAAATTTTTTAGAATCAAGACCAAGTTTATTAAAAAAAATTCTTAAAAAATATGATCCCATAGCTGTTACAGGCACTCATGGGAAAACAACGACAACAACAATAATTAGTTATTTATTAGATAATGTAGATTATCCCGCTAATTATTTTATAGGCGGTAAACGCTTAGATACTAATAGATATGGTGCTTTTTCTAAAGATTCTAACATTTTAGTTTTAGAAGCGGATGAAAGCACCAATGATTTGGCTGATTATGAGTCAATGATAGCTGTTATTCTAAACGCTCATTATGATCATCTCGAAAATTTTGACGCATCTGTTGAGAAGTATCGTCAGAACATGATTAATTTTGCAGCAAAAGCCAGATGGGTGATCATCACTGATGAAGCTGAAGACGTACTTAAATTATCTGAATTAATACCAGAAGATAAAATTTTAAAAATTACTGAACTAGGTCTTTATGTTAAGGGTGATTTAATTAAGTTTGCTTTACCATCAATATTGCCGTTACCTTTGATGACTCCAAAATCTTGGCAACATATTTATGCCGGACTTTCAGTTGTTTATCTTTTAAATTTAAATTTGAAAAAAGCTATAGATTCCCTTTCGAATTTCAGAGGCGTGCAATATAGAATGGAAAAGATTTCTAAAAATCACTATATCTATCGAGATTATGGTCATCATCCTCATGAATTGCAGAATGTGCTAGACTGTTTAAGATTAGCCTATCCGGAAAAAGAAAAAATCATAATTTTTCAACCTCATAAGTATTCCCGTACAAGAACTTTTTTTAATGAATTTGTGAATGTTCTTTCAAATTATGATAAAGTTTATTTATTAAAAACGCATGCGGCAGGTGAGTCGGAAGATATTGATTTCTCAGAGAAAAGTTTATCTTCAAAAATAAAAAACAGTATAGTTCTAGAGTCTATGATTGATTTAAAAATAGATATAAATTCAGAACAGATTCTGTTGTTTCAAGGTGCAGGAGGAATTATGAAAGAATGTCTTAAATGGATGGAAGAAGCTTCATGCAGTCTGTAATTATTGCGCCAGAGACGATTGAACAAAATATTGCTGAATTAACAACTTGGAGGATAGGTGGTGTTTGTCATCAGATAGCTTATCCTACATCGGTTGATCAATTACGTTTTATTATTCAAAAAGCAAAAGAAGAAAATAAACAGCTCGCGGTTATGGGGTATGGCTCTAATTTACTTGTAGGTGACAATGGGTTTAATGGATATCTAGTTGTATTGAAAAAGAATTTCTCTAGTTTCTATTATGAAGATGATCAAACAATTGTTGTTGAGTCTGGGATTGCTTGTCCTCGTTTGGCTCAAATGACTTGGAAGTTAGGATTTAAAAATCTATGTTTTATTGCCGGAATTCCTGGTTCTATTGGTGGAGCGGTGATGATGAACGCTGGAGCCCATCATCAATCAATTATGGAATATGTTAAATCAATAGAGATTATAGATAAGTATGGCCAGATTCATTCATATGATCGTGAGCAGCTTATTTATCATTATCGAAAAACATTTTTACCGCTTCCGGGAATTGTCATCAAGGTATCAATTAATTTAGAAAGAAAAGGTTTTTTAGCCCTCCAAGATGTCTTAGATTATAGAGCCCAGACTCAACCCTTAGGGGATTGGTCTTGCGGATCTGTTTTTAAGAATCCCTCAAAAGATGTTGCTGCTGGTAAATTAATAGAAGAAGTTGGTTTAAAAGGTTTTTGTTATAAAAATTTACAAATATCATCAAAACATGCAAATTTTATCATTAATCGAGGAAAAGCAAGTTCTGCAGCGGTCGAAGAATTAACACAATTAATTCAGAAAAGAGTTTATTTATTGACAGGCTATTGGTTAGAGCCAGAATATCAATATCTGAAGTCAATTTGGTAGATTTTTTTGAGTCGATATAAAAAATATTATGAGCCAATCATTATTATCATTTTTCTAATTATTGGGATATTAAGTTACTCATTAAAAGATTCTTTTTCTTTAGAGGTGGATGGCCCGATACTATTAATGATTGATGCAGATGATTTGCATAAGCGTTTAAATGAATATCTTAATCAAGAAGAATTTTCACTGCAGAGAGTAAATGATTTTTTTTATGAAACAAATTTTTATCAGAAAGTTATTTTAAAAAGAATATCTTTCAAAAAAATTAAAATAATATTAGAGCCTAAAAAATTTGAAGCATCCTGGAATGATTATATAGTATTTGATGATGGTTCGCTTGCTGAGAAACCTGATAGGATAACAGTGCCCTTTAAATTTAAATCTAGTTTTTCTGATAATCTGCTGATTAATAATAATTTAATTAAAGAAATCATTGAAATTCTTAAAGAAAAAAAAATAACAGAGGCGATGATTGTTTTTTCTCCTTTTAATACTTTAGAAATTACATTTAATAATAATTCTTCAGTTTTTTTGCCCATATTTAATATGAAATTTATTTTTAATAAGATATTACAGCATTTTGATGGGAATATTCCTTCAAATAAAGAAATTATTGCGTTTTATGAGGATGGTTTTGTATTGAATGAAAAACGGTCTGCTAAAATTTGATAAAGGACTTTTTTATTAGCCAACTATGAGCAATAACTTAAATAAAAAAAATGTTTATTGTGTGATGGATATTGGATCATCATCAGTAAAGACAGTAATTGCTCAAAGAAGGCAATTAGATTGGGATATTTTAGGGTTCGGCATGCATCATACAGAAGGCATGAAAAAAGGAACTATTCTTGATATTGAAAAAGTTAGCAGAGGTGTTCAGTTATCTTTCGAAGAGGCAAAATTAGGTGCAGAGCATGAACCGCAGTATATATCTGCAAGTATTTCAGGCGTCCACACGGATTTTATAGATACTATTGGCATAGCACCAATAAAACAAGGAAAAGTTTCCCAGCAGGATATACAACAAGCTCAGGAAGCTTCTAAAGCAATACCATTGCCAGATGGACACCGAATATTACACTCTTTTTATCAAACTTATTCGATAGATCATTTAAACGGAATTATTGAGCCTCTCAATATGTCAGGTGTTCGTTTGGAAGCGCATGCAAAATTAATTACTGCTTCTGTTCATTCTGTGAAAAATATTTTAGAAATTCTTTCATTGCAAGGTGCCCAGGCTCAGCATTTAGTTTTAGATGGCTTAGCTGGCGCATTAGCTGTCATGCTTCCTGATGAAAAAGAGCTAGGTATTGCTATTGTTGATATTGGCGCTGGTACTGCCAAAATAACTATTTTTCATCAAAATAAGCTTGTTTTTACTAAAACAATCCCATATGGAAGCGATTCTATTACTTCGGATATAGCCTTAGCATTGAGAACACCTCTTTCGGCCGCAGAAACTATCAAATTAAGACATGGCAGTGTTCGTTTAGACTTTGGGCAATATCAGGATAATAATTTAAATATTCCGGCTGTAGGTCAAAAAAAACATCAGCAAATTAATCGTCAAGATCTTATTAGTATTATCACTCCTAGGGTCGAAGAAATTTTACAGCTATTATTAACTGAAGTAAAAAACTCTCATTGCGAGCATTTATTTCCTTGTGGAGTAATTTTAACTGGTGGTGGAGCGAAATTAGAAAATTTATGCACTTTAGTTGAAAATATTTTTAATGCGCCTGTCCGTATAGGTATTCCCTTATTTTCTCAAAAATTTAATGAAGCATTAGACTCTCCAGTATGCGCAACTGTCATGGGATTATTAGAATGGAGCTATAATTTTGATAGTCAAATCAAAAGAAATGAACCGAAAGACTGGGGTTTATTCTGGAATAGAATAAGAAATTGGCTGACCGGTTAAATGAAAAGGAATTAATTATGACATTCGAGTTTATTGATCCTCCCAAAAAAAAGGCAGTGATAAAAGTTATCGGCGTTGGTGGCGGGGGCTGCAATGCTATAGAGCATATGGTTAAAGCTCAAATTAAAGGTGTTGAATTTATTTGTGCTAATACAGATATCCAGGCTTTAGAAACATCCCAGGCCCATACTACATTACAAATAGGGACAGCTCTAACGAAAGGACTAGGTGCTGGTGCAAATCCAGAAGTAGGCCGACAAGCTGCAACCGAAGATCTTGAGTTGATAAAAGAAAGTTTAACTGGTTCAGATATGATCTTCATTACCGCAGGTATGGGCGGTGGAACAGGAACAGGAGCTGCACCAGTCATTGCGCAAGCAGCTAGAGAACTTGGGGTCTTAACAGTTGCTGTAGTAACAAAGCCTTTTCCTTTTGAAGGCCGTCGAAGAATGGATGTTGCGCATAAAGGTATAGAGCAATTGAGAGAGCATGTTGATTCATTAATCACAATTCCCAATGAGAAACTCTTAACAGTCCTAGGGAAAAATATAACATTATTAGATGCATTTTGTTCTGCTAATAATGTGCTGTTAGGTGCCGTCCAAGGAATCGCAGAGTTAATTACAAAGCCAGGATTAATTAATGTTGACTTTGCTGATGTTAGAACAGTGATGGCAGAAATGGGGCATGCAATGATGGGATCTGGCATTGGATTTGGAGCCGATCGAGCTCGCCAAGCTGCTGAAACAGCAATCAGTTCACCATTACTTGATAATGTTGATCTAACAGGGGCCAAAGGCGTATTAGTCAATATTACGGCAGGAAAAGATTTGGCTATTAGTGAATTTGAAGAGGTTGGTGAAGCTATTAGGACATTTACTTCAGATGATGCTACTGTGATTATCGGAACAGTTATTGATCCATCATTAAGTGACGAGCTAAGAGTCACTCTAGTAGCAACTGGATTGGGTCAATCATTATCACAAATAATGCAAGCAACACCAAAAAAACAAGATGAAATTAAACAACATACTACAAACCATAATCAAAATTTGAAGCCTTCAACTGTTCAGCCAGAAACAGGATCTGATTATTTTGATATACCTACATTTTTAAGAAGACGAGCTCAATAATTATAACGCGACCAGCACAAAGACTTAGGTCATCTGGTCGCTTTTTTTAAATAAGATGACTTGCCTTATAAGAATTTGATACAGTAAGCAGAATAACAAATATAATTTATCAAATTAATGTTTTCGATTTATCAAAAAACAATAGAACAAAAATTAATGTTTTCAGGCAAAGGATTGCATACTGGAGAATATTCAGAATTAACTGTATATCCGGCTCCTGAAGATACAGGCATTATTTTTATTAAAAATAATGTGCAAATCCCAGCCACCGCTATAAATGTTGTAGAGACATCTTTTTGTACGCAGATTGAGTTAGAAGGTCAAAGAGTTAAAACTATAGAGCATTTTATGTCTGCGGTCGCGGCATTACAATTAACTAATTTAATATGCGAAATTAATGGACCAGAAGTTCCTATTTTAGATGGATCTGCTTGGCCATTTTATTTCGGATTGAAATCGACTGGTATTATTCATCAAAAAAAATATCAACAAATAGCGGTTATAAAAAAACCAGTTGAATTGCAACACGGCACTTCTATAGCAGGACTTTATCCTTTTAACGATCAATTATATGATTTAACAGTTGATTATTCGGACTCCGTTGTTTCTTCTGCCGGGTTACAGGAACAATTTTCTTTCAGAATAGATAATTATGAAACAGAAATAGCTAGAGCTAGAACCTATGGATTTATGAAGGACTTGCCTTTTTATCAAAAAAACAATTTAGCTCAAGGCGCTGATTTATCAAACACGTTAGTTTTTGATGATAAAGAGGTCTTAAACCCTGATGGATTGAGATTTAAAAATGAAGTCGTCAGGCACAAAATTTTAGATGCGATCGGCGATTTAGCCCTGATAGGAATGCCTTTTTGGGGCTTGTATAAAGCAATTCGTCCAGGGCATGGATTAAATATTCAAATGATAAAGAGCGCTTTTGAGAGAAATGCATTTGAAATAGTTCCTGTTGCTGAATTATCCAAGTATACTGTCAACATCGATGCTATAAATTGTGCTTAAAAATGAAAATTATGCAGCCTAACGCTTTATTTGATGAGAAGCATTCTCTCAAAAATCTATTGCAAAGAGTGCAGCAAGAATTGCAGGCTCAAGAAGCGCAAGTTTATGAAATCAACAAAGCACAAAAAGATTTTGTTATCCATGAGATTAATTGGGATTTAAATACTTGCTATGCTAGTTATCTTTCTAGCAAGCCTGTTGATCGATTGGCGAAATATTTATTAACAGCTTTACTGATAGAAAAATTTGGACAAGCAGCAGCCCATTTAAAAATTATGTTAGATAAAAAGATCTCAAATGATCATTCTTGATCGATCTTACTTTCATTAATAATTATGTGACTAAATAAGGATCGCTATGATATTCAATATCCTAACTAGAATCTTCGGCAGTAAAAATGAAAGAACACTTTCAAAGTACAGAAATGTTCTCAAAGAAGTGAATAAATTAAGCGATGCATTAAAATTATTGACAGAGGATCAGCTCTGTGAAGAAATCCTTTCTATAAAACAAAAAATTAATCAAGAAAACGCTTTAAAATATCAGCCCAATATTTTCGCTATAGTGCGTGAACTTTCAGATAGACTTTTAAAAATGAGACATTATGATGTTCAAATTTTAGGGGGTTGTGCTTTATGTGAAGGTAAAATTTCTGAAATGGGAACCGGAGAAGGTAAAACGTTGGTCGCAACATTACCTGCTGCATTTTATGCGATAGCTAAAAAGAAAGTTTTTGTTGTCACTGTTAATGATTATTTAGCTCATCGAGATGCAAGTTGGATGAAACCACTCTATGAGTCTTTGGGTTTGACGGTGGGAATTGTTACTGCAGATCAAAGTCGACAAGAAAAAAGAGAAGCATATAATAGTGATATTATTTATGTCACAAATAATGAATTAGGATTCGATTATCTAAGAGATCGAATGGTATTTGAAAATCAAGATAAACTACTTCCAAATTTTGATTTTGCTATTATTGATGAAGTTGATTCGATTTTAATTGATGAAGCCCGAACTCCTTTAGTTATATCAGGACCAAAAGAAAGCGATTTAACTCTATACACTGTTTTAGATAAAATGGCTTTAAATTTATCTCAATCTACAAAGGATGAAGATCCTGAAACTGGTGATTTTTCTATTGATTCAAAAGCAAAACAATTGTATTTGTCCGAAAGAGGGCATGAACGATTAGAGCAATTGCTTCACGCCGAAGGATTGTTGCCAAATCATCATTCATTATATCAGCCAACACAGGCTGCTCTACTGCATCATGCAATGGCAGCGCTGAGAGCTCATTATTTATTTAAGAAAGATCATGATTATATTGTTCATGAAGGTAAAGTGATTATTATTGATGAACATAGTGGTCGAGCATCAATAGGACGTAGATGGTCTGATGGGTTGCATCAAGCAATAGAGGCTAAAGAGAAAGTCGAAATACATCATGAAAATTTAACATTAGCATCAATCACTTTTCAGAATTTCTTTAAATTATTTTCAAAATTATCAGGAATGACAGGAACCGCTGATACTGAGGCTTTTGAGCTGCATGAAATTTATGGGTTGGATGTTGTTGTTATTCCTCCTAATAGAACATCTCAAAGAAAAGATGCTTCAGATTTAATTTATACATCTGAGAAATCAAAATATCAGGCTGTTGTTGAAGAAATAAAAAGACAACATATGACAGGACGACCTGTTCTTGTGGGAACTATTGCAATTGAAAAATCAGAATATCTTTCAAGTTTGCTTAGTGCTGAAAATATAAAGCACGTTGTTTTAAATGCAAAGCAGCATAGTAAAGAAGCAGAGATAGTAGCTCAAGCTGGTAGAAAATATGCCGTCACAATAGCAACAAACATGGCAGGAAGGGGAACAGATATTATCCTCGGAGGCACTTTTAAATCATTTCAAGCCGATCATCCAGATCTTTCATTAGAAGAAGCTAGAGAACAATGGCTCCTTTCTCAAAATGAAGTCAAGAGTTTGGGTGGATTACATATTCTGGGCTCAGAAAGACATGAATCTCGCCGTATCGATAATCAATTAAGAGGCCGTTCAGGTCGCCAAGGTGATCCTGGCTCTAGTCAATTTTTCTTATCATTAGATGATTATTTATTAAAAGCATTGATTCCTCCTCAATATATTGAATTTTTCAAAAAATGGAATGATGCACCAGACACTCCTATTGTGAGCCCAATGTTAAGTCGCCTGATTGAAAAAGCCCAAAGAAATATAGAGGGTTTCCATTTTGATATGAGAAAGCAACGATTAGAAGAGGACAATGTTGCAAATGATCAACGTAATGTTGTTTATGCTTGTCGTGATGAAGTCTTAATGCATGATCAACCTATCGAACTTTTAGCTAGATATGCTTTTGAAACAGTAGATGGAATTTGCACATCCTTTTTAAAAGATGCCTATAAAAATAGTTGGGATATCACCGGATTAATGAAGTATTTTCAAGGAGAGTATAATATTCATTTAGAGAAAGATATTCTTGAAAAATATTCAATAGAACAGTTAAAAGAATATCTAGGTGAAAAAATAATTAATGTTTATAAAGAGCGTGTACAAGGCTTTGATCAAAAATTAATTATAAGATTTGAGCGCTCTGTTATTTTACATTACCTAGATAATCTCTGGAGAGAGCATTTAACACAACTCGAGTTGGCTAGACAGCATGTTGCTTTAAGAGGGTATGCTCAAAAAGATCCAAAACAAGAATATAAAATGGAAGCATTTAGATTATTCGAAGCGTTTATGCAGCGTTTTGCAATGTCTGTTATTTCCTCGGTCATGAGAGCCAAGTTTCTAACTCCAGAGGAGATAGAAGAGCTTGAGCAACAGGAGCAGTCAGGCGAGAAAGCGCTCCAACAACGAGTAGAGCCACACCATGAAGAAGTCGATACATTTCAAGATGAAAAAAAACCAAGAAATCAAAGATGTGATTGTGGATCTCAGAAAAAATATAAGCATTGTTGTGGAAAAATTACGACTTAATCTTTAAAAGATTTGATTTTTTTGCAATAATAATAAAGTTAATGCCAATTTAGCTCAGTAGGTAGAGCAACCGTCTCGTAAGCGGTAGGTCGCCAGTTCGATTCTGGCAATTGGCATGAGCTCTTCAGTTTTTAAAATCTCCAAATAATTTTTCTTCAATAATCTCTGTTAAAGAATTTTCAATCCTAATTAAAAAATTAAATTACCAGGCTGTTATTAAATTCGTTATAACATGTTAAAAATAAAGAGCTTAAACAGCAAGATGGCCCCATAGGTACCTTTTCTTTCGAGAATTTAAAATAGTTAATAAAAATAATAATAATAATTCCATTAATGATGAAAAATTTAGGCATCAGCTTTATTCCATGCCATGCTGATAAACTTGATATTAAAAAAATATCACCGGCTTCAATTATATTGTATTTTTTTGTTTTTTTTATGCTTTCAACAGTTATTTTTAATCCCAGCAACATGACAAAAAAATCAATAGAAGAATAAATATTATTTTTAATAAAAGAGCAAACCAAAATACTAAACCACGTTATATCATAAATATAAAAGTAAAAAAAATCGAAAAAAAATATAATAATTAAATTTAGTAAATAAATTAAGTAAACAATCATACTGTGATTATTCCCGCTACAGATCGTGATAAAGAGTCATTAAACATGATCATAAATTCTACAAAGAAAATAAACTCACAAAGAAAAGAGAGATATTGTCGCCGTCGCATTGACACTCTTTCAAAATGAAATGATGAATAATTTAAATAATGTTCAGAGGCTATTTTTAAATCTTTACTGATTTGAAAACATTGGTTCCATAAATTTTTTTCGCGATTTTCAGTTAAAAATTTAGGAGAAGGAACGCCATTAAGCAGTTCACAATCTGGGTAGTATTGATAGCTCCAAATTAATATTAATAATGTATTTTTCTTTATTTTAAACCAAAATAGCTCTTCAAGAATAAAAAATAAGATTAGAAAAATAGTGATTAATAAGAATATTTCATGATGACTCTTTATATTAAAAAAAAATGGAAATATATTTAAAATAAAAATTTTACCTAAAGACCCAAAAGGTAGTTTTGTTTGATGGGGTTTGGCTAATGAAGAGATAAGAGTGTATAGCTGAGATACGGTTAGTTTAATAGAAGAGGAAATGCCTAACCATGTTAGGAAAAAAATTGATTCATCTCCAATAGATAATTTTTTTAAAATATATTTTAAAAAAACTCTCATTAAAAATGATGGATGATATTTACACTCTAGTTCTAACTGCTGCTTCATTGAAAACTTTTCTAAAAGATGCGTTGAATGATTATTAGAAAAAAGTTTAAAAATAATTGATAGAAAATATATTTTAATTGAAGATTTCATGATTAAAAAACACACATGGTGTAGCAAAAAGCGATTCTAAAAAAATAACGCCTGTTAAAAGTTCTTTTAATAGCGATAAGTTGTCCATCGATAGATTTTTTAATTTCTCCATAAAGGAATTCATCGAATGCGCATGGATTGTAGTGATCGTTAAAGTCCCACTTAAAGATAAGTTCATTATTGATTGAAGATATTGAATAGATCTGGTTTCACCAACTCCAAGTAAATCTAAATCAAACCGTAATAAAGATAAGCAATACTCATCTAGATACTCCATATTTTCGATTGGCAGTTGAAAAAAATCAGGATAATTTTTTTCAATAGGATCTTCAATGCTAAATAACGTATATTTTTTTGATAGCTTTTTTAGAATTTCATAATATAAAGTGCTTTTACCAGCTTTGATGGGGCCAATAATTAAAAGAAGGCCTTTTTTCTTTTCCCATTCTTCAATTAAACAATTTATTTCATTTGTTAAAGTTAATGAAATATTTTGATGCCACCTAATTGTCACATAAGGTAAAAGACCCGGACTAAATGCAAGTCTTAATTGAAAATTATCATAGTTGAGTTGCGTATGTTGAAAACAATCCCATTGCTCATATCGATAATGAGAGTGAAACTTCAAATAATCAATTAATTGATGATAATCTTCTGATTTTAAGGGCAATGTTTCGATAACTTTTTTATTTTTTCGAATAATAGTGTGAAATCCACCTTCATTCGTGCAGAGAAGGTGAAAATCATTGCCCTGATGCTCCTTCATAGAGCATAAAATTTTATCAAGTAAGAGCATAACAAACATGATTAACAACTGCGCGAGGAGCCTGCATTGTACATGTCCAGTTAAAATTATGTTTTTCAATAGAAGGATAAAGGGCTAAAAAATAACGCTCATCTGGAGTCATATCATATTCGATGATAAGGGAATCACCAGTCCACTCAATAGAGTGATCGTTTTTTGTTTTATAGTCATCAAAAGATAATTCTTCTGGAATTTTGCCATTAATGATGGAGTATTCAGCAACAGTTAATTGAGCTTGTTGCGCTAATTTTATTAATTCTTGAGACTTGAATCTAGCAATAATATATTCATATCCTGGATAGGTGATTTCATATACCAGTGAGACCATAGTTAAATAGTACATTGCTTCGAGCATGCCGAAGCCTTTTCTTTTTGAAAAAAAATACATAGTGGTTCTTAATATGTCATTATCCGCATATTAGAGCTGAATTTGCAACAAAGTTCAATAAACAAAAAGTTAATAATCAAAACTCGCCAATTTCTAATTCAAGATGACCATCGTAAGGGATGTTTTTTTCAAGTAAAGATTTTTGAGACCAGATCTTAATAAATACAGCCTTAAGAGATAAGCTAACCTCAGGGTATAAATCAGATTTATTATTAGGAATTTTAATTACAATAATAGAGCTTTGAGGTTTGGGATTAATTTGGATAATCCCATTAGATAATTCTTTTTTTGATAACTCAATATAATCATTATAGCCTTTGACAATACTGATAATTGCTTTATGGAGTAATTCAAAATTAAGATAAATTGTATTCAAGTCATGTTTTCTAAGCTTCGTGGGGCCTTCTAACCAAGAGTGCAATGATGGTGTATCAAACTCACAAGCACCACCAGTGAGAATTAATCTTTTTTGAAGTAATTGAAGCGATGGATTCGCTCGTAAATTTTCACCAACTTTTCCTTGAGTGTTGAGTAATTCAGCAATATCTTTTTTTAAAGAAAGAATTTTTTCATCTAAAGTCACTAGCATAAATTTTTCGGATTCTTTTGCTAATTCCATTTTTATTTCAATTCGTTCAATTAATTGTAATAGCTCAAAAATAGACTCTAAAGCTCGCTTGGATGAAAGAGAATCTGCTTTTTCTTGAAGATCGCAAAATTCATCAAGAAGAGATTTAATTTTAATAATTAATCTTGCTCTTTTAGTCAGAGGAAAAAAGTAATGAATTGATTCCAAAATGATACTTATTGAACGAGCATGGGTAAAGTATAACAATAAAATTGAAATGTATCAGGCAGATGAGGGAAATTTTCAATTTCTTTTTAAAGTTAATGATATTTTTTTTCAAAAACTTTATCTAAAAGAGAATTTTTTTTATAAAGACTAAATAATTTTGTAATAAAATCAGCAGGATTTTTAGGATATTTTTGATAAAGATAAATTTTTTCTTCTAAAGACGCAGATGGCATGATTCGATTTAGCTTGGAAAAATTTAAAGAAGATTCAAGAACTAATCCTTCTGTTGATTGAGTTCGCATTGAAAGATCTAAAAATAAAGAATCAGTGTTGAGTCTATCTTCAAAGCCGCCAATAGAATTCACAAAAAAGGGATCGAAAAGTAATCCACCATAGGCAATGTTTTTTACTAATTGGAGTTGTTCGTTGAGTTTTCCATTCACTCTATCTTTAGGGAAAAAGAAGGGTAATTTTCTTGTTGGGTTAAATCCAACAAGATAAGATGGCTCGATTTGACCAGCTATTAAGTAAAGTGAAGAAATCATAGTTTTATCAAAGGGTGTAGAGGCATCTAATAATAAAACTTTTTTACTTGCCGTATGACTTAAGAGCTTATTCAGACAAGCCCCCTGAGATATTTTACCTTTAAAATCAATTACTTCGATTTTTTTTGTAGTAAATCCGAAATTGATAGGAGAACTAATAAATGAGTTAATAAGAACAAATATTTGATTAAAAAATCGAGCGTAAAGACCAACATTACGCTGTGCAGTTGCGAGACTAGTTATGTCATCAACATAAAGCGCAAGTGAAATGTCCAAAAATTATCTCAAATTAGTTATAGTCATTTCATTTTAAGGTTAAAGTAAAAAAAAATCAATATTATGATAAATTTTTACTTTAAAATATAACAAAAAATCAATACTTTATATTTAAAACGTTATTCTAACCTGTAGAGATCTTTAATTAAAAATAGAGGCTCTTTTTGATTAAAGATCCTCTATTAAGAGTAAGATTATTTATTTTGATTTGCTGTTTTTTTTTCAGATTGAATAATAATTCTTAAGATATCTGCTGTTGAATTAACAACGGCCCATTCGCGCGCAGTTAAATTAAATTTATCTTTTGCAAACACATCAACACCAATATTTAATAAAGCTTGAACTATTTCAAAATTATGTGTTTCAACACCAATATGTAGTGCCGTCCTATTATAATAATCTAAATGATTAACATTCACATGATGCTTTGCTAAGAGCTCTATACCGTAGATGTTTTGAGCTCTTGCGGCTATATGTAAGGCTGTTTGATTGAATTGATTATCAAAACATTCTAGCTCAGCACCATTCACTATAAGAAGATCTAAAACATCATTCGCATTTTTTGAAGCAGCATGCATGAGCGGAGTCCATCCATCAATATCAGCAGTATTTAATTTTGCTTTTTTATTAAGCAGTTGCTTTGCCATAAAGACAGAGCCTTGTTCAGCTGCTAAAGATAAAGGGGTTTTTCCAAAATGATCTTGTTGATCTATATTAATTTGATCGTTATCTAAAAAATAATTAAGAGAATTATTTTTATTATTAATAACAGCATGATGAATGATGTTTTGATTCAGATCATTTGAAACTGTTGGATCTGCTCCTGCATCAATAATAAGCTGAATTATTTCTACATTATTTGTTAATGATGCATAAAAAACAGGTGTATTCCCTGCTATATTGGCATGATTAATATCAGCTTTTTGGCGGATAAAAAATTTAATTATTTCTACGTTTTGAGTTTCAAGAGCATAAAAAATAGGCGTTGATCCGATATTATCAGGAAGATCAAAAGAGATTGTTCCTTTAGAGACAAGCATTTTCAAGGATTTGATATCTTGTTTCTTGACCGCTTGAATAACAAGAGAATTAACATCTTCTTCTTGTGTACCAAATGAAGGAATAAAATCTAAGAATTTACTAATAAGATTTCTTATTTTATCTAATGTTGGATTATCCATCTAAAAAAATTATTAATGATTATAATTTTTATTGTAGATTATTAGGTTGATTAGAAAAAATTGAGTCATCAACTTTTATTTAAATTGAAAAGCTTTTTTTAAAATTTTTGTATAAATTTAAGGCTTGTTCTTGAAAGGGGGATTCATTTTTTGCGGTATACTCAATTAAATTTGAGAAAAATAATTTTAAATCAGGGTGGTACAAAGTATTATGAAGTTCTTCGATAATATTGGGCTGATTTTGATGCTGAATGATAACGTCTAGCAATGTTTTTGCTAAAGAGAGTTTTCTATCTCCTGATAATTGTTGAAGTTTAAGGGCAGCTTGTTTTAACAACATTGATTGAGACCAATCAACCCAATTTTTAAATTGAACCATTAATTGATGGTTATCAATATAATGACCAATTTCTAATTTTTTAAGACCTTCAATTAAAATAGGAAATGTTTCGATGTTTGCCCATGAACAGTTTCCTGTTTTTTGATGAGGGATTGATACAGATGCTATTTTTTTCCACGATTTAGTAGATGCTAAGTTTTCCCAAAATTCTTGAGACTTTTTACCATAAAGAAAATGAGCAATTTCATCATTAGATAAAGGTTTTTGAAGCTTATAAAAAATAATAGTTTCTTTTCGGTTTAATGCTCTATCACTTGTTACTATAAAATTTTTACTAAAAGCAATAGAAACAGCATGTCCGTCAAATGCCATTGGAATCAGGTTAAAATCATGGATATATTTTGAAAATTCTTTTTCTTGATCAGATGGAAATATTTTTTTCATCTGTCTCATTTTTATAGCGCGTTGTAATATTAATAAAAGATCTTTTGTTGATGTGGAATAATGTGTTTCTTGAGATATCGAGGTATAGGCTTCAAATTGACGATAAAGCTGATGCAATGAAAATTCTAAACGGAAACCTTGATAATCTACTAGCGCCATAATATTAGTATAGTTTCTAAAGCACCCATACCCTTGAAGCTCAAAGTGATGACCTATATATTTTGTGAAAATATAATCTTCAGCAGCTATTTTGCTAGACCCTGCGTTTGCTAAAAGATCTATCAGATCAAAATTCTTTTTTAATAAAGGATAGACAAGAATCGGTTCGCCATAATTAGAAACTGTATTTGTAAAAGCACCTTTTTGAATTAAATATTCACAGATATCGATATATTCTAGCTTGATGGCCCAGTGAAGAGGTGGTTGCCCAAAAATATCTGGTCTGTTAACGCTAGCACCTTTATCAATAAGGAGTTTTACAATATCTAGTTGATTTGTCATCAGGGCCATAATTAATGGGGTATATCCATAAGGATCGTAATCATTAACAGAGGAGCCCAGATTAATTCTTCTTTTAATATTTTCTAAATTACCTTGTAAAATATCACGAGATAAAGACATTATTAATCCTCTTCGCTTGTACTAGTATAACCACCGGGTCTGGGAGCTATTTTTATTTTGCGTTGCATGCGAGGTTGTATTTTGGCTTTGTGCTGATTTTTTAATTCAGCTTTAGCTTTTAATTCCTTACGTGCTTTCTGAGATGGCGAATTTAACGGATTATCTAACCCGCTCTCCTTTCTTCGTTGACCAATAATAGTAGGATCAGGAATCCCTGTTTCCGTTGGTTGAAGATGTTCAGGTAAAGGTAAAAGAAAATCCACATAATTTTGAGAGACACTCCCAGATGAAGAGCCATCCTCATCTGAGTCATGTTCTTTATTTTCAATGGCATGCTGTAAAGGCTCCAAGTCTATAGGAGCCTTAAAGAATTGCTCACATAATCTAAATGTACCTAGCATGGTTTGTAAATACGGTAATGAATAAGAACTCATTGCAGCACCTCCATGCTAAAATTTAAATTAAATGTCAGTTAGATGCACTTGATTTAACAAATGGCTGATTTGTTTTGAAAATGAAGCAGGATCTGATAACTGACCACCCTCAGCCAACATAGCTAAAGAATAAAGGAATAAACCCCAACGATCAACTTTAGATGAATCCATTTCTTGAATTTCTTTTATTATTTTATGGTTAATATTAATTTCAAGAATCGGTAAAGAATCTGGAAGTTGTTGGCCAGCTTCTTTTAAAAGACGTTGCATATGAAGTGTTAAAGCATCATCAACTACCAAACAGCAAGGAGCATCAACCAATCTTGATGATACTTTGACATCTTTTACTTTTCCAGATAATGAATTTTTAAGAGATGTGCATAAATCTTGATATTGAGCTTGCTGAGCATCTTTTTCTTTAGCTGCTTCTTCTGAAATATCCTTGAGTTGAGCTCTAGTGATAGATTGAAAATCTTTCTCTTTATAAGTTCCCAAATAATTCATTAAAGACTCATCAACTCTATCTAATAAAAGTAATACTTCAATATTATTTTTTTTGAAATAATCCATATGAGGTGAGTTAACAGCAGCATCCCATGTTGATGCGGTTATATAGTAAATAGCTTTCTGATCTTCTTTCATTCGAGAAATATAATCATCTAAACCAGTCATGTTATCTTGACCCGTTGTCGTTGAGCTAAATCTTAAGATAGGAAGGATTGTTTCTTTATGTTGGATATCTTCAGCAGGGAACATTTTAATCATTTGACCAAATTGATTCCATAGCTTTTTATAATCCTCAGGTTGCTCTTGAGATAATTGTTGTAAATGAGCTAATACTTTTTTAGTTAAAGCTGTTTTTGCTCTCTCAATAGATTTATGTTCTTGGAGAAGTTCTCTTGAAACATTTAATGGCAAATCTTGGAAGTCAACAATACCAGAAATAAATGATAGATAACGAGGCATTAATAATGAAGAATCATCAGTAATAAAAATATTTTTTACAAATAATTTAACACCTTTAGGTTTTTCTTGATGCCAAAAATAAAAAGGAAGTTCTGATGGAATATAAAGCAAGAATCGATAATCAGAAGTGCCTTCAATTTTACCATGAATCCATGTCATTGGATCGTGATAATCTTTAGAAGTCTCTTTATAAAATTCTTTATATTCTTCATCGGTAATATTTGATTTGCTTTTTAACCATAATGGTTGAGTTTCATTAGCTCTAACAGTAACCCAGTTTTTTTGATCTTTATCATCTTTTTCTTCATGCTCGATAAAGATAGGAACAGGAGCAAATTTAGAATATTTTTCAATAATATGTTTAACTCTATAAAAATGAAGATACTCATCGTCTTTCATATGTGCAATGATTGTTGTGCCTCGTTCTTTTTTATCACTAGCAGTAATAGTAAAAGATCCTTGACCTTCAGATGAGAACATCCATGAAGATTCTTCCATCGCAGAGCGAGAGATAACATCAACACTATTGGCAACCATAAATACAGAATAAAAACCGACACCAAATTGTCCAATAAGGTCTTGTGCTTGATTTGAATCCATTGTTTTTAAAAAGTCATGCGTTCCGGAACGCGCGATTGTTCCAAGATGATCAATTAACTCTTGCTTGGTCATTCCAATACCAGAGTCGCTAATAATTAATCTTTTATTTGAAGGATCTATTTTTATTGTAATTTTATAATCAGCTTCTTGCTGAGTAATTTTTTGATCAGATAAGGCTAAAAATTTAACTTTAGATATGGCGTCTGATGCATTAGATATTAATTCTCTAAGAAAGATATCTTTATCTGAATATAGTGAGTTAATTACTAAATCAAGAAGTCTTTTATCTTCAGTTAAAAAACGATAAGTTTCTGTGTGTGCTTGTTCAGTCATAACTATAATTAAGTTTATTATTGATAAATCTTATATGGGGGCGATTAAATTAAATTCAAGTTTTTTTATCAACATTTATCTAAATGCATCAAACTTTGCATTCTTATAATAAAATCTTCTTTTTCTGCGGCAGTTAAATGATATAAATGCATCTTGTCTTGCATAGACGGAGATAAGTCAATCAACTCAATTTCCGAGGAGATGTTTTTTCGAAGAACCCATTGAGTCGATCTAGCATCAACTGTTTTATTAAATAATAGATAGACTTTTTTGATTTGCGATGTGGTCAAAATAGTATTTAAAAGAGGCACTCCAATACTTGAAGGGGTTTTAGTGATTGAAGATCCAACGTATCCTTGAAGACAAAAAAAGAATTTGTTTTTTAATTGTGAGATTTGTTGGGTATGAAAATAATCAATAATAGATGGAATAATAAATATCTCTGTTGAAATATTCTTTTTTAAACAATTTGGACATGAAGGCTCTTTCTCTTCAAAGACCGATTGACAAATTCGACAGCTAACTGATTTTTTTAATAGTTGATGTATTTTTATTAAAGAATCTATTGATGAAGAATCAGATAAAAAATGTTCAAGTAATCTTGATGCTGCCAAAGACCCCATTCCAGGCCATTTTGTCAGTTGATCTATAAATTTATGATAAATATTTGTCACAAGATGAAACCAGATTTTCTATTACAAGGCTATGTTCACATCATAAAGCATTCTGGTTTAATAATCTTTAAAAAAATCTATATTGTTTTAGATAACTAAAAAATTAATGTTGAAAAGAATATTAAAAAAATATTCTGGTCTATGTTATGATCAATTTATTAAATTATTTTAGAAATCAATAAGGAACTATTTAAATGAGTTTACGTGATGCGGCTTATGCTTCAGTTGGGGCTTATCTAAGTGCTTTTGAAGATCACGAATTAGCTAATTTAAATATTTATCAAATTATCCTTGAGGAAGTGGAAAAAGGGTTAATTGAGGCCACATTGTCACGTTGTGGCTATAATCAGTCTTGGACTGCGGAAATTTTAGGGCTGTCTAGAAATACGCTTAGAAAAAAGATAGCAGCATTAGGATTAAAGCCAACTCCACATGAAAAAAGAAGAAAGTGATTACTTTCTTCTTAATAAAAAACTAGTCCATTCATCATCATGAATTTCATGAACAACATCAAAATGGTTTAAATATACTTTTAAAAAGTCAGCTGCTTGAGAATCTAAGATTCCAGAGAAAATACCAAATCCTCCAGAGTTTACCAAATCAGCAAGTTGTTGATTTAGTTTCAATAAAGGCTCAAGTAGAATATTTGCAAATAAAACATCAGCCTTTTTTAAATCCTCTGCTTTTTCTATGACTGACAATTCATTCATAAATCCATGTTGTTGGGTATTATATTTTGTTGATTCAAGTGCTTGCATGTCATGATCATGTGCAAGGACTTTTTTAGCTCCAAAAATTAGACTTGCTAGCCCTAAAACTCCAGATCCACATCCAAAATCAACAATCAATTTATTTTTCAAATCAATCTGTTGACATAATTTTAAGCACGATCTTGTTGTCGGGTGATGGCCTGTGCCAAAAGCAAGCCCTGCTGGTAAATATAAAGTTAATGGAGCTAACGGATTTTTAGGTTCCTCTGGAAGAATCGTTAAATTTTCGATTTTAATCGGTTGCATGAAGGGTTTGTGATACTCAATCCAAGGTAATATTTCTTCAATTTCAAATTTTGAATCCCAACGGTTGACGCCTTTAAGATATTGATCAAATTGGATAGCCTCTTCTTCTGTTGAAAAAGAAATAATAGTAATAACGGGGCCAGTAGCAGGCAAATCAGATGTTTCAGCCGGCCAATCATCAACATGAGGAGGTTGATGAGTAATACACGAGCAATCATGTTCCCAGGCTAACTCTTCTAAATCAGCAACTTCTGATGCATCTAAGTTAATAATGACGTGATAAGCTTGCATTTAATGATTTCCAGATTTTCGTTGTTGTAAATAATGAATAGAATAATTACCTTCTCGTAATTGTTTATCTATAGCCAATTCTTTATGCAAAGGTATATTGGTTTTAATCCCCTCAATAACAATTTCATCTAAAGCGACAGATAATTTATTGAAGGCTTCTTGGCGATCTTTCCCATGAACAATTAATTTTCCAATCATTGAATCATAATAAGGAGGAACTTCATAAGTTGAGTAAATATGAGTATCCATTCGCACATTTGGACCACCGGGTGGATGATAAAAAGAAATTTTCCCAGCGCTTGGTATAAAAGTTTCAGGATCTTCAGCATTAATTCTGCACTCAATAGCATGTCCATTAAAGTGAATATCTTGTTGTTTGAGTGAAAGTGGAGAGCCAAATCCAATAGTTAATTGCTGCTTGATCAAATCGACACCAGTAATCATTTCTGTAACCGGGTGTTCAACTTGAATACGGGTATTCATTTCAATAAAATAAAATTCATCATCTTGATATAAGAATTCAAACGTACCTGCTCCTCGATAATGAATTAATCTGCACATGTGGGCGCATTTTTCACCTAATTCATTAATTTTAGATGCAGGAATACCGACTGGTTGAGCTTCCTCTAAAATTTTTTGATGACGGCGTTGCATTGAGCAATCACGAGCACCTAAATGGATAGCACTTCCAAACCCATCTCCTAAAACTTGAATTTCAATATGTCGTGGATGAGTCAAAAATTTTTCAAAATAAACAGAGTCATTATTGAAAGCAGCTTTTGCTTCGGCCTTTGTTAGCATGAGCGACTCTAGCAAAGATGCTGCTTCATGGACGACACGCATTCCTCGTCCGCCGCCGCCACCTGCTGCTTTAATAATAATTGGGAAGCCTATATTATGAGCCAATTCAAGAGCTTTTTTTTCATCGTTAGGAATAGGTCCATCTGATCCTGGGACACAAGGGATGCCTCTTTCTTTCACAAACTTAATAGCTTCTACTTTATCTCCCATAATTTTAATATGTTCAGCACTAGGTCCTATAAAAATAAATCCAGATTTTTCTAATTTTTCAGCAAATGATGGGTTTTCAGATAAAAAGCCATAACCTGGATGAATTGCGTGTGCTCCGGATATTTCAGCTGCGGTAATAATTGAAGGAATATTTAAGTAACTCGAAGATGAGTTGGCTGAGCCAATACATATTCTTTCATCAGCTAAACGAACAGGTAATGACAATCTATCAGCAGTGCTATGGACAATAACTGTTTTTAAGCCCATTTCTTTACAGGCGCGCAAAATTCTTAGAGCTATTTCGCCTCTATTTGCAATTAAGACTTTATGAACCATGAAAAAATCCCTCTCAATGAAAAAATCTTTTTTAAATTATTCGATAATAAATAAGGCTTGTTCAAACTCGACTGGCTCAGCATTATTCACCATAATTTTTTTGATTATTCCACTTTTATCAGCTTGAATTTGATTCATGATTTTCATTGCTTCAATAATGCAAAGAACTTGACCTTCTTTAACATGATCGCCAATCTCAACCAAAGCAGGCTTGTCGGGCGCTGTTGAGCGATAAAAAACACCAACAATAGGCGATCTTACATAATGATTTGTATCAATCAAAGGCTTTCTTTCAGGAATAGCTTCTTCTTTTTCAAGTAAAGGAGATATTTGAGAAGGATAAATGATGGGCATTGTTCCAGAATTAGTAGCTGCCCTTGATAATTTAACAGAAGTGTCGCCTTCTTGAATTTCTAATGTTGTTAATTGAGATTGCTCAAGAAGTTCAATGAGTCTTTTAATTTTTTTTAAATCCATAATTATTACATCCAATATTTTAGTTAGTTGCTCTGATTTGAAATTACTAAGGGATAATACTCAAGAATAAACTAATCTTTCATGTGAAACATGTTACCATACGTTGTATTTCTTTAGCATCTTAAAAAAAAATAAAAGAAAAATTAATATAACTTATTAATTTTTATAAAAATTAATCTTGAGTCGAGATAAATTTTCTAAGCAGCTTAGAAATATTAAAATTTTTAATAAAATAGTCGAATTTGATTTTTTTTTTGACTATAATGTTTCGTCGGTTTTTCAAGTATTTGGATTCTTAAGTCTTTATAAATAGTAAGGGGGAATCTTAATTTAACTTGGTTTTTAAGGATGGTTTGTATGTCCGAGCACAGTTTTGGGCGAATCAGAGGGTTTTTATGGCCCATACATGGGTACGAAATGAAAAAATTTCTACCTTTATTTATCATGCTTTTTCTTGTGACCTTTAATTACTCATTCTTACGATCGTCTAAAGATGTCTTAATGATTTCAAAATGTGGTATTAAATCGCTAGCATTTTTAAAGCTTTATGTCGTTCTTCCTGGAGCTATTCTTTATACTTTATATTATTCATATTTGTTAAACAAACTACCTAGAGAAAGAGTGTTTTACTGGGCAATAGCTCCTTTTTTATTTTTTTTCACTATTTTCGGGTTAATTTTTTATCCATATGCTTCTTTTTTTGAGCCAAATTTTCTTTTAATTAAGTTAGAAACTTATTTTAAAAATCCTAATATTCATGTTCTTTTAAATATGATTAGAAACTGGCCAATAACACTTTATTATTTGATGGCCGAACTTTGGGGAGGAGCTGCCCTCTCTTTACTATTTTGGGGATTCACCAATAGTATTACATCGTTAAAGCAGTCAAAAAGATTCTATGCTTTGTTATCAATAGGCGCGAATATAGGTTTGGCTTTGTCTGGACCATATATGAATTGGTTAAAAACTATTTCAAATCATAATTACGATCTAATGGTTCTGGGCTTGATTAAATCATTTGTTATATCCACAGCCTGTATTTTAGGTATTTATTACTGGATTCAGAAAAATGTTGTATCTGATCCTAGCTTAGTAGAAGAAAAACCACAGACTGTTGCTATTAAGAAAAAAGAAAAAAAATCATTAAAAGAATCAATGATTATTTTATTTAGCTCTAAGCATTTAATCTATATATCGATACTAGTTATTGCCTATGGATTAACAATTAATCTTGTTGAATTTATTTGGAAGCATCAGGTTGTTACATATTTCAATCTCACTTCAGTGAATCAAACTGTATCCTTATCCCAAATGCAGTTATTTTTTTCTAATACACAAACGATAACGGGAATTTTATCAATATTTTTAACATTGTTTGTTTCGGGGCAGGTTGAAAGGGCCTTTGGTTGGACAACAGCTGCTTTAATAACCCCTATATCAATTTTAATTTTGAGCTTATTATTTTTCGGGATTTCTCTATCATATCAATGGAACATTGATATTCCATTCTTAAATACATTTGCACACCCTCTTTATTTTGTGATTATTGTTGGAGCAATACAGAATGGGTTAGCCAAAGCTGCTAAATATGCCATTTTTGATCCGACCAAAGAACAATCTTATTTTCCGCTTGATGATTTTGGACGCACTCAAGGAAAGGTAGCTGTTGATGTTGTTGGCGCTAGATTAGGAAAAGCTGGTAGCTCGATTATTTTACAGGTAATGATGTTATTGACTGGATCAATTGCTAGTTACATTCCAATTATCGGACTCTTTATTATACTCGTTGTTCTTATTTGGATTTATGCTGTTTTTTCTTTAGGTTATAAAATTAGTGAATATGAAAAAACACTTGAGGCTTAAGTGGGAAAAAGAAAAAATATCTTACAATTTTGGGTCTTGCCGCAGGCTAAAGTCACGGAATTAATAGAATTTGATCTAGAGCGATCTGCTTGGAAGTTGCGAGTTGCGGCTCCTCCTTTAGAGAATAAAGCCAATGAAGAAATTATTCGTTGGCTTTCTAAACAAGTCGGCTGTCCAAAAGCATCTTTTTCAATATTATCTGGTGAACACCATAAATCTAAAAAAATCGCACATGAATGCGAATTTTGTAATGATGGCACTTTGCAAGAATTACTAAAAAAAATTCAAAAAAATTAAAATGACCCTTGAATTATTTTTAACTGCCCCCATCTTCTAAACAAAAGTTTTAAAGATCTATTATTTTATCAAATTAAATCTATGAAGGAGATATCAATGACTTCACTTAATATTCAACCATTACGCGATGGTCTTATTGTAAAAAGAGATGAACAACAACATACAACAGCAAGCGGAATTGTTATTCCAGGAAGCGCTCAAGAGTCTCCTCAATGGGGCAAAGTTATTAAAGCTGGCTCTGGTAAAAGGAACTCAGAAGGAAAAGAAATTTCTATGACTGTTCAAGAAGGCGATCATGTTTTATTCGGGCAATATGCTGGAACAAAATTTAAACATGAAGGTCAAGAGTATCTTATTTTAAGAGAAGATGACGTTTTAGCTGTAAAAAAATAATTTGAGTTGATTATTTAATATTAAATAAAAAATTTTATTGTAAGGATAGAAAAATGAGCGGTAAAGATATTCATTTTGGAACAGACGCTAGAAGCGTTGGATTAACTGGTGTTGCAAAACTGTGTGATGCAGTTAAAGCGACTTTAGGACCTAAAGGTCGTTGTGCTTTAATTGAAAAATCATTTGGCGCGCCGTTAATTACTAAAGACGGTGCGACAGTGGCTAAGAATATTGATTTAACAAATAAAGTAGAAAATGTTTTTGCACAACTTGTCAAAGATGTAGCTTCAAAAACTGCTGATGATGCAGGCGATGGTACAACAACTGCAACAGTTTTAACACATGCTATTTTTGTTGAAGGTAATAAAGCCGTTGCTGCAGGTATGAATCCAATGGATCTAAAAAGAGGAATGGATTTTGCAGTTGAAAAAGTTATTCAAAAATTAAAAGAAATGTCAGTACCATGCGCGGATTCAAAAGCAATTGCTCAAGTAGGAACAATTTCAGCTAATTCAGATGCAGCAATAGGGGATATTCTTGCTCGCGCTATGGAGCGAGTTGGAAAAGAAGGTGTTATCACTGTCGAAGATGGTAATGGTTTACAAGACGAGCTAGATGTTGTTGAAGGTATGCAGTTTGATAGAGGTTATTTATCACCATATTTTGTTAATAATCAACAAACTATGTCAAGTGAATTGGATAACCCTTTTATTCTTTTAGTTGATAAAAAAGTTTCTTCAATTAGAGAGTTATTACCAGTCTTAGAAGGTGTGGCTAAATCAGGTAGAGGATTGCTAATTATTGCTGAAGATGTTGATGGTGAGGCTTTAGCAACCTTAGTTGTTAATACCATTCGTGGAGTTGTTAAAGTTTGTGCAGTCAAGGCTCCAGGATTTGGCGATAGACGTAAAGCAATGATGCAAGATATTGCTATTTTAACAAATGGCCAAGTTATTGCTGAAGAAGTTGGGTTAACTTTAGAGCAAGCAACATTAGCACATCTAGGAACAGCTAAAAGAGTTGTGGTTACTAAAGATAATGCGACCATTATTGACGGTGCAGGCAGCCCTGAATCAATTAAAGCTCGTACAGATGCGCTGAAGCAGGAGTTATCCTTAGTATCATCAGATTATGATAAAGAAAAAATCCAAGAGCGTATCGCAAAATTGGCCGGTGGAGTGGCGGTTATCAAAGTTGGCGCCGCAACTGAAGTTGAAATGAAAGAGAAAAAAGCTCGTGTTGAAGATGCTCTTCATGCGACTCGTGCAGCAGTTCAAGAGGGTGTTGTCCCTGGTGGTGGAGTTGCCTTAGTTCGTGCAGCTCAAGCGATCGCAGATCTTTCTTTGCCGAATCAAGATCAGCAAGTTGGTATTAATATTATCAGAAAAGCAATTCAAGAGCCTTTACGTCAAATCGTAAAAAATGCTGGAGAAGAGCCTTCCGTTATTTTACATAAAGTTGCTCAAGGTGAAGGTAACTTTGGTTATAACGCAGCAAACGGTCAATTTGGAAATATGATTGATTTAGGAATTATCGATCCTACCAAAGTAACAAGAACAGCATTGCAAAATGCCTCAAGTTGCGCTGCAATGATGATTACAACAGAGTGCGTGATCGTTGATTTACCTAAAGATTCAAAAGATTCAGCTGGTGCTCCTGATATGAGTGGCATGGGCGGAATGGGTGGAATGATGTAAAAAACAGAGGATTTCTCCTCTGTTTTTTACATTTCAAAAGATTGATGTTGAAGATGTGTTTGATTTATAACATCTTCAACTTCAGTTATTGTTAGTAATAACCGCTCTAATTTTTGCTGAGCATCATTATTTTCATTAATAAGTTGATTGTTTGCAGATTGTAGTAATTCATTTTCTTGTTGAAGATTTTTTATTTTTTTCACTAACTTTTCATTGACATCAATAAGATTAATGATTTTTTCTTCGATAAGCTCCATTATTTCTTTCATATACGTACCACTTTTCAGATCCATCCATTACAATTTTAGAATAAGAATTGCATAAATTAGATTATGAAAAAATTAATCAAAATATTTAAAAGAGTTTTTTTTTCATTATTAGCTGTTTTAATTGGGGTTCAATCTCAAAAAAACAGATCTGAAGATTTTAAAAAAGGACAATTTTATCATTATGTGATGGGGGCGATTCTATTATCTATTTTTTTAATTTTTGGGATAATAAAAATAGTCGATATCATCATCTTGCAAGCAAGGAGCCAAGGTTTGAATGTCTAAGCTAATTGATAAATATATTATATCTTTTGATAATGTCATCAAAATGATCATTAATCCAGATCTGAATAGTGTTAGACCGAATCCCGGATCAACGAATGATAATCAAGCGGAATGGTCTTTTCCTCAATTAAAAGAATCTCAAGGGCAAATGAGAATTAATCACACTGGAGAAATATGTGCGCAAGCGCTATATGCTGGGCATCGATCAACTGATGCTGATAATAAAATTAATCAGTGGCTTGAAGATGCTAAAAATGAGGAAAAAGATCATTTAATTTGGTGTCATCAACGATTACTAGAGCTAAAAACAAAGCCATCTATTTTTAATCCTTTTTTCTACAGTGCTAGCTATCTTATTGCTAGAATATTAAGTTTTTGTAATCAGGAATGGAATTTATCTTTTATAAAAGAAACAGAGTTGTTGGTTGGTCATCATCTTAAAGAACAAGAAAATCTATTAAATCATGATCGGCGCTCTTTAGAAATTATTAAGCAAATGCAAATTGATGAGCAGAAGCATCACGATACAGCAGAGTATTATGGTGGAATCAGTTTTTCATCAAATATAAAAAAGTTGATGTCCTGCATGGCTCATGCCATGAAAAAAATAGTTTATTTTATTTAACTTAATAAAATAATTCATCTTTTTTTATTCTAAAAAATATCGCTAGCTACTTGCACAAATTTATCGGATTCGGTTAGAATGTAAATGCTGTAAGACAAAGTGTTGGTTCAACTCGCCAGGTCCGAAAGGGAGCAACGAAAACTTAATATTTGTGTCTTACAGCACTTACTGATAACTTATATTATATTAACTTCATCAATTCTACTGATAATGATTTTATGAATAACCTTCCTTTAGCCAGGTTGTTGCGTCCAAAAAACTTTAGAGAAGTTCACGGGCATGAATCAATCAAAGAAGCTTTAAAAAAACTTTTATTTCCTCTAAAACACCATACTTTTCTTTTAACAGGATCGCGCGGGTTAGGAAAGACATCAATAGGCCGTTTAATTGCTCAAGCCGTCTTATGCCCTCACGCAATGTCAGAACATGATCCTTGTGGAATTTGTGACGTATGTCAGCGCATTCAACTAAATCAGCATTCAGATGTGATTGAAATTGATGGAGCTTCAAAAACAAAAGTTGAAGAAGTCAGAGATATTATCGCCTCTTCTTTTACATTGCCACTTGAAGGTAAATATAAAGTATATTTGATAGATGAAGTACATATGCTTTCCACGCATTCTTTTAATGCTTTATTAAAGAACTTAGAAGAGCCGCCTCCACATGTTATCTTTGTATTAGCTACGACAGAGTTTCATAAAATCCCTAGCACCATTCGATCACGTTGCTTAATTTTTCAATTATTAGCTCCTCCTGTAGCTGTGCTTGTTGATTTTCTAAAAAGATACTGTGAATTAGAAAAGATTCCTTATGAAATGGATGCTTTAGCAGCAATCGCTGAACAAGCTGATGGAAGCTATCGGGATATGCTTAATATTTTAGAGTACTCTTTAGCCCTCACTGAAAAGAATCTTAAAGATAATCAGTTGTTTATGATATTTTCTATCCTCAGTCATCAGGATTTGTCTGCGGTCACATCATCATTAGCGCTGGGAAATTCAGAGGTTTTAAAAGAGCTCTTAAAAAAATATTTAGAAAAAGGGCTGTCAGCTGATAGAATTCTTCGTCAATTAATGGTTTGGATTGCAGAACATGAAGACATTAGTCAGCCTGTTTATTTGCAAATTTATCAAGAGCTTTCGAAAGCCGCTCAATTAATTGTCTCACATCCGTATCCTAATGCTTTTTTACAAGTATCCTTGTTGCGGATAGCGTTATTAGTTGGTTTAAAAAAAAAAGTAACGACCCCATCATTGGTGAGTTAGATAAAAATAATCAATTAGATAAATTGAATTTTATTGACGCAGAAGAATGGTTTAATCTTCTCATAACATCTGATAAAAAAGGCTTAAGTTATGATATTTTGATGCATTCGAGACTCTTGGTTGAATCAGATCGTCTTTTAAAAATATATCATCAACCATCAATGACTTTTTTGTTAACAAATCTAATAAAAAAACATTGTGTCGATATTTTGAAAGAATTAAATTTCAAATTTATAGAAGTTGATTTTATTGAAGAGAATGTTTCTCAAGTTCCTGCAGAATTATTCAAAAAGCTCATGTTGAAAAAAAGAGATGAAGATAGAGCTAAATTTTTAAATCATCCATTAGCCCAGTATTTAAGCAAATTACCGGGCGTTAAGATGATCGAAGATTAGTGCTCAAACATCATTTCACTAGTAAGCCCTTTTTCTTCTAAAATTTTCTTTAATTGTTTAAGAGCTTCTACTTGAATTTGGCGTACACGTTCACGAGTCAGTCCTACTTCTTGACCCACTTCCTCAAGAGTAGCTTCTTCATAACCTTTTAAACCAAAACGTTGTGATAAAATAGACTGCTGTTTATCGCTTAATTGTTCCATTATTTTATAAAGTTGATTTTCAATATATTCTTGCGCTAGTTCTTCAGTAGGATCTATTTCTTCATCAGCGGCTAAGGCATCAATAAGTGGTTTTTCAGATTCTTCTCCTAATGGGGAGTCGATTGAAAGAGTTTTTTCATTGAGTTTTAACAGCTTATTAACCGAATCAGAAGAGATGTTTAATGCACTCGCTATTTCTTCATAGGTGGGTTCATGATCAAGAGCCTGAGCGATTTCACGTGATTTTCTTAAATAAATATTCAGTTCTTTAATCACATGAATAGGCAAACGAATCGTTCGAGTTTGATTCATAATGGCTCTTTCAATATTTTGTCTAATCCACCAGGTTGCATAAGTAGAGAATCTAAATCCTCGTTCAGGATCAAATTTTTCCACAGCTCTCATTAATCCAAGGTTGCCCTCTTCAATTAAATCTAATAACGACAAGCCTCGATTTAAATAGCGTCTAGCTATTTTTACAACGAGCCTTAAATTGCACTCAATCATATAGTTGCGAGCTTTTAAATCTCCTTTTCGAGATAATCTAGCATAGTGAACTTCTTCCTCTGGGTTTAATAAAGGAGAGTTTCCGATTTCTTTAAGATAGAGCTGAGTTGGATCTGAGTCAGTATCTCGTTCATCCAAAGCTTTAGGTTGATCAACTTCAACTCTATCTACCTCGAATGTTTCATCAAAATCTTCTTTCAGTTCTTTCCCAAAAGTTTTAGCAAAATCAATAGGTCCGTTCCATGAAAACTTCATCCCACAATCCTTGTGATGACATTGATACTATTCAATCCTATCAAGACGTTCATGTAGGATACAATTTTTAGTTAGCCACTTAGAGACTCTAAAATTTCTTTATTTCAAGTTTTATAACTTAAATTTATTAATTAAATAAAAAATAATAAAAATTTTTTTAGAATTATTTTTTTAAGGACGCATGATTTAATTTCAAATTTTTAATTTTTCTTAAAATTATATACAGAAAATAGTTTCTTGTTTGTGAATTATTAGCTACAATGAGCTCAGGATTTAACACCATCATGTTTATATATGACTAGAGCAGAACTAATTACTGAAATTATGATGCGCAAAACTGATCTTAACCCTAAGGTCATTGAGTTTGCTGTTAAAAGAATCATCGAACATATGGTCACATCTTTTGTGAACGGACATCGCATCGAAATTAGAGGTTTTGGAAGTTTTGGTTTGAGAAAACGCCTACCAAGACAAGCACGCAACCCTAAAACCGGTGAAGTTGTTATTACTGAAGAAAAGTATGTTCTATACTTCAAACCCGGCAAATCATTACGCGAGCGAATCAACGCAGCTGCTGCTATTGAAGCTTAATTTTAGTTCTCCAGCTTAAAATAAACCTTATTATTAAGCTGGAGAAAATCTCAGTATCTGTTAGACTGTTAAAAGATGTAGTCGCAGATGAGTTTCTAGTGTTCAAGTATCTTCTATTTTTAACACCCCTTGTTTGTGCTGCGGGCACAGTGTATTACACAGATGAGCCACCGCAACAGGAAGAACAAGAAAAATTACCTAAGCCTTTATTTAACCATCCAGAGTTAGAACCTGAGTTCAAAATTAACGAGCAATATTATTTTGAAGATAAGAAAAATTTAAAAAAGAAAGTTTACAGAAAAGAATCTTCTTTTTTTGAGTTTGATTATGGATTAAGTGATCTTGAAGTAAAAAATGTTACTCCTAAATATTATGCTCAAAATTATACGCAAGTTATTCCGACATCAACTAGTGGCAGTGGAAGTTCTTCATCAAGTGTGACTTCAACAACACTTGTAGTTAGAGAAACTTTTAGTATTATTGATTATGGAACATTTACGTATACATTCCCATCAGATGATGATACCGACCCAACAAAACAAGATAGTTTTCAAGTAAACATGGTTGGCAGATCTAAAAACTGGGGTTATGGAATGGAGATTAGTTATGATAATCATCCAACAATTACATTAACTCATCCACATTATCAAATTGTTCAAACCCAAACATCAACTACAACATCTACAAGCACATCAGCAAGTGGACAAGTATCTACATCAACGGCAACAACAGTTCCTGTTCAAAAAACAGCTGATGTTATTATGGATACTGCTACGATGAAAGTTGTGAATGTGCCAATTCATTTAACAGCTTATTATTTCCCTATTTATGATGGATATTTTCAACCTTATTTAAAAGGATCTTTAGGGATTAATTATTCTAAAACAACATTATCTATAGATACAGCGACAGAAAATTCAATAGCAACAATGGTCCCTCTTTATCAAGAAGGTTGGGGTTTTATGCCGTATACTTGGACATTTGGTATTGGTTGTCACATTATGCTAAGTGAAAATTGGGCTTTAAATGTAGGTTACGATCAGCAGCGAATTGATGGACGCTCAACTCGTTTTTGCGTCACCGTGAGTGATCCTGCCAATCCGACATCAAGTTCGAATGGGCCCTATGGAGATATGCGTTTAGAATTTGAACAAAGAAGAAAAGTATATTTAATAGGTTTGGCCTATTATAGCTAATTCTTGATTTTTTAGAGGATATTATGAAAAAAGGAATTTTAGTTTTAAGCGCATTATGTTTTTTGAGTTGCTCAAACATTGTCGCATTAACAAAAGTTGTTGAAGGAAGCGTCAAAACTCCATCGATAAATCAAAAACATCAAGAAAATTCTCAGGAGTTTGCGGATACTTATTACTCTCAAAAAGCTAAAAAATATCCTCAACATTATTTTTTATTTTCTCAGTTACTCAGGCATAATGAATTACATAATGTCACTTATTCGAAATTTAATAATCAAGATTTACATAATGAGAAAACATTATCAGATCATAAAATTGCTTTTGATTATGCCGTAGAATATCACTATCGTCCTTATAAAACTTTTAGTTTTGGAGTCGGATTAGAGCGACTTCAAGTTAATAAAATCCCTATTGATTTAAGATATGTGTCAACAGCACTTTCTCCACCACCTTCTGATCAGTGGGATCCAATAGCATCTGATTTGCAATCGACAGTTTCATCAGGTCCAGATTATTCAGTTTCGCATTTTTATCATCCTGAATATGTCGGATCTCGAGGCTATAATTATGCCGGTATTTTTAGAGCCTATGTGATGAGTCGTTTAGAATTCGATCCTTTTGTTCAATATATGATTGGCTTTACTCATAATAGAAGTAGTATTTATCGTTCTGATGATTCTCGTACAATTAGCTCTAGTGATAAAGGGTTGACTTGGTCTATTGGTGCCGGTGGAACCTATAAATTAACTAGTCATTTAGGTTTAGAAACTTATATTGGTGCTAGAAATGAGCATGGATTTGATGCCAAAGATCGGATAAAAAACAATAGCACTGGTCAGGATTATCCATACACTATTTCGGTGGGCCAATATTACTCATTCGATTTTAAATTAGCACTTAAACTTTCATGGTAGATGAATATGTTACAACGTTATATGATTTTAGCTCTTATAGGCTTAACGGGATGTGTTTCGAATTATGAAACAATTTCAAAAGAAGTATTAGGTACTGAGCCACCTAAAGATCAATTAAAAGTTGCATATAGAATGAATGTTCCTTTAGTTGAGTCTAGTGAAAAGTTTTCTACACAGGGGCCTAGAGAGTTCTATGAATGGGCATCATCTGCAGGGTATCCTCAGGCGCAAGAAGTAATGGGATTAATTTATTTATACCAAGATCCTGTTGATGTTGAAAAAGGCATTTTTTTCTTAGAAAAAGCTTTTGCATCTGAACGAGTAACAGCTGGTGTTGAATTGGCTAAATTGTATTTTGAAGGTGAATTAATTGAAAAAAATATTGATAAAGCTTTATCTTATCTTCAATTAGGTATAGAGCATCAGGATTTAATATCTTTAAAATTAGCTGCAAAAATAGAGATTGATAGACACAACAATTCAAAGGGAATGCTTTATTTAGAGCAAGCGGCTGAAATAGGTGATCCAGAAGCGAAAAGACAATTAGCTCAAGCTTTGTTGCAAGAGCGTAAAGGTTCTTGGCTCAAAGTTCAAGATTTAAATCAACAAGCTTATGATGAAGGATTATATGAAGAGCTAGATGATATTAAAGATTTTTGGCCGGATAGATATAAAGAAGGTGTTGAAATGCCTCGAGGAGAGATGGTTTTATCTAAAGATGAAAGTTTATTAACTTTCAGAAAATCTCCTGAAATGAAATTAAGTAAAGATTTTGTCTATGAATTTGAAAAAGCAGCTTCAAAAGGATCACCTTATGCCGCGTATCAAGAGGTATTATTAAGGCTCAATAGTCCTACTGCTCTTGATGGTTCAAAGAATCGAGAAGATATTTTAAAATTATTAAATTTAGCAGCTGATAAATTAATACCAGCACAAGTGTTAAAAGCACGATTAATAATGCAAAGGTATTGGCCAGAGTATACTTTTGTTGATGCGGTTTCATTATTAAAAGCTGCTGCAAATGAGGGGCATCCTTACGCTTTATTAGCCATGAGTTTAATTGAAAAGAATAATGGTGATTACGATAAATCAGTGGCTTTGTATCAGGAAGCAAAAAAAAATCCAGATATTAGTTATGCTCAATATTTAGCTGCAAAGGATATGATTCAAGGTTATTATCCATTTAATGATGAAAGAAATGCCTACGATTGGATTTCAGAATTAGCACAGGTAAATTACAATCCAGCTTTATTGGAGCTAGCGGAGCTTAAAGAGAAAGGATTGGTTGAGTCCTACTCGGCTATAGAGATTTTTATGTTGAGATACAAAGCTGCTTGGCAAGGAAGTACAAAGGCTCAATATTTAATTGCTAATATGTATTTGAAAGGCGATGGAGTTCAACCAAATGAAGCAAAGGCTTTTAGATGGTTTAATTTAGCAGCGCGTCGAGGTTATCGACCAGCACAATTTCAGTTAGGACTTATGTTTGAAAATGGATGTGGGACTATTCCTAATTTGGTAAAAGCATATGCTTGGCAGAAAGTAGGATCTGAGAAATTATATGAAAGTAATCAAGAGCACTTGATCTCAATTATTGATCAATTGTCACAACCACAATTGGCTGAGGCGCTTCGATATGAAAAAATATTTAAGAAAAACTATTTAATACCTGGATATTATCTGGGTTAATCAAAACTTAGCCTGCTAGATTATTAATAAAGCAGGCTCTTCTATGCTTTTAATTAATCGCAAGCGGTCTTCAATTAGTCTTTTGAGGGCTTCTTGGTTCGGTAGACCATCTAATAAATTCATTGTTTTTGTTGCGTAAGATTGAATAAAAGATACGCAGGAAGATTTTGTTGTATTTAAGATTAAAAGAGCATCTTCAAATGAAATTAAATTATTGAAAAATTTTTCTAAAAATTTATTTTTAATAGACTCATTCAGAAAAAAAATAGGGAGAGTTATTTTTTTTTCATTAAAATCATGACCTGGCTTTTTCCCTAAAATTGATTCAGAACCAAAGTAATCAAGATAATCATCAATTAATTGGAAAAAAACGCCAAAATTAAAACCTATATCATAAAGAGTATCAATTTTTTCAGGCGCAAAAATCATCCCAATAGAGGTAGTGGCCAAAGAAAAAAGAGAAGCTGTTTTTTTTGAAATCATGTCTAAATAAATTTCAATATTAATTTCTTGTCGTTGGTATTGAAGTTGAATAAATTCACCCTCAACTAAATCATGAGCAGTTTTGGCTAATTGTTTCAGAAATAGCGTCTTAGATGTGAGTTCATGAGCTAATAAATAAGCTTTGGTAAAAAAATAGTCACCTAGAAGAATGCTTTTTGTATTACTAAAGGCTTCATGTGTGGCTACTTGCCCTCGACGAATAGGATTTTGGTCAATCACATCATCATGCACTAAAGATCCGGCGTGAATGAGCTCAATAATCACACAAGACAAATGTAATTCTAGATTATTAGTTGAAAGGCCAAGATCAATCGCTGTAGAGAATATAAGCTGTGTTCGAATATTTTTACCACTCTTTTTAAACGAGTAATGAATCATTGAGTCTATTAATGGAATATTGCTGCGGATTTTATCTAGTAGTAAATTTCTCACATTCTCAATATCTACTATTAGATCTTCGCTCATTAAACTAACTCAAAAACGATCATTGGTGAGATTATTGTGCCGATTATTTCAACATATAGCAATATTTTGTCTTGTCTATATTTTCAAGAGATCATATAATAAGGCTTTATTATATTTGTTATATACATTATGACGTTTGCCATTATTAAAAGCGGTTCAAAACAGTTCCGCGTACAAAAAGGCTTGGTCATCGACGTTGAAAAAATTGTCGCTGAACCAGGTGCACAAGTAGTCATTAACGATGTATTGCAAGTGTCTGCTGAAGGTAAGATCTTAGTTGGTCAACCAACAGTTGCAGGAGCAAAAGTTGTTTGTGAGCTTTTAAAGCATAAAAGAGCTGAGAAAGTAATGATCATGAAATTACGTCGTCGTAAAAACTCACGTCGTCGTGCAGGTCATAGACAGCATCTTTCTGTTCTAAAAATTGTGGACATCCTTGTTGAGGGGGTAAGTAGCCATGGCAAGTAAAAAAGCAGGTGGTAGTAGTCGTAACGGACGCGATTCAAATCCAAAATTCCGCGGTGTTAAAGTCTTCGGTGGTGAAGAAATTAGAGCAGGCGGAATTATTGTTCGCCAAGTCGGCCAGCATTTCAAAAATGGTAACTTTGTAGGATGTGGTAAAGATTATACCCTTTACGCACTTGTTGATGGTAACGTTGAGTTCTATCATCGCCATGGACGTACCTACGTCGACGTTAAGCCTGCTGCTGAAGTCGTATCATAAGCAAGGCCGCCCTTCTTAACTCCTAATCAAAACGGAGACCCCCTTTCCCAATAAAGAAAGGGGTAAAAATTCTTATGAAATTTGTTGATGAAGCTATTATAAAAGTCGAAGCAGGATCTGGCGGAGCCGGTGCTGTAAGTTTTAGACGAGAAAAATATATCCCTTTTGGTGGCCCTGATGGCGGTGATGGTGGTGATGGTGGCGATGTTTACTTTCTTGCAAAAGATAACATCAATACATTAGCTGCATTTAACCAACAGAAGTATTTTCGCGCGACAAATGGTCAGCGAGGTATGGGGGCTAATAAAACTGGTAAAAGAGGAGATGATCTTCTTATTCTTGTTCCAGTTGGAACCAAGGTTTTCCATGATCAAACTGGAGAGCTACTCTTTGATTTAGTTGAAAAAGATCAAAAAATACTTGTAGCAAAAGGCGGGTATCATGGTCAAGGAAACGCTCGATTTAAGACCTCAGTCAATAGAGCTCCTCGGCACAGCACTCCTGGCTATCCTGGTGAAATTTTAGATTTACGTTTAGAAATGCAAGTCTTAGCTGATGTTGGGTTGGTTGGTTTTCCAAATGCAGGAAAGAGCTCATTAATTCGATGCGTTTCTCAAGCAAGACCTAAAGTTGCTGATTATCCTTTCACTACTCTTGTGCCTCAATTAGGAGTTATTCATTATAGTCTTGGTCAAGACATTGTAATGGCAGATATTCCTGGGCTTATAGAGGGCGCGCATTCCGGATTAGGTCTTGGTAATTTATTTTTAAAACATATTAGTCGTACAAGACTTCTACTATTTGTTTTAAATGCTCAAGATGTTGAAGGGATGAGCTGTGCAGAACAGTATCGATTACTTGAAAAAGAATTAGAGCTATCTGCTGTGAGTGATCATATAGCTACTTTGCCAAGAATGATTGTAGTGAATAAAATTGATTCAGATTACCATCATGAGCAAAAGCAAGATGATATTGCAGAGCTGCAGGGATTGGTTAATCATCCAATATTGCTTATTAGCGCTTTAAATAATATAGGTATTGATCAGCTTAAAGCTAATCTGTATCAGCACTTCTTTAATCCAGTAGAATCTAGCGATTAAAACTTTTATAAAATATTGCAGCAAGATATAAGCTGCAATATTATCTCTTTTTTTATTATCTCAATAATCAATTACATTTCATTAATCGTGTTTTATTAACAAGTTTATCTTTATTTAATTCAAATAATTATCATAAGAAAATAATGAAAAATAAAAGTTAATGATTTCTAGAGAGCTGCAAAAAGAGAAGATAAAAAAGACCTAACTGAGACTTTAGGCCTTTTTAGGAGGATACGGGTGAGTTTATCAACTCGAAATGGCATTAGATTAAGCTGCTACAACAACTAGAGCTTTAACCCCTTTGTTTAGACGGCTTTTCAAACGAGCTGCTGTATTTTTATGGATTTTGCCTTTAGATTGCATTCTGTCGATTAGAGATGTTGCTAACTTATAAGCTTCCATTGATTTTGCATGATCTTTAGTTTCAATACTTGCACGTACATTTTTAATAGCAGTGCGCATACGGGTGAATTGCCATTTATTATTTTGGCGGTTTTTTTCATTTTGGCGTGCGCGCTTCTCAGCTTGTTTTGTATTTGCCATTTCAAACTCCTTTGTGTTTTATTATCTATTAGTGATGTCGGCTTTGTGCTAAGATACATCTGAACGAATTTTACACTTAATGACATGCTAAAGTCTATATTTCCGCTCTCTGTTGCTACATTTTTATGTAGAATTTCTGGATTTATTCGAGATTTTCTGCTGTATTCCACTTTTGGGGCCTCGGCAATTCTTGATATTTTTTTGATTGCTTTCAGGTTGCCTAATTTAACTCGTCGATTTTTCGCTGAAGGGTCTTTTAATCAGGCGCTTTTACCAGAGCTAGCTAACTTAGATGGGGCTAATAAAAAAGAAGATTTTAGAAAGCTGTATCATCAAGGTTTTTTATTTCTAACTTTGGCTATGGGATTGTTCACTCTTTCAGCTGTTCTTGCCCCGTCTCTATGGATTGGCATATTAGCCCCGGGAGAGCATGTTGCTAGAAGTACATTATTAGACGTAGTTAGATGGACCGCGCCTTATGCTTTATTTGTTTCATTAGTTAGCTTTTATTCTTTAATGATGCAATTAAAGAATAAATATTTATTAAATGGATTTTCTCCGATATTGGTTAATATAGGCATTATTATTGCTTTATATATGGCTGTAGATGATGAATCAAGAGTGCTTTTTTTGGGTAAAGCTGTATTTTTTGCAGGCCTTTTACAATTAACATTACAATATTTAGCAGGCCGAAAAGATGCCCCTATTTTTCTTAGTGAATTAAGATTTTCTAGAAAATTTTGGCCTATTATTAAAAGTTTTATCAAACTGTCGATTATTGGTCTTTTGATTCAAGGCAACATGATTATCGATCAGCTTTTTTTATCATTTTTATATCCTGGAGCTATCAGTGAATACTATCTATGTGAAAGAATCGTTGAGTTGCCAATAGGCGTTATAGTTTATTCTCTCTCTGTTGTTTTTGCTACATTTTATTCTAAGAATTATCTTCAAAAAATAAAGAAAATCCAATTAGAAAATAAAGCATTATTACTCATCTATTACTTAGTCATTCCAAGTGTTATTGGTTGCTTCTTCATGGCACCAAACTTAATAGATCTATTTCTGAATGACCCCATAAGTATTGAGCGGACTGCCTCTTTATTAAAAGTATTTTCATTGTGCATCATGCCCATTGGTTTAAATAAAATTTATGTGATTATCTGCACAGTCTCTGGCCGACAAAATACAATTATAAAAGTTCATTTGCTTGGGTCTATTTTAAATATCGTCGCAGATTACGCTCTTTATCGTTTCGGCACGATTGGAATTGCAACATCTACATTTTTGACCCTGTTATTACAACTTTATCTATTTAGTAGAGTGATAAAAATTACTCACCGAATGGTTAAATTGCCAAAAAGAATTTTTATCCCAGGAGCTATAGGGTTTTTTGTTATTTTTTCACTAAGTATGATTTTCAACTATGTAGGCTTTATTACACAGTCAAAATTTTATTATTTTATTGTACTCATTAGTGTTGTGGGGATGATTGCGTCAACTTATTTGGCCGTTGTATTTAGAACTATTAAGTATCTAGCTAGCCGGGTATAGAATAAATCGAACATATTTAGTCGAATAGCTCTTTCAAATCAAATATGACATTTATTTATATTTTTTATTATAAATAAATGTCATATATTCTTTTTTGTATACTCTCTGCGCACTGATTTCTGTATAATGTTGTTAATATTTTATTAATAGTATGATCTATGAAAGAAACATTAAATTTACCTCATACCGATTTCCCTATGAAAGGAGATCTTTCTCGACGTGAGCCTGAATTTATAAAATTCTGGGAAGACTCTCAAGTCTATGAAAAGTTGATCGACACAAGAGAGGCTGCACCTCGTTTCGTTTTGAATGATGGACCACCGTATGCAAATGGCCCTATTCATATAGGACATGCTATTAATAAAATTTTGAAAGATATTATTATAAAATCAAAAAACTTAGAAGGATATCAAAGCCCTTATATTCCTGGCTGGGATTGTCATGGATTGCCTATTGAAATCCAAGTTGAAAAAAAGGTCGGACGACATTTGGCACCTTCTGATTTTAGAGCAAAATGTCGAGATTATGCTGAAGAGCAAATCATCATTCAGGCTGAAGGCTTTAAAAGACTGGGTGTTTTGGGCGATTGGAAAAATCCTTACAAAACAATGGAAAAGAGTTTTGAAGCACATATTGTTCGTCAATTTAAAGCCTTATTTGATAAAAAATTAGTTAAGCCTGGTTTGAAACCAGTTTATTGGTGTGCTGATTGTCAATCATCTTTGTCAGATGCAGAGACAGAATTTGCTCCTAAAACATCACATGCTATTGATGTAATGTTTGATTTGGTTGAGCCAATAGAAATTAATAATCAGAAAAAACAGGCATCAGTTGTTATATGGACAACCACACCATGGACATTGCCAGCAAATCAAGCAGTTGCGTATGGATCATCAATTGATTATGTTGCTGTTGAATATAAAAATCATTTTTATATTGTTGCTAAAGACTTATTAGAGTCTTCTGTAGATCGATGGGGTTTTAACGAGTCTGAATATGCAGTCTATTCTTTTGACGTTGAGTTACTTCAAAATCAAATGTTATTACATCCTTTATATCAAAGAGTTGTTCCCTTATTAACAGGTGATCATGTTACTGTTGAGGTTGGAACTGGTTTTGTTCATACGGCTCCGGATCATGGCCCAGAAGATTATGATTTAGGCCGTCAGCATCATCTTCTACCATTGCAGTTAATTGATAGTAAAGGCTGTTATATAGAAGGTGTGCCAGATTTGGCTGGAGAGCATAATTTTTCATCTGATAAAAAAGTAATTCAAATTTTAACAGATAAAACAAAATTACTTGCAGTTAAAACACTAGAACATTCTTATCCAATTTGTTGGAGACATAAAAAACCAATATTTTATAGAGCTACGCCTCAATGGTTTGTCGGTCTAAGTGATTCATTTAAAAATGAAATTATAGAAGGTATTCATAAAGTTGAATGGCATCCTGATTGGGGAGCCGCTCGCATGCAAAAAATGATTGAGCAGCGACCAGATTGGTGTATTTCTCGTCAGCGTTCATGGGGAACTCCAGTTGTTCTTATTTATGATAAAGATACTTATGAAATTCACCCACAGATGAGTCTGATTATTGATAAAGTAGCTGATGCTATTGAATCTAAAGGTTTAGAAGCATGGTTCGGCAGTCAGTTAGCAGATTGGGGTGTTGACGGTGAAAGATGGATTGCTTCTAAAGATACTCTCGATGTTTGGTTTGATTCTGGTTCAGTTTTCCACATCTTAATGAATAAAAATTTACAGTATCCCGCTGATCTGTATTTGGAAGGCGTCGATCAATATAGAGGTTGGTTCCAGTCTTCGTTGATTTGCTCAATGGGCAGATTTGGAACACCGCCATATAAAGGTGTCTTAACTCATGGTTTTGCTGTGGATAAAGATGGCAAAAAAATGTCTAAATCTTTAGGGAATGTCGTATCTCCTCTCGATGTCGCTAATAAATATGGGATAGATGTTTTAAGACTTTGGGTTGCGACATCCAATTACACTGAAGAAATGGCAATTGGAGATGAAATTTTAACTAGAACATCTGATATTTATCGACGTATTCGTAATACGATGAGATTTTTATTAAGTAATTTATTTGATATGACTCCTGATAAATTATTATCTTTTGATGAAATGGCGGTGATAGATAAATTTTATTTAAAGAAAACAATACAGCTTCAATCAAACGCAAGAAAATCATATGCTGATTTTGATTTTGATACAGTTGCTCGTTCTTTAGTTGATTTTTGTGTTAATGATTTAGGTGGCGATTATTTAGATATTATTAAAGATAGACTGTATACAGCAGCTCCAAACTCTCAGGCAAGACGCTCTTGTCAAACAACTTTGTTTTATATGGTAGATGCTTTAGTTCATATCATGTCCCCTATTCTTCCTTTTACTGCTGAAGATGTATGGAAGCACTGGCCTCATAAAAAAGAAGAGTCAATTTTATTAAGTGTTTGGACCGATTTTTCAAACTTTGGACAGCTTCTTTCTGCACAGCAAGATGAAGAGGCAGCGGAAGTTATGCGCTTAAAAAGAGATTTACAACCAAAACTAGAATCTTTACGCCAAGCAGGCACTATAGGCTCTGCATTAGAAGCAAAAGCAATCGTTCATGCTCCTAAAGAACATTGGATAAATAATTGGAAGAATGAGTTAAAATTTATTTTTCTTGTATCTGATGTTGTGGTTGTGCATGATTCTGAAAACACAGTCACTGTTAATGCAGAAGTTTTGGAAAATGTTCATAAATGTCAACGTTGTTGGCATCGAGTTCCTCAATTGAATGATCAACAATATTGCGATCGTTGTGATATTAATATTAATTTGCATGGAGAGCAGCGGATTTATGGTTAAATGGATAGCTTTTATAGCATTATTTTTTGTTGATTTATCAACAAAGCATCTTGCGTTTGAGCAAATTAGTATTGAAGAGAAATTAGAAGTTTTTCCGGGACTTTATTTTCATTTAGCTAAAAATTATGGATTAGGTTTTGGCTTGGCTCAGGGGTGGAATCAATGGATACTGATCCCTAATTTTTTAATTTTAGGATTTGTTTTATATCAATTTTTGAAAAAAAATGAGCCTAAAAAAGTATGGACGTTGATTTTGGCCGGTGGTTTAGCAAATTGCTATGATAGATTTTATTTAGGATATGTTAGGGATTTTATTTTAATATCCTGCAAAGGATTATCTTGGCCAGTTTTTAATTTGGCAGATACTTATATATTTATTGCATTTATTTTTTTATTGATCGGAATAAAATCTGAGCATTCAGCAGATCAAAAGATAAAGATTCATCAAGAGGGAGAGAAGAGTCATGAATCGAATCGTTACTAAAAAATTATTAGAATTATCAATTCCAAGTCATGTGACTGTTGCTGGTTGGGTTTCAAAGACCAGGCATCACGGAGGAGTCTTATTTATCGAATTAAGAGATAGATTTGGCACAATTCAGTGTGTTTTAAATCCGCAAGATTTTCCTCAACTTACTAATGATGATTTTAGGAATGAAACTGTTGTTAAAATATCAGGTCAGTTACAAAAGCGCCCAGAAGGAACAATAAATCCTGAAAAAGCGACTGGTCATTTAGAAATTCAAATTGTTGAGTTCGAAGTGTTGGCTAATGCCGATCCTCTTCCTTTTCAAATTGATAGTCATCAAGAAATTAATGAAGAATTGCGATTAAAGTATCGCTATCTTGATTTAAGAAAACCTGAAAATGCTCAGCGTTTTTTCCTAAGATCGCAAATGAATCATTTAATAAGAAACTTTTTAACTCAAGAAGATTTCGTTGAGTGTGAAACCCCTATTCTGACAAAGCCAACTCCAGAAGGTGCGAGAGATTATTTAGTCCCATCAAGAGTTCATCATCATTCATGTTATGCTTTACCTCAATCGCCACAGCTATTCAAACAACTTCTAATGGCATCTGGTTTTGAGCGTTATTATCAAATTGCACGTTGTTTTCGAGATGAAGATTTAAGAGCCGATCGTCAGCCAGAATTTACACAACTTGATATAGAGATGTCATTTATTGATGAGGGTGATATTCAATCCCTTGTAGAAAGATTAGCTAATCATTTATTTAAAAATTTAATAAATGTTGATTTACCATCTTTTGAAAGAATGACATATCAAGAAGCGATGGAATTTTATGGATCTGATAAACCAGATTTAAGATGTCCTTTGAAGTTTGTTGAAGTGAAATCAATTTTTGAAAATTGTGGTTTTGCTGTTTTTGAAGATGTTGCTAAATCAAAGGATACTAGAATTGCTGCAATGATTCTTCCTCAAGGCGCTGAAAAACTATCAAGAAAAGATATTGATACATATACTGATTTTGTTCGTTCAAAAGGTGCGCAGGGGCTTGCCTATATTAAAGTTGAGCAAGACGGTGCTTTAAGCTCACCGATTTTGAAATTTTTATCAGAAGGCTCTCAAAAAGCATTAGTTGATTTATTAAAGCCAGCAGCAGGAGATTTGATTTTCTTTGGTGCTGGAAAAACAAATACTGTTAATACATATTTTTCAGCATTAAGAGATAAGCTTAAAAACGATTTTAATCTTATTGATAAACCATGGGCACCATTGTGGGTCATTGATTTTCCAATGTTTGAGTGGGATGAGACCTTACAAAGATTTTTTGCAATGCACCATCCATTCACAGCGCCAAAAGCCGATGAAAGTGAAGCTGATTTGAAAACCTGGGTTTCAAGGGGCTATGATTTCGTGCTAAATGGGTATGAAGTTGCTGGTGGCTCTATCCGAATTCACCAAGCTCAAATGCAACAAAAAATCTTCGATATTCTTGGGATTTCAAGGGAAGAAGCTAAAGAGAAGTTTGGATTTTTATTGGAAGCGCAGAGATATGGATTTCCTCCTCATGGCGGATTAGCTTTTGGATTAGATAGATTGTCAATGTTAATGACAGACTGTACAAGTATTCGAGATGTTATTCTCTTCCCCAAAACTCAATCAGCTACTTGCCCATTAACAGGCGCTCCAGGCGTTGTTAATTTTGAGCAACTAATGGAGTTAGGTTTAGTAAAACACATGAAAGCTATGGCTAATTTAGAGTAACCCAGACTCTTATCAGTCAAAAGAAAGAAATAAAAAAGCCGCATATATTGCGGCTTTTTTATTAAGTGTGAATAATTTATTAATAAAAAATTATTCTTTTTTTGATGGGCTAGGGGATGGTTTTGCTAAAGCTGTTTGTTCAGTTGGCTCAAAGAGTAAGTTTCTATTATTTCCAATCGTTAAAGCTGAATTTCCATTAATATTGGGAGTGTTTTTTTCTTCGTTAGCAAGACTAACCTCGATGATTGGCTTAAGCACGCTATCTCTAATGATGATTTTTTCTTTTAATTCATCGATAGTAGATAATGCTTGTGACAAATCAAGCGACGGGTTATTTGATGAATAATTTAATACAATGCTTTTAAGTAATTGTATTTTCTCTATTGTTAAATTTAATTTAAAATCTTCATTTTCCAAAATAGCGATAAATTTATTCCAATCTTCAGGCTTGGAAGCTAAAATTTTAGAGTTTAAAATTCTAGCGCTTTCATTATCTAAAGGAAAATCTACAAAACAATCAAATAGTCCCTCTAAAGATATTTCCGCTAAATTTTTTTGATAGTAACTATTGAGTACTAATTTTGAAATTAATACCGCAGTGAGTAATGTGACAAAAGTAATAGCCGGTATCACTGTGTACATCATCGTTGCTGATAAAGCGACCATAGGTATAAAGAAATAGCAGCTTGAGAGTATAGTAGATGCTATGGTGTTGAATGGATATAAAAAATCATCTAGTAATTTTAATGTTCTGAAATTTCTTTTTAATTTCCTTAAGGTAATATTATTTTCTCTATAGTTTTTTACCGAACCTTGATCAACTAATTTAAGAATTAATGATTGAATAAGGGGGGATTTGTCCTTAGCAATAGCTTTTAATTTTTGTTTATCTGCATCTGTTAAATATTCATGCCAGTGTCTTTTAGAGAGTTTTTTAACAAGTTTATCAAGTTTAGGGAGATTGAATGTTGATTCGGAAAATTTTTCAATATAATCAATTAAAACCTCGTTGGGTTTTGATGATGAGTTGGGGGAGAAATATTTAATAAAAAATAATTTATCAAAAATATTAACAAGATAACTAATATTTAATTTTGCATAATCTATTTTAGGATAAGCTAGAGATAATTTATCTAAGAGATAATCTTCAGCCAGCTGCCCTCTGAGGCTAAGGGTTGGAGTATTTATTGAATCATCTTCACTATTAATCATTAATTGTGATTTTAAATTGTGCCAATCCATATCAGACATTGATTGAATTTTTTGAATCAGAAGTCGATCGGTTAATGAATCATTTTTTTTCTTAGCGAATAAAAGCAAATCGAGAAAGTTTGTCTGTTCTAGTTTTTTTTTTAAGAAATTAGCACAAAAAAGTTGGGTTAAATAAATAAGACCACCAGATAAGAACATCACTGCAGTTGATATTAAAGGAGCATTGTATTTAATTAATATTAAGATAGAAGATGGCTGTAGTAATCCAAGAATATTATAAACTTTATTATTGAGTGACATGATAGGATCAATTAAATTTAATGTCACAATATTTTGCGCCAATGCTACTAATTTAATTTTTTGCAGAGAACTATTAACGTTAAGTTCATCTAAAATATTTTCTTTTTCTAATTTACTTGCGATGGGTTTAAGCTGGGTGTTAAATTTTGTTAATAATTTCTTAACATTCATTAAAGCAGGACTGTCAGGTAAGTCGCTAATGTTCTTTCTAAAATCCTCTGCCATTTCAATTAGTTTAACAGGATTTTCTTTTTCTTTGATAAAGTTATCAGTAAGATATTCTATTAAGTCTTCTGATATTTCACTCAAAGCTTCTGTGTTTTGATTTTCACCTGCCATTTTTAAGAAATGAAAATATTGCTCGATAGAAAATGAAAATGTTTTTCTTCCTAAAATTGATAAATAGAAAGGAGGCTTATAATATTTCTTTAATTTCTTGTAAATTTCAAAAGATTCTTTTGAGTATGGATAATTGCCATTCGAATCTAGGGTGAGTAAGTTCGAGAGAATATGGTCAAACCAGTCTGAATCTCTTCGGATGACTAACGTTAAATGAATTTCGGATAGATTTTCCACCGTATAATTAATTGACTCAAAATCGTATTTAAATGTATCTAATAAATTTTTTTTCAAAAGTTTTGATTTTAGCTGTCTGTAATAGTATAAGCTTCCTAAAAAAACACAAATGCTTCCTATAATTAAAGAGATTGGAAGAGGAGTGGTAACAAGAAAGTTAAAAGGTCCTAAATATTGAATAAGGTGATAAGGGTTAAATTGCTGAGCAAGGTTTTTTATGTACCCTGTTGCTGCAGACAAAGATAAAACCATATCATAAGACATATACTCGCTTCGAGCTTCAATTTTTCTTAAATTTTCGTAGAAAAGATGATCATCATGCGCTGGTTGTTTATTCATAGAGTCTTTAAAAATCAAATCCCTATAAAAAAAATAGTACAAATTTTGATGAAACGGGAACCACTAAAGAAAAGATACTAATAATTTCGATAAAAAAAAGGAGGCAGATGCCCCCTTTTTTTAATAACTTATGGAAATAAATTATTTATTTTTTTGCTGAAGAGCTAAAGCTGCTTCATATTCACGACCTAGGGCGCGAACAGCATAAATCCAGGTAATCACGATAATACCGCAAAGTACAGCTAGAATAGGGGTTGCATCAGCAAAGGTGTAGGTTGGGAAAATTAAGAAAATAGTTGATAGAATAAAACCACCACCAGATTTACCTAAACGGCCACCAATAACTTCAACTGCAGACATACCTTTGGTTTTGAGTTCATCATCAAGAGGCATATAAGCCATTTTTTGAGTTGAATCAAATAAAGAGTACTTTGTTCCTTTACTTAAAATATTTTGGATAGTACCAATCATCACAGCTAGTGATAGAGGGTTGCTAACAGCCATCATTGAAAGTAAAGCGCTATCGCCTGAACCATTTGATGCGAAAATAAATAAGAAGAAGAAGAATCCTGTTACTAAGATCATTGCAGGAGTTAAGATTGCTGCAGAGGTCCAGGAAACAAGACGAAGAATATTTGTACCGATAAGCATGAAGATCATTGCAGCAATACCTTGGTATGCTTGGAATGAACCCATAAATGCAGTATAAGCTTCACGTGATGGGTATAATGCTTTAACACGATCTTTCCATACGCCTTCAATTAAGATAATTGAAATACCATAAGAAAGTAGTAATGTTGCGATTAAACCTAAATAACGAGAAGACAGAATAAGCTTGAAGCTTTCTTTGAAGCTAAGTTTTGTCTTTTTCTTTTTAGATGGGTTAGCATCAGCATCGACAAGAGCAGGGTCTACGGCTACAACACTTTGAGTCCAGTAGTATGTCATGACGATGAAAAGAGCGCTAACAATTAAGCCACTAAGAACAAAGGTATAGCTGCTAGCTGAAACAGTGCCATCTAAATCTTGTTTTAAGAAAGTTGTTAGAAGGTAGCCTGTTAAGACTAGGCCTAAGTTACCTAATAAACCAAACATCGAATAAAAACGCTTAGCTTCTGTTGGGCGTGTTACTTGGTTTGCTAATTGCCAGAAAAATAAGGAAACCATCATGGAACCCCATAGCTCAGCAATAATATAGAATGATGAATATGTCCAGTTTTGAACGATTTTCAAAATCCATTTTAGGCGAGGAAATGATGTGCTCCAAGAAACAATAGTTTCTTCATTAATACGGAATGAATCAATGTTTGGGAACAATGCAAATGTAAATAAAGCAAAGTAACCGACAAAGAAAGCAGCGAAGACGTAGAATACTTTTTTGCTATCCATATATTGGCAAAGAATACTATAGATAAACGTTGCTAGAAAAGCTGATGGTAAGACGAAATACATCTTTAAAAAGCCAAGAGCTTCAGCCCCGATAGATGTAACAATAAAACCATCTTTAATAGAACGTAGTAAAGAATAGTTGAATAAGATGCAAAACATCATAAACGCTAAAGGTAGAAATTTTTTGTGCTCAATTCCATAAATTGGCCATAAAATTTCGCGAACGTAATTACGAATTGATTTCATAAGGCATTCTCTAAGTTAGTTAGTAAAAAAACAAAAAGACATTCATCTTGAATTTAGATCCTGAGATTCTCAAGTGTGATAAATTCAATCTGATGTCAATGTTCTGATTATTCTACTCAATCCATATCATAACAGCAAATATTTCAGTTAAATTTGATTTTTAATAGGTCTATAAGCTATATAAATATTGATTTTTTCAATATACGTTAGAATTCTAGCATATGAAACATGCTCTTTTTTGATTAAAGAGCAATTTTGTTTTCATCCTTTGTATTGAGGCTTGACTGGGTTGGTTTTATAGGGATTAGGTTCAAGCGGTCCTGTTAAAGACTTTTTCCGTGATACAAGAGTTTTTTTTTGAAGGGTGGTGCTATTATCGGGTGAGAGGATATCTGATGTTCCCATTGCTGGTTTAGGGGGGTAATCTGGTTGTGTCTTGGTCTTGTGCGAAGACTCTTCAAATCTAATTAAATTAGATATTCTCGATAAAGCTTGTTGTAGTAGGTTTAGTATAAAAAAAACAAAAGGATAAAAATAATCTTGTTTTATAACATCTAACAATCCTCTGTTTTGTGTTTTATTATAATCGCATTCATTTTTAAATAAATTATTAACATATTTATTAGGTATCCATCCAGCTAGTTTTTCTTCTTCCATGTGTTTTTGAAGAGATTTAGGTACTCTTAATCCCAAAAATTGGGAAAGGTCGCTCATTTGTGTTAGCGCTTTAGAGGATAGTTTTTCAATTTCGACTGTATCCTTAATAGACTCGTCTATAGTGCTTTCAAGGTGACAGGAATCTATCGAGTAAGATAATTTGTTTAACTTGTCGAATGATAACGATAATTTAGTTACAGAGAATGTATGAATATTTGGATCTGCTTGCCATACTGTTGGTTCTATATTTTTTTTCATCATGATTATGCGCAGCATTTCTGCTTTAATGGTTAATTGAAATTTTGAAGGATTGGTAGGATCTTGTTCTAATGAAATTTCTGGAGGGGTTTGTCCTTCCTGATCAGTGGGATAACCGAATTGACCAACGTAATCACTCATGAAGTCCTTTACATCTTTACCTGTTTGATTATAAAAATCTAATAGCTGATGAGTTTGATTGTATGAAATAATTTGTTGATGCATTCTTGTTAAACCGCCTTGATGTAGCCATTTTCGTAATGTGTCAATTTGATGTTTGTTATTAGATAGGCTTGCGAGGGCGTTTTCGATATCAGCATCGCTAGAGGTTGGATCAAGTGTTATTATATTTTGAGATGTCTCGGTGGAGTAAGTTGTTAATGATTGCTCTTCGGTCGATTTTTCCGATGGTGTAATAAAAGAAAAAGATTTTGTTCTACGTAAATCACTAACAAATTGACGAGGACTCGAATCTGGTGCTGGCGCATTTGCAAGGCTGTAAATCATCCCTGTTTTTTCTTCAATACTTCTATTTTCATCGTTTGTCAATTCTGATTTGTCTTTAAATAAAGTTCTAGCGTGTTTATCTAGTAGATTAAGATAAGATTGATAAGAGGCTGAAGGAATATCAGGGCCTTTAATTGGATCTGGACTCATATGATTTAAAAATATATAGCTATTTACTATATTTCGGAAAATTTTATAAAAACTTAAGAGGACATTTAACTTTAGGTATAAAAATAATGTTTAATAGTTATTTTAAGGAAAAAATTTATTTTTTATAACATGATTAAATCAAATTAAATCTTGTTGACTCAAAAATATCGATTCCTTGATTTAATCATGAGAATATAAAAATTCAGAGCACCCCTAAATTTTTTTAGTAAATTTAATCTGATTTTCATTCTTATCAAACATTATATCTGATCCCTATTTCAATCACTTTATCATTAGGCAATCTAAAAAATTCGTAGGCTGCAGCTGAATTTTTTAGTAAATAAATATAAATTGATTCTTCAATATTTTTTAATTCTGCCGATTCTGAAGGAACAGCTACGCCATGGCTGAGAATAAAGGAGTAATCTTCATCTAGTGATAAAATATTATGTAAATTCATCCATCTAATAATTGCTGATAAGTCAGGAACTTCTTTAAACCCATATTCAGCAATGATTGTATATGCGTGGTCATCAATAGGGATGCAAGAAAATTTATTAATTTCAAAGTTTTTTGGAATATTTTTTGTGATGATAGACACAAAGATCATTTTTTTAAATAAAAATTTATAATGTTTTAGATGAACCGGTAAAGATGATGGAACTTTATGAGGCTCTCTGCTCATAAAAATAGCAGTTTTCGGGATCCGTTGATGATTTGGAACATGATTTTCTTTAAGGTAGTCCTCTAAAGACATTGCTAAACCAAGTTCATTTTGAGCTTTTTGTCTTAATATTTTTGAGCCTTTTATCCATGTTCGAATCATGCTCCAAAAACAAAATGCTAATGTAAATGAAAATAAACCATTAGATTGAAATTTATGTAAATTTGCTCCCAAGAAAATAAGATCAATCATAAAAAAAATAATAAATGGTACTAACCTTGATTTTAGTGTTGTTTGAATGGATGAAGTGGAAATAGCCATCATCAGTAAGGAGGTAATAACCATAACTGAAGCAACATTCAATCCATAAGCTTGAGCTAAATTTTCTGAGTTTTTAAAAATAAGAACAGCTAATAAGGTCAGTAAGCCCATAATCATATTAATTGCAGGAACATATACTTGCCCAACTTGAATATCTGAAGTATGGATTACTTTCATTCTAGGTAGGTAGTTAAGCATCATTCCTTGCCAAACAAGTGAAAAAATACCAGAAATAACTGATTGCGATGCAATAATTGTTGCCCAAACAGATAAAACAATTAAATAAGGAAGATAATCTACTGGAGCTAAATGATAAAATGGAGAGTCTAAAAACTCAGGATGCTCTATTAATAAAGCTCCTTGGCCTAGATAATTTAAAATAAGGCTAGGAAAAACGATTTTTGTCCAAGCCTTAATAATAACTCCCTTTCCAAAATGAGCTAGATCGGCGTAAAGCGCTTCTGCTCCGGAGATGACTAAAATAATTCCACCAAAGCATAAGAATGATTTGTATCCTAAAGAAAATAAAAATTTTATAGGGTAATAAGGTAAAATGGCTAATAAAATCGAAGGGTGATGGAAGATTTGAAATAAACCTAGTAGTGCTAATGTGGCGAACCAAATAATCATAATAGGTCCAAACATGAATCCAAGTTTTGAACTTCCCCGATATTGAAAATAAAATAAAGCGATTAATGTAAAAATTTCAAAGCCAGTTATAAAAGAATTTAAGTTCGGAGATAATAAACTCAATCCTTCATAGGCACTTAAAATTGAAATCGCTGGTGTAATAATTCCATCACCGAAAAAGAAACCAGATCCAATAATACCTAATATTAAACCAATTTTTTTTAATTTTTTTGGAAGAGATTGTTCGGCTAATTTAGATAATACAAAAATCCCACCTTCGCCATAAGAAGTAAATTTAAAAACAAATTTTATATACTTTATATTTACAATCAGAAAAAGAGCCCAAAAAATCAAACCAGTTACACCATAAATATTTTCTTTTGATAAAGCGATATTTGTGAGCGTAAAGCAAGTTTTGAGAGCGTATAATGGACTTGTACCAATATCTCCAAAAACGATTCCAACTGCTGCAATCAACAGCATTGATTTCTGAATGATTTTTTTATCCATGATTCAATGATTCCTTAGCTGACTAAATGAAGTATATATCTATTTTTATTTAGAGTTTTTATTAAATTTAAAAAGCTTTCATTTCGAATGTTAATAGCCATTAATTTTGAGAATAATCTGAAGTCGTATTTAAGAAATCTCAAAAGTGCCTCTTTTCAATAGCAATTAGGAATGTCAAAATATCAAATATTAATAATATGAAGTAATAACATTTATGGCAGGACATAGTAAGTGGGCTAACATTAAGCATCGTAAAGGTGCTCAAGATGCAAAAAGAGGACAAATATTTACAAGACTTATTCGCGAGATTACTATTTCAGCAAGAATTAGCGCCGAGTTAAGTTCTAATCCGCGTTTAAGAACAGCTGTTGATAAAGCTTTAGATAATAATATGTCAAAGGACACTATTCAAAAAGCAATTAATAAAGGTGCAGGCTTAGATGGAGCCGAACAATTAATGGAAATTGTTTATGAAGGCTATGGTCCAGGTGGAGTTGCATTTATCGTTGAGTGTACGACTGATAATAAAAATAGAACCGTTTCTGAAATTAGACATTTTTTTACAAAATCAGGCGGTAGTTTAGGTACAACAGGATCCGTTTCATATTTATTTGATGAAGTAGGTGTGATTGAAGTCGCAGGTCCTGTGAATGAAGATGCCCTGATGGAGTTTGCTCTTGAAAATGGAGCCTCAGATTTTGAAATGACTGATGAAGGAGCTGTTGTTCAATGCCATCCTAATGATCTATTCATTTTGGCAGATTTATTAAAACAACAAGGTTTTAAAATAACTAATAGTCAAAAAAATAAAATTCCCCAAAATTACATCCCCTTTGAAGCGGAATTGGCAGAAAAGATTTCTAACCTCTATGATAAATTTGATGAACACGATGATGTTCAAAGTGTCTTTTGTAATTTTTCTTGGGAAGATTCGGGGGAATAATGACTGTTATTTTGGCAATAGATCCAGGTTCTCAGTTTACAGGCTGGGCAGCACTTTCTTGCGTCCCATTGTCTTATATTGATTCTGGTGTTATTTCATTGCCAAAATTAGATTTCTACGATCGGCTTCTTGTGCTTAAAGACAGATTAATTGAGATTTCAGATCGTGTTTCACCGAATATTCTTGTTGTTGAGAAATCATTTGTAGGAATAAACAAAGACGCATCCTTAAAAATAGCTCAAATCAGAGGAGCTATCTTAGCTTTGCTAGGCAGCTCTTCTCGATCTCTGGCTGAGTATACGCCTAGAGAGGCAAAACAATTAATTACAGGATATGGCGCAGCATCTAAAGAGCAGGTTGCAATAATGATTGAAAAGCTCTTAAAAAGAAAATTTGATGATCGATTAGATGAAACAGATGCTCTTGCTTTAGCTCTTTGTCATTATTTTTGTCATAAACGCCATTTCCTTCTTAAGCAATCTTAAGCACAATAGAGGTCTATTATTTAATAAGGACAGATTGTGCTTTCAAGGATTTTAGGAACTATTCAGGGTATTTATCCTCAAGGAGTTGAGCTTTCAGCTCAATCTTTTACTTTTTATATAGAAACTCCAAAGCCACATTACTTTCATATTGGGCAACAAATTGAAATGCATACTCATTTATCAATAAGAGATGATGGATCGCATTTATACGGGTTTTCACAACGTTCTGAAAAAGATCTTTTTTTATTACTACTGAAGGTTCATTCAATTGGTCCAAAATTAGCTCTTCAAATACTACAAAGTGACGTTAAAAAATTTATTCTTGCTTGCCGAACTCAAGATAAAACAATTCTTTGCAGCATTCCTGGTATTGGCGCTAAAACAGCCGCTAGGATCTTAGCAGAGCTAGATTTGGAACAATTGCCAGTCATTGAAGAAAAAGATCGATTTTATACTCAAGCTAAACAATTATTAATAACTTTAGGTTTTACAGAATTAATGATTGATGATGTTTTGCCAAATTGTGCGCATGAATCACTTGATGAATTGGTAAAAGAAGCGTTAAAAAAATTAGGAGAAAAGCGTGGAAAATCTACAATTTTTAGCTGATTACGATAAATCTTTACGCCCTAAGACTTTTGAGCAATATATAGGGCAGCGAAAAGTTGTCGATAGAATGAAAGTATATGTTCAAGCAGCCATGAATCGAAAAGAAGCTTTAGATCATGTGCTACTGTCAGGGCCTCCAGGATTAGGCAAGACAACAATGGCACATGTTGTTGCAAGAGAAATGGGGGTGACGTTGCATACAACATCAGGGCCTGTGATTGAAAAATCAGGAGATTTAGCAGCATTATTAACTCAATTAAATGCAGGAGATGTTTTATTTATTGATGAAATCCATCGGCTCTCCCCAGCAATTGAAGAAATTTTGTATCCTGCAATGGAAGATTTTCAATTAGATTTAATGGTAGGTGAAGGCGCCGGCGCTCGATCAATGCGCCTTGATCTGCAGCCATTTTGTTTAATTGGAGCAACAACAAAGCCAGGTTCCTTAACAGCCCCTCTTAGAGATCGATTTGGAATACATTCTCGTTTAGAGTTTTATGATAGATCTGAATTAGCAGAAATATTAATGCAATCATCTAAAAAATTAAATCTTTCTATTAATCTTGATTCGTTATTAATTCTAGCTAATTGCTCCAGAGGAACGCCAAGAATCGCCTTAAGACTCTTAAAACGATTAAGAGATTTTTTGGAAGTTCATCAATTAATGAATCCAACACCGAAAGATGTCTCAATCTATTTAGAGGATTTAGAAATCGATCATTTAGGATTAGATCATTTTGATAGAACCTTATTGGTATGCATTCATCATAGATATGCAGGAGGTCCAGTTGGTCTTGAAACATTAGCAACATCATTGGGAGAATCTAAAGAGACGATAGAAGATATTGTTGAGCCGTATCTTATTCAGGAAAATTTTTTACAAAGAACATCACGAGGAAGAAAGTTAACAGATAAAGCATTAACTCATTTGAAAGAAATAAAAATTATATAGGATGTAAGTTCTTTTTTTAGTTTGATAACTTTTTTTATTATTGATAGTCTTAAATTAGTGTGCGATTAAATTTAAATTTAATCGTTGAATCAAATTTAAAAATTTTGAAAGAGGAGTGCATCATTAAAAATGATGCTGCAAAAATATGGATATATTGCATATTGATTATTCAAACCCTGTAAATATTTTAGTTTTTTCAACATTAATTATTTTCTCATTAATGACTTGGTCTTTGATTTTTTCAACTTTATTAGATTTTTTAAAATTCAGAAAGAATGTTAATAATCAAAAATCTTTCATTAATGATTATCAAAGTAATAATTCAATTTTATTAAAAGATTTATTTCTAAAAAAAGAAAATCATCTAATAGGACATTTTTATCAATCAATTTCAAACAAAAAAATGACTAAAACAGACCTAAAACAGCTATGGGATTTATTTTTAGACGAGCAAGAGCAAAAAAGAATGTCCGGCTTATCATGGTTCGCTACTATTGCTAATGTCAGTCCTTATGTAGGATTACTCGGAACGCTTTGGGGTATCATGCAGACTTTTTCAATTTTGGGTCAAGAGGCAGCAGGTATTTCGCAATTAGCACCAGGTTTGGCAGAGGCTTTACAAGCAACTGCTTTAGGGTTATTAGTCGCAATTCCAGCACACATTGCTTACAATAAATTTGTTTCGTCTTATAGAACTTGTTTAGGTGAGTTATCTAGACAAGGAAACTATCTATTATTAAATCCTAGTTTTTCAGCAGGAATGAATGATGAATAAAAATCGCTATTCTCTTGATGCGCATATTAATATTGTTCCCTACTTAGATGTTTTCCTTGTCCTTTGTGTCATTTTAATGGCGTCTGCATCTTCATTTTACTACCATACTGAAGTTGATTTGCCTAAAATTGCAACGCATGAGCCTTTGCAAATCTCGCCACATAAATTTCCATTAATAGTGAGTGTTTTTCCGGATGGAAACTACTCTCTTAAAAATAATTATGTTGCTTTTGAATCACTTAATAGTCAAAAACTATATAATAAATTAAGCGCTTTTTATCAGAAAGATAAAACAACGAAAGTTTTTTTAGAAGCTGATAAAAAATGCTCCTATGAGCAAGTGATGCTAGCAATGAGTTTAATGAATCGGGCTGGATTTACAAAAGTAGGATTAGTTACTGATCCAGCAGAGTAACAGGGTGAGTATTAAAAATGATTTCAAAAAAATTTATTTTATTGTCAATAATATTTCATTTAAGCATTCTTTATTTTTCATCTTTTTTTATCAATAATCGTTCATCAATTCATGATGAATTATCTATTGATTTAAATTTTCCAGAAATTTCTAACAATGAATCAATCGAGAATGATTTGAAATCAGTAAATTATGCTCAAACTCTAAACAAGTCAGATTTAGATACTGAAATTGCCGCTCTTTATCAATTTGAAGCCCAGTATGAAACATTACAGCAAACAAAAATCAAAAATCTTGAAAATCAAATAGAAAAAATTGAGCAGAAAAAAAATAGCTCTGAAAAAAAAATAAAAGAGCTTCTAGACCATTCTCTTGCCTTAGAAAATCAAAGTAAAAGTTTGTCAAAAAATCTTGAAATGGATAAAAAAAAGCATGAAAAACTCAAAAAAGAAATAGATGAAACAAAAAAAGAAATGGAAAGAATGGAGCAAATCCAGGAGCTTTCTAAAGAAATATTTAATGAATCTGTTAAGAATGATGTTACTTTAATTTCTAACTATCGTAAAAAAATAGCGTATCATCTTTCATCATACTGGAAAGTACCTGCTCATCATAAAGATAATGTGAAATGTATTCTAAATGTTCAAATATTACCTAATGGAGATGTACTTAAAGTTTCAATTGCGGAAACATCGGGCGATACCGCTTTCGATCAGCATGCTATTAATGCAGTTTATAAATCATCACCATTACCAGCATTAGAGCAGTTAAGCGCTAAAGAAAGACCAAGACAATTAACAATGACATTTGTGCCTGAAAGTGTATTAGCTATGGAGTCATTTTAATGAGATTTATTTTTCTAATTTTTTTTTCACTAATAACATCTATCAAGGCTCTTGATGTTACCATCACTGATGGCCAACATGTTAAAATAAACATCCTCTATTCTTTGGGTAAAAATCATCAATTAGAGCAAGAAATCTCTCAAAAAATTATTAAAAATTTTGGAGTCTTAGATAGAGTTAATTTTTATAAAACAGAATTTTCTTTTCAGAATTTTGCTCAGTATCGAGATAAGAAAATGGATTTCTTACTTTCATTGGAAATCATTCAAGAAAAAAGCAATCAACTACTTAATATCAAAATGCTATCTCCGTGGGGCGCTTCAGCAGATACAGCTGCTCAAGATTGGCCTATTTTTTACGAGAGATCTTATCAAATTAAGAAGACAGATCATTTAACTCATATAGCAAATCAAATTACAGATGATATTGCGGATAGAATTATTTGTGTCAAAGGTTTCGCAAGTTATCCTTTGGCTTATATATACAAAAGCAAAGACAATACTTATTCAATCAAAAAAACAGATATCACTGGTGATTTAGAAGAGGTTTTATATCAATCTCAGAACCCGCTTATTAGTCTCGTATGGGCTCCAGATGCTAAAAAATTAGCATTTGTAGAGCTGACGAAAAATGGGCCATCAATTAAAATTATCGATAGGTATACAAAAAAAATATCTTTAACGATTAAAGATCAATATGTAGCTGCCCCTATGTTTAGTAAAGATAACAGATTTATTTTTTATATTAGCGCTCCTACTGGTATTGGACAGGTATTTAAAAGAGATTTAATAACCGGTGGAATAGAATGTCTAACTTTAGGGCAGGATTGGGTTTCTGATATTAATCCTGGTTTTGATGAGTACCATCTCATTTTAAGCACTAATCGCTCCGGGCTTTCACAGCTTTATGAATTTAATACCATCAATAAAAAATATAAAAGATTAACTTTTTCCGATCATCATGCTTTTAATGGCATCTTGAGCCAAGAGAATCAAGCAATGTTTTATCTCGCGTTTAATGAAAATGAACATAGGATGAGATTATTAAAAAGATCTTTTATTGATAAAAATTACGATGAAATAACAACAGAAGGGTATGTAGAGTCCCCGGTATTAGCACCAGCTCAATCTTTGATTGCGTATGAGCAGCAGTTTGAAAATGAATCTCTAATAAAAATTCAATCTTTGTTTACGCTTAAAGAATTCGTGTTAAAAAGATATACAGATGGTTCTAGAGTAAGCTCTCCAAGCTGGGCAAGCCAGCCTGGGGAATAAGAAATCACAAATTTTTTAATTATTCTGCGTAGTTGATTTCTGCACGGCGATTTAAAGCTTGTGCTTGATCATTTTCAGCGTTTGTTAAAGGATGTTCTTTACCGAAGCTAACAGTTTTAATTTGATTTTGAGAGACACCTTGTTCTTTTAAGAAAGAAGCAATAGCATTCGCACGACGTTGACCTAAAGATTGATTGTATTCTTTGGTTCCGCGAGCGTCAGTATGTCCAGCAATTGTAATTGATTGCTCTGGGTGTGAATTTAAAAATTCAGCATGAGCTTGCAATAATTTTTTGCTTGTATCATCTAATCCAGCTTTGTCGTAAGCAAAATAAAATGTAGATGTTAATTGAGCTTGATCCATTGTTGATGCTGTTTTAACTGCTTTTACATCTTGACCATAAGAACTGTCATTTGAAGCATCAGTAGCGGATTGACATCCTGCTAAAATTAAAGCTAAACCAGCGATTGCGATTTTGATTTTCATGAAAAATCTCCTTATCTTTCTTTGAAGTTGAGGTGCAGTGATGCAAATAAATAGAGGTTGAACAATACGTAAGCTAACCGCTATTAAAAGTCATAATAGCGAAGTATGATTATTGGAACAACACTTTTGTGACTTTATATTAAAAAAAAATGAGGAATGAAGTTATGAGAAAGAAGGCGATGATTTTATTAATGAGCTCGGCTATAGCGACTTATATTAATGCAGTCCCATTAATTGAGAGTAAACCTTTAACTAATGATGAAGATTATCTTGCTACTCAACAAATAGATCCGCAGCAAGAATTAAGTAATAATAATCTTAATAATGTCATTGCCTTGTGCGAAGAGCTTTCTGAAAAATTAGATGACTTGAAATTTAAGATTGATAATTTAGAAAAACAACAACGAGATTTTCTTTTACTTATTAGTGATATTGTCATGCAACCAGAGCAATCAGTTTCTACACAAGAAAATAAAGATTATCAAACAAGTTTAGATTTACTTAAGTCTCAAAATTATCAGCAAGCATTAAAATCACTTCAAAAATTTACAACAGATTATCCTAAAAGTGAAAAGCTACCACATGCTTTTTATTGGATTGGAGAAATTTATTTATTAGAGCATCAGCCAGATCAAGCAAAACAATGTTATGGCTATCTGGCTTCTTCATTTCCGCTCCATGCTAAAGCTGCTGAGGCCTTATTTAAATTAGGGCAAATAGAATACAATCAAGGACAACCACAGATAGCAAAACAAAAATGGTTAGAGTTAATAGAAAGATATCCGCAATCACAAGCTACGCTGTTGGCTAAAAAGAATTTAGCTAAAGTAGATTTTGAACAAAAAAATTAAAAATGACGCCTTATTAAAAGAAAAAATAAATTTTAATCAGGTCGTGATTCATTTTTTTAATATATTGATGCTATTACATCTTTTTAATCCATGAGTGCAATTGCATTCATGGATTCTAATAATTCTTTTTATTTTTTAGTTGATTTTCAAAAAAAACTTTACATAGATTAATTAATCTGGTAAAACTTTGATATCAATACTTATTTTTGTTTACTAACTTACTATGAAGAAAAGTTTAGAGTCAATAAAAGAGTCTTTAAAGGCTGCAATTAGGCCAATGGCAATTTACGCTCTTTGGGGTTTAGCTGGCACTGCATTTGTAGGTGTTTACTTTTTCGCTCCTGGTGCAATCACTTTTGGACAAACCGCTTTGGCGGCATTATGGCCTGCATTAGCTATTCAAGCGGGTTTAACAGTATTGCAAGGATTTATTCATAATTATTTTTATGAAAATGGAGATGTTAACAAAACAAAACAATCAGTATTGGCATCTGTTTTATCAAATATTTCAGCAACAATTTTAGGAGCTACTTTAAGTATGATGGCTCCTATTGTTAAGAAAAATTTAATTTTTCTTCCAGGGATGCTTATTTTAGGCGCAAAAAGTATGCCGTATTTATATGGATTAACCTTAATTCTCGAAGCTGGTGTCGGTTTGGGTGTTGCTTTTGCCCATTATAGCTTTATTCATGAACAACGTCTTGTTTCTGAGCTGGGTGAGCATGCGGGTTCAAAAAAACGAGATGCTTTTATTACAAATAATTCAAAATGGATAGATTCTTTATATTTTGGAGTGCAAGCTTACTTGGGAATGAAAGTTGGTTTTTATGGCGCAACAAATAGTATTAGGGTTAATAATGCATTCTTTGACAAAATGGGTGAAACCGCACTTGGACAAAGCAGCTTTATTTCTAATGCAAGCAAAAAGTTTTTTGAATGGGCAGCCCCTTCCTTAATAAATACAAAAATGCCTCTTGAAAAACAAACTGTCTTTATGGTGTTTTCAACTGGAGTATCACGGGCCTGGCAAGCTGGTAGAGGTTTTTGCCCTAAAAGGCAGTGATGAATTAAAGACAATCATTTCATCTGAGAAGCCCGCTTTTGCGGGTTTTTTATTTTCAAAGCTATTTTAAATAAATAAAATCAAAATCATAATAAATGTAACTTTTTGAAAATAAAAACAAAAATAAAAAAATCAAAAAAAATGATTTTTTTTAAGAAAAACACTTGCATTTATGCCGATTCCTCTATAGAATACACATCATGTTTGGGCCGTTAGCTCAGTCGGTAGAGCACCGGACTTTTAATCCGTTGGTCCTGCGTTCGAATCGCAGACGGCCCAATTTCTCATCTATAGAAATATCCCATTATGAATTTTTTTTCCGAACTACGTAAAACGTTCATTAATTCTCTTTTGAAAATAAATCCTGAAATAAATACCGAATCTCTTATCGAGTTATCCTTAACAAAAGACGATCAATTTGGTGATTTTCAAACAAATCTTGCATTAAAAGCTTCCAAGCTCTTTAAGCTTCCTCCGCCAATTTTAGCTCAACAGATTTTAACTCATATCGATCTTAAAGATATTTATGATTTTTCAGTAGCTGGCCCAGGTTTTATTAATATAAAAATTAAAAATGACGTTCTTTTAAAAAAAGCATTAGAAGTCGCAGCTTCAGGCTTTCCTCATCAAAAAACCAATAGAAAGATTATTGTTGAATACTCCTCTCCTAATGTAGCGAAAGAGCTTCATGTCGGGCATTTGCGCAGCACTATCATTGGTGATGCTTTGGCAAATTGTTTTGAATGGGTTGGGGACGATGTTCTTCGTCTTAATCATATTGGTGATTGGGGAACGGCCTTTGGCATGTTAATCTCCTATATAAAAAGACATGCTCTTGATTACAAAAATTCTGATTTGAATTTAGCTACATTGATGAGTTGGTATCAGCAATCAAAAGTTGAATTTGATGCAGATCCAGCCATCTATGAAGACTCAAAACGCGAAGTCGTTTTGTTGCAATCTGAAGATGAAAAAAATATTGAAATATGGAATAGATTATGTGAAATATCTGAGCAAGGGTATAAAAAAATCTATGACGCATTAAATATTCAAAATCTTCAAGTCAGGGGAGAGTCTTTTTATAATCCTTATCTGGCAAAAGTTGTTGAAGACTTTAAAGAAAACAATTTATTAACTTATTCAGATGGTGCCGCCTGTGTCTTTATGGATGGCTTCAAGAATAGGAATAATGAGCCATTGCCTTTAATTATTCAAAAGGCCGATGGTGGTTTTAATTATGCCACAACAGATTTAGCCTCCGTCTGGTATCGAACTCATCACGATTGTGCTGAAAGAATTTATTATGTCACTGACAATGGTCAACGAGAGCATTTCGCAATGTTTTTTGAAGCCGCTCGATTAGTTGGGTATGCTCAGCCAGGGCAATTGGTCCATGTCCCTTTTGGTGTCGTTCAAGACGAGTTTAAGAAAAGATTTAAAACCCGTTCTGGTGGTGTTATTAAGTTGCAAGATTTGCTTGATGAGGCTTATGAAAGGGCCTATGAAATAGCCAAGGATAGAGAATTAAATCATCCTGAAGAGTTTGCGAAAACAATCGGATATGGTGCTTTAAAATACGCTGATTTAAGTTCTAATCGCATTATGGATTATGTTTTCGATTTCGATAGAATGCTTTCTTTTGAAGGTAATACAGTCGTATACCTCATGTATAGTTTTGTTAGAGCTTGTTCTATTTTGACAAAAGCAGGTAGTTCTTTTGAAGCTTATCAAATAAATAAAGCAGATTTATCAATCAATATAAATCTCCATCCTTCCGAGAGATCGCTATTGAAGCATTCTTTATTATTTCCTCTAACGATTGATGCTGTATTGAAAAATGAGACCCCGCACGTTTTATGCGAATATCTGTATGATTTAGCGGTTAAATTCAATCAGTTCTTTAGAGATTGTCCTGTTTTAAATGCGCAAGAAAAAGCTCATCGACTAGCGTATGTCTTTTTAACAGCAAATGTGCTAAAACAAGGATTATCTTTGTTAGGTATTAAGACTGTCAATGAAATGTAAGAAATTAAAATACTTTTTTATTTTTTTATCAATCTTTACTATCCAGCCACTCTGGGCCGAGTTTCCTGATTTGGCTCGGGTAGCTAAGAATATAGCCAATCCTATTAAAATAGCCTCAAGCGGATTAATATTAATCTGTTATCTAATTGGGTTTATTTTCTTTTTCTTAACAATAACTTATTATCGTGAATATAATAAAAATCCTATATTCATGCCGCTTCGCAGAGTTATTATGACATTTGTGATGGGGGTGATTTTCATTTTATTTGCCTGGTCAAATAATGATTCAAATATTTTGAATAAAGCTCCTAAATCAATTTCACCAAGAGCGCTTAAAGAATATCAAAAAGAAAAAAATCAAAAAAATGAAGGCCATTGGAGTAAAAAGGTTTAAGTTTTTTTTCAAAAAGCAACTCTATTATAGCATAAAAATAAACAATTTATTGCATTGGTTTTTATAAAAAAAGTTTAACTGATCATTAAAAGATCAGTTAAAAAAAAATCAATAAAAACAACACCGAAGATTATAAAATAAGACTTTATCCACAACTTTATCCACAGATTCGGTGGAAAATTTTTTATCTATAAATTTTTTAATTTTTTTTACTTGAAAATAATTAAATTTAATATTAATAAAATTATTTTATTAAAATCATATAATTAGATCTAAGTCCAGTTTAAGGTTTATTCAGAATATTTAGTTGATTGAGGATTCTTAGTTATAATATTTTATAGTTAATTTAAAGAGTTCGGTAAAAAGTTGTGAGTATGTCGTACTATTCTCGGAAAAGAAATCGATTATTTAAAAAAATAGGAATCTTTTTATTAGTTTTTATTTACCCATTAAATGGATTGATAGCTGCCCTTTTACTAAAGATTTCATTAATGACTTCTTTATCAAATCTTTCAGCTAATTTAACTCTAGATAAATTTAGGTATTTTGAGTCTGAGTGGTCTTTAGATTTTTCAAGTAATATTAGTCAAACAATGTTTAAGGACATTATCGGAGCTGATAAGAAAATATCTTTACATTTAGCCCATGGGCCTTTTTTAAGAAATCAGGTATTACCATGGTATCGATTAATATCAGTTGGAAAATTTTTGTCTAAAGAGCAAGATTTGCCGCATCAGCTTTCTTTCGAAATGAAATTTAATGGTGATTTGGAGTTTAATTATAGATGGAAGGACTTATTATCATACAATGGGTTTACTTCTTTTTATTACTGTAAAAATTTATTTACAGGGAATAAATCGTATTCATTAAATGGAAAGCTTATTGATGACGATCCTTTAAGAGAAGAGCCCACTGCTTCTGGAATTAATGCTCTTTTTAAAAGCACAATGACAAGAACGTTATTGCAATTACCATCTTCATCTTTTTCGATAGAGAAGCTAAATCTTCCAGATGAAAAAATGAATTTTGAAAAAATTATTGGATTGTTGCATGTCACGAAACCAGGATTGCATTCTTCATTAATTTTTGATTTAAATGCTGAGCTCTTTAAACATAAAGATCTTCAGATCAAGAAATTAATCACAACTCAATCATTAGTAAATGCAAGAGCTAAGCCTCTCAACCAGATTATTTCTAATTTGTTTTTAAAAATAAATGATTATTTTTTAATGGGGAAAGGAAAGCTTTCAGAGTTCTATCATCCTGAGTATTGGATCATTGCATGGCAGTATATGGAGGCTGATTCTTATAGTATTAAAGGTTCAGGCTTAATGACTCATCCTATCGAGTTTGAATTTCATGCTTCTGCTTATGATGAAGAAAGTTTTGAGTTAAAAGGATCTTCAAATGATTTAATAGAAATTATTAAATCATTTGATATCCCACTGAATCAAAAAACAGTGAGTGATATTGCGATTATTTCAAAAGAAATTACTCTTCGTTGGGCGCAAAATGATGGCTGGTCAGTAGTTGTTCTTGCCAACGATCAATAAGCTCATGGGCTTGTCGTGGAGAAATCATATCGAGATCAATCGATTTAATTTCATCTATGACAAGCCTATTTGAGATTTTTTCATTTAAATTTGAATCAACGTCTTTTTGTTCAGTGAATTGTTTGTGTTGATTCTGAATAGTGAATTGTATTTTTGACAAATCTAATAGCTTTTGAGGTAATTTTGCTATTTTGGCAACATACAATCCAAAACTATTTTCAGCGGCTCCTGGTTTTAAAGCATAAGAAAAGTAAATATGATCTTGCATTAATTTTGAGTGTAGATGAAAATTCTTCACAGTCGAATAATGATTAGCCAAGTCCGTTAGTTCATGATAGTGAGTTGAAAAAAGACAGAAACTTTTGTTGTATTCTAATAAATACTGTGCTGTTCCATACGCAATCGCTAAACCATCGTGAGTAGAAGTTCCTCTTCCTATTTCATCCATAATGACAAGAGAATGCTCTGTAGCTTCATGAACAATAGTTGCTGTTTCAAGCATTTCTGTCATAAAGGTCGATTGCCCCAGGGCAAGAGCATCATGAGCTCCTATTCTTGTAAAGATGCGATCGAATGGACCAATTAAAGCTGATTCTGCTGGAACAAAAGATCCAAGATGTGCTAGAAAAAGAATCAGTGCTGTTTGTCTCATATAAGTAGATTTACCACCCATATTAGGCCCTGTTAATACAATCAGTTTTGTGTCGTGATTGAGAGATAAATCATTAGGGATGAATTGCTGCTTTGAGAATAATTGTTCAACAATAAAATGACGTCCAGCTTTTATTTCTAGGCATGATTCATTAGTCCAGCAAGGTCGAACTAATTGATATTGCAAAGCGCATAAAGCAAAAGATCGAGTCACATCAATTTTAGCGAGCTGGCTACTTAATGTTGCTAAGGAATCAATGTAAATTTTTAAATCATCAAGAAGCTCATTCCAGAGCTCTTTTTCTTTAAGAAGGGCCATGGATTGAGCTTGAAGAGCAATGTGTTCAAATTCTTTTAGCTCTTTTGTTGTATAGCGCTCAACACCCTTGAGTGTTTGTAATCTAATAAAGTGAGATGGAACTTGCTCTGAATGAATTTTTGAAACTTCAATATAAAATCCATGAACATTATTAGAGGAAACTTTAATCGGAAAGCTTAAAGAAGATTGTTCTTTTTCTGAAAAACTTAATAAGTAAGAAGAATGATCGTTACTTAGCTCTTTAAGCTTTTTCAATTCCATGCAGCATTCAGGGTTAAAGACACCGCCATCTCTGATATTGGGGCTAGGTTCTTTTAATATTTTAACATTAATAATACTCGCTAAAGATTCATGCTCATCAGTGATAAAAATAATTGGAGCTAAAGGGGCGCATGGCTTGAGTAACTCTTTTAGTTTTTTCGAGTTTTCAATACTTTGCTGAATGGCATTAAGTTCTCTGGGCCTAATAGTGCCTGTGGCTATTTTAGAAGCTAATCGTTCTAAGTCAGAAAGTTCTGCAATAATGTCTAATGAGCGTTGAAGTACATATGAATTATCTAGCCAAGATTGGATTTTATCAGCGCGTTGATGTAAGGTTTCTTGATGTCTCGTTGGATGTTGCATCCATTTTTTCAGTAAACGAGCCCCCATTGGGGTCATTGTTTTATTGAGCGCATTGATGACCGAAGAACGGCTTTGCTCATCATCGAGCTCTAAATGGGTTCTTGTTTTACTATCTAGAACTAATAAATCAATAGGAGCGTATTTTTTGATGGCTCTAATTGAGTCACTTGAACCAAGGCTGGCTAAAATATACCGTACAATTGCGCCTAGCGCGCAGTAGACTAGCATAGGGTGATCGATATCACTGATACTAATACTTGCATTTAATGATTGCTGGATAAAGGAGATATTCTCCTGTGCATTAAAATTCCATGATGGAAGGAGTTCCAATTTGGGATTAAAATCAAAAGAAGTATCTTTCGAGCATAAAATTTCTTTGGGCTTTAACTTAGCTATAATTTCATTTAAATTTTTACTTTCAATAACTTGCCAGTATATTATACCCTCACAGACATCACACCAACAAAGAACGCTTTGAGATTTAATGGTATGGAATGATAATAAGTAATTGTTTTCTTTTGGATTTGTGAATTCTGATTCATTTGTTGTGCCTGGTGTTAGGATTCGCGCAACTTCTCGAGTCATAGGCGCTTTACCATTAGGCACGCCCTGCTGTTCGCACATTACAACACTTTCACCATATCCAAGTAGTTTTTTGAGATAGGCATCTACACTATGAAATGGAACTCCAGCCATGGGAATAGGCTCACCGCTGTTCGTTCCTCGTTGAGTTAATGTAATATCTAATAGTTGTGAAGCTTTTTTAGCATCTTCAAAAAATAATTCATAAAAATCACCCAATCTAAAAAATACAAGCCGATTAGGGTGATTTTTTTTGATAGAAAGATATTGCTGCATCAACGGGGTATGATGACTAGAGTTTTCCATAAAAACAAAGACTACAAAATAATGCTGTACATTTTAACAAATTAGCGATTTAAGTGCGATGTTTATTATTGAGCCAATTTATCTTATTGTTATTTAATATTTATTTTAAATCTTAATATATGCATTTTATTTATTTTAAAATAAATAAAAAATATTTTTTCCGTTTAGGAATAAATGCTATGCGATGTGAAATTCTGGTTTCATTATCATGGCGGGCGAGGTAAAATGAAGCTATCAATCTCAACGATCATAGAGGTATAGCTTTGAGTACTACAGGAAAAGATCAAGGAATTAATGCAGCTAAGGAAAAGGCTTTACAGGCAGCGCTAGCGCAAATCGACAAACAATTTGGTCGTGGTTCAATTATGAAGCTTGATGGCGGTCAGCAAACTGACATTGAAGCTGTTTCTACAGGTTCACTAGGCCTTGATATCGCCTTAGGTATTGGTGGTGTTCCTCGTGGTCGTATTGTAGAAATATTTGGACCTGAATCATCAGGTAAAACAACATTAACACTTCAGATGATTGCTGAAGTTCAGCGTAAAGGTGGAGTTGCTGCTTTTATTGATGCCGAGCATGCCTTAGATCCTTCATATGCTCAGAAATTAGGAGTTAATATAAAAGAGCTGTTGATTTCTCAGCCAGACTCTGGAGAGCAAGCATTAGAAATAGCAGATATGTTGGTTCGTTCAAGTGCTGTCGATATTTTGATTATTGACTCAGTAGCAGCTTTAACTCCAAAAGCTGAAATTGAAGGTGATATGGGCGATCAACATATGGGCTTACAAGCTCGTTTAATGTCACATGCGTTAAGAAAATTAACAGCAACCATTAAAAGAACAAATACATTAGTTGTTTTCATTAACCAAATTAGAATGAAAATAGGTGTTATGTTTGGTAGCCCAGAGACAACAACTGGTGGAAACGCTTTAAAGTTCTATGCTTCTGTTCGTTTAGATATTAGAAGAACTGGTGCTGTTAAAAAAGGCGACGAAATTATTGGAAGTGAGACAAGGGTTAAAGTTGTCAAAAACAAAGTTGCACCTCCTTTCAAAACTGCTGATTTTGAAATTTTATACGGACAAGGCATTTGCCGATTAAGTGAGATTATAGAATTTGCATCGAAAATCAATTTAGTTGAGAAATCAGGATCTTGGTACTCATATCAAGGGAAAAAAATTGGTCAAGGTAAAGAGAACGTAAAAGAATTTTTACTTGAAAATCCTAAAATTTCTCAAGAGCTTGAGGCAAAAATTCTAGCTCATTATATTACTGATAATAAAACATCAAATAAACCTTTAACTCAAAAAGGTTCTTCAGTGAATGAATCATCTGACGAAGAGATCGATGATCAATTATTAAATGATCAAGAGCACGAAGAAATTGATGAAGAATTTAATACAGATATTTAATTAGAGATCAGGGAAAAAATTATGAGTTACGATGCACTCAGACAATCTTTTTTAAGTTATTTTCAAAAGAATCAACATACTATTGTTGATTCTTCATCTTTAGTACCAGCTGAAGATCCAACATTGTTGTTTACAAATGCTGGAATGAATCAATTTAAAGATCTTTTCTTGGGAATTGAGCATAGAGGTTATCAGCGAGCTGCAACAGCGCAACGCTGCGTCAGAGCCGGTGGAAAACATAATGACCTAGAAAATGTAGGCTATACCGCCCGACATCATACATTCTTTGAGATGCTAGGGAATTTTAGTTTTGGTGATTATTTTAAAAAAGATGCGATTAAATTTGCCTTAGATTTTGTTACAAAAGAATTAAAATTACCTTTAGAAAAACTATGGTTTACAGTGCATTATGGGGATGATGAGTCTTTCGATATATGGAATAAAGATATGGGTATTCCAGCAGATCGAATTGTAAGATGTGGCGATAAAGATAATTTTTGGGCGATGGGTGATGTTGGTCCATGCGGTCCTTGCACTGAAATTTTTTATGATCACGGTCCAAGCGTTGCAGGTGGCCCCCCTGGTAGCGCAGAAGCAGATGGCGATCGCTATATGGAAATCTGGAATTTGGTTTTCATGCAATTTCATCGTCAAGCTGATGGACAGCTTATCCCTTTACCAAAGCCTTGTGTTGATACTGGAATGGGTTTGGAAAGATTGGCTTGTGTGATGGAGGGGGTGACTTCAAATTTTGATACCTCCTTATTTAAAACATTGAAAGATGATATTCGTCGATCTGTTTTAGGTAAACCTGATAATTCATCTTTAAACGTGATTGCCGATCATTTGCGTTCAGCAGTATTCTTAATAGCAGATGGAATTACACCGTCCGCGGATGGACGAGGCTATGTCCTTCGTAGAATTATTCGCCGAGCTTTACGACACGGATATAAAATGGGAGTTAAAACCCCATTTATTCATCAGCACGTAGCTGCGCTAGTGAACTTGATGAAGTCTGCCTACCCTTATCTTGTAGACAAACAAGCTTACTGTGAAAAGGTCTTATTACAAGAACAGCAATTATTCTTTGAAACATTGCAAAGTGGAATGAAATACTTCGAAAATTATTTACAAACTCAGCCTAAGTTATTGTCCGGAGAGGTGCTCTTTAAGTTATATGATACTTATGGCTTTCCAATAGATATTGCTCTTGATGAAGCTAAAGAAAGAGGGCTTGAATGTGATAGAGCAACATTTGAAAAATTGATGGATGATAGAAAGAAACTATCAAGACAATCAAGTAAATTTGATATGAATATGGAAGTAACTGTTTTGCCTGCACAGCCTTCGGAGTTTCTGCGAAATACGTTAACTGCTTCTGCTCAAATTTTAGGTGTTCTTGAAATTCCTGATCAAAAAGATTTCGTTTGGGTTTGTACTAATCAAACACCTTTTTATGCAGAATCTGGTGGTCAGGTCGGAGATCAAGGCTTACTAAGAGTTCAATCACATGAATTACAAGTTTACGATACTCAAAAGATGCATCATCAAATTTTAATGCTTGTAGACGCGCATTCTTTATTAGTTGCTGGTGAAACCGTTCATCTTGCTGTTGATGAAAATCGTCGACAAGCTGTTGAGCGTCATCATACGGCCACACATGTGTTACATGCAGCATTAAGAACGGTTCTTGGCCCACAAGTTCAGCAAAGAGGATCTTTGGTAGCGGCCGATCGTTTACGATTTGATTTTGCTTATGATCAAGCTCTAACTCAAGAGCAACTTCGTCAAATAGAAAGTTATTGCCAGCAAGCTATTAATGCTGATGAATTTGTTAAAACAGATGTTTTAGACAAAGAAGAAGCATTACAAGCAGGAGCTTTAGCTTTCTTTGGCGATAAATATGGTCAAAAAGTAAGAATGTTGTCAATTGGTGATAATTTCTCAAAAGAACTTTGTGGCGGGACGCATGTCCATTCTCTTGCCCAGCTTCATACCATCGTCATTACAGCAGAAGAATCTGTTGCTGCTGGTGTGAGACGTTTACAAGCATTAGCTGGAGATGTTGCTATTAATTATTTGAAAGAGATCAGAGGAGCTCATCTTCAGTTAGCTCAAGATTTAGAGATAGCTCCAGAATTTATCAATGATCAAGTCAAAAAAATTCAACATCAATTAAGAGATCAACAGCAACAGCTTGATAAACTTTATCAGCAAGAGTTGGTCAGAATGGTTCATGACACTTCGATGAAGCAAATTAATGCTGCAAAAGTTGTTGTTCTTGAATTGCCAGCACATCAATCACAATCATTAAAATTGGCGGCTGATGCTTTAAAGCAGAGATCTGATGATCTTGTTGGTTTAATGTATACGTTAATTGATGATAAGTTGTCGTTTGTCTTGACCTGCTCCTCTAAAATATCATCCAAGATTGATTTAAAGAAAATTTTTGAATCAATCAAGAAAAATTATGATTTAAAAGGTGGTGGTCGACCAGACCTTATTCAGGCTGGCGGTACAGGATTTGATAAAAAAATGGTTGGTGAATTAAAAGATCAATTCCATCAAGTTCTTGAAGAAGTGTCTTCTTTTTAGAGTCGATGAGTATTTCATTTTGAGTGAGATTTTATGCTCTTGATTCTTTCTTAAGGAAATAAAAAAGCCAGGGTATCCTGGCTTTTTTATTTCTAATACAACTTCAGGATAGTTTTTTATTAATTAAAATCATTTGATCGGCCATGTGTTGAATAGACTCCGCATAAATAGTAGACATATCAACAGAAGGGTGTTTTAGTTGATTTAAGGCATCTTGGTAATATCCAGAATCTAATAAATATTTTGCTTGAGTTAAATGATAAAATTGCTCATTTCCGACTTTTTGATATTTCTGAGCTAATAATTTATAAATATCTATAGGTTGCTGATGTTGAAGTAACGATGGTTGATATTTTCTAATAAATTCTTTATCTGTTTTTGTTTCATAATCGATCATACATTCAGCATTTTTAATAAAAGGTAGATTCATCCATAAATGATCATTTTTATATTTAAGAATAAATTTTTGAGCATTACTCCATTCTTTTAAGCTTAAGATCTCATCTAATCGATCAATACGCAGCATAATTGATTGAGGGTATTTTATTAATAAGGATTCAATATTTTTATTTTCTTTTGCTTGTTTATAAGTATCAATTAATTCAAAGAATTCATTTTCAGAGTAAGGCATTTTTTCATAAGGCGAATATATTCTAGAGAGAAGTAAATTATAATCAAATTGAGCTCTTATTAATTCTGGCCCAGTAGTTGTTTTAGTGTTCTTTAATAAATAATTAATTCTATTAATTCGATCGTTTGTCAGAGGGTGAGTATGATAATAAGTAAAATGGGTAGGGATATAATCAATATCAGAGTATCTACCTAGTGTTTCAAAAGCGCTAATTAATTTTGTTGAATCAAATCCTGCCTTAGACATCAGCTCCACAGCACCAGCGTCTGCTTCATACTCCATTTTTTGATTAAATTGTTGTTGCTCTAAAAATGTTTGATCTAAAGCCATGCTATAAAAAAGTTGACCAATACCTGGTAATAAAACAATAAGCGGTAATGATGCTAAGATGAGCATTTTCTGATTATTTTTTTCATCATTCGCCTCAAATCGTCGTCGGATATGATGTTCTTTAACGTGCGTAATCTCATGACAAAGCACTCCCATTATTTCAGAAACATCAGGCATTTGTTTCATAATACCTGTATGAATAAAAATAAAAGACCCAGAAGAAGCAAACGCATTTAAAATAGGCGTATCAATGATTCGTAAAGTAATAGGATAATCTAATTGAAGATTGTCAGTTAAAAGAACTCTATTAAGCTCATAAAGCACATAATTTTCTAAAGGAATAAGATCATGAGGTCTGCTTTCTGATGTGCGGTATAAAAACTCACCTATTGCCCTTTCTTCAAGCTGAGATAAACTTTTACTTGATGAGATCGAGAATCCCGTCAACAGAATAAGCGACAAGATCGCTTTGATTTTTTTATTCATCTTCATTCCCTATTCGAGGTTGATATATGGAAATTATTAAAAAATGGTTTGCTAAATATTTTTCATCTGAACAAGCGATTGCTTTATTACTTACGATTCTCTTATCGATGGTTGCGATTACTTGGATGTCTGATATTTTAGCCCCGCTTTTCATTTCTTTAGTTATCGCATATTTATTACAAGGTGTCATTAATCAAGTTGCAAAAAAAACAACATACACTATTGCTAGCATTGCTGTTTTTTCTATGTTTATAGCATCTTGCATTGCTTTTTTAATCTATTTTATTCCAACAGCCATTTCAGAAGTAAAGCATTTAACCGAAATATTTCCTGAAATTATTAATCAAACTAAAAACCAGTTAATCGTCCTATCAACTCAATATTCATTTTTACCAGATCAGCAATCAGTAGAAGAGCTTTTTAAATCACTTGATGATTCTTCAGCTTCTTTATATAAAGTGATTGTTTCTGAAACAATTAAGCTACTACCTTCAGCGTTAGCTTTTATTGTTTCTCTAATTTTAATTCCTCTGATCATTTTCTTTCTTAATAAAGATAAAGATCAACTTATAGGCATGGTGAGTGCTTTATACCCTAAAAAGAAAGAGAAATTAATTATTATTGCAAATGAAATTAACGATCAGCTTGGAAATTATATCAGGGGAAAAGCATTACAAATGTTAATTGTGATCGTTTTAAACTATGCTTTATTTAAATTTTTACATATGCCTGATTCATTTTTATTGGCGTTTGGGTTGGGGCTAAGTGTTTTTATCCCTTATGTTGGGGCAACAATCGCAACGATTCCAGTTTTATTAGTGGGATACAATACTTTCGGTCTTACACAAGAGTTTTGGGTCATGATTTTAGGATTTTCATTTGTTCAAGGTTTTGATGCAAATGTTGTTGTTCCTTTAATTTTTTCAGAAGCTGTTTCTATTCATCCATTATTGATTATTTTGGCTATTGTTGTTTTTGGTGGACTAGGCGGCGTGATGGGTGTGTTTTTCTCGATTCCTTTAGCCTCAGTAGTCAAGGCCTTATGGAATCATTGGCCAGCAAATGATGAAACAAAAGCTGTTGAATAATTACTAAGGAATCTCCTTATTAATTATTCAGTTATATTTTTTTGTTGATAATTATTGAACATGATTGAGAATTCAGAGCATAAAGATTCTAAATCTTTTTCATCAATTAATTCTAATTTGCCAGAGGTTGAAAGAGAACATAAACCCTGGCAAGAAGACCACACTAGTTTTGTAATCATGACAGATCTTTTAAGATCGCAGCCAGTAAACGCAGCAATATGAGAGACAAGATATTTAAATGTATTGGAGATCTTTTCTTGATACCAGGCAGGTAAAGAATGTTTTTCTAAGTGTTTTTCACTTAATAAAGACCAATCTTGTTCGAATTTGTTGCAATATTCAATATAAAATTTAATAAATTCTTCAATACTAAAATTTTTATTCGAAAAATATTCCTCAAAAAAGATTTTAAATTTATCAAGAGCCTTGGATTTTAAATGAATCAAAATGTCATCAAGATTTTCAAACGCATGATATAAGGTGCCTGGGGTGTATCCAATTTTAGCAGCAATGTTTCTTGCTGTGACTGATTGTAAACCAGTTTTATTAATAAGTTCATAAGCAGCTTGAAGAATTAGTTCTTGAAGTTCTGTTTTTGAATGTAAATTTCTGCGACCCATGCTTAGTCCAAAAAGATAATGACGTAAATATGATAACTTACTTCAACGTTTGCAACAATGTATGATCATTAATATAAAATTTTGAATTATTCTTGATGATGTTGAGGTAAGCAATTGCTTATTTTTTAATAATCAGTTGAAAAATTTTAATAAGTATCATCGAAACTTCAGATTATTGAATATATAGTTTTAAGAATTTAAATACAATAAAGAGTAATAAATTAAAGAATTAAACTTTTTAAATGATCATTGAATTTTTAAGATAAGTTTTTTTGAAATTAATCTAAGATGGCGCGCCCGGAAGGATTCGAACCTCCGACCTTTTGGTTCGTAGCCAAATACTCTATCCAACTGAGCTACGGGCGCAATAATGATTTTTTGACAACCGGAGAGAGAGGGATTCGAACCCTCGATGAGAATAACCCCATACTCCCTTAGCAGGGGAGCGCCTTCGACCACTCGGCCATCTCTCCAATTGTGCATATTCTACCACTTTTATTTTGAAAAGCAAATTTATTTTTAAATTTTACTTTTGTAAGTGTAGACGTCAATCGACAAGGCATATGATGCCTTTATTTCACCTAAAAATCAAGAGATGTTTTTAAAAACAAAAGAATTGATAGTGAATTTAATTAAACATAATTAGGTTATCTAAAATTAAGAGGGGTATTTTACATTAAATGAATAGTCATCTTCATAAGAATAGTTTTTGTTAGGATTTGTTTTTCTCGAATGGTCATTTTTTGTTTTTGAAACAATATAACCTTCAAGAGCGCCAATAACAGCACCGAATGGACCAGCAATCATCATCCCTATAACGCCGCCAACAGCTGCATATCGAGCATTTTGATCTTGTTCCGATTTATTTTCTTTTTGAGATTGAGAAGCGCCGCTCATTTTAAAAAGCTCATCTTTTTTTAAAACATCCATATTAAGTTTTAATAAGCATTAAATAATGCTTTATTATAAAACAACAAACATTAATTTTTATTAACAAAAAATTAATAATCGAGTAAAAATTAAAAGAAAATTTTTTAAGAAAAGGATGTTAAACGCGCCAAGGCGCGAAGATGACGGCAGATCTATTCTTCTGACTCGCCATCTTCCCCAAATTCGTTTGGGAGATCTTTTATTCTTTTGTAGATTTCTTCGCGATGAACAGAAACATTTTTTGGTGCGTTGATTCCTAACCGAACTTGGTTTCCTTTTACCCCAAGGACTGTCACTGATACATCATCTCCAATCATGAGGGTTTCACCAACTCTTCTTGTGAGAATTAACATAATCGACTCCTAATTAATCACTTCTAAAGAAGCATCTCCTCTTTCCGAGGCTCATCCATAAGATCTGATTTCAGTAGCTGGGTGAGCGCTTTTAAAGCAGGTTCATCATTATTGTCGCCCAAAAAGGCTAATACTTTAAAATTATCGAAAACTAATTCTAAAGAATTCAAATCTAGGTTGCTGATTTTTAAAAGAATCTTGCTTTTAATCTCTGGCCAAGCATGAAATCCAGCTCCAAAGATCTCAATGCAGTACCTAGGGTACATCATTGATAGCACCTCAGTTAATAACCTATTATCAACATCCACACTGATTCTAGTTGCTTTAATCAGTTTAAACAAGACTTTATAGCCATTAGATAAGCTTTTTATGCTAATTATTTCAATATTTTTGAGTATGTTAGTTAAGTCATTGAGGTTTTTTTCAAAAAAAACCTCAAAATATTTATCTTTACTGAATTCTACAGAATTTATTTTCATCTGATAAATATTACAGATGCTTGTTCCTTGATTTTCAGAAAGATTGGTAAAAAAAACAGTTGGTTGATATAGGCACATTAAATTTGCAGCCTGTTGATGTATGACCCTTGCGCCACTTGCGGATAATTCTAAAACTTGCTCATAACTTAAGGAGGAAATTAATTGAGCAAGAGGGTCTTTTGCAGGATCCTTCGTGTAAATGCCTCCAACATCCTTATAAAAAATGCAAGGTGCTTTTAAAGCACAAGCTAATGCGCAAGCAGTGGTGTCAGATCCTCCACGACCAAGAGTTGATATTTCATTATTGGGGGTTAACCCTTGAAAGCCAGCAACAAGAATCACATCATGCTGATTGAAAAGATTTAGAATACTTTCTGTCTGAACACCAGTGACGACTGAATCAATAATATCGGTTGTTGTTAAAATAGGGATATTCCATTGGCCTAAATATGCAACGGATAATCCTTGAGCCTCAAGAAAAGCTCCCATTAGACTTAATGAGTATTGTTCTCCCGTGCTGAGCATTAAGCTCAAAGCTGTTGCAGAGATTTGAGGATTAATTTTACAAATTTCATCAAGAAGATCATTTGTTTTGCCAAAAGGAGCAGATAGGACAACAACTTGATTATAAGTGTGTCGATGTAATGCCAAATGCTCGGCAATAATTTCAAAATCTTCCATTGTAGAAAGCATTGATCCACCGAACTTCTTAACAACCAGATTATCAGCAAGCAATTTGGACATATCTATTATTTTGAAGGTTCCTGTTCAAAATAGCCTTTTAAAGAGGGAGGGAGCTCATCTGAAGGTTCTTTTTCATAAGCAGCGTAAAAATTAGATGGGTAATCGTAAATAGAAGTTTCTTTTTTTTGAGAGCGAACAATTGATTCTTTATTGGGGGTGGCTAAATTATAAGTGCATCCAATTTGAAAGCTAATTGATAAAATTGCTAACATAAGAAATTTTCTTGTCATAAAAAAAGTCCTTTTTTTCTTTAGAACTATCTTAACTTATCTGTTCTTGATTTGAAATAAGAAAGATCTGAAACGCCCCTATCATTTATAAATTTGTGATACTCCCACCACTAAATTGCACAAACAATGCTAATGGGGGCTTCTTGCGACCCATCTTCAGCAACTTGAAGACCTTTCGCTGAAGCAGTTGCGCCGGCAACTATGGCTTCAGAGGTACTCTTTACGCAAATGCCGAGTCCCAGCATATCGGCTAATCCGATTTTACGGATATGCCCCTATCATGGATCTGCTGACATGATGGATATTGCCATTCTCTGACAGACAACGGCATCGTCTCCATCTTATAGCCACAACAGCTACACACTTTAGAGGTTGGTTCATAGCGGCCAATTTTGTGCACGGTTTTACCCACTCGCTCGCACTTATAAGAGAGGAACAAGATGAACTGTCCCCATCTCACATCATTGATCGTGCCAGCAAGTTTTCGATTTTTGACCATGCCTTTGATATTCAAATCCTCAACAACAAAAGCTGTGTCGTTTTTTTTCACCAGCGCTGCTGTTCTTTGATGATTGAAATCTTTGCGTTGATTTTTCACTTTCTCATGCAAGCGGGCAACTTTGGTTTTTTGTTGTTCACGTGCTTTTGATTTTTCTTGTTTACGAGCAAAAATTCTTTGCTCGATTTTCAATTGATGGAGTGAATTTTTTAGAAATCTTGGATTATCAATTTTATGGCCATCACTATCAATCAAGAAATGATTCAATCCCAAATCAATGCTCAAGGTGTTTTCTAGTCTAATCTCTTGCACAACAGGTGCAACACTCAGTCTTATGGACACGTGCGTATTGCCTGATGACTGCCAGCGGAGCACCTTTGGAAGTGCTCACTATATGCAAAATCAAGATCAACCGATCCTATAATGTCTCACTATCCGTCTCCATCCAAATTTACTTTTGTAAATTCTGGATGGAGTATTTTGTGAGTTTTCGATAAATGACAGGCGGACCTATTAGGAATAAGATGACATTGAGTATTGAGGCGTAGCTAGCTTTTTGAAATGTTCATATGAAAAATATTCATTGAAAGAATGTATTAATTCTTCATGCTTAAAACGTTCGAGCTTGCCTAAAGGTTCACGTCCATTTGATAAGTGAATTAATCCTGCATAAGCCATAAGATCTTTAATAATTAAAGGATTGGCTCCTTTATTTAAAATAAGTTCCTGCCAGAGATTAAAATTAAATTCATCCGATCTGGATGAAAAAATCCAGGGATAAAGATTGCCGCCAACATTAATACTACTGGTGACAAAAGGATGTGTCAGGAAGGAATCTTCACCGGCGAATCTAACTAAACCTGGAAGAGATTGATATTCTAACCAGTTCGACCAAATAGTTTCTTTAATTCCAATAATATTTGGATGCTCGCTAAGAAGTTGCATGATACGAGGCGTAAAAAAAATATTATTGCGAGCAGGGATATGATAAACAATCACAGGATTTGGACTTGCTGAAGCACAAGTTTCAAAAAATTTTAAGGCTTGGTGCTCATTTAATTTCAAATAAGGGGGAGCTGCAAGCATGACAGCATCTATGGATACTTCATCATTAAAAATTAAGGCTTTACGTGTAAATTCATCAGGAGTCCAGGCATTAACACTTGTAATTACAGTTTTTGAGAAATCTTTTCTGATTGTTCGAAGAATGGCTCGTTGCTCCTCTTCTGAAAGCAGCCAACCCTCACCAGTTGAACCAAAAATGACCAAACCATCTGAATAATTCTGATGCAAGTTAACTAGATTCTCAATTTCTTTAATATTTACACGATTATTTTCAGTATAAGGTGTAATGAGTGCTGGAAAACTTCCTTGAAATTTCATATCATAGACCTCATTGTAAGTTAAATTAAGTTGTTGAAGCGTGAATATACTAGCCTTTCTGATCTCATCAAAAAGCCATGACAAAGTGATGCTTTCTTTAGGGCAATTGCTTTCATCTACACGCGTTCAGCTTAACGACTTGACCGTAAGAGCTTTTAATGACTCTTATCAAATATCAGGTGTCGTATCAGCCCCTTGGAACAATCTAGCCAAATTTGAAGTAAAATTACAATTAGCTAGTCAGACTCAAGATTGGACTGTGCAATCTTGGCGACCTCACCGAACAGATAAGCCAATAGGACTTCCTTATTCGCTAGAAGCCACCTTTATTGAAGACGATTCTAAAACAATTTCTGAGTTATTAGCAATGTTTGCTGAAATGAAGATCTTTGTTGATTCCATAGATTATCAAACAACACCCTTAGATAATCAAAAGCATAATATTGCGCGAGTTCAATTAAAATTAAGATTGCCATTAACCGTTAATGTACAATTCTTGAGAGAGAAATTTTATGGGCTATGCGATGATCTTAATATTGATGGATCGTTAGAGCTATCTCAACGTTAATGAGTGCTTATTTCTATTTATTATTAATTCCAATTGTAATATTTTCACAAATAAAACCACTGACAGATCATCTTTATTATTTTATCGAAAAAATTTCTACTCTTTACCTCGATGTTGTCTTTACTAAAGAATTTTTAATCGGACAGAGAGCCGTTTGTCCTTGGTCTGAGCACTTGGAAGATTGTGATGATCAAGGACCTTATTTAATGATTGTTGATGAAAATAAAAAGCCAGTTAAAAAATTATGGAATAGCTCCCAGACTCAATGGACATTAAGATCTTTTGGACCAGAAGATAAATTTTCTTTTAAACCTAGTGAGGATGGAGTTTATTTAAATGCATCGCTCCATGGTTATTCTTCATATGGAGCGATTCATATTTATTTATCAAAAAGCGGTAGAATAAGATTCGAACAATCCAAAAATGATGTTAATTGTAAATCGTTACTTCCTCATCAGGATTAGCATAAGTTTCATTAATATAATCTGATTGAATTTTCTTACAAATCCAAGATACCAACGTTAATGCCCACGCATCTTTGTCATTCAAAGAAGATGTTACATTTAAACTGCCACCAGGGCATAACTCACTCCAAGTTTCTTTTGCTCTAATTGATAGTTCTTCTAATGTTTCTAAGCAGTCCGCTGTAAATGATGGGCTCACGAGTAATAGATTTTTATACCCTAAATTTCTTAACCGAATCAGTTCGTCATCAAGATAAGGTTTAACCCATTCTGTTTTCCCTAAGCGTGATTGAAAGGCAATAAAATAAGGAAGTTCTACTTGAGTCCTTTCATGAATTAATCGAGCTGTCTCAAAACATTGTGATTTATAGCAGCGATAATTAGCAAGGCTTGATGCAGGGCATGAATGTTGTTGGCAAGATGAAGCATGCATACAGCCTGATTTTTTTAAATGTCGAACAGGAACACCATGGAATGTATAAACAATAGCGTCAACTTTACACTGACCTAATCGTTCATGAATTAATGAGGTATGCAATTCAATAAATTCTGATTGATTATGAAAATCCATCATGATTTGAATTGAAGGAGGATCCCACCACTTTGCTGCTTCCTCATAAATTTTTGCAACAGCCGAGCCCGTTGAGGCTGTAGCATACTGAGGGAAAAGGGGGATACATATAATATTATTGCACCCATTCTTTTTTAGACTATCAAGAGCATTTTTAATCGAAGGATTGCCATAACGCATTCCTAATTCAATAGGTATATGCGGTAATTTATATTGTATTTTTTTCAATAGTTGTTGTTGAAAAACTAGAAGAGGAGATCCTTTTTCAGTCCATATGGATTCATATGCAGGTTTTATTTTAAAAGGTCGAGTTGGTAAAATGAAGCCATATAGTAAAATTGCTCTAGCGAGCAAAGGTAAATCGATAACTCGTCGATCGCTAAGAAATTCTCGAAGAAATTTCCACAACCCCATAATGGATGGTTTTGAAGGAGTGCCTAAATTTACCAGTAAAATCCCAGTCTTTTGATTCATTCAAAAACTCCCGATTAAATATAAATTTTGCAGCATTGTGTCTAATTTAATAAGCATCCTAGCAAAAAATAATGTTGAATTGCACGTTTAAGAGAAAATTTTTTTTAAATAAATTTTCAACTTTTTATCATTCATTTATTGAATTTTCAATATAACGAAATTCTTTAGGGTAAAGAACTAATGAAAGCAGAGCAATCGAGGAAACAATCATTCCTGGGACTATATCGTTAGCAAAATATACTTTTAAATATGTTGCAAGACTAGGACCATGAGCTGCAATTAATACAATTCCTAAAGACCATAAAAAAGGAATACAATTATATCGATCTTTTGATAAAAATAAAGAGTTCATTTCAGTCATGACTGTAATAGCTAGATAAGCCTGAGTGAATCCAAACAAAAATGCAATAAAGAGAGAAGATAATGTTGAGTTTGCAAATTGCACCTGATTAAAAATAATCAGCGGAGTGATTAATGCTACTGAAAACGCATAAGATATATGTTGATATTTAAACTTATCAACAAAATAACTTAATAAAGGTATTAATAATGCGCAAATACATTGACCTATTGTTGCTGTTTTAATAGCTATATCATAATCCCAATTTTTAGAAACCATGAATAACGGAAGAAAACTATGGCAAATATAACTATTTAATCCAATAGTTGCTGCTGCAAAAATTGACCAAAGAAGCAATTTTTTATTGTTTATATATCGTCTTAATGAAGTGAGAATATTATTCTCTAAATGATGAGTAGATTTAACATCTGTAAGAGAAACCAAATAGTTATTATTTCGTATAGTTGCTAATATTAAAAAAAGAGATCCAGAAAAAATAAAGGGCATTCGCCATCCAATTTGAGATGAGAAAATAAACTGACTGATTTGACAGAGGCCTGAGCCAAATAACATACCTACGCTTGCGCAAAGCGGGATTAGTGATGTTCTTCTAGCCTTGTGGGTTATTGGAGCTGTTTCATATAAATAAATTGCAGCACCATTATATTCACCAGCTATTGATAAGCCCTGTAATAATCTAAAAAACATTAGCAATAAAGGAGCGGCTAATCCTATTTGTTGAAAAGTTGGTAAGACTCCGATTAAAACAGTTGAAATCGCCATTAAAAGCAATGAATAAAAAAGAGCAAGCGTTCTGCCAATTATCGAAGCTAATTTTGCAAATAAAAGAGATCCAATTGGACGCATCAGCATGCCACTTGCAAAGATCATCCAATAAAATATTTGAGCTGCTTGAAGATCTTCTTGAGGAAAAAAATATTCTATAAAAAAAGGAGAGAGGTAGGCATAACAAGTGTATTCTGCCCATTCTAGCATTGTGCCTAAACACAATGCTAAAACATTCGTCAATGAAATTTTAGTTTTCATAAAAATTCAATCAAAGAAGTTATTTTACTCTAGGCTTAGTCTCAGGAGTAAATAGTGTACAAATGTAGCCTAATACCGGTGCTAATAGCACGATACCGAAAGCTTTTTGGAAATCGATTGCATGATAGATTGGAGTATCTTCAAAGAATGTAGGAACACTCCATAAATCCAATAAATAACCCAGGAAAGGTACTGTAATCGATGCAACTAAGATTGTTGCCATATTTGAGATAGCAACTGAAATACCAGCTTTACTTGGACCGTACATTTCTGCAGCTGTTGAGTAGCATGCTACAACACCCGTATTTGTTAAGCCAAATAAAAATAGCGCGGCTTTTAAGCCTAAAGCACTCATTGGAACAAACATAATAACTGCGGTTAAGACTATTCCAAAAAGAGCAGATATTTTCATAATTGGTAAGCGGCCATATTTATCTGCAAGCATTCCGCTGATCGGTCCACCAATGATCCAACCGACTAAGCAAAGCGATAAAGCAATTGAAATAGTTGATGGTGGTAAGTTATGGATTGATGATAGAAGTGGTGGGCCAAAACTTTCAGTTAAAACACTTAATGGTAAATAGCTAAAACCAGCATAAAAAGCATTAAACCATGTTTTCTTTTGAGTAAAAATGGACTCTTCTTTTTCATCGCCAATATGTTGAGCTATAGGTTGAGGTGCTGGTGTCGCTGGCACTAAAATTCCAATAATTGCAAATAGCCCTAACATTCCCCAGCCCATCATACTGGTCATTTCTTGCCAAGTGTAAAGATGGCTGTAATTAGTGATCAAGTTCATTGCAAAGATGCCACCTAAAAGCCCTAAAGCTTGTGTTAATCCTACAGCAAGTGAACGATACTGGACAGGTAATTGAGTATTTGCAAAGGTAACAGCGCCAATAAATCCAAAAGCAGCAAAGCAAGCAAAAAATACTGTTGATGCACAAAGCATTAAGTAAGTTGTAGATTTACTAAACAAAAGAGTGGCTATAGAGCACATAAAGGCTGCAAGAGTAATAAGTTTTTTTGTTGAAAATCTACTAATACAATAACCTACTGGAATTTGAACAAGAGCATAAGGAATAAAGAAGCAGCTTGTTAAATAACCGATATGTTTAGCGGATATTGAGAATGATTTCATTAATTTTAGATTGATATACGCAGGAGTATAACGGAAGAAGTAGTGTCCGAGAAAGAACATCGCCAGCAATAGCCAGCTAAACCACAATTTTTTATTGTTTGTCATAGTAGTCAATCCTTATTGTTTGAAAACATTATAAACCTGAATAAAGTTTTCTGAAATAAAAATTTGAACTATAGAAAATTTAAATAAAATTCAATATATATAAAAAAATGCAATCATTTGAAAATAAATAGAAAAAAAGACTCCTCTGTTTTATCCTTGATAATAAGAAAGTTAAAATTTTCTAGGATTAATTTCATGATTTCGCTGCTTAAATTGTGTAATTCCTCCATTATCTACAATTTAATTTAATGAAAAATCAATATTTATCAATAAATTGAGCTATCTATAAGGCATGAACAATCGCGGATGACGATCATGTCTTTTAGAGAGTATTTGCAACATAATGAAATTGAATTTACATTTGTTGAATCAATAGACAAACATGTCGTCAAACTTACAGCTAAATGTTGTAAAGGACCATTAAATATCGCGATGATTCTTCTTGGAGATAAAGAGCTTTTTTTTCCATCAGAGTTTAGAGCTTTTACTAAAATAGATTATCATTATTTGCCTCCAGAAGAAGCTGGGTTTAGTTTGGAGTCTTCCGGAGTCACCCCATGGCCGAGTGGATATGGGCTGAAAGGATTTGCCTCTGATTTTTTAAAAGATTTAGAAATTATTGCTGTTGAATTAGATGGTGGTTTTTATATTTTACCGAAAGAATCCATTCAAAAATATCTTTCTTTTCAAGAGGTTGTGTTTTTCTCGCAACATAAAGTTTCTTGGACAACAGATCAAGAGCAGCCTTATTCTTTATTTACACATCGCGTTATTCAGCGCTTGCCAAGTATTAATGATTTCCCGCCTTTACCTTCGAGTGTTCAACGATTAACTAATTTAAAAGCCAGAAAAGATCCAAATATTGAAGATTTAATCATTATTATAGAGTCTGATGAATTATTAACCGCTCAAGTTATGATGTGGGCTCGATCGCCACTGTACGGAATAGGGAATGCTGTTAGAAATGTTCGACAAGCCATCATGCATGTTCTTGGGTATGATATTGTCTTAAACTTGACATTATCTTTAAGCCTGAAAAAAACATTAAAACAACCTCGAGAAGGTTTATTGGGTTGGGAGCAACAATGGCATCAATCCTATTTAACATCAGTACTTGCTAGAGAAATAGCCTCAAAAAAACAACTACCAGTTCATTTAGATTTAGTTGGTATGGGAGGGTTATTATGCGATATTGGATACTTTGTTCTTGGTCAATATTTTCCACCACATTATCAACTTTTAGCAGAAGAGCTTGCTGCAAATGAGCATATCGATCCTTGCTTAATCGAGTTCCATAATTTTCATTTTACCCATCAACACTTAGGGGCCTGGCTCTTAAAAGTATGGAGATTCCCTCAAGAAGTAATCACAGCAGTGCAATGGCATCACAATTATGTCACATCAGTTCCTTATTATTTTTATCCATACTCGATTTTTTTAGCTCGATATTTTCTTACATTATATGGTTATAGCGATGAGTATAAAACAGTTTCCGAATCTTCCGATTTAGGACTAACTCCACATGAAAGTAAATATGTGACTGAAATTGCTCTTAAATTTATTAATCAACATAAAGATGCCGGTTTTAACATATAATTTTTTGCAACAATTAACGCTCCAAGAGATTTATCACGAAAGATGGAAGGCGGAATTTAATTCAAAAATGATAAAAAATTGATGACATATTCATCTAATCTATGAAGGTAATCTTAAGATGGTTACTTGTTTTTAAAAGAAACTTTTTGACCAACCTCATCTTCCAAAACAAATTTTATAATATTTTTCAAATCAGTGATTCTGATCTCGAATATATTTTACTTTTGCCTTCCCTCATCAAAAAACTAGGAGCTGTGCAAATATAGTAAATAATATTAACTTACCATAAAAAGCCGTGGTACACAGGATTGTAATCAGTCTATTGAGGGTCTTAATGATTGAAATCAAATAATAAAGCCTTACTCCTCAACTATACTTAGTTTGTAAACAAAAAATGCAAAATTGATAAAGATATCAATCAGCAGTTAGAAAAGGAGTAAGAACTATGAATAGTGTAGACCTGTTACGGCCAGTTGTCGATGTTATCTTCAAAAGAATCTTTGGACAAGACAAATCTATCTGTTTAGCCTTTATTTGTGCCGTCTTAGGATGGGAACCATCCTCTGTTCAAGACCTTCAGATTGAGTTTGTTGATAAAGATTTGATTCCAGCTTATCCAGATAGTAAACAAAGCTTTCTTGATATCTTGGTGAAATTAAGCACCGGAGAGCTTGTTAATATCGAA